>ENA-ORMS01001828-ORMS01001828.1-human-gut-metagenome-genome-assembly--contig:-NODE-1828-length-16388-cov-3.738750_pt1 | contig 16388 bp, 8 predicted proteins | sample MGYA00242104_ERZ508997 | MGnify/ENA primary metagenome ERZ508997 (study PRJEB26280, sample SAMEA2338704) | human gut metagenome | biome: human gut; feature: human-associated habitat; material: faeces... | reverse complement strand
AGCAGCCGTTGGACCGGTGATCAAAGCCAAGCCAGAGAGCATGTCGGTGGCATTGGGCGTGGTGTTTGTGCTCAACGGCATCGCCCTGTTTCTGTTTCCGACCATTGGCGATGCCTTGGGCATGTCGATGAAGCAGTTTGGCATGTGGGCAGCCATAGCCATACACGACACTTCCTCCGTTGTTGGAGCAGGAGCGGCATACGACCAGATGCATCCCGAGCTTGTGGTCGCTCAGGGCGTGAGTGCCCTTGAGGTTGCCACCACCATCAAGCTTACCCGCGCCTTGTGGATAGTGGTCTTGGCGTTGGTCACCCCATTCTTCTTCCGCACCACCCTCGCCCGACAGGGCGGAGAGACGAAGGCATGGTACAGCACCATTCCGCGGTTCATCATCTGGTTCATCGTAGCCATAATCTTCAACACCTACATCTTGAGCAACGCCTCGCTCATTGGAGACAGTGCAGCGGCCATGGGCAGTCAGTTTAGTGGTGCCGTCAACAAGCTCGCCAAGCATCTCATCACGCTCTCCCTCTTCTTCATCGGCGCCTCGCTAACCAGAGACACGTTGCGCAGCGTAGGCCTCCGTCCCCTCGTTCAAGGCGTTCTCCTTTGGGTTAGCATCAGCTGCATCAGCCTCGCCTATATCTTCTGGGTAGGATAAAAAACCAACGACAAAGCCTGTCGCGGTGAGAAAGCGCTCACCGCGACAGGCTTTGTTGGTTTCTTTATCTTGAAAGATGTTTATCTGACAACCATCTTGCGCACCTTTGTGCCACTCTTCACAACGACGATCTTGCCCGACGGGCTCTTGGTCTCTACGCCGTTAAGCATGAAGAAACGGCGAGAGGCAGAAGTGTCGGAAAGGACGGAAGAGAGGCCCGTGGCATAGTCTTTCAACTTTGTCCACACGATGTTTGAACGCGTCTCGCCATCGGATGTGGCGTAAACGACCTGAACGCCAAGACGGTTGTAGGCATCGTTTTCGGGATAGATCATCCAGCCATCGCCAAAGTTGTCGCTGTCGGTAGACAGAGGCACCTTGGTCGTGGGCTCGCTAAACTCGGGATAGTCGGAAGGCATAAACGTTATCGGCTCGATGGTGCCCTCAATGTCACTGTAGAACACCACGCTCAGTTTTGACAGGTCAAGGTCACTGCCATCGGTGCTGACAGCCTCAACGGTGTAATCGAGCTCACAGTCGTCGGGATAGATATCGTCAATGGTCGGGGCTGCGGGAACAGCTCCTGTTGCCTCCTTGAACGGCACAAGGTCAAAACCAAAGAACGTTATGACATCGCGAACCTTCACACGATCGGTACTTACACCACAGGTTGTCTGGGTGGAGAAGGTGCCGGTAGCGGCATCAAAGGTGAGCACACACTTGCTGGCGATGGCGTCACCGCTCTCTGCAATAAAGAAATAAGCCTTGCCGGAATCGTCGCAACCAAGAAACTGGGGAGAGGCAAACTCATAGCCATCGGCTGTCTTGGTGCCGATGACCCAACTGTTGGGCAACTGTGACGAAAGGCCCTGAACATAGACCTTGTCATCCTGCATCAGCACATTAACCATCTGTGAGCTCTCGCCACTGTAAGAGATGCTCTTGAGCATATACTGGCTCTTTGCGGTATCATCTTCGGGAGCAACAGCAACATCCTCACCAAAAGCAGCGGTGAGGTTCTCATATTTGTAGAAATAGCCAGCGGTAGTTTTAGATGCGTTCTCAAGCATGACAGGCTCATCGCGCTTACTGATATAGAAATTGTTGGCATCGCTGTCATAAACAAGCACCAGTTCGTCTATCGACTCGCCACCGGCATAGCGGCAGATGTAGACAGGATAATCGGTGTCGGTAAGACCCAAGAACTGAACGGGGAAGGTCACAAGACGTTTATTGTCGTTGAACGTGCCTTTAGCCCAAGACTCAGGAAGCAGTTTTGACAAGCCCTGAATGTAGACATCGGTATCGGTGAACCCAACCTTCAAGGAACGGTGAATGCCCTTGTCGCCATCGGTGGCATAAAGGGTGAAGGTGGAGGTGGTGACGTCTGTAGGAAGAGTCACGAGGTCATCATCAATGGCTGTATAAACGGTGTTGAAATCGCCATAACCCGTCCACTGTCCATTGTCGGCATATACCACACCAAGAAGACGGTCCTGACTGCTGCCCAAGAGGTTTATGGTGTTTCCCAGCACAGAATATTCCACTGTGGTGGCGGAAGCGTCACGCGAATATTCCAGATAAGTGTCGCCACCGCTCGTCACCTCTTTCGAGTTAAGAACAGCCAGCACCAGGTCGGTGTTGTGTTTGGCATCGTGACGGAGCACCTGGCCAAGCGCCACGCTCACTGTCGACTTGTCATCGCTCAGCGTGCCCTTAACCCACACAGGGTCGGGAAACATGCTAACAGGACAGGAGATATAAACCGTTGTGCCGTCGCTGTCATAGACCATGCGGGCAGCCTTTCCTGTCTGCGTATGTGTCTTTATGTCCGTGCTCCCCTTCTCTGGTGCAAAGGCAGAGCCTGTGCGCACATACAACTTCTCCTCACCAGCAGGTTTCTCCACGATTTGAGCCTTCGCCGTGACAGACATCAGAAGCAACATTGTAAGCAGTGTAAACAATTTTTTCATAAGCAATAAGTTTTTAATATGTTAACGGGTCGTTTCTTATTGCAAATTTACATATTTCAACGTCACGAACAAAACATTTGCTGTTTTTTATTTACTTTTACTTACGGTTTATTATTTAAAATCAGATACAAGTATTCAGGATAATGTATATTTGTTAACACTGATAAGCTGTTTATTTATATCGATTGCATTATGGTGAGCCAATACTGAATATGCGTGGATTGCTATGAATTACAACATAAAACGAAAGTTGAGTCTATAGTTTAGACAAAAGAATATCAAAAGAATCCTTGATTGTAAATAATCTATCAAAAAGAGTGCGTTATTTCTTTTTTATATGTATCTTTGCCATGTTTGTTGGAGATTTGTTTAATTTTTATTGCAACACTAAGTTAAATAAGTTTTCTGACATGACAAAATTCTGAGCCACTAAACTCTGCAATTTATCAAAGCAAGAGCTTATTGTTGTTCTAGACTATAAAAAGGTTAAAGCAAGTGTTGCATAATTAAAGTAGGGAAACATTTCTGTTCTTTAAAAAGAGATACTAAATTTCTGTTATGGCAAAAGATATTGGAACTATTTTTCCTTTCAGAGAAAAATTATTTATAGGTGTAATCAAATTCTTTGATTGTAACAAAGGGTTTGGTTATATTGCCTGTAACAATTTGGGGATGGAAACTCAAAAACGCTTCAATAATAAAGAGCTGTGCTTCTATATCGACAATGATTCTTTGGCAACACCTATTGCTGAAAAGAAAGTTGTTGTATTTCGTCCTGCAATTAGAGAAACAAGATTAAGAGCAGAAGATGTACATGCTATTAATCTTGAGACAGATTATGAATTGCTTATGTATTACTATGAGCATAATAATTTCATCTACTATGAAGAAAAAGTAAAAACATTTAGTGTCAAAAAAGGACATAGACATTTTGAGGGCTTTTCTTATGAGCGCCAAAAGGTCAACATCTTGATGAGGAGTGGCGTTACTAGATACGAATTACTCAATGAGTATTCAGACCATTTCTCCAAGACTCATGATTATAACTATCTTTTAAAGAAAATTGATAAAATTATTCAGATAATAGATGGGGAAACTACATATAACAATCTATTAAGAAGTTCATATGTGAATATAGAAAAAGAAATTGCATCATGGAAAAGGATTTTCTCTCAGTTGACTGAGGAACAAATATATAATCTTGTAGAAAAGCACCCTTCTCTTCAGCTATTTGCACCTGATGAATTACTTATACAACATATTGAGGTAGTTGACGAAAAATGGGGCGTTTCTGATTCAGTAAAAAAAGCTTTGCGTAATTTTGAAGAAGCGAAAAAGTTTAACGATATTAAAAATCTTATTGATTTAAATTTCCCCGGAAAATCCCGTGAAGAAATTGAAAGAATATGTCAGATATACGATAATAAGTTATCTGCATTTCAGAAGTCTGTAACAATTCGACGTATTGACGAGTTGACTTTGTCTCAAATAAAAGCCATTTTAAATGAAATGCCGTGCGACAATAGCTCTGTCTTTATTCAAAAAGCGAACAGACTGAGTAACGAGTATAAGCATCTTTCTATAGAAGGTAAACTTGTTTTTAGGACTGAGATTAGTCATATTTATGAACAAAAAATAATCACTTTGGTTGATAAATATTCAAAACTTGAATGGTACAATTTCAACAAAATAGAGGTTAAGAATTTCTTACTAAAGGATACAATTATACAAAAAGAAAATTATTCTGTTCCTCAAAAGATATTAAAGGACGCAACACTTCAAGATTATTACAATCTTTTTGTACAATCTGAAAAAGTAGAGAACCCTTTCTCTCGCCATTTAGATATTGAAGAAGAATATGCTTGCCTATTTAACAAACAGGAGCACGAGGATCTTCTTAGTAATATTGAAAATAAATGTCTTGAAAAAGGAAGTCTTTTCTCCATTGAAAGGCTATTCTCTTATATAGGAAAGAAACTTCCTGAGAACATAAAAGGTAGATTTCTTTGTCTACCTCTTAAAGAGATTGTATCAAACGTCTCAATTATGAGTATGTTTGAAGATTCAGGATGCTCAATTGTTGGGGCAATAGTAGATAAGATCTGTGAGACTAATGATTTTTTCTTCCATAAAAAAATAAAAGAATACAGTGATGTATTGGGTCTACAATATGATGAACCATTTGTATATGATGAACCTCAAAATATAGAATTTGCAAAAGAACTTGTTGCTATCTGTGGAAAAAATACAGTGGAACAGCATTTCGCCAAATTAAAAAAGGAAGATCGACAATACTTGTTTGTCGAATTGCAATTAAATATTATATCAAGTGAGGAGTTAAAAGAATATTTGCTAAATACGCCTAATACAAATTATCAAAATATCATAAAAACAGATATAGCTAAAAATGTTATTATTAGCATTATTATGGATTCCGATTGTTCTACAGCGATTGGAATTCGTAATGCATCGTTATGGTTGAACCGCTATGTAGGAAATGAACTAGATTACAAGGACAAAGGAGAATGGATCAAAAGACAGAATCTAATGATCGACAACATTTCTCGTTCAGATAATGAATACTTAAAAGTGTTAACATGGGCATTATTTTTCCAATCTAGTGGAAAGATGAATTTGCTCAAAGATGTTTTTTATCTATATCCTACAGATCTTCAAATTCGAATTTTGAAAAAGTTTTTTTATGCAATGGCAATAAATAAATACCCATTATCATTAGATAAACTAAAAAAGACAATAGGGGGTGACATTCATAAACTGTCTTTGCCAGTAGAAATTGTACTGAAATTCTTATCACTAAAGATTGTCAATAATGAAGCTTATATGACTGATGATATGATGCTGTCAATTTTGCAAGGTAGAGACGATTATAACGATTGGTTTATGATAAATAAAATGTTAAATCCTTGTAATGGAAGAAAGTTATTTTCAAACGATAATAGAGGAACTAACGATGCATATCGAAATTTTAATGGAATAGTAAAGAAGTGTATCGTTAATGGCCAAAATATGTATTGGTTTCTATTAAGTAGAAAACAACTAACAATCAATGAACAAGTCACACAATATAATAATACACTTTATGGACCCATAAAGGAGTATATATCCATAGTCTTTACTACCAATGATTTTAAGGTTTATCAAAATGGAGATAATATGGTATACTATTTCACTCAATCAAAGGCAATAGAACTCCGTATAATGGCAGAAGTTTTTCGTATAAAAATGGAAGATGTTAATTATTATATTAAGTATGAGATAGATCAAAACACAGAACGTTTCTGTTGTGAATGTAGAGCCTCAGACAATCTTGAAAAAAATACAAATAAGGTGTTTCTTTGGTGTCGCAATAGACCTTGCTTTCACAGTGTCCCATACTTTCATATTAGTTCTGAATGGGAAAATTATACCGTTCTTGATTTTATGAGGATTCTCTCAATACCAACGGATTATAAAAACCTAAAGGGGAAAATAACCCGTCATGGTCAATATACTATTTTTTCCACATATATATTGTCCTTCCATGAATTCTTGGAACATCTAAAATGTAGACAGTGTGGGAAATTAATGGAGCCATGTAATATAAGTAATTTCGCAAGGTCATCTATAACAGAATTTGAATGCACAAATTCTAATTGCCAGTTACATGGTCAAGTCGTATATCTTAACAAATGTTTCAATCCAAAGTGTAATAGTATAATAGACAGCCGAGACTCTAAAAAATGTCCAAACAACAGCTATATTTGTGAAAGATGCGGTGCTTGTTGTTCAACTAAAAAATTTTCAGAACGCTTAAATCGCTTACAGAAAACTGGTGGATATATTTCAAAGAGGCTACAAGACGCAATTCAGTTGGAAATTGGTCATTGGGAAAAGAATGAATTATATTGCTCGTCTTGTGGAAAAAAGATAGATAGCAACAAATGTTCCTGTGGTAAGACTTACGAGCTAAGATGGAATCCACAAGATTTATAATAATCTCCAAGGCCTGTATGACGTTTAAGAAAGTCCATAATCGCATACATACAGAGGAGGTAATGCCTGGAATGTTCAATCATACTTAAGCGAGTGTGATTCCAACGCTGGCACATTCATCCCTGGCACTTTGGAGAATATTCTAAGGAACGAAGAACCTCAGATGCATTTCCGCAATGAATATTTATGTAGGGCAATGGTAGATTTCAACATGATCGATACCATAAGCCATGGCATCAAGAAAATGTTTAATGAGCAATGGCGCAGACATTTTCCTATGCCAGACTATGAGATTGACCAGATTAAGAAGAAAGTAGTAGTCCATATCTATGGCAATGAAATCAATAAGCGATACACTGATTTGTTGAAGACAAACGACACTCTTTCTCTATGGGATTGCATCTCGCTTGACGCAGTGCAAAAAGGCAGAACAATTCATGAGGATATAGCACAAGACTTGCTCAAACGTGGACTGATAGAAGGTGAGGCTCCGCATTACAGCATTTCGCTTTGCATTGCCAAGAACACTCACCAACTGCCTTCTTACACCAAGACTAAAGGACTGGACAAAGAGAGGTTGCGTCAGATGGTTCTACAATATCTCAGCAATGCTGGCGATAAAGGAGCCAAGCGAGACAGCATATACGAATATCTCAAAGATGTGATTCCTGCCAACAAGACGGAGGAACAACAACTGCGCATGATCGGAGATCTGCTGAGGGCTATGAAATTGGAAGAGATGATTAAAACAGACGGTCGAAATTGGTATATTATGTAATAGTCCGTCGAATTTCGACGAAAAGCAATGTTTTTTCGTCGGAACTTAAACAAATCTGTCGTAATAATAATAATTACGTCGAAATTTGACGAAACTCGACGGATATATTGGTTCAAAACTTCTTGCCCAGAAACTTAGTCGAAGCATAGTTATTTAAAGTTCTAATTGTCTATCATAGTCTTTGAACAGCAATTGTTGGTTTCTTAGAAAAAAACAATATGCAGCCAAAGCTCCAAGAGTATTGAATTCAAAAACTTGCCATTAAAGAAGAAATAATACCTCCTAACAACTTATTCTTTTCAAAGCCAAAATTCAAAATATCTTCAAATTTCTTTTTTCTCTCAACATTAGAATCTATCCTGCAATCAATTTCCTTTTCATTATTGACGTTTCTCTTTATAAATTCAAAAGGAAGAGGATTTTTATCATTTTGGCCTTTTGATGCCAATGTTTCAAACAAAAAAAGGATTTCGTCTTTTGACAACATATACAAAGCAGACTTTCTGTTCGAAAAAATAAAAGGCATCTGTATGCGACCCCACGAAGTTTTTCTGTAATGAGATTCAGATTTTCTCGTAGGGCGATACATATAATCACCTTCTATAATTCCCCATCCTACGATTCCTTCTGAACTATTATACGCTATTATAATATCTCCTTTACGAAGATAATTAGCAAAAGCATAATATGCAGCTGGATTTACTGTTATTCCTTTCTTATCTGGATGTTCTTTAGCATAAGCTTCTTCTAACAATTCCAATGTCGGATAAGATTTTAAATATTTAAGTCCAGGAGCCTCCAAAATCATTTCCCCATTATCAACCATACTATTCCATAATTTCATATAAGCAAGTTTTCCTATCCTCCAAATCCAATATCGACCAGATAACTTATAAGAATTGTACTCTTCCTTTTTCAACAATTCCATATTCAAAGAAATAGATTCTTCAAATATTTCATCACTGATTTTATAAGATTCCTCTGATAGAAACAGAGAATCCTTATATATATCTTCTGAAATCATATAATGATTCATATCCGTTATTGTTTTATACCATTGAATTTAGCTTTTGTTACATCAATATTTCCAATGATAGGTATTATGTTAATAAGAAAACGCTGGTTATGCTGTTCTACACTTTTCCATTCTTGCCAATCTTCCTTATTAACATCTAATATTGAAGAATACTTTTGTTCTGCAGGATTCATAGTTATAGGATTTGAACCTCCACGAAAATAATAACGAGGCACACCACCTTCACCACTTCCGGCTACAATTATCTCGCATTTACTATTGATATCATTTTCACTTGTATGTTGAAAGAGCCCGCATCCTCCTTTTTCAACAGAATCTGTCCAAAATTTCTTCAAGAATTTTGCACGCAAAAACGAAAGAGTCTCATTGTTCTGCCAATCATTATCATTGAACGGAATCTTTGATGATTGTCCTTCTATCACAACTAGAAATTTGATATTTTTTCCTATATCTTCCGAATTTTCAAGATGCATGATTGTATTTTGAACTAGTTTACCAGCCATTGCTATACTATCACGTTTTTCGTCAGCTTTAGCTTTGTCTGTTAAATCATATAACAATTTATTGCTTATATCATACTCTTTTTCTTGATACGCAATACTAACTGTAAGTGTATGTTTTAGATATAAGCTGTCATATGCATAATACTGACTTTCATCAATTGAATCCACTGTAGAATACACATTTATAATATCCTTATATTCATCAACAAGCATTTCAAGTTGACCTTCTTTTAGTTTAAAGCGAGCATATGACACTGCGAACAATATCAACATCACAGCAAACAAAGTTGTCATGATGTCGACATAACTCGGCCAGAATGATTCTCTATTCTTTCGTCCCAAATTCATTTATTACCTCTCCCAAATAAGCGTTTATACCATTTCTTTTTCTTTGGTTCTTCAACATTCTCTATCTCTCGAACCGAATCTGACGTAAATGCAGTAGGTGCACCTCCTTCTTCTGATATTTCTCCATCATCATTATGAGTATCTAAAGTTCTTTCAGATATACTATTCTGTGAAGAATTGTTACTAAGCTTTTTTATTATCTCCATTGCCTTTTTATCCTTCTCCTCCTCTTGTTTTATTTGAGCAAGAAATTCTTCAGACTCATCTTTGGAGTGTTCGACACGTTTCTTTTCTTCATTTATGCGACGTTGTTCTTCTTCAGCCATTCTTAATTTAGATTCGGCCTCGGCTGCTCTCCTATTTGCTTCAGCTGCTTCATTCTGAGCACTCATTCTTTCGATGTTAGCTCGTTCTACAGCATGACTTGAACTACCGCCCCAAAAACTTTTCTTACTATCCTCTTGAATTGCACTTAATACATTAAGATCTGTACGAATACCTTCAAGCACTTTATTAAGTCTATCCCCATCTACAGGATTTCTCATCAACTTTTCAAGTTTAAAAGAAATCTCTCTTAAGTCCTTAAAATCACTTCGTATGTCTTCAAAGGACAATTTCCGGTCTATAGCCTCAACAAACTCTCTATTTCTATATTCCAATTCTGTTTTGCGCTCTTTGAGCATGGTTTCATAATCATTGAGATAATATTCAAGCGCCTCATTGTATTTCTGCATAATTAGACTTACTTCTTTTTTCTGTTCTTCAAAGTAATTTTCAAGACGCTTATTTGCTGTATCTGCATATTTTTCAGCTACAGTTTGTTTTGCTTTAATAGCATTAATATTCTCCTTAATTTGTTCAACTAATTGATTTCCAACCATTTGAGTATGTGATATATTAACACCAAGTCCATTAATATTCTCCTCAAACCTTGTTATTCTATTTAGAATTACATTTATTTCCGCTGCTACTTGCTTTGGTATTTGAAGTGATTCATTGAAATCTTTCTGAATATTTATAGTTTCCTGTGCAGCTACAAGCATTATACGACGTGCTCTTTCAAACTGATTAAGAGAACTTGTTATTTCAGTAAAACGTTTTGAAGCTTCAACAAAAGATTCCATGCCACGAACAAGTTGATCACTCTTTAAGGTATCCAATAAATTACTTTGAAGATCAATATTCTTATTGACTTTATCCATATTATCCCCCATTGCATTAACTGCAGAAGCTACAACCTGCACACTCTCGCGAAACTCCGTACCGAATGCGCCGGTCATATCTTTAAATGCGCCCTTAAACTGGGAAATAACACCAGTAAATGTTGGTTCAAACTTATCTATAGTCTCATGTAGCTTGCCTATAGCCTCAACCATACTAACATCTACAGTCGGCATAAGTTCATTTTGAACCCATTCATAAAAATCATTCTTATCATAATCTATTTGGTTGGTTGCCTCACTTGCAAATCTATGACAACGAATCAACAACCCAATACCACAACAACTTGTAATCATTGAAACCAGCACACCAGCGATAAGGCTTTGAATTGAAGAATCTGTGATTCCACCAACTGCTATTGTTCCTACAAGAAACATTATCAAGCCTATAAAAACACCTGCAAACGTACCCATAAGTCCAATGTGTGTAGGAAACGACAATTTGGATGTTGCTATTTCATACAACATCGATATTCGTCGTTCTGTTTTATTTTGGATAATAGAGAACGCAACGGTGCCTTTACTTTTCTTGATGTAAGCATTGATGTCATTTATCAAATTCTTTAATTCTGCATCATCTTCAGCCACCTCCTTAATTTTAATATACATTAAAGTGTGATTTCCTTGCTTGTTATCATCATACGTCTCACAAGTAGAATAGTCTTCTTTCTTTGAAAAAAAACGTTTAAGACGAGCTATTGCATTTTTGTTTTCAATATATTCATGTAGTTGCCACTGTATAAAGATAACTGCCATCACGAAAGATACAATCAAGGACAACAGAAATTGTGGTGACAGCATATTTAAAGTATTATCCATATTATATTAATTTTGTCATTTCGAATATTTTATCAACTACAGGTATGAAGAATGCAGCATCGTTGCAGACATCATCATCGTTTGTATATTTCTGACTTACATCAGTGAGATAATGTGTACTAAGATTATCTCTATAATTTGTCATTGCATTACTCTTAAACAAATTCAAATCAACAGAATTATCAATAACACATCCACGCTTCAGAATATCAAGCACATCACCATACAAGTCATTCATTTCCTTGTATTTTAAAAGCAATTTACTTTGAAGTGTACTATCAGCATTCATCTGACCAACATTGTCATATTCCATATCCACACCATGATAAATAACAACAGGAACATCTTCTGCATTTACTGGACGATATAATCCTCCATAGCATGTGCTCTCCTTACGGATATCAGGCATCACAACATGAATATTATCAACCTTTCCATACACCTTTGAAAAGATTGCTGTTACCACCTGTTCTATCAATGTATTATCTTCAGTGATAAAATTGTCTATATATCGACTTCCATTTCCACTAAAAACAATTGAACGTGGTGCAGCATATCTCTTGTATTTGTACATTGTTGCTACATAATATATTATAGCTGTGAAATGATATGTAAACAACGGCAAGAAATCATCATGCAGCCTATCAACAATATCATTATATTTACTATTACTCAACCAGAAATTTATAATATCTGTTGTGCTACAGTGGGTATTTACCTTCATTTCTGCTTCAAGTGTTCGCAAATCGTCATTAGTTCTCCAATTCAAGCTATCAATATACCTATTGTATATACCATTCTCACGTACATTTCCAAATCCACTATGACCATTGCCCCACAATACATTACAACCAAAATGGACAGATGATGCAGACACTGGTTTATTCTCACTGAAATAAACATAATCAGTAGAACCACCACCTATATCTATAACAGCAACCGAATCGGTATTCTTTATAATATTTCTCTTTGCAAAATAATAGTAAGGTGCCTCAGATTCTGTATAGCAAACAACATTATCTGTAAATAATATCTCTTTTGCAAGTCGTTTCCAGGATCTTTCATATATTCGCTTTGTATTTCCCGAAAAGCTCAAAGGTCTGAACCAAACAACACTCGTCTGACTTAGTACTCCATTATGTTGCAAGATATCACACTTAATTATCAACAATAGCTCACGTATGAAGACATTGATACTATCCTCATTCTCATCCCACTTAACATCTGTATTACATTCTTGGAAGTCGTTCCCCATCATCTTTTCATAGAAGAAAGCAATATTATGGTTATCAAACAATTTAGGTTGGTCAGCAATATTACGAGCATTACATATTGCTGTACGTATCGGGAATTTATAGTCCATACCATCAATGAAAGGCGGAACAAACTCCGTTTTCATTGCATCACATATAGGCTTATCCATAGCATCCTCAATACACATCACTTCAGAATACTGTCTTCTGACATTGTAATCATGAAGATATGAAACCATTGCATTACTCATTGAGAACATTTCCGGAGCAGCATTATCCCCTGTTCTTGTACGTGAGATGAATGTATTTGACGTACCAAGATCTATAGCATATTTATAGCTATTATTTGTACGCTCTGCCTTACGCCATTTTGGAAGTAAGAAACCACTATCATTACCAACAGACAACTCTATAGCATCAAATTCGGTATTGAATAACTCATAATACTTAGTACTATACATTAACGAACTTACCCCCATTCCCTGTCTTGAACGAACAACAACGTCCTTTACGCCGTTTTGCGCACGTTCAACATCCGCTACTTCAATACAGAAATAGTCACCACAAGAGTCTTTCTTATAAAAAGAAAGATTAACATCATTAATATTCAAAGTATGCCATTCTCCTTCACCATTATTATTGTCGGCAACAGATAATGCAACTTTAAAATAGTTATTCTCCGTTTCAATTGAAGACAAAATATTTGGAAAGAGTCCTATGTTTATACTTTGATTTAGCTTTGCGAAGTCGTGTATATCTTTTTCAATATCATATTCTTTGGTGAACATTTCACCATTATACATAAGCTTCACCAATACACTATATTTCTTCAATTGACAAACGCAAGTAGCCAAGCCTTTGACTAAATAGCCCAATGCTTCACTCTTCAAAGGCAGCAGATAATCATAATCTCTTACATTTTCATCGCGCTCATATCTGATACCCTCATAGTTATTTATGTTAAGTTTATAAGGTAAACGAATAAGCGTAGGCAAGAAGAATGCATTAATATCAACCTCGTCATTATAGCCTATTTTCAAACCATTTATAACAAGAGGAGTATTAAACTCAGTTAGCACATCTTCTGTCTTAATCATATAATTATTTTGTATGTCTGAATCCATTGAGAACATACGAATATAATCTCGCAAGAAAGAATATCTTTTTTCTATATTATCTCTGCTAAAAAGCTGATACATGTAGTTTTTGAAATTCTTATCTCTGTCTCCAAACAAAATAATATCACGGAAATACTCCCCTCTACCTTTTCTTCTTATTGAAAGAGAATCGTATATTTCACCATTCATTTTTATGGTAGGAGTATTATTTTTCGTTATATCCACCTTATCCATATCCGGAGGTGTTACAAATCCAGTCATTGGAGAACTTGTACCAAGCAATATTTCTTTGCCATCTTTTTCAAGTACAACAAAGAATAATTTCTGTTCTCTAATATCTTCATCATAAACAGAATCAAGGGCATTATATAGTATAGGAACACGGTCGTGAAGTTCTTTCATCTCTTCTTCTTTGTTCCATTCTTTTATAACAACCTTCATGCTTCCATTCCATTGATTTTCATGGAACTTTTTGTTAAACAGGAGTTCGAAAACATCAAGACAATCAGACACAAGTCTAGCATAAGCTAGACCTGCATAAGTGTCATTAGGATGGCGCTTTTCTTCCGTCACACGGCGGAAAGCCTCATTTACAACAAAAAAACGAGCAAATGGTGTTGGCAAGGAATTCAAAGCACCGCTATTATCTGTTTTGTATTCCTTTATCTTATCCAATTGCGATGCCTGTATCCCCGTATTTTGCGGTGTCCACACAGTTCCCTGTATACCACGGTCTATTATATTTAAATCAATACTTGCCATAACTGTTACAATATTTTCTTTGTGTATGTATCTATTGCTAGATATGCATAATCAAGAAAATTCTTCATTTTGTTACCAGAATTTTGTTTAGAATTCTTTATCATTTCTAAAAGATACCAAGAATCGTCTTTTGCCTCAAGTTCCACACTTTCTTTTATTATATCTGCCATTTTAAATGGCTTCACCTTTGAGATAGGAGCAAAAGCCCTCTTCTTTGAAGATAATTCACTATACCATTTTTCATAATTTTCGGCAAAAGTATTTACTTTAGCCAAATCACCTTTATAAAAATCATCGTTGAATCCCTTTGTTTGTATAAGTGGAAAATACTTCTCTTTAGGCAGTACATCAAGTAGCATTTTTAATATACGAAAGTCTGCCAAACACTTAACCAAAGAAGCATACCCTTTACCTGCCGTAGAAAGATTAAGAGGCGACACGTCATTCTCTATAGCACGTGTCAAGTATTGGCGTTCTTTAGGTTTTGAACGCTGCAAAAAGTCAAACAATGCAGTTGCAGCAACCAACTCTATAAAATTGGCATCATCAGGCTGAGTTTGCTCATTGTTTTCATGATTGTCTTGGAGTGTCGTTTCACCAACATAATAAAGCATATCCGACTTAACAGAATGTTCATAATATGTAAGCGCTGCTTTAGCCTTTGTCATAAAATTGCCAGAATCTATCTTACTATTATTTTTCTTCGGATCTGTAAGACCATAATATGGCAAAACAGTAACAGCTCCCATAAACACATCACGAAGAATATCAGAATCTACAGTTGAACGTATCTTCCTCTCTAATAAAGGATATCCAGAAGCACCAGTTCCCCCAAATATAGAACTTATAATAAAGACACGATCATCTGGTCCACAATTGGTTTTAAGCAAGTCAAACCAAGAAGCACCAGTTAACATTTCTTGTAAGACAACAGTACCAACATTTGGATTACCACGAAAACCTACGGACAGCTTGCTATTAAGATTATCTGTAGAATAAAGAGTTTGTATAAAATAATTATTAATGCTTAATGCATTAAGATTTCCTACATTAAGGAACTCTGCGTATGAACGATCTTCACCGGCCTCTTTGTTTGTGTTATTGGTTTGGGAATCCAATGTTCCTATCCACTCCATATCAGTCCCAAAGAAGCCATCAGGTCCCTTACCGTCAACAGTAGAAGCATCACGTATGGCTATATAGTTATCAATCAAGGTTTGAAGGTTTTTCTTCTCATCAAGATCGAGATGCGGATCTATTATTATAGGTACAATAGTATACCCACAAGTGTCCATACCTGAAGCCATAAGCATAGTAATGCTTTTCATAACACGTTCACCTGTGCCACCAATGCAAAAGACAAATACTTTCTTCATAGTCGTTTGTTTTTTATTATATACCAAGGATAAGCATTACTTTTTCCATTTCTATTTATTATCGTTGAAATTATATAATATAATATTAGCGCAATTAGCATATTAGCAAATGCAACTTTCACCAAAAGCCAAATGTCAAAACCTGGATTGGGAACAAATACATAACATACAATAAAAGTCATTAGAAACACTAATATTAAATTACACAAACCAAACCCTACCCAATATTTGGGATGATAATGTCTTCCAGGTTTATTGTTGTATGGAAAGAAATATCCCCAACAATGTAGTACCGTTAATACTATCATTAAGACAAAAGGTATCCAATCAATACTATCTATCGAATTCCACAATCTCATTGCAGCCCTCTTAGCCGACTCATTGTCAGCATAATTGGCAAGATACGCCTTTTTGGAGGTAAACCAAGTCAAAACAGTAAGTATATTTATCATTGTAAATTAGTTTTATATAATACTTATTTAGAACTTATTTTAGTTTCGCAAGTGAAAATTCACAAGCGTGATTTAACGTAATTTTGGAATAAAAAA
>ENA-ORMS01001825-ORMS01001825.1-human-gut-metagenome-genome-assembly--contig:-NODE-1825-length-16394-cov-3.526042_pt1 | contig 16394 bp, 12 predicted proteins | sample MGYA00242104_ERZ508997 | MGnify/ENA primary metagenome ERZ508997 (study PRJEB26280, sample SAMEA2338704) | human gut metagenome | biome: human gut; feature: human-associated habitat; material: faeces... | reverse complement strand
GAGAGAGCTGCTGCCACGGGCGGGAGAGTAAAAGATTATATGCCAAAAGGCTCCCCGGCCGGGGAGCTGTCGAACGAAGTGAGACTGAGGGGTTGAGATAAGCCTTTGTTACACTTTTGCATTAAATAAAAACTCGCTCCCCTACTTTTGCAGGGGAGCGAATATTTTTCGAATTTTAGTTTTTTATCACGCGGCGGGGGTCACGCTGGTGATGTGGGGGTTGGCGCCTTCGTACCAGTAGAGGAAGCCTTCCATGTCGATCTTGTCGCCGATGGAGAGGTTCTTCACGGCGTTGTAAACGTCGGTGGTGTTGTCGCACAGGTAGGATTCAACTGTGAAGGTGTAGGTGTTTTCGCCCAGGGTCACGTTGAAGTACAGGTCGTCGCCGTCCTGACCGGAGCCGTCATACTTGTAAAGGTAAGCCACGTCGTTGCCGTTTTCATCCTGACCGGCGGCGGCAACGGTCATGCCCTTGAAGGACACGAACTCGTTCTGATGCTTGATAAGTTCATCGGTGCCGAGCATGGAGGTAACGTCCAGCGCCTCGGCCACGAAGCTGCCTTCTTCAATTTCAAAGGTGGCGTCGATTATTTCAACTTCGCCGCTCCACTCGGCCTTGTAGCCGGTCACCTTTATCTTGGTGCCCTTTTCCAGCTTGGCATAGTCCTCTTCGGAGCAGGCCATGTTGTAAAGGAAGTATGCGCCGTCCTTGTCTTGGGTATAAACGGTAGCCTTGTCTTCCCACCAGGACTGCTTGGCCTGGACGTAGGTTTCTATAACGACCTGGGAATCAAGCTCAGCCGCAACATACTCGGCATGGGTCATTACGCCTTCACCCTTCACATCTGCATCGGGCTTATCGGCGGCGTTGTTTGCGCAGGCGGCGAAGCCGGCCGCGAAGGCAACAACCAACAGGATAGCTAAGAACTTTTTCATTTTTGTTCTCCTTTTTATTTTATGACGCCCGTTTTCCGTTACCGGTAACGGGGGCCAATAAGATTATAAAACAAAACAACAATAAATCAATACAAAAACGCTAAATATAAACTTATCAATCCCTTTTGCGGCGTTTTTGCTTCGCCTTGCCGTATGCGGCGTATGCAATAATAAGCGCCCACACCGCGCAGAGCCCCCAAATCAGCGCGCGGGAGGCTGCGGGCAGCGGCCCAAGCTCCTCCTTCCCGCCCGCGGAAGCGGCGTTCGCATTGTCAAGGCGATAGAGCGACATAACGTCGCTGAACAGCTTTTGCATATATGCATCGTCTATCGTTTCCCTGCGGCGCACGGACTTCGCCGTGTTTTCAATAAGCTGACCCGCCGCGTCGCGAAGCGAGGCGGAGCCGTTGTAAACGGGCGTTGTGAACGTGTTATCCACGTTTTCAAGCAGCATATCGACTGCCTTCAGCTTAACCTCATAATGCTCGGCATCGTTGGCGTTGCTTGAAAGGTAGGCCAAATAGTCCGTGTTGCTCCTTGCCGTATCGGTAACGGGAACGTAGCCTTCGGTTTCGGAATAGGCTATCTGCACGCCGTCGGTGAGCAGATATTGGCAGAACAGCCACGATGCAAGCACCTCGCCGCTGTCCGCCTTGTTGAATACGCATACGCTCGGCCCCTGGGACATCATCTGCGGAGCATCGGGGTCAAGCTGGGGAACGGTGCGCACGGCCGTTTCAAAGCGCACCAGCTTATCCGCGCTTATGTCCGAAAGCGGGGCGTCAGTGCCCATCCATGTTGAGCCGGCGGTGGAGTCTATTGCGAATATGCATTGCCCCGCGTTTAGGAAGTTCGCCGGATAGCCCGATATTTTGAAGGTTGAAAACGCGCCGCTCTTAGTGTGTTCAGCAACGATGTATAAAAGCTTCTTTGTTTCGTCGTTGAACATAAGGGCGTTGCCTTCGCCGTCGGAATACTCCGCGCCGCTTTGCCTGAGCAGGGTTATCATCATGTTGTCTGTCGATTTATATATGAACGGTATCATAACCTTCTGACCGTTCACTTTATATGTGCCGTCCGCGTTTTTCTCGGTCGCAGCCTCCGCCACCTGCCAAATAAAGTCCCAGGTAAGCGTATCGGGCAGGGTAAAGCCCAGCTTTTCAACATAATCCTTGTTTATATAGCATGCCTCGGTAGAGCGCATGAAGGGCAGCGCATAATAATGCTCCCCTATGCGGCACTCCTCAAGATATTTTGAAACGAGCTGCTCCGTTTTCGGCGTTGTGAACTTCAGTTCGCTTCCGCCAAGGCCGTAGCGGCTGTCCGCCATAAGCTCATCCAGCGGGGCTACCACGTTCGTGCCGGTAAGGTAGGTTGCAATATGGTCGGGATAGGTTATGCATATATTCGGCGTTGTGTTGGTTGCAATGTTTGTGATAACGTCGTTATATATTTTGCCGTAGTCCGTATACAGCCTAAGGTTTATTTTAATGTTTGGGTAAAGCGATTCAAAGTCGCGTATGGCCTGCTCGTATATCCTTGTTTGGTTCTTGTTGGTGTCGTTCTTGGCCCAGAAGGTAAGCTCGTATTGCCGCGAAGCATCGAACTCCTCCGGCATTACGAACGCATCCATGCCGCGGGAGCCGTGGCACGCCGTTAGCGCGCAGCAGAGCGTAATGAGCGTTAATATAAGGCTTATGGGTTTTATTGCGCGGCTCATCCCTTCAATCCTCCCCTTGACACGCCTTCCATTATCTTTTTCCTGAAAATCAGGAACAGCACTATAAGCGGCACCGATATGGCTACCACGGCCGCCATCATTGCGGGTATGTTGTCCCGCCCGAAGCCGCCTTCGCGTATGGCCTGTATGCCGCCGGAAACGAGGAAATAGCTGCTATCGTCCGTTATAAGGCGCGGCCAAACATAGCTGTTCCAGCATTCTATTACTTTAAGTATTATCACCGTAACAAGCGTTGGGCTGCATATGGGTATAAGCACGCGGGTAAGGTACGCCATGTCCGATGCACCGTCCACCTTGGATGCATAATAAAGCTCGTCCGGCACCTGTGCAAAGTTTTCTTTAAGAAGATATATATAGAATACGCTCGTTACGGAGGGCAGAATAAGCCCCGTGAACGTGTTCCTCAGCCCCCAGTCGGTTATGGTCACAAAGTTGGTTATTATAACAAGCTCGTTTGGAATCATCATAAGCGAAAGCAGCAGCGTGAACGCAATGCGCTTGCCGCGGAACTCAAGCCGCGCAAACGCGAACGACGCAAGCGTTATAACAATAAGCATCAGCGCCGTTGTTACAACAGTGAAAAGCAGCGTGTTCATAAAATACCGCGCCAGCGGCACGGCCGTGAACGCCTCCGCATAGTTTGCAAGCGTTGGATAAAGCGTGAAGAACTTGGGTATATATTCGGAATTATACGCGCCGTAATCCTTCAGGGACGTAAGCACCATCCAGTAAAACGGGAACAGCACTATTATTGCCCACAGCGCCAGGAAAAAATATTTTACGCCCGTCCATATGCCATGCTTAACTTTGGCCTTGCGGGTTATTTCGCCGTAATTGTCGGAGTTGCGCACGGTTCAGCCCTCCTTAGTAATGCACATGCTTCTTGCTTATCATAAGGTTTATGCACGTTATGGTAAGCACAATGGCAAAAAGCAGTATTGCCGCGGCGGAAGCAAAGGAAGGATAGCCGCCGCTGTTGCCGTAAAGCATATCGTATATATAGCCGACTATGGTGTTCATGCCGGCGGCGTTAAGATCCGTGCCGAAAAGGGCCACGGCGTCGCTGTATGCCTTGAACGCACCTATAAAACCGGTTATTACCAAATAGAATATCATTGGGGATATCATGGGCAGCGTTATGCGCGTGAACATAGCCGCGCCCGTCGCGCCGTCTATACGGGCGGCGTTGTAATACGTTTCATCCACCGATGCAAGCGCGCTTGTAAGTATAAGCACCTTGAACGGCATAACTATCCAAACCGTGTAAAAGCTGAGCACGAACATCTTTGCCCAGTACGGCCCGCTTATGAAGTCCACGCTTTTGCCGCCGAACCAGTTTATCATCAAATTGACAAGGCCTTCCGTATACGGCGTTTTTTTGAACAGTATCATGAACACCAAGCCGACGGCCAGCGTATTGGTAACATAGGGCAAAAAATATACGGTTTGGAAAAGGTTCCTCAGTTTTTCTATGGAGCTTAGCGCAAGGGAGATGACAAGCGCAAGGGAGGTTGAAAGCGGAACGGTTATTATGACCAGCAAAAATGTGTTCTTCAGCGCCTGCAAAAAATACGGATCGCGCAGAACATATGAATAATTATAAAGTCCCACGCCGAAAAATGTTTGGGAGGCGGAATTGTACCCTTCTTCAAACGAATAGACAAAAACATCTATCAGCGGGTATATCATAAACACGCCCAGGAACGCCATTGCCGGCAGCAGATACAGCCATGCTTTCTTGCTTTGCTTTTCCATACTAAGCCGCTTAGGATATAAACGGATCCTTTCGCTTTTATATTTATTACTATATCATACAGCGCCGTTTATTTCCACAGCAAAAAAGCCCACGCCTTTTGCGGCGTGGGCTGCTGATGAACTATGCTTATTCGGCCTTCATGGCGTTTTCGCGCTCCGCGCGGCGGCGGGCGATGCGTTCGCGGCGCTTCTGCTCCTCGCGGTTATGATGCACAATAACGTATACAAGCGCGGCTGCAAGCAAAACGGCCACCGCTATCATTATGTACAGCAGCGTATTGTCCGCGCCGTTTGCCGCGGGAGTTTCCGGCTCCGCCGTGGCGGCAGGTTCGGCGGGTTCGGGCGCTGCGGTTTCGGCGGGTGCGCTTGTGTCGATCACCGGGCGCGCGGGCATAACGGCGTAGCGCTGCATGGAGCTGTCCTCCACGCTGTATGTATAAAAGCCCGTTTCGCCCTTTGGGTTGCGGGCATAAAGCAGATATACTTCGCCCTGCGCGTCGCTCGATACCCATGCGCGGTACTGCGTTTCGTCTATGGTCAGCGTGGTTTCGCCGAAGCCCTCCGGCGCGCTCACGCCCTCATCAGGCTCAAGTATTATATAGGATTTTGATGTGCTGGATACAGTCTGGTAAGGATAAAGCCTGTCCTTCGCTTCATCGTATATGTAGTATCCGCCTATCGCGCCCGTGTCATCCGTAACGTATAAGAGCAGCGGCGCGTCGCTGTCCGCAACGGCTGCGGCGGCAACGGTTTCGCCGTGGTAGGTATATTCGCTTTCCGTGTAGCGCGAAGGTATGGTCACGTTTTCTATGCTGCGCCAAACGAACATGTCGCCTTCCGCGCCTTCAACGTTTTCGGCCTTTACACCTTCTTTGGCGTAGCTTATGGGTTCGGGCGTGGGCGTGGGCTCAGGCCCGGGCAGTATTGTAACGGAAGCTTTCTGCTCCGCCGCGCCAAGCTCTTTGCCGCTGTAATTGAGTATCTTCGTGATGCTGAAGGCTACTTCCGCGTTGCCCTCTGCAAGCGCCTTGAACGTTATGCGCGCGCTCAGGCTGCTTTCGCCGCCCTTTGAAAGGGACACCATGCTTATGTAGCCGTCCCCCGCGCCGCCCTCGGCTTCCTCAAAGCTTAAAAGGCTCGTGTCGTAAGCGAAGCTGCCTTCCGCAGCGGCAAGCTTATCGCCCTTTAAGGTAATCGTCACGGTAACTGTGTCTCCCGCGCTTACCTGCGCCTTGTCCGCCTGCGCGTCAAGGGAAGCGTCCGCATATGCTGCGGAGCAGATAAGCATTATCAAAAGGGATAGTATTATAGCCGTAAGTTTTTTTGTCATGATTGGTTAGCCCTCCTGCTTCAGCTTGCCATCGCCGTTTATATGGCGCAGCAGCGTTATTATGTCGCCAAGTTCAATTTTGCCGTTGTGATCCGCGTCCGCCGCGGCAAGGTACGCCCCGCCCAGCAGCTTTACGTGCAGCATATGCTTCTGTATGGCAACTATGTCGTCCGTGTCTATTTTGCCGCTGCCGTCCGTGTCCCCGAATATTACTATGGGTATATCGCAATACTTCGCGCCGTCCTCATAGCTTATCCTTACGAAGCAGCCCGTGCCAATTGTGCCGGATGTTTCCGCGCCCTTTGCGCTCATTATGCTAAGCGTCCCTCCGGCGCAGGTAAGGCTCTTCAGCATATCCTCCGCGATCGTGCCGGGAGCAACACCCGTTATGGCTGCGGCGGATACGGCGTATTTATCGCTTTCTATCCTTGGCGCGGATGCGTAATCCGTGAACGTGCCAAGCTTTGTGTCTATATAATAAAAGGCGAGTATTTCATCATAGCTTTGGCCAAGGCGGGCGCGTACCTGCGCGCTCCTTTGGCTCATGCCAACGCCGTGCCCCCAGCGGCGCATGGTTATGTTCCATCCGCCCTCTGTGCGCTCCGCGCCGCTCATCCTAAGCCGCGTTTTACGCGCGCCTATTTTTCCCAACGTGTTGTTGAAGCTTCCGAAGGAAAGCTCGCCTATGGCAAGGCTTATTGTAAGCTGGCCCTCCTCCTGCCCGTTTGATACGGCAAGGGCAATATCAATTCGCGTATAGCAGCGGCTGCCGCCTTCATGCTCCGGCTCGGCCGGCGTTACCGCAATTGTTGAAAGCAGCGTAACACTTCCGCCCGCGGCTTCGTTTGCGGCGCGCTGAATTGCCGAGAGCACCTCCGCATCCATCATGGCGCGCGTTTCGTCCGTGAATTCATCGGGAATGAAGGAAAGCTCCTCTATGCTCGATGCGTTCATCAAATCATACGGGTCGTCAACTATGGCGTAAAACGGCTCGTCGCTGTCCCACACATTTTTTGGCGTATCCGTCTGCCCGCCGTTTGAGGAGGAATAGTACGCTTCCACTATTTTGTTTTCATATGTCAAAAGCTCTCCTGCGGTCGCGTCCACGGCGGCTATAGCGCGGCGGTTCTTGCTTGCGTAGCCGTGATAGGTTTGATCCTTTGAAGTATCCACCAAATCGTATGAGCGGGACTGATAGCGGTAGCAGCGGCTTAACGCAAAGCTGCGCGCGCACACCGCCTGCGCCTTCAGCGCGTCTATGGGGAAGGAGTTGCTCATTTCGTTTGGCACAACGCCGTAAAGATACTGCTCCATAGGCAGCGTGTTTATGGCGCGCAGGCTTCCTTCCACAACGTCGAACGTTATATCGCCAAGGTATGTGCAGGTGCCGTGTTCGCTGTTCCTCAGGCGGATATAGTCCGTGCGTTCGCCGTAATGTGCGCTTTTTAGCGTGAGCGAAGGCGCGGTGACGGTTTTGTTCGCAAATTCAATGCTTACCCGCCCGCCTACGGCCTTAACGGTCAGCTCCTCCGTGCCTACCTTCACGCCGCTGTCCTCAAGCAGGGTAAACTCGCCCACCGGAGTGAACTTAAAACTTGTCCTGTCGCCTATTGAAAGCTTTATGCGCACGTTCTGGCCGAAGCCCTCCGCGCCTTGTGCAAACGCGGCCTGCGGCAGCATAAGCGCCAATATGAGCGCACACGCTATCAACCGATATGCTCTTTTCATGCTCAACCCCCTTTATATGAAGAAGCGTTTGATATAATCATACACGAATACGGAATCCGTCACAAGGGCATATTGCATGCATTTATATGAACAAACGGTAAACGTTTAACCGCACGGAACGGCAATTTATGCCGCATATGCTTGACAATTCGGCTATAAACGAGGATAATTAATGATCATAAGTTTTTGCTTCCGCGCTGCTTTATTATCATTTACGGGCGCGGCGGCGATATTTTATTTTGGAGGACTTATATGCCATTATTCAAAAAATGCGAGGAGTACGTCTATATCCGCGAGCTTGTGGATAAGGGAATATATCCCTATTTTCACGAGCTTGAATCAAAGCAGGATATAGAGGTAATGATGGAGGGCAAGCGAAGGATAATGCTTGGAAGCAACAATTATCTTGGGCTTACCGTGAATCAGGAGGTCATAGACGCGGGCGTGGAGGCCATGAAGAAATACGGCACTGGCTGCTCCGGTTCCCGCTTTCTTAACGGCACGCTCGATCTTCACAACAAGCTGGAGCGCGAGCTGGCCGATTTCCTGGGCACCGAGGACTGCGTAACGTTTTCAACGGGCTTTCAATCCAACCTTGGCATAATCAGCGCCATATGCGGCAGGCAGGATTATATATTCAACGACCGTGAAAACCACGCCAGCATTTACGACGGCTGCAAATTAAGCTATGCAAAGGTTACGCGCTATCGCCATAACGACATGGCGGATCTTGAAAAGCGCCTTGCGGAAACCCCGATAGACGCGGGAAAGCTGATAGTAACCGACGGCGTGTTCAGCATGAGCGGGGACATTTGCCGCCTGCCGGACATTGCGGAGCTTGCGCATAAATACAAGGCCCGCGTAATGGTGGACGATGCGCACGGCCTTGGCGTTATAGGCAAGGGCGGCCGCGGCACGGCAAGCTATTTCGGCCTTGAAAAGGAAGTGGACATAACAATGGGCACGTTCTCAAAGTCCCTTGCAAGCCTTGGCGGCTACATGGTGGCCAGCGCAAAGGTCTGCGAATACGTAAGGCACAATTCCCGCCCGTTCATATTCAGCGCATCGCTTACCCCCGCAAGCTGCGCCACCGCGCGCGCCGCGCTGAAGGTTATACGCGAGCATCCCGAAATAGTAGAACGCCTGGGCGACTTGGCCGAATATTACCGCGATGGCCTTGCTGCGCGCGGCGTACCCACCGTTAAGGCGGAAAATAAGCGCATACCCATAATACCCATATATACTTATGACGCTGAGCGCACGCTGCTTATAAGCAAAAAACTGTTTGAAGAAGGCGTGTACGTCAATCCCGTTCTGCCGCCCGCAACCGCTCCCACGGAGTGCCTGCTGCGCACCAGCCTTATGGCAACGCATACGGAAAGCGTGCTGGATGAGGCCATGGACATAATTGCAAGGGTGGTTCTTGATGACTGATACGGGAAGAATAGTTGCCGTGACAGGCGCGAGCAGCGGCATTGGCCTTGCCGCCGCCCGCCTTTTTCGCGACCGCGGAGATAAAGTATACTGCCTCAGCCGTACCGACCCCAAGGAGCCGGGCATAACGTTCATACATACCGACGTTACGGACGAAGCGAGCGTGAACGCCGCGTTTGGCGCCATAGGCAAGGCCGAAGGGCGCATAGACGTGCTTTTGAGCAACGCGGGCATGGGCGTATCGGGCGCGGCGGAATGCACCACAATGCAGGATGCAAAGCGCCAGCTTGACGTAAATTTCTTCGGTCTGCATGCATGCGTGCGCGCTGCCGTGCCGCTTATGCGCGCCCACGGCGGCACGATACTGGCCACAAGCTCCGTCGCGGCCGTGTTTGCAATCCCGTTCCAGGCGTTCTATTCGGCGAGCAAGTTCGCCGTGAACGCGCTTGTATTAGCCCTTGCCAACGAGCTTAAGCCGTTCAATATCCGCGTGGCGGCAATAATGCCGGGCGACGTTAAAACGGGCTTCACCGGCGCAAGGATAAAGGCAGAGGATGACGATAATTACGGGCAGAGCATTGAAAAGAGCGTTGCCGTTATGGAGCACGATGAGCAGAACGGCATGGGGCCGGAGATGATAGCCAAAAGGTTCGTTGCGCTTTCGCTGAAAAAACACCCCAAGGTGTTGAGTACCGTTGGGCTTCAATATAAGTTCTTCTGCTTCCTTGGCAAGGTGCTGCCGATAAGGCTTCAGAACTTTATAGTAGGCAAAATGTACATTAAGTAAAGGGCATTCCGGCGATGCTTTTTTCGCCGTGCCGATATATTTTATTAACGCATCATATGCAATCATTCGGAGGTTAAAAGATGGAGGAAGTTAAAAAGCCGTGGTTTAGGTTCTATGGCTGCGTGCCGGAAACGCTTGATTATCCGGACTGCACAATGGCGGAAGCCGTTGAAAACGTGGCAAAGAAATACCCGGACTATATTGCCTATGACTTCATGGGCAAAAAGACCACCTACGCAAACGCCGTTAAGGACATAATTGCCGCGGCAAAGGCGCTCAAAGCACTTGGCGTAAAGGAGGAGGACAGGGTCACAATATGCATGCCCAACACTCCGCAGACCGTATCCATGTTCTATGCAGCCAATATGGTCGGTGCGATAGCGAACATGATACATCCGCTTTCGAGCGAAAACGAGATAGCGTTTTACCTTAACGATTCCGATTCAAAGGTAGCCATAACGCTTGACCAGTTCTATCCCAAGTTTGAAGCCATAAAGGCAAAAACAGGCCTTAAAAAGCTGATAATAGCATCGGTCGCCGATGCGCTCAGCCCCGTTATGAGGCTTGGCTATAAGCTGACGGAGGGCAAAAAGATAGCCAAGGTTCCCGATGTGGATTGGGTTATAAGCTGGAAGCAGTTCATAAAGAACGGCGAAGGCGTAATCGATTACCGCGTGCCGCGCAGGCCCACGCAGGGCGCCGCAATACTTTACAGCGGCGGCACCACCGGCACCACCAAGGGCATTCTGCTTTCAAACCTCAATTTCAACGCGCTCGGCATGCAGATAATTGCCACCAACCCCATGTTCAAGCCGGGCGATAAGATGCTTGCCATCATGCCCATGTTCCACGGCTTCGGCCTGGGCGTGAGCATACATTCCATGCTGGTCAACGGCGGCCGCTGCATACTGGTGCCGCGCTTTACGCCAAAGACATATGCGGAGCTGCTCAAAAAGCACAAGCCAAACTTTATTGCCGGCGTACCCACGCTTTACGAGGCGCTGCTCAGGCTGGACAATATAGACGATCTTGACCTTTCCTGCCTGAAGGGCATGTTCTCCGGGGGGGACAGCCTGAGCGTGGAGCTGAAAAAGCGCATAGACAAGTTCCTCAAGGAGCATAACGCCACCATAGAGGTGCGCGAAGGCTACGGCACTACCGAATGCGTTACAGCAAGCTGCTTAACGCCGTATAACATGAGCCGCGAAGGCAGCATAGGCATACCGTTCCCGGATACGTTCTATAAAATAGTCAAGGTCGGTACCACCGAGGAGCTGCCCTATGGCGAAGAAGGCGAAATCTGCCTTGCCGGCCCCACGGTAATGCTTGAATACTGCAACCACCCCGAGGAAACCGCCCAAACCATGCGCGTGCATGACGACGGGCGCACATATGTGCACACGGGCGACCTTGGCGTGATGGACGAGGATGGCTTCATCTATTTCCGCCAAAGGATAAAGCGCATGATAATAACCAGCGGCTACAATGTTTATCCTTCCCAGATGGAAAACATATTCGATGCGCACGAGGCCGTGCACATGAGCTGCGTTATAGGCGTGCCCGATCCTTATAAGATACAGAAGATAAAGGCGTTTGTGGTGCTCAAGCCCGGCTTTGAAGCGGGCGAGGCCATGAAGAAGCAGCTGCTTGAATACTGCTCCAAGCACGTTGCAAAATACGCCATGCCTTATGATATCGAGTTCCGTCAGGATCTGCCCAAAACGCTGGTCGGCAAGGTGGCCTACCGCGTGCTGGAGCAGGAGGAGCTGAACAAGATGGCCGCGGCCAAGGCCGAAGAAGCCATTGAGCAGAACGAACTTGAAGCCGAAGCCGAGGCCATTGCCGCGGCGGACACGGCGGAAGTAACCGAATAAGGCCAAAACGCATACGGAGCGGCAGAAATGCCGCTCCGTTTTTGTATATCAGCGCATAATAAAACGGCGTACCGAGACAAAGGCTACAGCACGCCGCAATATATAGCTTAGTTAGTTTGGATGCTTATCTCATGTCCTTCAGGCTCATCTGGCGGGCAAAGCTGGTATCAAGCATCCTTCTGGGAGTATATTCAAACAGATTGCTCACGCTCACGCGGTCGTGTATGGCGCGGACGGCCTCCGCAAACAGCGGCGCGGCGGAGATTATGCGTATCTTTTTGCTGTTGGCAACCGCGGGGCAGTCCACGGTATCGGTGGAAACGAGCAGCTCTATCGGGCTTTCGTCTATGCGCTTCACGCCCTTTTCCTGCAGCACAACGTGGGAAAGGAAGGCGTATATCTTGTTCGCGCCCTTGTCCTTAAGGCCGTGCGCAACGTCTATGAGCGTGCCTCCGGAAATGGTGAAATCGTCAACAACTATGCAGTCCTTGCCCTTAACGTCGCCGATTATTTCAAGTACCTTGGCGTTTTCGTCGTGCCCCACGCGCATCTTGTCGCCAATGGCAACGGCGCAGCCCAGTTCGTCCGCCATGGCGCGCGCGCGCTTTGCGCTGCCCGCATCCGGGGAAACAACGACTATATCGTCCATCTTGTCCGGCGTAACTATGCCGGCATGGCGCGCGTAGGCCGCAAGCAGCGGCTGAGCATAAAGATGGTCAACGGGCTTGGTGAAGAAGCCCTGCACCTGCGCCGCGTGAAGATCCATTGTAAGCACGCGGTCGGCGCCCGCTTTTTCCAGCATGTCCGCGCATACGCGGCCGCGGATCGATACGCGGGGCTCGTCCTTCTTATCGCCCTTGGCATAGCTGAAGTACGGCATTATTACGGTTACGCTGTTGGCGCTGGCGCGCTTCAGTGCGTCTATATAGAATACCAGCTCCATGAATTCGTTGTTGGGGTTAAGGCCGATGGTCTGCACCAGATAAACATCCTTATCGCGCACGCTTTCATTTATGCGCACGAATGTGTTGCCTTCGGAAAATACCAGCGTGGTATTGTCTCCCACTGGGCATCCAAGGTAATCGCACATTTTTTTGACAAATTTGGTGCTGGCGCTGCCGCCGAAGATTCGTATCTGTTCGTTGCCTCCAAGTCCAAGCATTATGCTCTGACCCCCTTATGCAAAATTCCTTTGTATTATAGCAAAATTTTGTGCCTTAAACAAGGCGGGGATTGCCTTTTTTGCCACCGGAAAAGCCTGCCATAAGCTGGCGTTATACAATTTGCATAGCAATTTTCACCGCTGTGCAGCCTAATTATGGCCTAAATGCGGCACGATTCGCCAACAAATACAGACGGCGCGGCGCATTACTGCTATTGACAATTTATAAACGTTTAATTCTTGTGCAGGATGCGCTGCAATAAATTGCGGCGGTATAACGATTATATATTCTTGCAAAGAAGCACTACGTTTGTAAAATACCCTGTTTTATTGGCGAAAGTAATGCAAAGGGCTTCGTTTTGATGCAATATGTACCAAACGCGGCAAAAGGAGGGCATTGCAAATGAAACGGATGATATGCGCCGCATGCGCGCTGATGATGGCATTTATTCCCGCGCCCGTGCAGGCGGAGGGGGGCGAAAAGGCGGCGGTGATAATACTGGACGCGGCGGGCTGCCCCGCCGAAGCGGCGGAGGAACCATGGCTGATGCAGCCATGCATGAACGCGGAGCATTATTATTTCCGCCCTATGGAAAACGGCGAGCCGGATACGCTCGTAAGCTATGCGCTCAACTCGCGCTTCATGGCGGACAAGGCGGCGATGAAATGGAAGCCGTGGCTTAACCATTACGAAAAGCGGAACGGGGCGTATTGGCGCATTGAGCAGGGCGAAGAAAGCGGTTGCATATTTGCGGATGGCGCGGCGCGGCAATGGGCAAAGCGTGCGGCGGATGAGCTTATCGCCGCGGGATACGGCAAAATAGCCCTTGTTGTGATAAGCGCAACGTGGGATGAGCGCGCGGACACGCGGCTGCTGAACACGGCGGATGCGGCAGAGCGGGGCGAGCTTTACGCCGCGATAGACGAAGCATATTGCCCCGCCGTGCGGGACAGGGCGGACGCCATAGCAAGGGCGGCAGTAAAATTGCAGGATGAAGGCGCGGATGAAAGCGCGATAGTGCTGATAACTGTGGGGGAGAGCGACTTAGGCCCGTATGAACGGCGCGCCGCTCAAGCCTGCGCACGGCTGTGCGGACAGGAGGAAGGGCGCTACATAAGCCCGTTTGTGCATATACGCGAAAAAACACGCGCCCGTTTTGCCGTTGTAAGCATAGGGCGCGCGCAGGATAGATTAGCGGATATGTTATATTGCTTTGGTGCGCCGCGGCTGAGAGTTCAGCCTTAGCGCGGGAAGGCTTATTCCTCGCCGCCTTCCTTCGGCTTAACATAGGCTATGTTCATGGGCACCTCAAGCCAATGCCCCGTGCGGTAAACTATCAGCGAAACAAGGCCGCGCACGGTAAGGTCGCCGGCCATGCCTATCCATGCGCCGGTAAGGCCAAGGGTTGTGTAGCGCGTCATTATAAAGCATATGGGCACATGCCGAGCAGCCCGAACAGGAACAGCCACTTTGTTTTGCGCGCGCCGCGGAATGAACCGGCGATTGAATTGGCAAGGGCGAAGAACGGCTGCGCAAGCGCTTCCACCTTAAGCGCGGCAGCGCCAAGGGCAACGACCTCGGCACTGGGCGTAAACAGGGAAATTATGTTCCCGCCGAAGAAGAACAGCACAACGCCCAACGCGCTCATCATAATCACGCAGCCTATTATGCAAATATTGGAAAACCGCTTTGCCAAATCCTTTCGCCCCGCGCCGAGGCTTTGGGCAACAAGCGTTGTAGCCGCCGCGCTGAAGCCAAAGCCCGGCATATAGGTTATTGATTCCGCCGTTATGCCCAGCGAGTGCGCCGCAAGCGACGCCGTGCCGAGTGAAGTTACCATGGCGGTCATAAGTATCTGGCCCAACGATACGCATACCCTGTCGAACGTTACAGGCGTGCCCACGCGCACCATGTCCGCCCAGATGGCCTTATCGAAGCGGAACTTATCCCGCATGCTTATGTTGCAGGGGAACTTCTTCAGGAACATTGCGCGCAGCAGCATCACGCCTGAGACCACGTTGGCAATGGCGGTGGCTATCGCCGCCCCGGATACGCCAAGGCCAGCACCCCACATACGGAACGTTATGCCCAATACGCTTATATCGCGCGGGGCATATATAAGCAGGAAGTTCAGCACCATGTTTATAAGGTTTGTGGACACGTTGAAAACGAGCGGGGTGGCCGTGTCCCCGGTGCAGCGGAGTATGCTTGAGCATATCTGTATAGATGTGCTTGCAATGTATGCAAGGCACACTATTGAAATATAGCTTGTCGCGTCCGCGCATATTTCGGGATCGCCGCCAAGCCAATGCGGCAGATGCGGCGCAACGGCAAGCATTATGCCCGTGAGCACGGCGCCTATTATGAATATTGCAATAACGCTTTGGCGCACAACGTCGCGCGCCTTATCATATAGCTTTGCGCCTATAAAATTGCCTATCGGCACGCTGAAGCCGACCGCCGCGCCGCCGATTATGCCGTTCATGAGCCAGTTTGTGCTGCTGGTAAGCGCCACGGCAGCCGTGGCGTTGGGGCCTATCGCGCCCACCATTGCCGTGTCCACATACTGCACCATCATTATAAGTATCTGTTCCAGCATTACCGGCCACGCCAGCTTCCATATTATTTTGCCCGGGCTGTGCGCCGAGCTTGTTATGTCTATCTGCTGCTGCTTCATGACAGCATTCACCCTCCTTACAGTAATTCCCACTTAGTTAGTCGATTAAAAGATTATACTCCCGCCATACCGATTGTGTAAAGAGCGGTTTTAGAGTATAATTTATATGCACATATATGGAAAGGATGGTTCGGTATGGACCTTTTTTCGGCGCAGGCAAGCCGCCGCGCACCGCTTGCGGACAGGATGCGCCCGCGGACGCTTGATGAATTCATAGGGCAGGAGCACATAGTTGGCAAGGGGAGGCTTTTAAGGCGCGCCATTGAAACGGATACGCTCACAAGCAGCATATTCTTCGGCCCGCCGGGCTGCGGAAAGACTACGCTTGCAAGCGTTATCGCCGCGCATACGGGCGCAAAGATAGCAAAGCTCAACGCCGTTACGGCGGGCGTTAAGGAGGTGCGCGCCGTTATCGAGCAGGCGGAGAAGGATTTGAAGCTGTACGGCACGCCGACGTATCTGCTGCTTGATGAATGTCACCGCTGGTCAAAAACGCAGAGCGACTCCATTTTGCCCGCTCTTGAAAGCGGAATAGTGCGCTTTATAGGCTCCACAACGGAAAACCCCATGGTTTCCATGACTGGGGCCGTGGTGTCGCGGTGCAGGCTGTTTCAGTTTTATCCGCTTACCATACAGGATGTTGAAAAGGCAATGCGCGCCGCGTTGGCGGACAAGGAACGCGGCCTTGGCACGCTGAACATAAAAATAGACGACGATGCGTTTGAACACATTGCCGCCACCGCAAACGGGGACGCGAGGAGCGCGCTCAACGCGCTGGAGCTTGCCGCGCTTACGACCGCGCCGGACGAGGAGGGCTGCATACATATTGACGCAGCCGTTGCTGCCGAATCGGTGCAGAAAAAGGTTGTCAATGTGGACGACGAACAGTTTTACAATATGCTGTCCGCCTTTTGCAAAAGCCTGCGCGGCGGGGACAGCGACGCGGCCATAGCATGGTTCGCGCGGCTT
>ENA-ORMS01001821-ORMS01001821.1-human-gut-metagenome-genome-assembly--contig:-NODE-1821-length-16411-cov-4.723832_pt1 | contig 16411 bp, 14 predicted proteins | sample MGYA00242104_ERZ508997 | MGnify/ENA primary metagenome ERZ508997 (study PRJEB26280, sample SAMEA2338704) | human gut metagenome | biome: human gut; feature: human-associated habitat; material: faeces... | reverse complement strand
GCTCCTCAGCATACTTGGTGGGGTGCAGCTCCAGGAAAGCCTGGCCGAAGCATGCGGAGAAGGTGGGGGTGGGCTCGGTGATGCCGCGCTCGGTGCCGGCCAGCTTCGCGGTGAAGCCGGAGAGGAAGTAGTACTTGGTCTGCTCCGGAGTCAGTATGGATACGGGAGGCAGCACGCCGAAAGCGTCAGCGGAGAGGAAGATCACGTTCTTCGCGGCGGGCGCGGAGCTTATGGGGCGCACTATGTTCTTAATATGGTCGATGGGGTAGGATACGCGGGTGTTCTCGGTAACGCTCTTATCGGCAAAGTCTATCTTGCCGTTCTCATCGAGGGTTACATTCTCGAGGAGAGCATTGCGCTTGATGGCGTTGTAGATATCCGGCTCGGATTCCTTATCCAGATTAATGACCTTTGCATAGCATCCGCCTTCGAAGTTGAACACGCCATTGTCGTCCCAGCCGTGCTCGTCATCGCCTATCAGCAGGCGCTTGGGGTCGGTAGACAGCGTGGTCTTGCCGGTGCCGGAAAGGCCAAAGAAGATGGCGGTATTCTTGCCGTTCATGTCGGTATTTGCAGAGCAGTGCATGGAGGCGATACCCTTGAGGGGCAGATAGTAGTTCATCATGGAGAAGAGGCCCTTCTTCATTTCGCCGCCGTACCAGGTATTGATGATGACCTGCTCGCGGCTGGTGAGGTTGAATACTACCGCGGTCTCGGAATTAAGCCCCAGCTCCTTGTAGTTTTCTACCTTTGCCTTGGAGGCGTTGTAAACTACGAAATCCGGCTCAAAGTTCTTCAGCTCCTCTTCGGTGGGCCTGATAAACATATTCCTTACAAAGTGAGCCTGCCAGGCAACTTCTACGATGAAGCGGATTGCCATGCGGGTGTCCTTGTTGGCACCGCAGAAGGCGTCCACTACGAACAGGCGCTTATTAGAGAGTTCTTTTCTTGCGATATCCTTGACGGCGTTCCAGGTCTCGATGGAGGCGGGGTGATTATCGTTCTTATACTCATCGGAAGTCCACCAGACGGTATCCTTGGAGGTATCGTCAACTACGATAAACTTGTCCTTGGGTGAACGGCCGGTGTATATGCCGGTCATGACGTTGACAGCGCCCAGCTCGCTGACCTGTCCCTTTTCATAGCCCTCAAGACCGGGCTTGGTCTCTTCCTCAAAGAGCATCTCATAGGAAGGATTGTAGACTATTTCCGTAGTGCCGGTAATGCCGTACTTGGTAAGATCGATGTTTGCCATTTTCTTTTACACAACCTCTCTGTATTATTTATGCAGGAATTGGCATGGGATTATTCACTCCGTGCCAAATCCAAACTACCGCATGATATTTTTATGATAAGTCATGGCCACGTTAAAATCAATACAAATTGTCAGGAAATACTCAAATAAATCCTTAGTATACCTGCCTTTGCGGTAAGCTTATCTTATTCCGCAGGCAGGTTGCAAAAGCAAAAAGCAGAAGCGCCACGTTTCCTTTTCAATGTCGCTCAAACGCTTACGGCATTGCGTATGGCGTTGCCGACACGGCTTTCACACGTTGAGCACATCTTTATTACAGCAGTATAGGTTAAATATCCTTAACCTATGTCCCTAAAATAAGCCGCCCTATTGAGCGGCGCAGGCTCTTACTTCATGTGTGCCCTCGCGTGGGCGCATATGGCATTGTAGGTCTTGTCGCTGAGGTCGTGCTCCATTTTGCAGGCGTCAGTCTCGGCAGTGATTTCGTCCACGCCTATTGATACCAAAAAATCGGTCAACGTCCTGTGCCTGTCCAGCATCTTGGAAGCTATCTCCATTCCTGATTCGGTAAGGGTTATGAGCCCCTCCCCGTCCATCGTGATATGTCCGCTGGCCTTCAGCCTTTTCGTGGTATATGTTACGCTGGGCTTTGTAACGCCAAGATAGTCCGCCACATCAATGGAACGAATATAGCCGTGCTTATTGCGCATCATCAGCATCGCTTCGAGGTAATCCTCGGTAGCTCTCATTATTTTCAAATTGTACTGTCCTTTCGTATTTTTATTGCAATATCATATAAAACTGTTGTTGGTAAAATACCAACGATGATTATATAGATGATTATATATTATACATAGGTTAGCAAACTCTAACCAAAAATGCAAGGGTAAAATTTTGTTTAAATTTTCAGATAAAAAAGGGTTGACAAAGTCAGTTAGAGCTGTTAAATTACTCGATAGTTAAAGCACTTAAACCCAAGTGTAGAAACGTGGACCCGCAAGTAGCACATAAAACGGAGGAGACTGAGTATGATACCACTTGATCTGGCAGATATAGGCAAAGAGAACGTGATAAAAAAGATCGGCGGCAGCCCGGACGTTAAAAAGCACCTTGAAGATCTTGGCTTTACGGCTGGCGGCCCGGTGACTGTGGTATCCGCGATGGGCGGCAACGTAATAGTAAAGGTCAAGGAATCACGGATAGCCATAAGCCGTGAAATGGCTCGCAGGATAATGATCTAACGCCTGTTTTGACATTTATTTATAGAAAGAAAGAAAAAAGGAGAGATAGGACTATGAAGACATTAAAGGAAGCCAAGATCGGCGAAACCGTCAGGGTGGTAAAGCTTTATGGCGAAGGCCCGGTAAAGCGCCGCATAATGGACATGGGTATTACCAAGGGCGTTGAGGTGTTCGTCCGCAAGGTTGCCCCTTTGGGCGACCCTATCGAGGTAAACGTGCGCGGTTATGAGCTCAGTCTGAGAAAAGCCGACGCCGAAATGATTGAAGTTGAATAAATATTTTTTGAACCATAGTTAAAGTATATTAACTTCAAAGGAGTTTTATCATGAATAACCAAATCAAGATAGCCTTAGCCGGCAACCCGAACAGCGGCAAAACCACGCTGTTCAACGCTCTGACCGGTTCCAATCAGTTTGTCGGCAACTGGCCAGGCGTTACCGTAGAAAAGAAGGAAGGCCGCCTTAGGAAGCATGAGGATGTGGTCATAATGGACCTGCCCGGCATCTATTCCCTTTCCCCCTATACCCTGGAGGAAGTAGTCGCCAGAAATTATCTTATCGACCAGCGCCCCGACGCCATACTGAACATAATCGACGGCACCAACCTGGAGCGCAACCTTTACCTCACCACTCAGCTTACCGAGCTGGGCATTCCGGTAGTCGTTGCCATCAATATGATGGACGTTGTGCGCAAGAATGGCGATAAGATAGATACCGCCCAGCTTTCCGAAAAGCTGGGCTGCCGGATAGTAGAGATATCCGCCCTGAAGGGCGATGGCGTCATGGAAGCCGCAGAGGCCGCGATCAAAGCCGCCCATGGCGCAAAAACCGTCCCCATGCATACTTTCTCCGGCCCCGTTGAGCACGCTATCGCTCACATCGAGGAGGCTGCCGTACATAACATGCCCCTTGAGCAGCAGCGCTGGTACGCCATAAAGATATTCGAGCGCGACGACAAGGTGCTTGAGAAGCTGGACATCTCCAAGGATGTTCTCGATCACATTGACAGCGACATCAAAGCTGCCGAGAAGGAGCTGGACGATGACGCTGAAAGCATCATCACCAATGAGCGCTACGTATATATCGCCGAGATAATCAAATGCTGCTACAAGAAAAAAAATCAGGGTCGGCTTTCTGCTTCCGATAAGATCGACAGGGTGGTCACCAATCGCTGGCTGGGCCTGCCCATATTTGCAGCGGTAATGTTCCTCGTATACTACATCGCCATGGTCACTGTCGGCGCATCTGCCACTGACTGGGCAAACGATGGACTGTTTGGCGATGGCTGGCACCTGTTCGGCATCGGTTCAGCCGCTTATAATGAGGTAGCAGAAGAATACGGCGAGGCCGCTGCCATAGTTGACGGTTATGAAGCGTATGTCGAAGAAAACGGCGAGCCTGCTGACGGCAAATTTACCTACGATATAGAGGACGAGGAGACCCTTGCGGTTTCCGAGGAAACTGCTACCCTCGAGGATTATGAGACTGCAAAGGCCACCCTTCAGGAAATCGGCGAAGAGCCTGATCCTGCCGACTACGGCGTATGGGTCCCCGGCGTCCCCGTCCTTATTGAGAGTGCTCTGGACAAGGGCAACTGTGCCGAGTGGCTCCGCGGCCTGATACTTGACGGCATAGTCGCCGGCGTCGGCGCGGTCCTCGGCTTTGTTCCTCAGATGCTGGTGCTGTTCCTGCTTCTTGCTGCCCTTGAGGACTGCGGATATATGGCCCGTATCGCGTTCATTCTGGACAGGCTCTTCCGCAGGTTCGGCCTTTCCGGCAAGTCCTTCATCCCCATGCTGATCGGTACCGGCTGCGGTATCCCCGGAATAATGGCCTCCCGTACCATAGAGAATGAGCGCGACAGGCGTATGACCATAATGACCACCACATTTATTCCCTGCGGCGCTAAGGTTCCCTTTATAGGAATGATTGCCGGCGCCATATTCGGCGGTTCCGCATGGGTAGCTACCTCCGCTTACTTCATCGGCATGGCCGCGATAATAATCTCGGGAATCATGCTCAAGAAGACTAAGAGGTTCGCCGGCGAGCCCGCGCCCTTCGTAATGGAGCTGCCCGCATACCACTGGCCCACCGCAGGCAACGTGCTCAGGAGCACCTGGGAGCGGGGCTGGAGCTTCATAAAAAAGGCCGGTACCATCATACTGCTTTCCACCATCTTCGTATGGTTCACCACTTACTTCGGAACCGTGGACGGTACCTTCAGGATGCTGTCCGAGGATGAGATAAACTACTCCATATTGGCCTCCATAGGCGGTGCGATAGCCTGGATCTTCAAGCCTCTGGGCTGGGGCAACTGGCAAGCGGTCGTAGCCTCAATTACCGGCCTTATCGCCAAGGAGAACATAGTAGGTACTCTGGGCATACTGTACGGCGGCGACGGCAGCGTATACTCTAACCTTGCAAGCGCTTTCACACCCATTACCGCTTACTCTTTCCTGGTATTTAACCTGCTGTGCGCACCCTGCTTTGCGGCAATAGGCGCCATCAAGCGCGAGATGAACAACGCCGGCTGGACCTGGTTTGCCATCGGCTATCAATGCGGCTTCGCATATGTGATAGCCCTGATGATCAATCAGTTCGGCAACCTCTTTACCGGTAATGCAAACCTCTTAGGCGTGGTTGCCGCCGCAGCCTTCCTCGTGGGCATGGTATACATGCTGTTCAAGCCCTATAAGGAAGCTGCGAAGCTGAGCGCAAAGCCGTAAAGAAAAAATGAAATGATGTAATATGTTAGAAGGAGGAATTTGACCATGTTTAATTGGATAAGCGAAAACATCGGAAACATAATCGCGATAGTTATACTTGCAGCGGTAATCGCGGCCATCGTGATACATCTTATAAAACAGAAGAAACGAGGCAAGTCCTCCTGCGGCTGCAGCTGTGGTTCCTGCCCCATGAAAAACTCCTGCCACAGCAATTCCTGCAGTGCCAAATGATAACTAATAACTAACAAAGTATCGGCAAGGCGGCATTCGTCCGCTTTGCCGATACTCTGTTTTGGGGCAATTTATTGCAATTAGGCCGGGACGGTGCTAACATATCAGCATGGATGCCTTTTTAAGGCACGCCAGAGTTAAGATCAAGGTATGGGTAAATAATGTGGAGCTTAAGGACGCGCTGCTTCTGCACGCAAACATGTATCCCAGGATGCGGCCTGCCGACGCTGTAAAGCTGGTGTACCAGAACGAATTTGGGGGCGGCCATATGATCAAAAGCCCTGAGGCTGCCCTGATAAGACTGCGCAACGAGTATGCGGCAACAGAGCACGACGCCATGCAGCCGCTCATGATACCCATAGGCAGCGGCATGGCGCGAGTACAGCTTAAGGCGCTGAAGGAAAGCGGCATAGCGGGCTTGAATGAAGCGTTTGTGGAGACCGCCAACGCCTCAGAAGGCACGCTTGCGGAGTTTTTGGAAAAGCTGGACGTGCTCCTCCATGTAACGTTGCAGGGCGTCTTTGCGTTCCAGGCAGCCGAGCTTGAGAAATACCTTTCGGAATATAAAAAGAAGGGCTATCCCGCCGTATCCCACAGCGAGGAGTACAGGAAGGCTTACCTTCCCGCCTACAGAGTTGTAAAGGAGAGCATATTCAGGGAGAGGTTTAAATGAATATACTTGTAATAGACGGTCAGGGCGGCAGGCTGGGCTGCCAGATGGTAAGGTCCATAGCGGAAAAGTACCCCGGTGCAAGGCTTATGGCGGTCGGCACCAATTCAGCCGCTGCCGCGGCTATGGCAAAGGCCGGCGCCCATCAGGCGGCTGCGGGGGAAAACCCGCTTATAGTCGCCTGCCGCAAGGCGGATATAATAATAGGCCCAATAGGCATAGTCATAGCGGATTCCCTCTTTGGCGAGATAACGCCCGCAATGGCGGTCGCCGTTGCTCAATCCGATGCGGTGCGGATACTTCTGCCCGTAAACAGGTGCGGCAATATAGTAGCAGGCGTTCAGGAGCTGTCACTGACGGCTCTAATATCAGACGCTATGGCCAAGCTCGAAGGCGTGATGCAAGAGTAAACTGTATCTTGTCAACCGACGGCTTTTCGTGTACAATAGGCTTGTGCCGGTCAGAAGACGGCGCAGGAACAGAAGTTCCCCTGAATAAACCTTGTATCAATACCGTTTTTTGTGATGTCATGAAGGCGTCGCTTTCCCAGAAGGGATCGCGGCGCTTGTTTTATGCCATCTGGAAGGAGCTTTTATCATGAAAAACAACAACATAACAGTAAGGACAGTGGTATTTGCGGCGGCGTTTCTGGCGCTGGCACTGATGCTTCCGTTTTTGACGGGACAGATACCGCAGATAGGCTCAATGCTTTCCCCCATGCACATACCCGTGCTCCTCTGCGGCTTCGTATGCGGCTGGCCCTGGGGACTGGCGGTCGGCGTGGTGGCTCCGCCCCTGCGCTCCGTACTGTTCGGTATGCCGCCGATGTACCCGACCGCGCTTTGCATGGCGTTTGAGCTTGCGGCATACGGCGCCGTGGCAGGGCTCATGTACAGGGCGCTGCCAAAGAAGAAAAGCAACATATACGTCGCTCTCATAACGGCCATGATAGCCGGCCGGCTGGTATGGGGCGCGGCGCGCTTCCTCTGCACCGGGCTCGATCCGTCAAAATTCGGCTTTGCCGCCTTCTGGGCGGGGGCATTCACGCAGGCGATACCCGGCATAATACTGCATATAATCCTCATACCGCTGCTCGTAATGGCGCTGGAAAAGGCAAAGCTGATATCGAAATAGCAGGACAAGGCCAAACAGGGAGAGCTTTTATGCCCTCCCTGTTTTATTATGCCTGTTTTATTTATTAAGCTTTGCGGCAAGATCATCCAGCGCCTCGCCGAGCGCCTCCTCAAAGGACGGATGTGGACGCATTATCTTGAGCAGGCTTTCCACCGTGAGATGGTTGGCCATAGCTTCGGATATCTCGCTTATCATGTCAGAGCTGTGCTCGCACATGAGCTGCGCGCCTATTATCTCGCGGGTCTCGACATTGGCTACGACCTTCATAAAGCAGCGGCCCGGATCGGCGATAAGCGTTCTGGCGTTGCCGAACATCACGCATTTGCCCGCCTTTGCGGGTATTCCCGCTTCCCTGGCCTCGGCCTCCGTCATTCCCACCACCGCTATCTCGGGCCGGCAGTATATGACGCTGGGCACAACGTTCATATCCACGCTGTTCTCTATGCCGTTCATCATATCGACGCATGCTGTACCCTGTGCAGAGGCAACGTGGGCAAGCTGGATCCTTGCGGATACATCGCCTATGGCGTATACACCGGGTATGCTGGTCTGGTACTTCTCGTTTACCTTTATGCTCCTACGGTCCATCTCAGGCGCGAGGCCCTCTGCAAACAGGCCGTCCATATAGGGTTTACGGCCTATGGCACAGAGCACAGCCTCGCCGGTTACCGAGTTGTCCTTGCCCTTTTCGCTGAAGCGCACCGTGAAGCCGCCCTCGCCCTTCTCCACGCATTGTACCATGGAGTTGACGAACACATTCACGCCCTGTTTTTTAAGTATCATGGCGAGGTTTTGGCCGAGCTCGCGGTCCATATTGGGCAGCAGCCTATCCATACCCTCTATGACGGTCACCTTGCAGCCGAGGTCGCTGTAAAATGTGGCGAATTCTATGCCTATCACGCCGCCGCCAATTATTATTATGGACTCGTACAGATGATCACAGCCCTCCAGCAGCTCGTCAGAAGTCATTACTCCGGGAAGGTCCAGCCCGGTTATAGGCGGGCTGGCCGGTACGGAACCCGTAGCGGCGATTATCTTTTCCGCCGACAGCTCATCGCAGCCGCCCTCATTCAGCTCCACGTGTACGCGGCCGGGAGCGGTTATTTGGGCGCGCCCCCTGATCAGGTCTATCTTTGCGCCCTTAAAAAGGCTCTCTATTCCAGAGCTGAGCTTAGCGGATATCTGCCGCTTATAGGCAAATATCTCGTTCATATCCGCACGCGCACCTTCAACATGTATGCCAATGCCGGTGCTGGCTGTGGCAGAATGATATGCCTCGGAGGAATGGAGCAGCGTCTTTGTGGGTATGCAGCCTCTATTGAGGCAGGTGCCGCCCGCCTCACGGTTTTCTACTACGGCAACGGTCATGCCCAGCTTGGCGGCGCGCAGCGCGGCCACATAGCCTCCGGGGCCCGCGCCTATCACTATCAGTTGGTATTCCTTCATAAATATTATATCTCCTGTTCTTGGATCATACGGCAGATATCCGATGCGATATCCGGGCAGGCCGTTTCTGCGGCAAGGCACAGGGCGGCCTCGCTGAAGCTTTTGCCCTCAAAGGCCTGCTTCAGCTTTTCGGCTATGCTCCAGTCCATTGAGTCGGAGTACACCTCCGCTTCCTTGACCCTGCCGCCGTCCACCATGAGCTGTATCTGTACGCTGCCCCACGGGAACCTTTCGCCGCACTCGAACGTAAACGGTATCTCGCGGCCCAGACGCCACTCCCAGCTTGAGTATTTTTCAAACAGCGGCTGTATGGCTCTCCTGTCCCGCTCCGAAAGGCCTATCTCTTCATATGGCAGACCGTACACCTGGCCAAACGCCTCAGCAAGCTTCTGAGAAAGCAGTTCTATCGTGGTATCCGGCGCAAGCTCCTTCAAGTTAACTACCCTTGAGCGAACTGAATCCACTCCCTTTGATGACAGCTTGGCCTTTGAGGGGTTGAGATACCGGCCCATTTTTTCTCGGTCCACGTCCACCATGAGTGTGCCGTGATGGTATGCGCGGGGTCCGTTCTTGTAAAATGCGTTGCCGGAGAACTTGCGCCCATCTGCCAGTATGTCGTTACGTCCGGAACGTTCGACCTTCACGCCCAGCTTTTCGCATGCAAGCTCTATCACTTTGAGCTGCTTATCCAGATCGTAATCCGCTGTGGGAACTAAAAAGGTAAAGTTAAGGTTGCCAAGATCGTGAAAAACCGCACCGCCGCCCGAGAGCCTCCGGGCCAGCTTTCCTCCTTCATCCTCCAGAAGGGTGGTACGGCATTCCTTGAAAGCGTTCTGGTTGCGGCCTATGACCACGGTATTCTGGTTCTGCCAGAGATACAGCGTGCAGCAGCCCTCATCTGTATTTTGCAGCAGATATTCCTCCACCGCCAAATTGAAAAAGGGGTCAAAGCTTTGACCCCTGTAAAGCTTGAGTTTATCTATCATTATTCGCCGTTATGTTTACGCCCTTGTATAGCGGACTATAGGGTTCCGCGCCGCCTTGACCTCGTCCGGCCTGCCTATCTGTGCATTGTGGGGAGCTCCGTGCATATACTCGGGGTCGGTATGGCCCAGCTCATACAGCTTGCGGTAGACCTCCGCTGCCCAGTCCAAGGTATCCTTGCTCTCGGTCTCGGTGGGCTCCAGCATAAGCGCCTCATGCACTATCATGGGGAAGTACATTGTTGGCGGATGCATCCCGTAATCGATAAGGGACTTGGCGACGTCCAGAGCGGAAACGCCGGTCTCCTTCTTGAAGCCGGAAAGATCGAGCACGAACTCATGCATGCATATACGGTCGAATGCGGGTTCGAAGGTGCCCTGTATCCTCCGCATGAGGTAATTCGCGTTGAGCACGGCGTTCTTCGCCGCCTCGGGTATGCCCTCGCGGCCAAGAGTCATTATGTAGGTAAGAGCCTTTACTACCACGAGGAAGTTGCCCGCAAAGCCGCGTACCTGGATATGTCCCTCGCCCTCCATCATGGCGCTGTGGGGCAGGAACTTCGCAAGGAAATCCTTGCAGCCGACCGCGCCTGCGCCCGGGCCGCCGCCGCCGTGAGGCGTTGCGAAGGTCTTGTGCAGATTCATGTGTATGCAGTCGAAGCCCATGTCGCCGGGGCGTACAACGCCCATTACCGCGTTGAGGTTTGCGCCGTCATAATAGCAGAGGCCGCCTGCCTCGTGTACGAGACGGGTTATCTCAAGTATGTTCTCATCGAATATGCCTACCGTATTGGGGTTAGTCAGCATAAGGCCGGCAGTATCGTCGCCAAGCGCCGCCTTCAGCGCCTCAAGATCAACGCAGCCGTTGGGGGCGGAGGCGATATTTACCACCTGATAGCCGCACATCGCCGCTGTGGCGGGGTTGGTGCCGTGGGCGGAATCGGGCACGATTATCTTGTTGCGCTTGGTATCCCCCCGGCTGTCGTGGTACTGCTTGATGAGCAGCACGCCGGTGAACTCGCCGTGGGCGCCTGCGGAGGGCTGGAAGGTCATATCCGCCATTCCGGTGACCTCGCAAAGGTACTTGCGTATGGTGTCGAGCACTTCCCGGCAGCCTTCGGTGGTGTGCCTGGGGGCGAGTGGGTGAATGGCCGTAAAGCCGGGCAGCGCAGCCATCTCCTCGTCAATGCGGGGGTTATATTTCATTGTGCAGGAGCCCAGAGGATAAAAGCCGCAGTTCACGCCGTGTACCCGGTGGTTCAGCTCGGTATAGTGGCGGGAAATGTCGGTCTCGCTCATTTCGGGCAGCGCGGGTTTCAATTCACGCTGAAGCTCCTTTGGGAGCTCGACGGTCTCCACATCGCACTTGGGCAGTATTGAGCACTTGCGTCCGGGCGCGCTCTTTTCGAATATCAGCTTCATTACGCAAGCACCTCCTTAACCACTTCTATGGCCCTGTCAAGCTGAGCCCTCGTTACCTTCTCTGTAGCGCACCACATTATGCCGTCCTCCACGGGCAGGCCGCCCAGTATGTCGGCCTCCTCGAGGGCCTTCAGCACCTCGTCCTGACGGGGCATCTCGGTGACGAACTCATGGAAGAAATCGCCCTTGTATTTAAGAATTACGCCGGGTATCTCGCAGAGCTTCGCCGCGAGGTAGTGTGCCTTTGCCATGCTCTGATTTGCTGCTTCAGCCATGCCGTCGGGGCCCATTGTGGCCATATACAGGCCTGCTGTAAACGCGCAGAGAGCCTGATTGGAGCAGATGTTGCTGCTGGCCTTTTCGCGGCGTATGTGCTGCTCCCGGGCCTGAAGTGAAAGCACATATGCCGTATCGCCCTTGCTGTCGGTGGTCTGGCCTACTATGCGGCCGGGCAGCTTACGCATGTGCTTTGTGAGGGTAGCCATAAAGCCGAGATACGGGCCGCCGTAGGAAAGCGGCATACCGAGAGGCTGACCTTCGCCTACCGCTATATCCGCGCCGCAGTCCTTGGGGGTCTTCATTATTGCCAACGCTATGGGGTTGCAGCCCATTATATACATTGCTCCGGCAGCGTGTACCATTTCGCCTATGGCCGTCGCGTCCTCCAGCTGTCCGAAGAAGCTGGGCTGCTGGATATATACGGAGGCCACGTCCTCGGTAAGCATCTCACGGAGAGCGGCCATATCGGTCTTGCCGTCCTTCATGGGTACGATGCGCATCTCATCGCCGGTACCGTAGCAGTAAGTGCGTACGGTGTTTATGGTATCCGGGTGGGAAGCTCCTGAAACCAGCGTCACCCTGCGCTTGCGGTCGCGGCACATGGCGGCAGCCTCGCCTGCGGCAGTAGCGCCATCGTATACGGAGGCGTTGGAAACGTCCATGCCGGTGAGCTCGCATATCATGGTCTGATACTCGAATATGCTCTGCAATACGCCCTGGCTCATTTCGGCCTGATAGGGGGTGTACGCGGTAAGGAACTCCTCCTTGGTGGGGATATACTTCACTATGCTGGGAATGTAATGGTCGTATGCGCCCGCGCCCCGGAGAACGGTCTTGAATACCTTATTCTTGGCCGCCATTGCGGATATGGCGTTGCTGACCTCCAGTTCGCTCATTCCCTCGGGTATGTTCAGCGGTTCGTCGAGATACATCTTCTCAGGCACATCGCGGTAAAGCTCCCGGTAATCCGTAAGACCGATGGCCTTGAGCATCTCTCTGCGTTCCGCCTCTGTAGATGGAACGTAGCTGCCCATTATTTAGCCCTCCTGTGCGCAGAACTCTTCGTATGCCGCCGCGTCCAGCAGCTCTTCCTTGTCGGTGATGCCCTCGACCTTGATTATCCATGCGCCGTAGGGATCGGAATTGAGCAGCTCGGGGGAATCCAGCAGCTCTTCGTTTATGGCTGCAACCTTGCCGGTAACGGGGCAAATCAGGTCGGATACGGCCTTGACGGACTCAACGTCGCCAAAGGCTTCGGCGGCGGTGACGTCGTCGCCCTCTGCGGGCAGGTTTACGAATACCACGTCGCCAAGGGCGTCCTGCGCGAAATCGGAAATGCCGATTATGGCGGTGTCGCCATCCATCTTTACCCATTCATGGGACTTGGAGTAGCTGAGATCGTTGGGATGATTCATTTTTTAAATACCTCCGTTAAACTATTCTGTATATTTTGCTGTTATATCCCGCCCGGAAGTCCCGGGCGGGTCGTCTTAGGTTTGCGCCTTATTACAGGCCTATCTTTGCGGAAAAGCTCTCCAAGGCGTTGAGCATTTCCTCATCGTCGAAGCAGTAGTGCATCTTGGTGTAGCCGCCGCGGAGCTTTGTTACCTCGTCGCCTACTTCCTTGCCGCGCAGTATGCAGTCTGCCATCAGCTCTGCCAGCTTGTCGAACTCCTCAAAGCCGAAGCCAAAGCGGGTCATCTCGCTCATGCCCATACGCAGCGCGCCGGAGGCGGTGAAGCCTTCCTCATCGGGGGTAGCCTGATAGTTGACGATTATGTTGTTGCGCTCCAGGCGCTCCGCGATCTCGGGGCCCATGCCGTAGCCTACCGAGGCTATTACCTGATGGGTCTCTGTATAGCCGATCTCTGGGTCGCCCGCAACGTCCAGTCCCTGTTTCTTCAGGGCCTTGGCGAAGTGCTTGGCGTTCTCGATTATCGCCTTCTGGTACTGGGCCTTGAAGGTGTTCATCTCGTATGCGGCCATCAGCAGGCCAAGCTGGGTGCCTAAGTGGTGGTTGGATACGCTGCCGGGGAAGGCGCGGCTCTGTATGGTCTCCCAGAGGCCGTACTTCAGGTCTTCCTTTTTCCAGTTGGTAGCTATCACGCCGCGCTGGGGGCCGAAGAAGGTCTTGTGGGTGGAGCCGGTGACTATCTCGGCGCCCTCCTCAAAGGGCTTCTGGAAGTAATCGCCCACCAGGCCCAGAACGTGAGCCATATCGTACATTATGGTGGTGGGTATGTTCTGCTCGTCCACGAACTTGCGTATAGCCGCCACGGGCTCCTTATGCAGCACCATGGACTTGCCGAAGATTATCAGCTCAGGCCTGTACTGGTCGATAAGCTTCTTGGTTTCCTCAACGTCTATCTTATAGATATTGTCCTCGCATACCGGGAAGTTCACTATGGCATGCCGCTCGGTAACGGGGTCGATGGCAATATAGTCGCGCAGGGCACCCATGGGCTGAGCGGAAAGGTGGCCGCCCTTGATTATATGGTTATTCATCACATAGCCCAGGCGCTGGGGAGTATGCTTGCGGTCAAGGCGGTTCTTCCAGTCCATGAGGGCGGAGAATGTAGCCATATTGGACATCTGCCCGCTGATGACTCTCGTCTCTACCTCCGTGCAGTTGAAGTATTCCTTCATCTGCTCCACAAGAAGCTGCTCCACGCGGTCTATGAACTTGGTGCCCTGATAATAGAAGATATCCTGATCGTAGAAGGACTTCACCTTCTTGTGCTCCGCATACCTGAAGGCGGGGTCGGAGGCGCAAAGGAGCTGTACCGCACGGCTGGCGCTGTTCTCGGAGGGTATCAGGTTGATGCACTGACGCTGGCGCCATTCGTGGTTGTGAGTTGCGTCGAATATGAGCTCGACGGCCTTCTTTGCCCTGTCGTCTACCTTGACGTCCATCTGGGCGGGCTCATAGCCGTAGATTATCGGGCGTGCAAAAGGAGGAGCGTCCACCCTCATATGATACGGAGGTATAACTGCCTTGAGCCGCTTGCCGCGCACGTCTATCTCCACCTTGTCGTCCTCCAGCACGTCGCTGGCGATATAGCACATGCCGATGGAGCGCTTGGCAGTCTCGTCGGTTATCACGGTAGAGAGCCCTTCGCCCTCGCTGCGGTAGTACGGTACCATCGTGCCGCTGGTGACCCAGCCCACAAGCTCTCCGTTCCGGTATATTTCCATGCCTGCGCGCATTACGCCCCGATCCAGCAGGGTTATGGGCATTATGCGCCTGGGCAGAACGTCCATACCGGAGAAGTCGCGGTTCATTATCTTCTTAAAGGCCTCTGACTGCCTTGTGAGCGCCGCCCTGCCAATGAAATCGCCCTTCTGATCTGAGAAGCTTACGGCAAACTTGGCCAGGGACACGGCGAATATGGGCATATTGCTGCCATCGGGGCCCTTACCCATCTCGTGGCCGTACAGGGGAAGGCCGGCTTCAAGGCGCAGGGTATCTCTGGCGCCAAGGCCCGCGGGCCTGCCGCCCAGCTCTACAAGGCGGTTCCACAGCCACTCTGCGTCGCAGCTCTTTACGTATACCTCATAGCCCAGAGGCTCGCCGGTGTAGCCGGTCTTGGCTATCCACGCCTTATGCCCCTCAAGCTCTATTATATTCAGCGCGTTCTTCATGGGCTCGGTTACAGCCTTGCCCTTTGTGAGGGTAAGCATTATTTCCTTGCTCTTTGGGCCCTGAACGGCTATCGCGGCGTAGTCCCCGGATATGTCGGTTATGGTGCAGTCGTATTCCTTCGCTATTGGCAGAAGGTGGGCAAGATCCTTTTCGGTGTTGGCGGCATTTACCACCAACAGGAAATTCTCCTCATTGAACTTGTAAAGATACGCGTCGTCTATGGCGCTGCCGTTTTCATCGGGGATTATGGCGTACTGTGCCTGCTTGATATCCAGCGCCATTACGTTGCTGGAAAGCACATGCTGCAAAAAGGCGATCCTCTCGGGGCCCTCGATAAGCAGCCTGCCCATGTGGGAAACGTCAAAGAGCCCGCACGCGTGGCGGGTGTACAGGTGCTCGGCTACTATGCCGGTGGGGTACTGTATAGGCATCTCCCATCCGCCGAAGTCCACCATATCCGCCCCCGCCGCAACGTGGGCGTCGTACAGCTGAGTACGTTTGAGTTCGCTCATAAAATTTCCTCCTGTTTTGATATATGATTTTTTGATTTGGCATTGTTTTTGAGACAAATATCCGCGTTATTTTTTGAACACTTAAAAAGGCACAAACTTCCCCTTGGTGAGAATTTTGTGCCTCCGTAGTGTAGCCTGAGAGATTCCCCTTTAAGCCTGTGGGCGATAAAGAGTTGCACCTTCGGCGCACGGCGTAATGCCGTTCTTTTCGGAGCATCGTCAAGATCCGGTCCTTTTGCCTGAGAGTTTCTGCTTCCCCTTCGGCGCCGCGTATCTTCTGCGCTGCGATCTCTTCCGGAACTGTCAACCGATGAAAGATATGCTTTTGATATTCAAAAATATTTGCAGACACAAAGTCTGTATCAATTTTGCTTATGTATTTTATCACGGCTCTTTCGGGCCTGTCAAGCATTTTAATTGTATCATTCCTGCATTTTTTCGCATTACTTGTTATATTATTGTCTAAATCGTGCAATTATCGGTTTTGTCGATTTCATTTTTCCGATACATAACAAGCCGGCGCGCCTTTTTTTCAGGCGTGCCGACATTTTTCAGCTTTGTTCTCTCAAAATCGTCACACGGGCAGCTCTATGTGAATGCCCTTGCCCTCTTTGATATTTATGGTAAGTATGCCGCCGCAGACCGTCACCCTGGCGCCCTCTGCGCTGCCGCCTATAACGGGGGCCGCGGCCTCCCCCGCCTTCGGGGCATAAGCGGCGGGCTCTTCGGCCTCCTCCTTTGTTAAAAAACCATACGAAAAAAGGGCGCCCGCTGTGGGCGTCCTTTGGGCTTTATCTGCTTTTTTACCGGCAAAGCTCCTCTGCCATTCTCTCTATCGCTTCGGCGTTTTCCTCAGTCATTGCTGAGCGC
>ENA-ORMS01001818-ORMS01001818.1-human-gut-metagenome-genome-assembly--contig:-NODE-1818-length-16420-cov-20.397739_pt1 | contig 16420 bp, 17 predicted proteins | sample MGYA00242104_ERZ508997 | MGnify/ENA primary metagenome ERZ508997 (study PRJEB26280, sample SAMEA2338704) | human gut metagenome | biome: human gut; feature: human-associated habitat; material: faeces... | reverse complement strand
TGCACGGCATAGAGAACTTCGACGACCTGAAGCTGATAGCCTCGCGCTATGCTTCTCATCTCAAATTGGATCCGAACGATTATGAAGGGAGTCTGCAGCAATATCGCCACTACATGACCATCTCTTACATCTCGGGTTATCTGATAGAGAAGACGCTCTCGGTGGATAATCTCTTCGTGATGATGATGATCTTCAGTTCGTTTGGAGTGGATAAGAAAGATTACCAGCACGTATTGAACTGGGGTATTCTGGGAGCCATCGTGCTTCGCTTCGTCTTCATCTTTGCAGGTGCTGCCCTCATCAGCCGATTCGCCTGGATATTGCTCATATTCGGAGGATTCCTGGTTTACAGCGGCGCCAAGATGTTCTTGAACAGGAATAAGAAGGAAGAAATCAACGCCCTCGACCATCCGGTGGTGAAGTTCATGCAGCGACGCCTGCATCTGGGTCCGCTGGTAATGACGGTGGTGTTCATCGAGTTCTGCGATTTGATTTTCGCTTTCGACAGTATTCCAGCCGTATTCTCGGTTTCGCTCGACCCATTCGTGGTGTTCTTCTCCAACATCTTCGCCATCCTGGGCTTGCGTGCCCTCTTCTTCCTGCTGGCAGCGATAGCCGACAAGTTCCGCTATCTGAAGGTGGGCGTGAGCGTGCTGCTGGTGTTCATCGGTGTAAAGATGCTCATCCATGATTTCTTCGAGATTGATGCAGTAAGTTCGCTGGTATTCATCATCCTCGTATTGCTCGTCAGCATCGGAGCTTCGGTGGTGATTCCGCAGAAAAAGGAAGCTTTGGAAAATGTGAAATAAGACTTAGAAACATAAAGTTATCTTTTAGAAAATAAAAAAGTTCTGTTTGCAAATACAATGATGCAAACAGAACTTTTTGTTTATTAAATTAATCTCCCTAATACCTCCTCAACGGTCTATACTTAATAGTGTAAATCCGGTTGAAATAATCCTTCCATTCATTCGGCTCCTTGTCATCATCCCGAACTATCCGGATGCCATAAAACCTGGTGCCCGTTTCCTTATACTCATTGAACCTCGCCAACATCTGCTGCGGCGGATTCGGAATCAGGAAATCCGTAATCCAAAGCACATCGGCATTCACATAATGCAGGCCATCGTTATCCAGCAAATCAAACATCTGGTTCATCATCTTCTTTGCCGAAGTTCCACCGCCTATAAAAGGCAAATGGGTTGATTCATGAGCTTCCACAACCGTGATTCCAATCCTCTTCAACCGTTCCGCCTTCCGCTTCGCCATCAAATCGATGGCACGGGTGCTCACGGAGAAATCTATCAGAAAGCAATCCCGCTCCAAATCCTCTGCCGTTTCTTCCAACAGGGAAATCAGCGTAGAAGAAATCCTTTCAGGCGTTCCATACATACTCGCCGAAGTATCCAGACAGACTATCATAGGACCCTTTCGGGAAGCATGGGTAAAGCCGAGTTTGCGGGATGGCTTCGACATTTCGCTCTTATAACGGAAAGTCTGGAGCCTGCGGGTTCGATACTTATAGATAAAAAGCCCCTCCATATCCTCATCGCTGTATTGCGCCAACTCCAACGGAAGAAGCGAATTGAGATCATCGCCCACGGTAATGCCCTCGATGTCGCTTCCTGCGGAATGCTCCATCTTCATCTCCACCCCCGAAGCGATGGTGAGCCTATCTTTGCCGTTGGCATCTGCCACACGACCCATCTTCGCCACAATCTCCTTGATTTCCGGATATTTATCCTGAATCTTCACCTGGTTCAAGCGGCGTTCAAACTCCGTTTCCGTCCATCCGTTCGTCATCAGTTCCCAGGCCTGTACGGCTCGCTGCTCCGAAACGCCCTTCGTCTTCATGTTGCGGGTTATCTGGTCCATCATGCGAACCAATCCCGTTTCGAAGTTATTCTGACGGAGAGAAATAAAATCCTTCAGTTTCTTCAATACCTGATGGTCGATGCACACCTTCCAGTCTCTTACCAGTCGCTCCCAGTTTTCCGGTTTCGAAGCTCCATCGCCAGCCATCAGTTTCAGGAAGAAAGACTTATCGAATCCATCCTCCTGGTGTTCCTGCTCCAACTGGTCGATGAGCGGAAGCCACACCTGCTCATCCATTCTCTTAAAGGGAGTCCAGTCGAGCACATCATCAGCCCGATGACTTTCGGTCCAGGCACGTTGGCGTTGGAATCGCATGTGATGAACGCATTCCACGATAAACTTTCCCACACAATCATAGAATACCTTGCTCTTGATTTTGCTGTTCACCACCTGTCGCACGAATTTCTGCACCTCTTCACCAGTTTCCGGAATCGTCACTTTCAGGGTAAAGAGATGAATCAGATAATCCTTCAGCGGGTCTTCCTTCAAATCCCAAGGCATGGCTGCGCCAGTCGGATCAGGAATCTTCACCTGCCCCGACTTGCAGAAGTCGTCCAGCATCTTCAAGTAATACTGTGCTTCCGCCAAATCCTTGTTATTCTGGTATTTCATCTTATTCGATATTTTTTTACCAAATTGGTAAAAAGCTTCTTATATATTATAGGAAGACTAAGCCTTCTCTTTCTCCATCTTCTCCATCAGATATTCTGCGAAGATTCTTGCGGCACTCTCCACTTTGGCTGCGCAAGGACGAGACTTGTAGTATTCTGCCGTTCTTGCCGAAGCTACATAGCTGGATTGCGCCTTTTCATGACCCTTCAAGCCCAGAATTTCGGCACAGATGATACTGCCATTCTGTTCCTTCGATTTGGCTAACAAATCCTGCACCACCTTGTAGCATGCAGATTTACCCTCGCGGTCATCCCCCTCAGTCTGTCCGCAATCCAAGCCAACGAGCACCACGATGCCCGAAACAGCTCCGCACATCATTCTCATTCTGCCAACTCCACCACCGAAGCCGGCACCAATGCGCTTCGCCATCTCATCATCAAGACCATACAAATCGGCAAAGGCAGCCACCACCGACTGGCAGCAGCCATAGCCCTGCATAAAATTCTCCACCGCTTGGTGAACACGCGTCTCCAATTCAGGAGACAATATTTTCTGTTCGTTCATAATGTTTTGAGTCTTCTATATATAATAATGTATAAGCAATAGGAGGCGAATAAAACTCATAGAGTTTCATCGTATTATGCCTCATAAAGCTTCATCGTATCCTGTCGGGTAAACGCCAACTCCTTATAGAAATCACGGAGATAGGCCGAAATTTCTGTCTTATCATCCGAAGACACGAAGAGATTCTCGCCCAACCGCCTTTCCCGCGAAGTCAAGCCATCAGAAAGGGTTTCTATTTCCCCCTCGTAATCTCTGCCATCCTCAGGATTCCTGCGAACCCGGTGATACTTAATATCCTCGGCAAGAGCATTCTTCATCTCCACGAGTTTTTCTGCGAAAGGAGAAAAGAGTGCACGAATCACGATGCATCTGATAGCGTCCCGCTCTTCCGGTTCCTGCCACAGACAATGGTAGATAGGCAGCAAATCGCAGATATCCACCTCTTCCCTATCCTGCATAAAGGCTGAAGTGCGAAGCAGGCGGACGATATTCTTCCATCGGCGTTCACTCACATAGATATTTCTGCGCTCGGCAGCCTCATCCACATTCACGGTTCTCAGAGATTTACGAATGGCGGAAATTGCATCAAGCACCTCCTCCTTCACGCCAATCTTACAGATTTTCTCCGCCCATTCAGCATACTCCTCAGAAGTAATCTTCAAATCAGAAAAATCTGCGGAATCAGATTTCCCCATAGAACCAGAAGAATCTGTGGAATCTGTGAAATCTGTGGGACCTAAGAAATCCGTGGGAGCCTCCAGCAGCATCGCCCGGAAATTCTTCTCCAGTTTTATCGGTCTACTCTCTATTCTGATGACGAATCGGTCCCAGAGCGCCTCCAGTCCTTCTCCCTTAGCCGGCAACTCATTGCTTGCCGCCACGAGAAGTTTCAGAGGAAGATGCATTTCCCGATTGCCGTTTCTGAAGATTTTCTCGTTAATCACCGTAAGGAGCGTGTTCTGGATAGCAGGTCCCGCCTTCCAGATTTCATCCAGGAAAACCACATCGGCAGTAGGCAGATAACCCTCCACCGCACGCTCGTAAGTATCCGAAGTCTTCAGTTTCTGAATGCTCACCGGACCGAAGATTTCATCGGGTGTAGAGAATCGCGACATCAGATACTCAAAGCTCTGAGCATCCCTGAATGCCGTCTTCAACTGTCTGGCCACCATACTCTTTGCCACACCCGGAGGTCCCAGCAGGATGATACTCTCACCTGCCAGAGCAGCCAGGAGCGAGAGCGATATCTCCGTCTCCTTCTCATAAATGCCCCGGTTCATCTCCTGGAGCAAGAGTTTGAATCTTTCAATCATATTCTTACTTTTCTATTCAGAATCGTATAAAGACGAAAAGAAGTTAAGAGATAAAATTCATTATCCCTTAACTTCCTCATATTCTTTTATATAAATAAGGTATGGCTTACTTTACGTTGCCCACCTTAATCAAGTACTCAGCAATCTGAACTGCGTTCAGGGCAGCACCCTTACGAATCTGGTCGCCGGTCAACCACAATGTGTTACCATTGTCATCAGCCAAATCTTTGCGGATACGACCTACATAAACATCGTCCTTACCGGCACTCTCCAATGGCATTGGATAAACGTAGTTCTGGGCATCATCCTTTACAGTTACGCCTGGAGCAGCCTCCAAAGCCTTGCGGATGTCCTCTACTGCCAATGGCTTCTCAGTCTCGAACCAAACACTCTCTGAGTGAGAACGGAGTGAAGAAACGCGAACGCAGGTAGCACTGGTGCGAACATCAGAGTGCATAATCTTGCGGGTCTCGTTATACATCTTCATCTCCTCCTTGGTGTAATCGTTAGGAGTCATCTTGTCAATCTGTGGGATGACATTGTATGCCAACTGATGAGGGAACTTATTGATATGCTCAGTCTTACCGGTCTCGATGATATCCTTATACTGCTGCTCAAGTTCAGCCATGGCAGCAGCACCGGCACCTGAAGCACTCTGGTAAGAAGAGATATGAATCTTCTTGATATGGCTCAAGTTATCGATAGGCTTCAACACTACTACCATCATGATGGTGGTACAGTTAGGGTTGGCGATGATGTTGCGAGGGCGGTTCAGGGCATCCTCAGCATTTACCTCAGGCACAACCAGAGGCACGTCGTCGCACATACGGAATGCGCTAGAGTTATCAATCATCACGGCACCATACTTGGTGATAGTCTCGGCAAACTCCTCAGAAGTGCCGCCACCAGCAGATGTGAAAGCAATATCGACATCTTTAAAGTCATCGTTATGCTGCAAAAGTTTGACCTCATAGTCCTTTCCCTTGAAGTTGTATTTTCGTCCGGCAGAACGCTCAGAACCAAACAACACCAAATCATCCATAGGGAAATTTCTCTCAGCAAGGATACGCAGGAATTCCTGTCCAACTGCGCCACTTGCACCAACAATTGCTACTTTCATAATCGAATCTTTTAATTTATAAAGTTGTTATAAGTGTAAACTGTGGAAGAGAAAGCCAGCCTCCTTATCATCTTCATGATTCCTCATCTTTCTGACAGCTTCATTATTTTTCCTCATTTTCTGATAGCTTCATGATTACTCATTTTCTGATAGCCGGAAACTGCTTATTTTCTCAAATCCGCTGCAAAGTTAAGACTTTTTCTACAATATCAAGCATAAATTCCCAAAAATTATTGCTTTTTGCTGCAAATTTATCATTTTTGCTTACTTTTCTGCAAGAATATGCAGAAAATTGGAGAAAAATAGTTGCTTATCGTATTCATCAATCAATACGACAGCCCTCATTTCTGTCTTCTGATAAGCTTTCCCCAACACTGCCTTAAAGCGACTACCTAAAGTCTCGGCCAACTCCTCACGTCCATAGATACGTTCTACTCTTGTATTCCTATAGGATATTTCATATTGCTGCCGTTTTAAAATCTTTCGGCAAAGTTACAAAAAATAATGATACAAGCAAAGGAATAGCACGAAAAAATAGTGAGATAGTAGAATCTATTACATTTTTATGAGAGACTTTTTCCAGACCACACATACATTTTTATTAGAATACACAAATGGGGAAACTAAATATTTTTAATGTTTTTCGAAGATTTTAACTAAAACGTTTGGCGATTACACATTTTTTATCTACCTTTGCAGCGATTCTTAAATACTCTTGTAAAAGAGAGTTGAAGTTCGCGCCGATTGTATAAGGATAAGATTATCTGTCGTAACGATGACGATTGGTTTGGGGACTAAAGGATCAAGACATAAGGGAAAGGCGTTTACTTACGCTTTGTTTTGGCTCTTCGAAACTTCGCAACTTTCAAAGTCAAGTCAAAAACGAAAGCAACAGTAGATGTCCAAGTGGGTAGATTGTACACCTTAACATCCTATTTTTTTGATAGGATGCAGGGATTGTTATATACTATCGGCGTGGGCTTCTGCGTTGCTCGTTCAGACTTGATGGGCAGTGCGAAGGCCTCGAAGAGCGGGATGAGTGACGAGTACAGACTCCCGCGCTTTTTTTATGTCCTACTTTCAAATGTTATATCACAAGCTTTGGAGAGTCGGCTTGTATATATAATAATGTATATGAGCACTAGAAAATTAAATGCTTTGCTATTACTTTTAGGTCTCTCATTGCCTGCTATGGCTCAATCTGTAGACTACTCTATTGTTGCCGTCGGCGAAGAAAGCGGACTTGATTTCAAGAAAATCACTTCAGACAACGATTGCTTGTGCATGCCGGAAGTTAAAAGAAGAGGCAAGAAAATAACATGGTGGTCTGGCAGAGTTATCGCCATGTCACCTACTGAAGAAAAATTAGCTTTCTTATCCTATAAGACCAACAATTCAAACATCTATCTGAAAAATCTGACAGGTGCTGGAACTACGCAGCAGCGCACCAATCGCCAGCAAGTAATAGATTTTTCTTATTCGCCTGACGGACAGAAAATCTGTTTCACCGAAAAGAATGGTTCTTCCAATCGCATTTTCATCACAGACGCAAACAAAGGATATGGTTGCCGACAGGTAACAGCAAACGAGTTCGACTTTTCTCCATCTTACAATGCCGACATGAGTCAAATCTTATTTTGCCGTAAAGAAAACTCTGGCAGCTTTGGCATTTGGAATTATCAATTCAACGACAACTCTTTCTCCAACTTTACGTCTGGATTCAATGCCATACCAGTTCCTAACACCACAGACATTCTCTGTGTAAGATCTTCAGGCATTGGAAACAATGAGATATGGAGAATCAATACAGAAACAGGAGTTGAAGAATGCATCGTATCAGAAGGGAACCGCAGCTTCACCTCTCCTACTATTTCGCCTGACGGAAAATGGATATTGATGGTAGGCAGCAGTATGAAAGTTGTTGATGTAGCCGGACAGAATAGCCAAAATAAGGTATACCCTAATACAGACATCTTTGTTTGCCATATAGACGGAAGTAACCTAACACAGATTACCTACCATGCTGCAGATGATTTGAGTCCTGTATGGAGTAAAGACGGCAAATACATCTATTTTGTATCACAACGTGGCAGCGGCACTCAAACTGCCAATGTTTGGAGGATTCCATTTAAGATAAAGAACTAAAGCAATTGTTTCATTTTTAAATAACAAACATCATGAAAATTAAATTTTTAGCATTAGTAGCAGCGATGATGATCAGTACCACATCGTTTGCACAGTTTTCACAGAGCAAGAACTTTTCTAACAGCAGTAACGAAATCTCCAAGGGTTGGAACAGCCTGTATGTGCAGTACAACAGTATTGGCACCAGCTACAGTCTTTCTTCATTCAATGACAGGTATGATGATTATGGAGATGAATATCAGAAAGCAATAGACAATAGTGGCTTGAGCGAGAAACTTAACGCTTTCTCTATCGGTTACAACCGCACCATCAACTTGACTCCATCTGCACCTCTCTATCTGGAGATTGGTGCAGCGCTCCAGTACGCATTCTATTCTGACGAGGTAGGCCAAGAAGTTACTCTCAAATACACAGGAAACATGCTTACAGCCAAAGTTCCTGTAAGCCTGCTCTACCACGTTGCTATTCCAAACTCAGACTTTGCAATAGAGCCTTTTGCAGGTATTGATTTCAAATATAACATCATTGGTACAGCAAAGCGTGAAGTGACCTACAAATACTATGGCGAAACAAAAAAAGACGAAGATAAATTAGACAACATCTTCGACAAGAAAGACTGTGACGGTCATCAGGCTAACAGATTTCAGGCAGGTTGGCACGTAGGTGCAAACTTTGTTTACAAGAAGGCATTTATCGGTATCTCATACGGTCAGGACTTCTCTAAGTTCCATGACGACATCGACTTGAAGTTCAATACATTGTCAGCAACATTAGGTTGCAGATTCTAATTTATATTTTACTCGTAGCATTCTCCAAACTTATTTGAGAAGGATGCTACGAACTTTTACGCTCTATGAGAAGATATACACTCCTTCTATTGTTTTCCTTTATGACTTTAGGGATAATGAATGCACAGAACCTAAAGGATAGCACTTACGAGAAAAGCCAGTCATTGAACGATGTCAACATCACCGCCAAGAAAATTTCTTCTTTCTTGAAAAGACAAGATGCGACTACCAAACTCGATATTACTTTCATCAATACCCTGCCTAAGATATTAGGCAATACAGACCCTATACATTACCTGCAGACCATGCCCGGCATCTCGACCAACAACGAATATGATGCAGGCATACATATCATGGGATGCAGCACAGGGCACAACCTGGTGGGTATCAACGGCATACCAGTTTACAACGCTGGACACCTTCTTGGACTGTTCTCAACATTCAATCCTTCTCATTTCCAATCCCTCACAGTTGCCACATCGCCAACCAGCGCAGATTTCACAGAGAGAATCGGCGGTATGGTTTCTTTAAACTCCATTGATACAATTAGCCATAAGATACATGGCAATATAGCAGTAGGACCAATGTCATCGCAAGGCACATTACATTTGCCATTATCCCCAAACAGCACCCTTATCCTGTCTGCCCGTATGGCATACCTCAACTTATTATATAGCAAATGGCTTACATTCGACGGAGACAAATTCAAATATGACTTTAACGACGTGAATCTAACCTATCTTTGGCAACCTAACACAAAAGACAAGGTTTCTATCGACTTTTATACAGGAGGCGACCATGTGAACCTCAATATGCCTTACTATCCAGCTGAACTGAAACTCGGTTGGAACAACATCCTGTTATCTGCCCAATACGAACGGACGTACAATGCCAACGCTAAGACCAGACAGCAGATATACATCACCTCATATAGCAATGACACTAAGTTTGTACGTGGAAATGAACAGCTTCTTTTGCCAAGCAAGATAACAACAATAGGAGTTGCCAACCATAGCCAACTGCATCATTGGGGACTTGGCTATGAACTGAGATATCATGACATAGACCCCCAATCACCTACCGTTAGCAATTACTATACCAGCAGGAGCACCAATACGACAGAAAATGCAGCAGAACTATCTGCATACGCAGACTACAAGATAGGAAATGAAAGTCTTTATGCCATCATTGGTGGCAGAGAATGTATATACTGGACATCAGGACAGAAAGCTGACTTTCATTTTTCACCCAACGTTTCTTTCCACTTTCAGGGAGTTTCTTCCAAAGTAGTGATGAACCTATATAGACGCTGGCAAAATCTACACCAAACAGGAATATCACAGATAGGATTGCCTTTTGAGTTTTGGGTAAGCTCAGATGATTTTATCAAACCAGAATACGCAGACGGTATAAACATTCTGGGAGAAAAAGCCATCGGCAAAAGTGGTTATACCATCAATCTGGAACTGTTTTACAAAAAGCTGTATAATCAAGTGGAATATACCGGCGACCTGCTAGATTTCAGCAAGGCAACTTATGACTTAAAAAATTATGTAAGACAAGGCAAAGGTTGCAATTATGGTTTTGGAATCATGATTAACAAGCGATTTGGAAGCATAAATGGGTGGATAGGCTATACTTACACTCATGCATCCCGTACAATAGAAGGATCAACAGGAAAAGAGACATTCCCGGCATCCAACGAACGTCCGCATGAGTTAAATATGGTCTTATCCTACAAGACCAGTAAGCACTTAGTACTCAGCAGCACATTCGTATATGCATCAGGCACACCATTCACAGCCTCAAAGTCATTTTATGCCATAGACGGCAACATTATATCCCAATACAACGGATACAACCAGAATCGACTTCCTGCATATTCCCGTCTAGACCTATCAGCAGATTATACATTCTGCAAAAAGAATCATTCGGAGTATGGAGTAAACTTTTCTTTATACAACGCCCTCAACCATAGAAATCCAATCTACTACAGGTTGCATTTCCATGAAGTTGACAAAGAAAAGACTTACTGTTACAAACCGCTGAGCTTTGCAATCAAAGTACTTCCATCCATCAATTTCTATTGCAAATTTTAAACAGACAAAGTTATGAAAAAAATATTTGAAGTTCTAATTATAACACTTCTTTTTATGGTTAGCTGCACATCAGATACAATCCCAGACTACCAGCCTCAAATCGTAGTAGAAGGTTGGATAGAAAACGGACATGCCCCTGTAGTCCGCCTTTATTGTACAGTACCCGTAAACAGCAACGAGAACAAACAGGAGGACCTATACAATAATACCATCGATGATGCCAACGTAGCCATAACTTGCGATGACCAAACATACGTATTGCATCATGAGATAAATAACAGCTATGAGTCTTCAAGTATTTATACCAGCAACGAACTTACAGGCATTGCAGGAAGAAGTTACAAACTCACCATTGAGACCAAGGACGGGAAAAAACTAGAAGCAACAACATCCATTCCTTATCCACCCGAGATTTTAGAGAAAGGTATCAGTCAAGATCTCGGCAAGGGAAAATATAATCTCTATGCCAAGATAGAAGACGATTTGGCTCAACACAGATTCTATAAGGTATTTGTCAATTCAGATAAGACACATCAAGAAGAGTTTCACAGCTCTTTCTTGGGAGAAAGCGACAATGAGCTTTTCGACAAGCCAAATCCTAAATTACCGATATATGGCTTTTCCAGAAACAAAAAGGAGAACAGCCACGTTTCCTTTCTGGCAAACGAGCAAGTTTCCGTTAAATTATGCAGAGTGGATAGTTTTGCTTACAACTATTGGAGCGAATATGCAAAGATGTTAGAACTATCAAGAAACCCAATATTCACCTACCAACATAACCTCCCCACAAACATAAAAGGAGGAATTGGTTACTGGCTGGGATATGGAGCTTCACGATTTTCAATCACCATTCCTTAGTTCATTTGATAGAGATTCTTTCAAACATACGTTTGTCTTTTTCGAAATGCAAAATTGCAAAAATATCACCATGATTGTAGGATAAGGGCAGAAAAACTGACACCATATACATGGTTTCCAAACCAATACCTGCCAAAACGACCAGGCTGCCTAAGGAAACCAAAGTATATTTTAATCTTTTCTTCATTACATTTTATCTTTTAGTTGTTTTCAGGGGGACAAAGATAATGAATTTATCCGAAACAGCATAGAAAGTTGGGGGATAAATGTATGAAATGCCATACTGTATGTACCAAATGACAAAGAGGAGGCGTCATAAGTCTAAATTACAGTTGGCGCATAACAGTTGACCTACGCATGCACATCACCTGTTGTGCAAGCGCATATCAGCTGTTGTGCGACTGGAGATGCTAACTAACTCAAAAACATATACTATCTTTTCTAACAACTTATACTATGTTTTCCAACAACATATCAGCAACATTCCAACAAACAAAAAAGGGTGAATCATTAACTTATGACACACCCTCTTTGCTAAATCAGACACACAATTGATCTTATCTTATAATATTATACTCAAACTCATAATCCCCATTCTTCAGCCATTCGGGAACATCTTCCCCAATTTCCATAAGGCCTCCAATATGAAACTCAAGTTCTTTAGGATTATTCATATGAAAAAAGAGAAAAACTTTGGTACTTTCAAATATTAATCGTAATTTTGCAACATATTAGAGTAACCAAAATTAAGGAGGATTATTATATGACTAAAATAATGTCAAACTCAAAAGAACGACTAAACGATAAAGCCCAACGCTTTTTCGAGGATAGCTGTACCGTTCAAGAACCAACAGTTGCCTATCATCACGATTATGCAACAGAGGCTCATAACGAATCCGAAGAATATCCTTTTATGTCATCATGCAATAATGACGAGTTGTTGAATCATGTCTTAGCCCGTGAAGAAGAATATGCAAGAACAGGCTACGCCGTTGACTTTCTAGAAATGATGGCCGATTTCAAAAACGAATTCGAATGGTAAAGATACGTGTATAACCACCAACCCAAGAAGACATACGCTATTGTATCGAATATGCTAGGGATGAGTTTGGAAGGAAATGCGTTTTGAGATGGAAAAAGGAACTTGAAGCTATATACGCTCGTCTCATTATGTTCCCTTTGTCATATTCTCCAGAGCCTATTCTGAAAGATTTTCATCGAGATTATCGTAGCACACTGCTTATGGACAACTTCAAGCTCATTTATCGCTACGACAAAGAGCGTGACGAAATCGTCATTGTTGACATTTGGTACACCAAACGTTCTCTACAAACATTATTGAGACAATTCAAAAGGAAACTATAAAAACTTAGCGAGCTGAAGGATTACTTCCTTTTGCTCGCTATATTTTTATCTTTTACCATTTCATCACCACCATAATCCTTATCATCGATGGGGAAAATATAGTTGCATATATTACTTTACATTATTGTTCCCTGATAAAGACTTTTCTGAACGTTTTTAAAAGAAAGCATCCAATACTTCCTCAAACACATCATTAGGACTCACTTTATTGAAGAGACGCATAGAAGTTTTGAGTTTCAGCACGTCAATTCCGCTTCCCATGATATATTTGATGTCCTTATCCTTGTGGAGCAAGAGCGCCTTGCAGCATTCACGGAGTCTATCACCTAGAATTTCATGTTCAACATAGGCTCTGGCTTCACCCTCGCCATCCAAGCCATAGTATTTTGAATTGTAACTATGTCCGAATCCCTTCTGTTGCGGGAAGATATACCATATCCAATGGCTTTGTTTTCTACCTTCTTTTAGTTCTTTCAAAGCCTGGGTATAGTCAAACTCCTGTGCATCCAGAAAACGCAAGAGATCATAGTGTGGCTGCTGAGCCTTTGGATATCCGATAATGTCCGCAGGTGTAGAATCGGAAGCCAAGCTTTCACCAGCGACAATTTTCTCATTATCAATTCGTTTGGGGCATTTACCGGGAACGAATAAAGCACTCAAAGACTTCACTAAAGTGACACTTAATTTCAAAAAATTCATCCTCGTTTTAACGTTTTATTAAATTCTACAGCAGTTCCGTTCGCAAATGGATTGGGAGCAATAACCTTACCTTATTTGGAAGTAGAAGATACGGGAACATACACCCCATAATTCTGACAAACTTCTTTTTGAGAAATACACCAAGAATAATCATTCTCCTCATCCGAAGGGCAGATAGTCATATTTACGAAATTGCTAATTCTCAACTGTAGATACTTGAAATCATGTGCCGACAATATATCGTTAGCACATTCGGTAAAATACGATTCATCTAGCTTTAACTCTTTGGCTCCATTCCAATGAATCTTGACAAGATACTCCTCGCCCGGCATCAATTGAGCTTTACTTCCAAACACAAGTTTCTGTGTTTGCATATCTAGCAAATGTACATAATCCCATACTTCAGCATAAGGGATAACATTTCCCATTAAGAGATAATATTGTCCAAACTCATTTCTCTTACGCACTTTTTTGGAATTAAATCGAAAATATACACGATCCTCTATCTCTATTAGGTGCCCAGAGATATTTTTTACCCCAATATGATATGTAACGCCAAAGTCGTTTATCATATAACCATCCAATCTAAATTGCAAACCATTTGCAACAAAGCCATTAAACCATTCTTTTTCCATAATTTTATTCATTACTATTTCATTTGTATATAACCTCAGATGAAGCGATGCCCAATCATCGCTTTTTTCCGAAAATGGCATTCTACACCATCTTACCCACTTTTCTTTCTAATCCTGCCTTAGAGGTAGGAATACCAGTTTCACGAGCAAACTTCTGTTTAGCTTGCGTGATACCGAGAGCTCGGCTTAAGGAGAATGAAACTCCTGGAATTTTAAACTTTGACATAAACTACAATTATTTTCAATATTCACTTACCCAAACGGTTCCTATACTATATTCACAGTTTCAGCATTTAATTGGAACTAAACAAAACGTCCCGACCAAATATTCATCTTCTATCGTTGCTGGATATAATTCTAAATTTAAAAATCCTTCCTGAAGAACTTTTGTCCACAATTCTTGCGAATGCAAAGGATCAATCAGCATATTAAGAATTACGCATTTCACCCTTTCCTTCTCATAAACTATAACTAAAGAGAAAACTCTATAATTCCAATCAGGTTCTCCTATAATTATAGCATTACTCAGTTTTACAAACATTTTATCAGAATGATTGTCATCAATAGACTTAATATTTGAATTACCAATTGCCTTCAACAATTCTTGAACAGATACATTAAATTCCATCTTATTTACAATTAACTCCAACTATAACGTTCATTTACTTTCTGATAATAATTGTCTACAATATCTCTAACATTAGAATGTGAAAGCATCTCAGATATTGATTGCATACAATTATTTTTATTGGCCTGTCTAAATTGTCCTTTAAAGAATTCCATATAAACATCACAAACCTGACTGGAAATGTCAGCAATCACAACTGGAGCCAAAGTAGTCCCAGATTTCCGCCGATATTCCAGACACATATCGACAGCATACATTGTTGCAGACTTTTCCAAATCAGAGAGGAAAATATCATGTTTGAAATCACAAGATAATTTTTCTATATTACGAACAATATCTTGTTTAAAAGCTTCGCGCATGTCTGACAAATGAAACCAATCGTTTCCTGTTTGTTCATAGAAGGAGACCAAACCTTCGTTTATTTTTTTCTGTCTTTCATCCATGCCACAGCAAAGATTATTCTTTACACCAGCCTCATAGTCTTTGGAAGAAATTTCCTCAATGCCATTTCTTGTCATCGGAACATATATTCCATCCATAATCTTTACAATATATGCTGATGGGGTTCTTTTAACCAATTCACCCACCATTCCGTTCTTTGGATAGAAATTATGTTTAGCCCACTCATTTTTGTTGGCATATACCCCGTCTACATATTCTCTTGTAGTAGAAAGGCATTCTCCTTGGTCTATAATTCTAACATACATAGTTTTAATCTATTAAGTTTATATCTCTATGATAATAAAAAGGAAGAGGCAACGTATTACCATTGCATTCGGATATCACTACATCCTGGTTAAAAAATTGAAGTTCTACCCGTTGATTCGCTCCACCCCCAAAAATCTTATACGTTACAGCCTTACTCTTTACAGGACTGATAAATCTCAAATAAAGATCACGTTGACAAATGTATGACTCTATTAAACGGGCATCTTGATTTGCCGTTTCAAACTCTGCAAACATTTTCAATACCATATTGTTTGTCGAGAGAGACTTAGCCAAGAAGCCTGTAATATTATTATCTGTCAAGACAAATTTATCTACGAGTAAAGCATATAATAAGAGTACATCTTCCAATGTATATTCTCCGAATAGATGAGAATCTTTTATCTTTTGGTAATCACCATATCTTCGCTCCATAAGGAGTAATCCATATGTAGTCAAGCCGTTGTAATTGAAACTGCCCCAATTACCCTGATAGAACTTATTAAACGCTTCGATTTCCTTTGCCCTAAACTGAGGTTTAGATTGAGATTGCCTATAACCATAAAGAGAGGAAAGATACGCATCATATTCATACCCTAATGGTGTATTTGGCATCAATACTACAACTTTCCAAAAAGGACCATAGTTCCTTGACAAATGAAGGAAGCTCTTAACAAAATAATTATCAGCATATTCTTTAGCCAAAAGACTATTAACAGCAAATATCCGTGACATGTATTTTACAAAAACACAGCGGTCATGATGTTTGTTAAGCTGCAATATTATCTCAGAATTATAACCTTGATTATTTTCTTCACCATTTTCCAAAAACTTTCGTGGTATAACTAAAGGGGAAAAATTCTGCGTTCTAAAAAAGAAGTCAATAAAAACATCATCAATATAGTTTTCTATAACTTCTTTTTTAGAATTACTAACGACAACATTTCGATTCTCACCATACTAAAGTTTCGCAAGTGAAAATTCACAAGCGTGATTTAACGTAATTTTGGAATA
>ENA-ORMS01001814-ORMS01001814.1-human-gut-metagenome-genome-assembly--contig:-NODE-1814-length-16449-cov-4.647737_pt1 | contig 16449 bp, 9 predicted proteins | sample MGYA00242104_ERZ508997 | MGnify/ENA primary metagenome ERZ508997 (study PRJEB26280, sample SAMEA2338704) | human gut metagenome | biome: human gut; feature: human-associated habitat; material: faeces... | reverse complement strand
AAGCACGGCGGCACACTGCCCTGCGGCTGCCCCGGCACGCACTCAAAGCGCATAGAGCGCCACGATCGACCCGAATGCGGCGAAGAGAGCCACGTCCACGGCCGCAGTATGCTCTCGCAGTGGCCTGTGCAGATAAAGCTCGTGCCCGTGAACGCCCCGTACTTTGACGGCGCAAGACTGCTCGTCGCCGCCGACTGCACCGCCTACGCCTACGGCGCATTCCACGAGGACTTCATCAAAAATCACATCACGCTTGTCGGCTGCCCGAAACTCGACAGCGTTGATTACTCCGAGAAGCTGACCGAGATAATCCGCACAAACGACATTAAAAGCGTGACCGTCGTGCGTATGGAGGTGCCCTGCTGCGGCGGGCTTGAGAACGCCGTGAAGAAGGCGCTTCAGGCGAGCGGCAAATTCATCCCGTGGCAGGTCGTGACGATATCGACTGACGGGCGCATCCTCGACTGAGCGGTTGATTTATCTGACCCTTTGCGGTATCATATACTGCGGAGGCGTTGAGATGAACAAAATCAACTATCAGCTCGAACTCGACCGCGAAATTGATGAAATAAAAAAGCAGGGGCGCGTGCCGTCCCTGCTGCTGCACAGCTGCTGCGGACCGTGCAGCAGTTATGTGCTCGAATATCTGACAAAATATTTTGATGTCACCGTGCTCTACTTCAACCCGAACATCTACCCCGCAGAGGAATATGAACATCGCCTCAGCGAACAGCGCAGGATAATATCTCTCCTGCCCGCGGAGCACAATGTAAAAATGCTCGAATGTGAATATAATCATATGCAGTTCACCGACGCGGCAAAGGGATATGAGCAGGAGCGCGAGGGCGGCTCACGGTGCGAAAAGTGCTTTTATCTGCGGCTTGAGCGCACGGCTCAGGAGGCGAAGAAGCACGGCTTCGACTATTTCACGACCACTCTTTCCGTGAGCCCACACAAGAATTCGCAGATACTCAACCGCATCGGCGAAGAGATGGGCGAAAAATACGGAGTGCGCCACCTGCCCGCAGATTTCAAAAAGCGCGAGGGCTACAAGCGCTCGATAGAACTTTCGAAGCAGTATGATTTATACAGGCAGAACTACTGCGGATGCGAGTTTTCAAAGCAGGGGTAAAATTATATAAATTCGTCCGCCGCATTTATATCTAATACGGCGGACATTTTTTATTTTATCCTGTAGATAACTTTATTTTTCATTTTCTGTGCATCGAGCAAGCCAAACTCAGAAAATTTCAAAGCAAACTTGCGTACGGTAGCAAATGCTGCATCTCCGAAGTCCTTTTCGAGCTGTTTCGTTGTGAAGCCCTCGCCGCCGTATGTCGATAATACGAACTGCCAGAGCTTCGCCTCCTTTACCGTCACTTCACCCGAACGCAGAATCTCATTGTATCTTTCCGTTAAGTCCGTTTTAACTGCATCCGGTTTCATTTCGTCATAGACATTTTTTATAAAATATATTAGAAACGGCGTGACATCTGTAACTCCCGCAAGCCTCGCGTTATTTTCAACAAGAGTGTATGCGTCATAATATTTTCCCCTGCTCTTTTCAATGTAGCTTGACATCGGAACAAAAAGCGTGCTTTCATATCCTTTCTGAATCAGGAACCACATATGCAAAAGACGCGCCATACGTCCGTTTCCGTCAAAATACGGATGCAAGTATGCGATGTCAAAATGCAACATTGCAGCCTTGAGCAGATCATTTATGCCGTCGTCGGCATTTGCGAAATCCACAAACTGTTTCATATATCCGGGAAGTTTTCCGCTGCCGATGCCGCGGTGTACAACGCCGTCTCCGCCCACAACATACACATCATCATGGCGGTAAAATTCCCCGTCGCGCAGTCTGTCATCGCCTTCGAGAAAATTCCCTATTGCCATCATATAGAGCTTATGGATATTCTCCTCTGTTATATGATTGTGCCTGTCGCTTATAAACTCAAAGCCAAGTTTCAATCCGTATATCCTGTTCTCCTGATTGTCCTTCGGCGCATTGCCGAGCATTATACTGCGCACGCTGCTGCGGTCAAAGTCAATGCTTTCGATCGCCGAGGTCGCAACGATCTCCTCTTCAACCGCATTTGCGGCATAGACGGAGTTCTGCGCGGTAAAAAGCAGTTTCACCGCTTCAAGATTCACACCTGTGCATGACGTCAGATATACAAGATTTTTGCCGTCAAAATCATTCAGCGGCAGCTTTTCATAAAATGACGATTTCAATATATTTATAAACTCTTCAAAATCATCCGGGTATTTATATTTGAGCTTTTTGAGATTTGTTATGTGTTTATCCGAGAGCATTTCAGAAAATTTCAGTGCATCCATTTAATCACCAGCTGATACATATTGATACTAATTGATATCAGTATAACTAAATAATATCTTTTTGTCAACCCTCAAGCTGTAAAAGCAACGTCCGCCGCATTTATATCTAATACGGCGGACATTTTTTATTTTATTTTATCTTCAAAACACCACAACGAGAAGCATCTTGAACTGCTCCTTGCCGTAGACTGCGTGCGGGTGTCCGGCGGGCATAACTATGCTCTCGCCCTCGTGCAGCTCGTAGTCAACGCCGTCTATCGTTATTTTTCCGACTCCCTCTAGGCAGGTGACAAATGCGTCGCCGCCGGAGGCGTGGGTGCTTATCTCCTCGTCCTTGTCGAAAGCGAAGAGCGTTATACTCAGCGCGTCATTCTGGGCGAGGGTCTTGCTGACCACCTGCCCCGGCTGGCAGAGCACCTGATCTCTCAGAGTCAGGACCTCTGATTTTGAAATATTTTTTATGAGCTCTTTCATTTTTCTTCTCTCCTCTATTTCATATATATTATCTGCGCATAAGACTGAATTATGTCTGAACACAGTATACCACCGCCGCTCGGCAAACGCAAATATAGCTATAGAAAATCCTTGCGTCTTATGTTAAAATAGTATACGGATAATTTCAAGGGAGTGTGCCAGATGAAAGAGAATAAGAAACTTGTCAACGAAATAATCAGCGATGTCAAGCACGACATGAGCAACGAGGATATCATATCCCTGCTCGCCGACAGCAGGATATCGGCAAACCCCGACAAGGAGAAATACACATTCGGTCAGCGCGCCGCAGATAAAATCGCGAAGTTCGCCGGCAGCTGGGCGTTCATATTCTCGTTCTCCGCCCTGCTGATACTCTGGATGGTCGGCAATGTCATACTCGCAAAACGCGCGTTCGACCCCTATCCGTTCATACTGCTCAACTTAGTGCTCTCGTGCGTTGCCGCGCTGCAGGCTCCGCTGATAATGATGAGCCAGAACCGTCAGGAGGAAAAAGACCGCCGCCGCGCCGAGAACGACTACAAAGTCAATCTCAAAACCGAGATAATGATCGAAGATATCCACGGCAAGATGAACCGTATTCTCGCCCGTCAGGCGATACTGATGAAGCTGATGAAGATAGACGAAAACACAATGAAGCAGATAACGCTCGAAAAGCAGGAGGAGATGTGCGCCGAGGCGTGCAGAGCCGAGAAGAGCAAAAACGAGCACAGCGAGCATAAAGAACCCGAAGAAAAGCCCGAAAGCTGAATTTCGCCTTGCTTTTGAATCACGTTTATTGTATACTGACCCTTGATAAAAGCCCTTCGGAGGAAAAGAAAATGAAGCAGCTCAATATTATTCCCAATCCCAACAAAATCGACTATCTCGGCGGAAGCGTCAAGATGGAAAACATCGATTCCGAAAGCTTTTCCGCGCGTCTGACAGACAAACTGCCCGAAGAGGGCTATGTGCTCGAAGTGACCGAAAACGGTGTCGAAGCCACCGCCGGCGGCGAGCGCGGAGCCTTCTATGCGAGCCAGACATTGAAGCAACTAAAGCAGCTCGATATCTGCCCGTGCGTGAGAATTGAGGACGCGCCCGCGTTTGAATACCGCGCATTCATGCTCGACTGTGCGCGCCACATGACGACGGTCGAGAACATCAAAAAGCTCATCGACGCCGCCGCACTCGTCAAAATGAACACCATGCACTGGCATCTGACCGACGACCAAGGCTGGCGCGTTGAAATTGACAGCCACCCCGAGCTCATCACAGTCGGCTCCCGCCGCCGCAGCTCGGATTTCGGCCAGTACCACTTCGCAGAGGAATATTCCGGATATTTCACAAAGGATGAAATCCGCGAAGTAGTCGCATATGCCGACGACAACTATATTGAAGTTATCCCCGAGTTCGATATGCCCGGACACACGCTCTCCGTGCTCGCTGCCTATCCCGAGCTCTCCTGCAAGGGCAAGCCCCTCGAGGTCGGTACGAAGCAGGGCATCTTTGATGATATACTCTGCGCCGGAAACGATGATTCGCTGAAACTCGTCTTTGACGTGCTCGGCGAGATGATTGAGCTCTTCCCCGGCAGATATTTCCACATCGGCGGCGACGAAGCGCCCAAGGTTCGCTGGAAGAACTGCCCGAAATGTCAGGCACGCATGAAAGAACTGGGTCTCAAGGACGAAGAGGAGCTTCAGGGCTGGTTCGTTCTCCAGGCTGTTGACTTCCTCAAAAAGCACGGCAAGACGGCGATAGTCTGGAACGAGAGTCTCAACAGCGGCATGATGCCCAAGGACATCATCGTTCAGCGCTGGATGGACAAAAAAGACCGCTCCGTCGAGTTCGCGAACAAGGGCGGAAAGATGATAGTCTCCGAGTTCTATTATTACTACTGCGACTATCCGTTCGGCATGACCTCGCTCAAAAAGACCTACAGCCTCGACCCGTATATAAAGGGCTTGACCGAGGAGGGGAAGAAGAACGTGTTCGGCGTCGAGTGCCCGATTTGGACGGAGTATGTCCGTGACTTTGACAGGCTCTCGTATATGTGCTTCCCGCGCTTCTGGGCTGTTGCCGAGGCCGGCTGGACAAAGAGAGAGAATATGGACTGCGAAAGCTTTGAGGAGCGCTTTGAAGCTCTGCGCCCGATGCTCGAAAATATCGGCATAAAGCCCGCTCCCCGCTCCGATTGGAATCCCAATCCCCTGCGCTGCCTCTCCGAGCTTCGAAAGTTCTTCAAGGGCACGACGAATCTCGGCAATATCCTCAACATGATTCGCAACAACCAGGCATAAATAATATAGAGAAAGCTCCGCACTCGTCTGCGGGGCTTTTTTGTTTTGCAGCTCAAATCTTTTGGCAAAACAACTAAAAATCTATTGTAACCCCCGCGGCAATAATATATAATTGTCATGTACCGCAGGTTAAAATTATTTTGACGGATAAATCAAAGAATTTTCCGAAAGGAGCAATCAAATGAGTCATGTAGACATCCGCTTCACGGACAAGAACTCCGAGCGCTTCATGCTCGCCAGAAGGGTCTACAAGGTCATTGAGGACCTTGAGAATGAATATCTCTACCCCGACAGCGAGACGCTCGGCGGCTTCAAATTCCGCGACGGGCAGTACAAATTTTCACAGATCGACGAGGGCGAATGGACGGACTTCGACTCGGAGAACGACTACTGGGGCTATAAAGAGGACTACGCGTGGTTCCGCCACAGCTTCACAGTTCCCGAGCGTTTTGCCGGCAGACCCGTGGTCTATCAGCTGACCCCCTCCGCAAGCGGCCCGTGGAATCGCAGCAACCCGCAGTTCATCATGTACTTTAACGGCGAGCTACGCCAGGGCGGCGACTCGAACCACAGCGAGATACGCCTGCTCGACTGCGCCAAGGGCGGCGAAGAATTCGACTGCTGCCTCAACGCGTATTCGGACGCATGGGAATTCAAGGGCAAGCTCAGAATGGGCGCGCGCCTCAAGGTCGTCGATGACCTTGTCAACCGCCTCATCTTCGATCTCAAAACCCCGCTCAAAGTCGCGTCCCTCTATGACGCGGACGATCTTCCGCGCATCGATATAGTCAAGGCGCTCAACGACGCCGTCAATCTTATCGATTTCAACACCGCTGATTACGATACATTCGCTGCCTCCGCCGAGGCGGCAATCGACCTGCTCGACAGGGAAATATATTCAAAAGATGCCATGGACGCGACCGCCTGCTGCATCGGTCACACACATATAGATGTCGCATGGCTCTGGAGACTCCGCCAGACAAGAGAGAAGGCCGGCCGCTCCTTTGCGACCGTCCTCAAGCTCATGGAGGAATATCCCGAATACAAGTTCATGTCCTCGCAGGCTCAGCTCTATGCCTTTGTCAAGGAGGACTATCCCGAGGTCTATGAGGGCATCAAGAAGATGATCGCCGCAGGGCGCTGGGAAGTCGAGGGCAGCATGTGGGTCGAATCGGACACCAACGTCACCTCCGGCGAATCCCTTGTCCGCCAGTTCCTGGTTGGCAAGCGCTTCTTCAAGGACGAGTTCGGCGTTGACAACAAGATAATGTGGCTCCCCGATGTTTTCGGCTACAGTGCGGCTCTCCCGCAGATCATGAAGAAAGCCGGAATTGACTATTTCATGACCACAAAGATATCCTGGAACGAGTTCAACAAAGTGCCCTATGACACATTCATGTGGAAGGGCATCGACGGCACGGAGATTCTCTCTCACTTCTCGCCGAGCACCGACTGCTTCGACGAGGGAGACTGCTGGCAGACAACATACAACGCCTATCTCAACCCCGAGCACATCCTCGGCGGCTGGCACAGGTACTCGCAGAAGGATCTCAACAAAGAGTATCTCTGCACCTTCGGCCACGGAGACGGCGGCGGCGGACCGACCCGCGATATGCTCGAAATGGGTCACCGCATGGCAAAGGGTATCCCCGGCTGTCCGAAGGTCAAGCAGGAGTTTGCGATAGACTTCTATCACGACCTCGAAAAGGAAGTCAAGGGTTCGCGCAGGCTGCCCAAATGGGCGGGCGAGCTCTATCTCGAGTTCCACCGCGGCACCCTGACCTCGCAGGGCAGAAACAAGCGCTACAACAGAAAGAGCGAGCTGCTCTATCACGATATGGAGACTATCTGCGCCATCGCCGACTCAAATGGCATCGCGTCCTATCCCCGCCAGTTCATCAATGACGGATGGAAGATAATACTCCTCAACCAGTTCCATGATATAATCCCCGGCTCTTCGATAAAAGAAGTCTACGAGGATTCCAAGGAGCAGTACGACAAGCTCATCTCCGAGGGCAAAGCTGAGATAGCCGACACTCTCGGCAAGATAGTCTGCACTCCGGACGGCAGCGCCCTGACCGTTTTCAACACCTTCGGCGCTGAGCGCGACGATGTCGTTATCACCGAAATGCCCGCTGACGAGCATTTCTCGATAGTCGATGCAGACGGCAACGTCATGCCGTGGCAGAAATCCGCCGACGGACGCCTTGTATTCTTCGCAAAGGGCGTGCCCGCAAAGGGATACAAGACCTTCAGTATTGTTCACGGCGGCGAGTCCGGCGAGAACACCGTTAGAGTCGAGAACAAGACTATAGAAAACAAGTTCTTCACCGTCAAGTTCGACAAGGACATGAACATCGCATCTCTCATCCACAAGGCAACCGGCAGATCCGTCGCGCCCGAGGGCGAAGTTCTCAATAAAATTTATGCCTATGACGACAGACCGTTCAACCACGAGGCATGGGATATCAAGGTCTATTTTGATCAGAAGTACACCGAGATAAACGATGTCAGCGCAGTCGATGTGACAGAGAGCGGACCCGTCCGCACGGTCATAAAGGTCACGCGCAAGTTCCTCTCCTCGACCATTGATCAGAGCTTTATCTTCTACGCAGACCTGCCGCGCATCGACGTTGACTACACGGTCGACTGGAAAGAGAAGAAGATACTTCTCAAGGCGGACTTCCCCGTTGATGTCAACGCCACCGAGGCCACTTATGATATCCAGTTCGGCAACTACAAGCGCCCGACCCACCGCAACACGCTCTGGGATTTCGCGCAGTTTGAAGTCGTCGGTCACAAGTGGGTCGATCTCAGCGACAACAGCTTCGGTCTCTCCGTCCTCAACGACTGCAAGTACGGTCACGACATAAAGGACGGCCACATCAGAACGAGTCTCCTGCGCTGCGCGGTCAACCCGAACAGCGAGCAGGACAGAGAAGTTCACCGCTTCACCTACTCCATCTACCCGCACGCGGGCTCGGTCGACACCTCCGATGTTGTCAACCAGGGCTATTCGCTCAACCTGCCGCTCTACTGCGTCAGCGGCAAGGCGGCTCACGACAGCTACTCGCTCGTGAGCACCGACAAGGACAATGTCATCATCGAGACCGTCAAGAAGGCTGAGGACAGCGACGATGTCGTCATCCGCGCATATGAGACATGGAACAAGACGACCGACTGCGTCTACACCTTCGACCGCGCTCCGAAGAGCGTATATGTCTGCAACCTGCTCGAAGAAAACGAAGAGCAGCTCGAAGTCAGCGGCAACACAGTCTCGCTCAGATTCAAGCCCTTCGAGATAAAGACTGTAAAAGTCACTTTCTAAAATCCACAGCACAAAGCCCCACCCGCCAAAACGGGTGGGGTCATTTCATCGCAGCGCAGCCACAATCCCGGCAGCTCACACATCATACCGCAAATGCGCAAATAAAATTCACCGCAAATTGCAAATCCGCTTGACAAAGCCCGGCACATTTGCTAAAATATCATAGCCGTTAAAAATACGGACAGGTATCGAAGTGGTCATAACGGCCCTGACTCGAAATCAGGTAGTCGCGCAAGCGGCTCGTGGGTTCGAATCCCACCCTGTCCGCCAAAAAAGCCTTTACGTTTTCAAGCGTGAAGGCTTTTCTTTATTTTGTCAACATTTTGTCAACAAAAGTTATTTCAAATCAGGCAAGATTGATGTATAATTGTTTCACAGACATTAATGCAGGCGGTGAAACGTGTGAACTCAAGCAAACATATGATAGTCGCCAACGGGCGGATAATTACCGAAGACATTACCGAGCTGAAATACAACGCCATAACCCAAAAGTATGAGGTAACCTTTAAAAATCAAAAGACATATTCATATAACTCAGAAAATATTCATTGGCTGAAAGACCCAGTAGTTCTGGATCCGCTGAATTATCACATATCACACAACGGGATTTCGCTTTGGGGCATACGCGCCATCTATGTTTTTACCGATATAAATCAGCGTTATTGGCACATTTGCTTTGAGAACGGCTCCGCGCGCGATTACAGTGAAGATGATTTGCAAATAGAAAAGTCTGTTCTTGATGATGAGACCGCAAAAAATGTCCTTGACTATCTTAAAAGGTCGGCGGAACTCTGTAAATTGAAAGCAGAAACCGGAGAGAAGCTTTTGCCGATTCAGTATGCCGGAATAGATTTCATCGACGAAACATCAGTGCTGGCGTATTACTTGAATCCTACTCTTTACACTGCCGCTTTAGCAAAGCCGACGCATCTTATTTTCCCGTTCGGCTGCAATGCGAGTCAGTTCAAAGCCGTAAAGAATGCGTTAGAAAATAAGCTCAGTGTTATCGAAGGACCTCCGGGAACCGGAAAGACGCAAACGATACTTAATATCATCGCGAACATTATCATCTCGGGCAAAACTGTGCAGGTCGTGTCTAACAACAATTCTGCGATACAGAATATATACGAAAAGTTTTCGGAATACGGGCTTGAATTTATTATCGCTTCACTCGGCAGATCCTCTAACAAAACCAAGTTCTTGACATCCCAAACAGATTCATATCCCGATTTCAGCGGATGGTTTTTCCGCGAGGCAGAACAGCCGGAGTTCATTGAAGAAATAGGCAGGCTCTCCGAACAGCTTCAAAACGTGTTTGAGATGCAGTCAAATCTCGCCGAGGCAAGACAGGAGCTCAACCAAATCATCACCGAACAATACCACTTTGAACAATATATCACAGAAACCGATTTGCTGGATCGTTCAATGATAATGATGCGCAGAACGGTTAAATCCTCCGATATTCTCAAGCTTTGGGAAATATGTCAGCGATACGCCGACAACGACAAAAAAATCCCGCTGATTTTCAAGCTGAGAAGCAGATTCAGATTTGGTATGTGCAAGTGGGATTTTTATAAAAACAAGCCCGAGCATATAATATCGGCTCTCCATGCACTTTTTTACAGAGCCAAAGAAGAAGAGTTGCAAAGAAGAATCAGCTCTATTGAAAACTCTCTGAAAAATATAAACGCACACCAGCTTCTGAATGATATGCAGACAAAGTCGATGCAATATCTGAAGCACCGATTGTATATTAAATATTCAAAAAATGAAAGCCGCCCAATTTTTATAGGAGATGATTTCTGGAAAAAGCCTTACGAATTTCAAGCTGAATATCCTGTGATACTCAGCACAACATTTTCATCTCGAAGCAGTTTATACTCCAGGGCTAAATTTGACTATGCAATAATGGATGAAGCCTCTCAGGTTGATATCCCAACCGGGGCGTTGGCTCTCTCAAACGCCAAACATGCGGTAATAGTGGGAGACTCAAAACAGTTGCCGAATGTTATAACTGACGAAGACCGAAAAATCGCCGATGCTATTTTTAAATCTTTTGAGCTCCCGCAGGGCTATAACTTTGCAGAAAACAGTTTTCTCTCTTCGCTATGCAAAGTTATCCCAAATGCTCCGAGGACACTCCTCCGAGAACATTACAGGTGTCACCCGAAAATCATAAATTTTTGCAATCAAAAGTTCTATAACGGCAATCTTGTAATTATGACGAAAGATTGCGGCGAATCTAATGTTCTGTCTGTTATCAAAACTTCAATCGGCAATCATTCGAGAGAACACATGAATCAACGCCAAATTGATATCCTTACAACAGAGGTATTGCCTAAAATAGAGTCCGTTCCCGGCAGCATAGGAATTATTGCACCGTATAACAATCAAGTTAACGAAATAAAGAGACAGCTCCCGGACAATGGCATAACAACAGCTACAGTTCACAAGTTTCAGGGACGCGAAAAGGATACAATAATAATGACAACCGTAGATGATAAGATATCGGATTTCACAGATGACCCATATCTTCTCAATGTTGCTATATCGCGAGCCAAGAAGCGGCTCATACTGATAACATCCGGCAATGAGCAGACAGACGGGCAGAATATACGCGACCTTGTCGACTACATCGAATATCAGAACTGTACCGTTACAGACAGCGCATTATATTCGGTGTTCGATTATCTCTACAGTCAGTACACTCAGGCAAGGCAGGACTATCTAAAGAAACACAAAAGGGTCTCCGCATACGATTCGGAAAATCTTATGTACGCACTCATAACCGAGGTTCTGAGCGAAAGCGAAAGAAATGGCCTTGATGTCATTTGTCACCAGCCGTTAAATATGATTATAAGAAATCCGCATCTTTTGAGCGATGAGGAATGCCAGTATGCGATGAACAGCTCAACGCATCTTGATTTTCTGATTTTTAATAAGATATCGAAAAAGCCTTTGCTCGCAATAGAAGTTGACGGATATTCATTTCACAAATCCGGTACAAGGCAAGCCGAGCGCGACAGGATGAAGAATTCAAATCTCGACAAATACGGAATACCTTATATCAGATTTGCAACAAACGGCAGCAATGAGAAAGAACTGCTGAGGCAAAAATTAGACAGCATTTCATGAGCTTTTACGTGTCTTCGGATTATATCTAATCTTCTCGACATCTTTTGACAATATACAGAAAACTTATTCAGTTTTTATCCACACCACGAATTTTTGCCGCACCTCTTCCCTCAATTTTGGCGGGCTTTCCCGCTTAGGTCACAGGCAGCACTTTCATTTACCAAAACCGCACCCCGTTTATCAGGCATTGCAGCTTGACAAGCGGGGTGCGATTCACATTTACGGGGGATTACAGAAAAGATCATGTCAGACTGATTTTATCTATTCGTTTGAGCTCGTCGCTCGTAAAAGATATTTCATTATTTCTTTGCTTGACTTGTGGGGCAGATTTGAAACACAAAACTACATTACGGTTAACATTCTTCGACGATTAGACGCTTACAGGGTTTTTCATTTTGTCTAAAAAGCCAAGCGCAGCCGACGTAAAATCCATCGGCTGCGCCTATATGTTTTTATATTATTCGGTTATGTCATCACATGGCTTTTTAAATAATATTGCTCACATTTCAACGCTGTACACATATTTTCCGCTTGAAACTTCAAAGCTCTTTCCGTCGGGCAGCGTGATGACAGCGCTCGTGTTAAACGGAACATTAATCGAGAGGACAAAAACGCCGTTTTCAAAATTCCAATTGATTTTGATAGTTCCGCTCGAAAGCTTTTTGAAACATGACACGCTCGTGAGTCCGCCTCCGACGAGGGGTGCAACCTTAAATTTTTTGTAGCCCGGCTCAATCGCTTCGAGTCCCGCGACGCGCCTATATAACCAATCGCCGACTGCACCGTTCGCATAATGGTTGAAAGAAACCATTCCTCCGCCGACAGCGTTTACCAGACCGCTTCCCGGATCTTTTCCGAGATTGACAGTTCCATCGGGTCGAAGCGCGTCCCAACGCTCCCAAATTGACGTTCCTCCGGCTTTGACTTCATACAACCACGACGGGACGGTATCCTGAAGTAAAAGGTCATATGCTTCATTTATATATCCGTTGTCAGAAAGGGCGAAAAGGAGATATGGTGTTCCGAGGAAGCCGGTGGAAAGATGATTATCGGCTTCTTTCACGAGTCTTAAAAGGTTTTCAGCATATTTTTTTCTTTCCTCTCCGCTCACCATTCCAAAATACAGCGGGCAAACATAGGCCGTTTGAAACTCGTTTTTGAGCGTTCCTTTTTTGTCGGTAAAAACGTTCCGATATGCGTTTTCGATGCACTTTCGCTTTTCTTGAAACGCCTTAGCCTCCTCTTCAAGACCGAGGATGGTCGCAATTTTTGATGCGAGGGCGCAATCGTTGGCATAATATGCGGTTGAAATCCACTTCTTTTTTGCCATCCATTGCTTTTGATTTTCGTTCGGAGCGCACCAATCGCCGTAAGAAAATCCGTGCGACCAAATGTATCGCCTTTCCCCCGATGAAAACGCCGCCGCTTTCTTTTCGACTCCTGAAAGATATCTTTTCATCATCGGATAAAACTTTTCAAGAATGGTTTTGTCCCCGCTGTTTTGATAAAGCGCCCACGGGACAAGGAAAACACAGTCGGACCAGCCGGCCGTAATCTTTGTTCCGCCGAAATGTTTGACCCGAGGAACAACGACGGGGATTCCTCCGTCTTTTGTCTGCTGTGCTTTCACATCAATAAGCCACTTTCTAAGAAAGCGGTTCATATTGAAGTTGAAACACGCCGTCGAAGCAAAAACGGAGATGTCGCCCGTCCAACCGAGTCTTTCATCGCGCTGAGGACAGTCGGTCGGGATCTCAAGGAAGTTTGAAAAACCGCTGTATCTTATATTCTTTTGAAGGCGGTTAATGCTTTCGTTGGAGCAGAAAAAGTCTCCCGTTTCCTCGTCAATCGAGGAAATAACCTTCATTCTGACCTTGACGTTTTCAGGCTCAATTCCGCAAAGCTCGGCATAACGAAAACCCATAAAGGTAAATTTCGGGCAGTAGGTCTCTTCTTCTCCGCCGCAAACATATTCAAGCTTTGCTTTCGCCGAACGCAGCGGCTTTGTAAAAAGCTCGCCGTTCAAAAGAACCTCCGCATGTCGAGCGGTTATCCTCTGCCCTTTTCTCCCTTTAATTTCAAGTTCGAGAACTCCGGCGCAGTTTTGACCAAAATCATAGATATAGCCGTTTTGGCTTTTTTGAATCTCTTTCGGTTCGAGCGTTTCGATTATTTTTGCAAATTTTCCGTATGATGCGACGAGGCGCGGAGAAATACGGGGCTTCTCTTTTTCGGCATTTTCGAAGATCGCCTTGCTCAAGGTTTTCGTTGCGTCGAATATCTCTCCGTTATAAAACGACACGTCTCTGACAGGCCCGTCAGCGGTAACGAGCCAGCTTTCGTCGGTTTTAATTTCGTCTTTTCGCCCATCGTCATATTCGATTTGAACAAGTGCTTTGAGCGCGAGCCTGTCGGCGCCGAGCTTATTACTTCTATTCAGGCCGAAAATCCCGACCGCCCAACCGCCCGCAACGGTGAAAACCAATTCGTTTTTCTCTTCGAGAAACGGCGCAATGTCATAAACCTGATATTGAAGTCGGTCTTCAAAACTCGTGAAACCGGGAGCAAAGCGGTCGTCGGAAATCTCTTTTCCGCAAAGCGTGAAAGAATAAATTCCGAACGCGGTTGAATAAAGCCGCGCTTTTTTCACCTTACCCGAAAGCAAAAACTGACGTTTGAAGACGAGCGGAATGGGGCTTTTTCCGAAACCGACGTGATAGTTCGGCTTCGTTATCCACTCCGCAGAAAAATCACCGGAAAGAAAGCCCGTTTCAAACTCCGCCGTTTTTTCGGCTTTGTTTCCGTAATTGTCACAAACCGTCGCTTCCACCGTATAAACCGTGCACGGGAGGAGAGCTCTTCCGCCATAAACGATATTGTCGACAGTAGAGCTTTGCTCTTCTGTCTGCCAAAGGACAGCTTCGTCACTTTTGACCTTAAGGGAATATGAAGAAATAAAAGCGTTTTCAAGCTCGTTTTCGGTTTCAAGAGTGAAGCGCGGATTTTCACTGTCTGTCACGGCAAAACCGCACAGATCATCGATTCGGATATTTTTAAGTTTCATTTTCCGCCGTCTCCCGTCTTTCCGAAAGCACCGCCTGAATTTTTTCGGCTTCTTCATTGTTGATTCTGTAAAGCAACAAGAATACAATCGCACCAACAAAAACCACTATACCCGGAATCAAGCCGTCAGCAAGGCTGAGGCCTAACTTTGTGTATGAGCCGTCGCCGTTTGCTGTCCATGAAAGAACGTAAAGCGAAAAAGCTGCGCCTATTCCGTTGCTGATTTTTGTAATCATTGAGGTCGCTGCGGCAATCACGCCCTCAGCACGCAGGCCGAGCTTGTAGTCCACATAGTCGATATTATCCGCCTGAATCGAATAATACAAAAGCTGTGCAAAGCTTGTTCCGCAGCTGCAAATTACGCTTGAGATGCAGGCGGCGACAAGACCGCTCGTTTTGTCGTTGACCGCAACAAGACGAACGAGACAACCGATCGCCGTGACGATCATTCCGCAAACATAAATCCTGCGTTTTCCAATCTTCTTCGCGAGCGGAACGGCAAGCAATGAGACGGGTCCGCCGACAATTGCGACCGTATTCATAATCGTGAGCTTTCCGATCGAGCCGAGCGCGTGCGTTGCATAATATGGATTCGACGTTGCAACGAACGCAAGTCCCGTCTGAACAATGAGTCCGCCGATGAAGAAAGCGATAATCGGCTTCAATTTAATGATTCTTAAAACATCCTTTGCTTTATATCCAGCATCCTTGAGCGGTTCGACTCGCTGATGAATGCCCGTGATTCCGCCGAGCGAGCACGAAAGGATGATTCCCATAGCAAGCAGATTCATAATATTATAACCCTTGACGGAAGAGTTGAACTTTGCGAAAACAATAGGAGCTATGAGGTTGAGTCCACCGCCGAGACCGTAAGCAAAATTTTTTAGCATTGCAAGGAAATTTCGCTCCTCCATATCGTTTGTCATTACAGGAAGCATACTGTTGAGTGAAATGTCCATAACGGGGAAGGTCACACCGAGAAGCATATATGAAATATAGGCAACTATAACCTTCATCGAGTCCGAAACATATGCCGGACCCATCCATACCACGGCATAGTTCAAGGTGCAGATGATCGTTCCGACAATAAGAATCCGTCTGAATTTTCCGAACTTTGAGTTTGGCGCTCTGTCAATGAAATAACCGATGAACGGGTCATTCACTCCGTCAAAAACTCTTGCTATCAAAAACATTGTTCCGACGACCCTTGCGTCCATGCCGAGTGTGTCGGTATAGAAAATCGAAAGGTATGCGTTGACCATGGTCATTATAGGGATGTTTCCGAGGTTCACGAAGAAATATGACACGCGTTCCTTCCAAAGCGGCTTATTCCCGAGCTGAAGCGTGGCACCCAATCCGGAAAGCTTTGATTTCTTTTCTTGGTTTTCTTTCATTGTTATGACCGTTCCTTTCCGCTGCGTGTAAGACACAAAAGGCTCAGAAAGCCTTGCACCGTAACACAGCATTAAAAATCTGTGTTGAGACATGCTTGAGAATTTATATTCATTGCAGAGTACGTGGATGTGAGTGGGCACAGCGAAAGCTGAACCGCATTGTTGTGTGTATCAGCTGCTCTTTCAAGCACAAATTACATTATTACTCCTATATTCAACAACGCATCTTTTCAATAAAAAGAAAAAGGCGGCAAAAATCATGATTCATCTTCCCTCTTCATCGGAATTGTAACATATCGTTGTGATTATTTCCACCACTTTCTGAAGAAATATCCGAAATAAAAATCGCAATCAGCGAGACTTCTTAAAATCTTGTGTAAACCTCCGAAATGGTATAGAATAAAAATATCAT
>ENA-ORMS01001811-ORMS01001811.1-human-gut-metagenome-genome-assembly--contig:-NODE-1811-length-16466-cov-3.850040_pt1 | contig 16466 bp, 7 predicted proteins | sample MGYA00242104_ERZ508997 | MGnify/ENA primary metagenome ERZ508997 (study PRJEB26280, sample SAMEA2338704) | human gut metagenome | biome: human gut; feature: human-associated habitat; material: faeces... | reverse complement strand
CGAAGTGCGGCGGCATTCGCCTATTACCTGATGCTGAGTTTTTTTCCACTGCTCATCTGCGTTGCCAGCATTATCGGTCGTACCAGTGTTGATACACAGGAGCTGCTGGAGCTGCTCAGCGAGGTGATCCCCCGGCAGGTGACGGAAACTCTGGTCACCTTTTTCGGCTATATCCACGATAATTACTCGCAGGCGATGCTGTGGGCAGGGATTATTCTGCTGCTGACGGCGGCATCTGGCGCTTTTGGGACGATTATGGTGACAATGGGAGATCTGTACGGGGAACCACGCTACAAGGGACTGCTGCACACAGCAATGAGCTTTTTGTACTCGGCGGTATTTCTTGTGGGGATTTATCTTTCGGTTGTGGTGGTGGCGACCGGCGACTGGTTCATCGACCTTTTGGATCGATGGTTTCATGTGGGTGATATGCTGGCAAGCTGGACATGGCTGAGATTTGTCCTGCTGACCGGAATCATTATGCTGCTGTTGCTGCTGTTGTACCGCAGCGTGACACCGGTGAACCGTCCCGCGCTGCCGGTACTGCCGGGCGCAGTGGTCGGCGGGCTTGCCATTTTGGTAGTCAGCATTGTTTTTTCCACGATGATCAGCGCTTCGGCTCGATATACGCTGGTATATGGGTCTCTGGCATCTTTGATCATACTGATGTTGTGGCTGCACCTGATGGGAACGATTATTCTGATCGGCGGACTGGTGAACCTGCTCTATTGGCAGTACCACTGCGATAAGGAAAAACGATAGGAGTAGAATGAGATGAGGATTTGTTTATGAAAGCCGAAGTCAAACCGAATCAAACCATGATGCTGAGTGTCATATTGGTGGCATTCTGCCTGCGGATTATTATTACCGGTGTGGGACCGCTGCTGCCGGAGATCACCGAGAGTCTGGGACTTTCCGGCAGTGCCTCCGGACTGCTGACCACGCTGCCGCTTATCGCTTTCGCAGCGGTCAGCTCACTGGCGGGAGGATTGGGGCGCCGCTGGGGAGAGGGGCATACTATTTCCATCGGCTTGTGCCTGATATTGCTGGGTACCGTGCTGAGAAGCATAGCGGGTGTAGCTGGGCTGTACACCGGCACTGCTATTGTGGGCATCGGTACTGCATTGGGAAATGTGCTGCTGCCTGCCGTGGTGAAGGCGGAATATCCCACCCGTGTAGGACAGGTCACGGCATTCTTTACGGTGGCGATGGTGGCGGCCGCTGCCTTGGCACTGGCATTAAATGTCCCGCTTGCCAATGCAGGACTGGGCTGGCACGGTGCTTTGCTGGTGTGGGGCGCAGCGGTTGTGATCACGCTGATTGTATGGAGAAAGAATGCTTCTCTGCGGCTGGAAGCAACAGAACAGCCGGAAGCGGCGGCACCGGAAAAGCCCATTTGGAAAAGCGGGCTGGCATGGTGCGTGATGTTGTATTTCGGCATCAATTCTCTTATTTTTTATGCGATTATCGGTTGGCTGCCGACGATTTTGCAATCCTCCGGCATGGAGAGCGGCACAGCGGGCATTGTCACCGCGCTGTATCAGATGGTAAGCCTGATTCCCTCCTTGGTGGTGCCGACGCTGGCGGGCAGGCGGCAGGATCAGCGCGGCTGGCTGCTGCTTGGTTCTGTTCTGAATATCATCGGCATTATTACGCTGATGTCCTCCACCGCTGCGGCGGCGCAGGTGACGGCGACCGTTATTCTGGGGCTTGCCAACGGCTGTGCATTCAGCATGGGGCTGGCGCTGATGGGCTTCCGAGCCAAAAATGCGGTAGATGCTGCGCGGCTTTCCGGCTTTGCACAGTCAGCAGGGTATGCGTTGGCAGCGACCGGACCGATGGTGGTGGGGTGGCTGTATGACCTGACCCCCAACTGGAACATCGGACTGGGATATGTTTTATTTACCAGTGTGGTGGCGCTGCTGGCAGGACAGAGAGCCGGCAGAAATGAGACGGTATAAATCAGAACAGCAAGATGGTGCCATATAAAAACGGGATCGTGATCCGAGAGGAGACGATCCCGTTTTTTAGAAGATATGCGACCGGAGGCAGCGATAAAGGTAATATTTAATAGGAAGAGGCCGCTTAACAGAAAACTCCATAAATTTATAGATCTCTCATAAATTGCAAGAAAAAGCCGAATGATTTTGGCACAGAAATATGCAAAAAAAGGTTACAATTAAAAGGGCGATGTTGTATTCTTATATAGAAAAATATGTACCATGGGTGAAGTGTTTGTTTTAGCCGATTCTGCGGAGAAGAATGTAGTAAAAGCATTCAAAAGAGAGAGTGGGAAAATGGATAAATTGCCCATATGTATTCAGTGCTTGAGCAACTATGACACCGATGCGCATATTTTTGAAAAGGACTTTTTTAGAATGGAGTGAGGTTGTATGAAAGGAAATGTACCGGCATCAAAGCGCTTTTTGGCGATGTTGCTGGCGGTAGTAACGGTTCTCAGCGGATCCGTTAACTGCTTCGCCGTGGCAATCGACACAGAAGTGCCTGCCGGCAACAAACAAACGGTAACGGTAGGCGAACTGGTGGCAGACGCCTACAGTGCCAAGCTGACCGCAGCGGAACAGGCTGTGCTGAAATCCGGTTATCTGACCGGCGGCAGCATTACCTATACCGCACCGTCAGAGGGCGATGATCTGATCGCAGTTGATGAGGCAGCAAAGACCATCACCATAAAGAGTGCCACCAAGGACGGATACACATGGGAGCCGGCCGGTGCGCGTATCGTGCCGGAGGACGGCTCCGCTGCCGAAACGGTGGCGCTGACAAAGGGAAGCTCCGGTTATACGGGGTCTTTCAGCTATGCCGGCAATACCTATAGCGTAGAGGTTGACTACACGGCGACAGTGGAGATTGACGAGGCTACCCAGTCTCTGCTGCTGAATGCGCCCTATATGCTGGCAAAGGGATTACAGAACATCGAGACACTGGATCATGAATCCGGTGTGGCAACTCTGCTGGAGAAATACTTTGATGCGCTATACGATATGCGTGTCAATGGAATTACATTTGGAAATGCGAAAGTAGAAATCACAGGAGCTGCGGCAGAAGCAATCGATGACTTGAAAGCTCAGATGGATCGCAATAGCGGCGTTTTGGATATGAACGTCGAACTCGAGAAATATGGTACCGCAAAGCTGGTATATCTACTGAATGATGGCACAAAGATGAAAGCTGTTGCGAAACAATATGCCAAGGATCTTGAGAGCCTTTCCGATACGAGTTTCGGCTCCCTTTACTGGGCGGCCCAAACGGTAATTGGCGCAAGCAGTGATCCTGCCAAAGTAGAACAGGCCAAAATTGTTAAAGAGGGTTTGGAATATCTTGGGAAAGCGTATAGCAAGATAAAGCCCGCTGTTGAGGACGAATGGCTTGTGCTGAACCAGGCTGTGGTCAAGGACGGAATGGCTGCAGCGGACTATACCGCACTGGAGGGCATGGTTGCTGCTGCGATGGGCAACAGCAGCCTGCATGACAGCGATATCACTGTGGAGAAAGCGGTAAGAACGCTGAAGACCACCGTGAGCGCCAATGTCAACCGCTTTAATGTAACGGTGAAATATGAGGCGAAGGTCATTACCGCCAAAACCGTTGACAGCGATGAGCTGACCACGCTCAATTATCCCTCCGAATGGAAGGTGACGCTGCGCAGCGGCACCACAAAGGCGGAGGTAGAGGCAGCGATTGCCGCCAAGGTGAACGAGGCGGAGGTGCTGGAGACCTGGAAGGTCTTCGATGTGGGCACCGCATACTACAACCGTACCGTGACCGATTTTGGCGAGATGCTGACCGGTGATGTGACCTATGTAGTAAGCTACACCCCCAAGAATGTAAGCTATTCGCTGGGCGACGGCAATGGCGTTCATACTGTCCCTTATGGCTACCGTGTGACGCTGCCGATCTGCGAAACCGAGGGGCAGTCCTACCAGTACAGGCTGGGGGAGGATACCTATGACGAGGGCATTGTTTACCGCGTGGTGGGGGATACCGTCTTTACAAGAGAGATGGATAAGACCCGCGCAGGATATGGCTTGGGCGAGCTGACCGCAAAGGCTGCTGCCGGACTGACCACCGAGGAAAAGAATGTGCTGAACAGCGCAGTCCTGACCCCCAACGATACCATAGTAAGAGTGCGTGTGCCGGAGAACAGCGATAATCTGATAAGCTTGAGCGTTAACGCTGACGGCACAACTACCGTGACTGCTAAGGAGTACAGTGCGAAGTATGCGGGGCTGAGCTGGAAGCCCGTAACCGCCAAAGCGATCCTGAACGGCAGCACAGCGGCAGCCGTCTCCTTTACCGGCGAGACTGCGACGCTGGATACCGCCGCCTTTGAGAGCGTGCAGGTGGAATATGCGCTGACCTTTGGCAATGAGCCGATGACCGGCAGCGAAGTGCTGGCAATGATGAACCTGCCGCAGACGCTGCTGACCGAGGCAAAGAGCCATGAGGCTGCCATGAAGCAGTTCACCGACATCAAGGATCAGCTGGGTCAGCTGAACATGGACGCGATGAAGGGCCTGCGTTCTATGCTGGAAGCAGATGAGGCGAACAATACGCCCGCTAAGCTGGGACCGGAGGCAATGGACGCACTGAATTGCATCATCGGTAAGATCGATGCAAGCGGCAAGACCATCACCAGCTATGACGGAAAGAACCTGAAGATCTACAACTACATTATCAACTATATGGAGGGCACCGACCTGAGCGGGCTGGCGTACTTCTATCAGAACGGTCAGTACAAGGTGATTCGCGATGAGGCTGTCAAGCTGCGCGACTATCTGACGATCGTGATGGCAGACCCGAACTTTGAGAATGCCCTTTCCGAGATCACCCTGCCCAACGGCAAGAGCGGCTCCGAGTACATTGACCGCATCGATGAGGCGACCACCAAGATCAACAATGCGGTGAACGCCCTGCCAAAGGAGATCAATTCCGCGATCCATACCGATGGCACTGCTGCAGATATGATCCAGCTTGTTGCTGCCGTCAAGGCGCTGGAGGGCCATACCGGTAATCATACTGCGGCTCCCGCCCTCAAGCTTACGACCACCTTGACTGCCGCAGCGCCCAACATGGTCGTTGTGACCGTAAAGGTGACGGCAGAGGGTATGACCAAGACCGGTACCAAGACCTACGAGAAGAACCACAAGCTGACCGTGGCGGATATCATTGACCTGAATACGCTGCGCGACAACCTGTGGAAGGAACTGAAGGCGGATACCGACGCCGCTGCGAAGAATATCAATGATACCTTCTATGCGATCGTAAATGGCTTGACGCTGACCGCAGGCTCTGTCCTTGATACTCAAAAGGTCGAGGAAGTGATCTACGAGGCAAAGACCTTTACCGTACATATCGATGGCGAGAGCGATCAGACCTTTACCATCAAGAACCCCGGAATTACGCTGGCTGCACCCGAGCAGGGCTACCGCTATGACTATGTCATCGACAGCGCAAAGGTCGGCGTACAGAACACGGCTTCCGCCTATACCTTTACCGCGGAGCAGGTCAAGCGCCTCTTTAAGAATGGCGAGCTGACGATTGAGCGCACCAAGGTAAATGCCCAGGAGGAGAGCCTGAGAGCCTTCTTTAAGGGGCTGAACGCCAAATTAAACAGCGATCAGATCGACTTTATTGCGATGGAGCAGAACGGAGCGATTTCCTCTGTGGTTCTGCGCATGGCGGTCAGCAAGAACTTTGATACTGCGGTGATCAACAGCATCGGTTCTTATCTGACCAGCACAGACTGCAAGGTGAGCGAGATCCGTCTTGCCGGCAGTAATTTCTACGGCGACGGCAAGGTTTACCTCAGCGGCGCCTTGAATATGCTGACCTCCAGTGGGGCGAGCATTGAGAGCGTCCAAAGCGCACTGAAACCCGACGGCACCATCAACGAGATGACGCTGGACGGTGAGACGGTCATTGTAGACAGCAACGTGAGCAGAAGCAATCTGCTGGGCGGAAAGCTGCTGCAATCCACCATTACGCTGGTGACCGAGAGCGGCGAGACCACTGTTCCGCTGTACATCACCATGGAGAGCAACGACAGCGACACCGGCAGAATGAAGAAAGCCTATGATGCCGTTGAGAAGGTTCAGAAGTATGCAGACGCTTCCTTTAACGGCGACGGCACCCTGCTGATGAACGGCACTCTGCCCGACCGTGCCTATCAGGCGGCACTGACCATGATGCTGGCGTTGGGCAAGACCGAGCTGAGCGATGTGACCAACATCGAGGCGGCGGAGCTGATCGACTACGCGCTGGATATGGCGCGCCCGCTGTTTGCCGATGAGCGTGTGACCCTGACCACCGTGGATAATACCGCGAAGCAGGCAGGCAAGACTACTGATCTGGCACAGTACAACGACTATTATGCCAAGCTGCGCACACTGATGAACTTTGTGTTGGGCGATGACGTAACCATTACCAATAAGGAGAGCGCGGGCGGCACCTATAATGCCACCATCGGCGCAAACTCCAGAACTGCTATTGCAGCGATCAGCAGCATTGATACCAGCTTCTTTGCCAGCGAACAGCTGGAGCTGAATATCAGCATGACGCTGAATAATGTGGAGAATAACGACTACGAAGCAATCGTTATGGATCCCAACGCCAAGGGCGCAGGCAAGTTGGTTTACACCAAGGATCTTTCCGAGAGCCTGAAGACCACCGGCGCAAAGACCGTTGTGATCCTTCTCAAGAATGTTCCCGACAGTCTGACGGTCAACGCCCGCACCTTCCTTGACCTCAACGGCAAGACCATCGAGGGCGGCGTTACCGCCAATGACACCGTGACCGTGCTGGACGGCACCCTGAACAACACCGGCAAGGTGAACGGCACCGTTTCCGGCAGCGCAGTGCTTACCGCAGGTACCTACACCGGCGATGTAAGCGGTATGCTGAAGCAGGGCTATGTGGTGGAGAACGGCAAGGTAGTTAATGAGTTCTACACACTGGCAGAGGACGAAAACGGCAATATCACCGTGACCCTGAAGGCGGAAGCGCTTCAGGCGAAGAAGCCCGCAGTAAAGACGCTGGCGCTTGACCTTGCCGATGATCTGCTGATGAACTTCTATACCAGCGCCGGTATGAAGGTGAAATATGACGGCGCCGAGTACAATATTTACACCGTTAATGAGGACGATCTTGTTAAGGCATATAAGGAAAACAAGAACGCACTGAAGGCTTATCTCGTCAATGAGCTGGTTGATATTGACTGGAGCGCCACCGGCATTGAGGGCCTTGTCAACAAGCTGCTGGCAGATATGTCCGACTTTACCGCTCTCTCCGGCAAGATCAGTAACGGCACGGTTGCCAAGATGGATCTTTTGACCGGCGACTGGCACCCCACCATCAGCTATAATGCCGAGGGCGATTACATTCAGATGAACATCGCTCCCGAAGCGACATATGTTACCCGCACCCTGACCATCAAGGTGGGCGGCGACGCCGAAGCCAAGAAGAACCTGGCGGACGCCTCCAAGGAAATGGGCGAGATCGCCACGGTGAACGATGCTTCCGTTTCCGGCTTGAATGTGACCTACGCCGACAAGCTGAAGGTGGACGGCAAGGCAAACCTTGATGTCAGCATGGATATGAGCGAGAAGCCCGAGTACATTGCGGTAATGGCTTCCGTACTGGCTTACGGCACCACCGGCGAGACCCAGACCAGGTTTGTGGAGGCGCTGAAGACCTACACCGAGACCAAGCAGACCAAGCCCATCAAGGAAGCCATTGACGCGCTGACCACCGCCGATGCGGTAGCGGCACTGAAGAAGGCAAATGTTGACTTTGATCAGGTGCTGGAGCTGTTGGCAGGCAAGGGTGTGGATACCTCCAAGCTGGGCAATGAAATTACTCTGGAAAACACCTATCACGCAATTTTGACCCTGCTGTACCGTGCGCTGGGCTATGCCGATATCACGGGCAGCAGCAAGAAGATCGGCGCGTATGAGACCGGCGAGTACGGCGTTTACGATCTTTCCAAGACCTATAAATCCCGCGTGACCATGCACCTGAACCTGAAGCTGGTGGGCAAGAATGAAGTCCCGACCCTCAGCGACCCGACCGTGACCAAGGACGGCACCATTGTAAAGGGCGCCAAGGTCGATACCGAGAACAAGTACATCATTCTGGATACCTGCCCCGACGGCATTACCGAGGCGCAGTTCCGTGCCATCATCAGCTACCAGCCGCAGAATGCGACCGCCGAAGATGTGGTGCTGACCTTCAGCAAGACCAACACCTATAAGAACGCGGAGCGTATCTGCAACGGCTGCGTGGTAACTGCCAAGGCAGTCACCGATAACGGCACCTCTGAGGTGGTTGTTTATACCGTTATTATTCTGGGCGATGTAAATGCAAACGGTTACTTGGATATTGATGATGCAGTTAAGTTTGCTCAGTACATCAAGGGTAAGATGACGGTTGAAGTTGGTTCTGCTGAGTACATGGCAGGCAATATGAATGAAGTCAATGATATTGATATCGATGACTTTGTCCGCTTTGTACAGAAGTACAAAAAGTGGGATCAGTACAGTTCGAGACTGCAGTAATTGAATGAGGTGACATGATGAAAAAGAGTAAAATTTTGCTGGGTGCGCTGATTGCGATTTTGATGATCACTCTCCTCAGCGTTACAGCAATGGCGGCTACGGTTACTCCCGGCGGTTCGACTACGGTCAGCATGACTGTTTCCGGCTTGGGCGCGGATTGCAGTGTTTCTGCTTCCGGTTCTTCCAGCCTTTCTATCGGCGAGCTTGGCGGCTCCGGCGGCGACTTTATGAGTTCCGGTGGCTTGCAGGTCAGTGAAAATCCCTCTACCTTCGAGTTTTGGGTAACTGTTTCCGCCAGCTCTAGCGCCAAGGTTGGTGACAGCATTGATGTAACTTTTACCTATACTTATTCCAATAACGATGGACCCATGGGACCCTATACCTCCACCGAGACCGTAACGGTAGTCGGTGGCAGCAGCGGCGGCGGGGATACCCCCATTACCCCCGACCAGCCCACCAAGCCCGACAAGCCCAGTGAGCCTGCGGTGAAGATCGACTATTCCGAGCTGAATAAGTGGATCAAGGAAAAGCAGGGACTGGATAGCAGCAAGTACACCAAGGATACCTGGGATCTGGTAGAGGAAGCCTACAATAAGGCGCTGAACCTGCGCAACAGCAAGAAGCAGGACGCAGTAGATGCCGGCGCCAAGGCACTGAAGGAAGCCATCGAGGGTCTGAAGGAGATGGACTACACCCTGCTGGAGGAGGCGATCGCCGCCGCCAAGAAGCTGGGTGACAGCGAGGAGCTGGGCAGCCTGTGGATGAAGCTGGCGGACGCGCTGAAGGACGGCGTGGGTCTTTTGACCAGCAACGACCAGCAGGCGGTCAATGACGGTGCTGCACTCATCAACAGCATCATCAGCCAGCTGAATGAGGAGCTGGAGAAGCTGCGTGAAGCCAACGCCGTATACGAGGGCGATTACTGCAACATCTCCATTCACCATGTATGGCCCATTCTGTTCTTCGTCAGCCTGGGCGTGAATGTCATTCTTGCCATTGTTGCTATCATGCTGGGCAAGCGCCGCATGGGCAACAAGAAGGATAACACCCCCCTGGTGGATTACCAGATCAGTGACGATGAGTAAGGCACTGCCCGCTGCCGATGCAAGGACAGCGGAAGAAAGCAAAAAATGACATAAACCGGTTCTACCAACCCCAACGGCATAATTTTGCCGTTGGGGTGGTGGCGGTAATTGCAGCTAAGGAGAAAAAAGCGTGGATCAGCAGACTTGGAAGCGAAAAGAATACGAATCCTGGGACGAAGCGTTCCGTGGCTTGACGCCGGAGGTGCGTAAGCAATCCGTCCGTGTTGCAGCCTACACGCAGGCACTGTTTGTGCAGGCGTGCGCCGATTCTTTCTGCCATGATACACCCGAGGGACGGGAGCAGATCACCGGCGAGTACACCGACCTTGCCTACAAATGCGGTATGTATCATCAGCTGGGCAAGGCGCTGGTGCCGCCGGAGTATCAGATCCTGCAGAAGGATTTTACCGAGGAGGAGCTGGCAGTCTACCGCAAGTACACCACCGACGGCAGACAACTGGTGGCATCGCTGCAGGAAATGACCCTGAAGCGCCGTGACAGAAACCGTCCGGAGGGCGCTGAACTGGAGACCGAGAATATCCCGTGGCTGATGATCCGCGAATCCTGCCAGCAGCACATGGAGCGCTGGGACGGAACCGGCTATCCCGATGGCAGAAAGGGCAATGAGATCAGCCCCATCGCACAAATCGTCGGGCTGGCAAAGGAGCTGGATAGGCTTTCCGCCGAGACCAAATCCGAGGATCCGTTCAGCGAGGCATATGACCGGCTGCGTCAGCAGGAAAATACCGCATTCGGCCCGGAGCTGATCCGGGTGTTGAATAATGCCCGTGACCGCTGCCGCGGCGTTTACAACAAATTCATTCATTATACCTTAACGGTGCCTAAGACCATTCCGTTGGTGGTCAAGCGTAAGGACAGACCGATGGGGCTGCGCTACCGCCCCGTGGTCGATGCCGAGGGCAGAGTGCTTGCCTATGATGCTGAGCCGTGGTTCAGCGGGCTGGTGCAGGATTCCGAGGCATTGCAGACCCTTGCTGAGACCGAGGAGGCGCTGCGCCGCACCGAGTTGACCGCCGATGTAACCATGTACCTGATGTACGAGGCGGCGGATACACTGCTGCGAATCCAGAACTGCACGCTGCACTTAAACGGCGTGATTCTGCCGGTGCTGGGCGACTTTTACCGGCAGGGCAGCCGCATGAAGGCGCTGGAGCAGCTCTTTGACGACCAGCCCATCGAGCGCGGCAAGCTGATGCTGACCGTACCGGAGGAGCTGATTCTGACGGCGGGCAAGGGCGTTGCAGAAACGCTGGCGCGTTACCTGCGCAACGGTTTGACGCTGGTGGCGGAGGACTGCCACCCCACGGACAAGCTGCTGGCAAAGGTAAAGGAGCTGGGAATCAGCATGGTGCGTCTGGCGGGGGATCTCCCCACCGAGCAGATGCAGCATGACAGGATCCGCTGCTTTGCTGCCGAGGGCATTACCCTGCTGGCAAAGGGCGTGAACAGCACCGAACAGACCGCGTGGCTTTCGGCTGCGGGGGTCACCATGTTCTCCGGCAACATCAATGGCATTGCCGTGGAGGAGGACGAGATGATCCGTGACAGTCTGCTGCGGGAACGGGTGCAAGTATAATAAAAACACTGCGAAAGGAGGGTTCCGGTGCCGTCCCCTTATGATAATCTCCCGGAGGAGATAAAACAGCAGATGCAGGAGGAAGCGGCGAAAGCCGAAAGCCGTCCGGAGCCTCCCAAATCCCCCCAAAAAGAACCCAAGCAAAAAGAGCCGAAGATAACCGGCGCCGAAAGAAAGCAAAAACGCCTCATTAAAAAGACCCGCGCAGGCGTGGTGCTTTCCGAGGACGAGGTGAAGGCAATCAAGGCAGGGCGCAAAAAGCTCCGGAAGGAGATGCGCGCCCGCGGAATCCGCAGCAAAAAGGAATTTGAGCTGACGGCTTCCGGTTTGGGACTGTACTTTGATAAGCATCGACCGGCGCTGCTGCTGTGGCTGGGTAGACATTGGCTGGCTGCTCTGCTGGGTGCGCTGCTGGCATTTTTGCTGGTGCTGCTGCTCTTTTCGATGGTGCAGAAGATGCGCGGGCATTTTACCATCAATATGTCCGATGAGATGTTCCGTGAGGGCTTTACCCTTTCGGATACCGTCGGGTTTGAAAACCCCACGACCCAGCTTTTTGCCAATCCGGCGGTAGATGTGCCCTGTGTTTCCATCAGCCAGCTGCCGACAAATCTGGACGAAATTGACGGCGAGCACAACGATGTGTACTTTGCCTACACCTTCTACATTCGCAATGAGGGCGAAAGCACTGTCGATTACCTGTGGAACCTGAACATCACACAGGAAACGATGAATGTTGCCGATGCGGTGTGGGCGATGGTCTTTGAGGACGGGAATATGCGCTTTTATGCCAAGGCTGCCGCAAGCGGTCAGGCGGAGGCGCTGCCTGCGCAGGGCGATAACACCCGCGGCTATGCGGGATTGCCGCTGCAGGAGCTTGCCCCGCAAAGCGACCAGTTTGAAGTGATCAAGCAGGTGGGCGCCATCACCTACTGGCGCGTCATACCCGATAAGTTCGAGGGCGACCAACGCATTACCGGCGGCGGACAAAGCGGCGTAGACCCCATGGAGGTACATAAATACACCGTGGTGCTGTGGCTGGAGGGTGATGACCCGCAGGCGACCGATGATGTCATCGGGGCACACATGGGCGTGGAAATGAATTTCCGGCTGGTAAATGAGCCGGAGAAGGATAAGTCCGGCTGGAAAGCAATCTTCCCCGGCTGGGACTGGCTGTAAGAAATAATGTATATATTCAGCGCCTTGGCGGTTTCATTCCAACCGGCAAAGGACGCAGTTTATATAAAGCTCCGGCAGGTGGGCGCCTGCCAAAAAATCACTCTCGAAAGGAGTAGGAGAGAATGGATAAACAAAAGGAAAAAAAGAAAAAAGTTCTTATGCCTTTCGGTCTCCGCAATAAGCTGATCGCAGCCATCTCCATGCTGCTGGTTTCCAGCATTATGATGGTCTCCTCCACCTATGCGTGGTTCACGCTTTCTACGGCGCCGGAAGTCAAGAACATCTCCACAACGGTAGCCGGCAACGGCAGCTTGGAGATTGCACTGATGCCAACGACCGGCTTGCTGAGCGATATTACTGCCGGTGTGGTTGGCAATACTGCTGCCTTGAAGGACAAAAACACCAAGTGGGGAAACCAGGTTGTTCTCAGTGAAGGGGAAAACGATCCCTATGGCTTGAGCGCGATCAGCCTGAACCCTGCACGGCTGAACTATGCTAAGGCAACGGAGGATGCTACCGAGGAGACATTTGTAGCAGAGCATCCCCTGGCGATTGCTAAATACGGCTTTGACGGTCGTATTGCAGGGCTGGATGCCCAAAATGTTGGCGTAAAGAGCAAAGACAACGGCGAAGGATTTGACAGCACAAATTACGGTGTGCGCGCGATTGGCGAGCTGACCGGCACAGAAGTGACCAGCGCCTACGGCTATGTAGTTGACCTTGCGATGCGTGTAAATACCACCGGTGCAGGCGGCGCAAAAGGCAAGCTGCTGCTGCAAACAACGGCTGTTAACCGCATTTATGATGGCTCCACTAACGCGGAGACTATGGGCGGCGGCTCCACCATGAGCTTTAGCGTGCCCGCAGAAGCCAACCTGAAGGCAGGCGCCCTGAAAGAGCTGCTGGGTGCGATCCGTATTACCTTTGTAAAGAATTATGGCTTATCCGGGGCAACCCCCGAAATCATTGGCACCGCCAAGCTGGATACTTCTAAGTTGTTTGACTATACGAACGATAAAAATGTAGCTGACGCAAAAACGACAGAAGGCTCTGATAAATGGACCGTCACCACCGAGGGTACCGCTCCCATTTTCTTGTATAAGACGGTAACGGAGGGTGAGAGCACAAAGGAAGTGAAGCTGGACGGTACTGATGGGAACGAAGCAATCCTGCTGAATGAAATGGATAAGAATAAGGCTTACCAGATCAGCGCTATCGTTTGGCTGGATGGTACGGCGGTAAAGAACGGTAATGTTTCCGCTACGGCGGCACAGTCCCTCACCGGTACCCTCAACCTGCAGTTCAGCACCGATATCAAGCTGAATCCGGCGGTCAATACCCCGCTGAAGGGCGAGTAATATAAGTCTCCTCTGGCGAGAGAGTAAACACGCAATATCCCGAAAGGAGAAATAGAAATGACGAAAACCGAAAACAAACGGGAAGAGAAAAAGCGCAAAGTCATTATGCCCGCCGGTATTCGCAATAAGCTGGTTGCCGCCATTTCCATGCTGATGGTTGCCAGCATCATGATGGTTTCCTCCACCTATGCATGGTTCACGCTTTCTACGGCGCCGGAAGTCAAGGGCATCACCACCAATGTGGGCGCCAACGGCAACCTGGAAATGATGCTGCTGAACACGAAGAGCTTTACCAGCAGTGCAGAGGATCTTGATGTAGTATCTGATATTAACGACTCCATGGCGACGAAACCAGTGACCGAAGCCAACCGGACATGGGGTAACCTGGTAGATCTTGCTGACCAGAGCTATGGTCTGCAGAGTATTGTTATCAACCCTGCAAGGCTGAATATTCAAAAAGGTGCTGATGGCAGCAGCTATACCATGAACAGTACGCTGCTGAAAGCCCCCACTTATACCAGCGATGGTCGTGTGCTGGATGTGGATAAGGATACCCTGACCAGCGGCTATTCTGAGGATAAGACATGGAAGTGGGACGAGACAGCGGACAATGCCTACGGCGTCCGTGTCATCGGTACGACTTCCGGTGTTACCGTGCGCCTGACCGCGTACCGTGCGGCAATCAGTGCGCGCGCAGCTGCCATTGAAAGCGCCAAAAACAATGCGCGGCAATCCCTGCTGGTCAACGGTCAGGCGCTGGCCAATATCGTTGTGAAAGCGGCGCTTGAGGAGAACCCTACTTTTGAGAAAGCCGATCTTGAGACGCTGCAGAAGCTGGTTGCACAGCTCAAGACTGCCAATGACGCGGCGGGCGAAGCCATCGTCCAGACGGTGCTGGCGTACAACCTTAGCGATCAAAACGCGGTTGATAACTTTACCGACGCGGATGTGGCAAAGCTGAAAGAGGCGTTTAACAATGCAACGGCTGACCATTTGCCCAGTACGTTTACACGCGCTGCAGATGCGAGCAAAACAGGGACTATCGCACAACCGAATGGAACCGACACCGCTGTAGCGAAATGGTCTGGCAATAATGCCAATATCGCGAGTGCTGAACAAGAACTGAATAACCTGATAGGTCAGGATAAAGCCTCCTATTCCTATACCGAAATCACAACAGTTGTCAATATGCTCATTAACAAGGAGAAAGCAACTGTTGGCGGTGTGAAGAACCCCAGTAAAGACAAGGCGCAGGATATCATAAATAACATGACAGCCAACAACATGGTTCTTGTGGTTGAAATGGAGAGCGGTTCTGGTATTTATGCTGATATCGCTGAACTGGTGGGCGATTATACCGCCGCTGGCTTGAAAGTCCATGTTAAGTACAATGCCCTGAAGATGGATGTAACCACCAATATGTCCACCAAGGTAGTGACAGATGCAACCAATGCGACCCTGCCGATGATCCCCAAGCTGGATGTAGGCGCAGCACCCGCGGCAACATTGGATCCCACTGCGAGCCCCCTGCTGACTGACCACTTCGGTTATGCGCTGGACTTCGGCTTCCGCACCAACGCGGCTGCCAGCGATCTGCTGCTGCAAACCGATGGAATTCAGCGTGTTTACAATGGAGAAGGCGATGATAAGACAGTAGCGAAAACACAGGGCGGCGGCTCCTACATGCAGTTCACCACATCTAACACAACCAACTTCTCGATAGATGAACTGCGTGCCCTGATGAGCGCTCTGCGTGTAGTGTTTGTAGAGCCGAATATCAACACTGATGATAATACCGTTACCTACAATGTGCTGGGCGTTGCGGCGGCAGATATTACCGCTACCACTAACAATGGTGGTGCGACCTATACTTACACGGGCGGAACCCTGCTGAAGGACGGTGCTGCTCTTGCCGAAAATGCAGATACGACTGGCGCTAACGGTGTAAAGGTTGGGTTGAACCTGTATAACTACACTGTTAACAACGGCACTATTTCTCTCGGACTGAAGAAGGGCCAAACCACGGGCGAAGACGGCGCTGTTACTGGCAAGGTGGATAATACCCTGACTGCGCTGACCCAGAATGTTGGTAAGAAGGTAACTGCTATTGTTTACCTTGATGGTGACATTGTGGATAACACCATGGTGGCAAATGCCAAGAACTCCATGACCGGCATGCTGAACCTGCAGTTTGCCAGCAGCGCTACCCTTAAGCCTATGGATAACACCGGCATGCGCAATGGCGGTGCCGATGCGAATACTGTTAATGTGACCTACACAAAGGAAAGGGATGCCGGCGCCTCTTATGAGAAAGATATTGACGGCACTACATATACCATAACGGTAAATAATGGCTATACCATCTATAAGGGCAGCGACAATAACTATTACTATGAATATAATAATAGTAAAAACTATGTCCAGTTTACCGAAAAGGGTATTCTTTCTTGCCGGGCATTCACAATTACAAAAAAATGATGCAACCGGCGGCTGATCCCACCGTTATTGCCAATCAGTAAACCAAAAGAATAAGCTGCACCCCGCGCCGCCTGCGGCGGCGCTGCTTTCGTTCATGGTATCGTCGGCCACGGCCGGGGCGCTGGCCATGGCATAAGAAGAAACAGAGTTTTCCATGCTGAAACCGGTGGCCTCCCGGGAAGAAAATGTGGCC
>ENA-ORMS01001809-ORMS01001809.1-human-gut-metagenome-genome-assembly--contig:-NODE-1809-length-16514-cov-4.053041_pt1 | contig 16514 bp, 14 predicted proteins | sample MGYA00242104_ERZ508997 | MGnify/ENA primary metagenome ERZ508997 (study PRJEB26280, sample SAMEA2338704) | human gut metagenome | biome: human gut; feature: human-associated habitat; material: faeces... | reverse complement strand
GCCCGCCATATGGCCGGCCGCTCCGGGAGTGGTACCATAGGTGGCAATAAAATAAAGATAGTCCGTTTGAAAGGAAGCCTTTTCCAGAAATTCCTGCACCAAGCTGGGCAAGCCCCAGAAATAGGTGGGGAAAACGATACCTATGGTGCTTTCCGAAAAATCATATTGTTCCTGATGAAGGCAGTCCAGTATGGATATCGCTTTCTCATTATACGCGGCGGCCAGCCGCTGGGCCACATATTTGCAGTTGCCCGTGGCAGAAAAATACAGGAGCATGCTTTATACCTTCGTTAGAACTGCAGGCAGGGTGAGCTCAAACCAAAGGGGTTTCTTCGGGCAGGAGTCCCTCTTCATACTTTTCCACACCTTTGAGCTTGGAGCGGATCTGGCGGGTGCGGGTGCCGATCAGCTGATCCAGATCTCCGCTGACCTGCTGCAAATGCTTTTGAGAGGCTTCCAGCACCTCACCAAACTTGTCAAATTCCGTTTTTACCGCCCGAAGGATAGACCAGACTTCTCCGGAACGCTTCTGAATGGCCAGAGTCTTGAAGCCCATCTGCAGGCTGTTCAGCAGGGCCGCCATGGTGCTGGGGCCTGCCACGTTGACCTGATAGTCCCGCTGCAAGACCTCCAGCAGCCCCGCGTTCACCACCTCGGCATACAGGCCCTCAAAGGGCAGGAACAGGATGCCGAACGCCGTGGTATAGGGCGGCTCGACGTACTTTTCCCGGATGTCTCTGGCCTCGCTGCGGAGCACCAGCTCGAGGGCGTGGCGGGCATCCTCTACGGCCTGCGCGTCGCCGGAAGCGTAGGCGTCCTGTAAGTGGGCGTAGGTGTCGCCGGGGAACTTGGAGTCGATGGGGAGCCAGACGCTGCCGCCGTCTGCGCCCGCCGGGCATCCGGATGGCGTATTCCACCCGCTGGGTGCTGCCCGGGATGGTGGCGACGTTGGTGTCATACTGCTCCGGGGCGAGGATCTCTTCCAAGATCGCGCCCAGCTGGATCTCGCCGAGGATGCCGCGGGTCTTGACGCCCGAGAGCACCTGCTTCAGGCCGCCCACGTCGGCGGCGAGGGACTGCATCTCGCCAAGGCCCTTGTACACCTGCTCGAGCTGCTGGTTAACAGCCTTGAAGCTTTCCGTCACCCGCTTCTGCAAAGCGTCCTGAAGCTGCTCGTCCACCGTGTGGCGTATCTCGTCCAGCTTGCGGGTGTTCTCAGCCTGCAATGCCGTCATGCTCTCGACCATGGCGCGGCGCAGCTGCTCCATCTGCTGGTTGTTGGCCTGTTCGAGGCTCTGCAGACGCCGCTCCAGGATGCGCTGCTGGCTGTCCTGCCCCTGACCGAGGGTGGCGCTCATGCTCTGCACAGCCGTCTGCAGCGTCTCGCTGACGCTGCGGATGGCGGCGTAGTTCTGCTGGGCGATGGCGTCCTGACGGGCGTTGAACTCTCTGGCCTGAGCGGCCAGCTGCTCTTCGAGCCAGTCTTTCAGCTCTTCGCAGTCGGCTTCGTCCAGCCCGCCGGTGGGGCGTCCGCTGCGGAAGAGCAGCAGCGCCATCATCAGGCAGATGGCCACCAGCAGGACGGTATACAGCATTGCGAGAAATTCCATTTATTCTACTTCCTCAAACTTCAAAACTTCTTTGGTGGTCACGGTATCGTCACCGTACAGGCCCACGCCGTCGGCCTCCATCTCGCCGCTCTGGTTGTCGTAGGGGTCGCTGCGGAAGCCCAGCATCGGCGGGCCGAAGGGCGCTTCAAAGGCGCTGTTTGCCACCATGCGGCCCGTATCCAGACTGCCGAAATAGTGGCGGCGGAGCACTTCATCGCCCCGGCGGGCCATGGAGGCACCGTAGGAGCAGTCGGCATACATCCAGCCCTTGGGGGCAATGTAGAACATGGCCCAGTCGTGGCAGCCCACGCCGGTGGGCGACACCGACAGGCCGCTCTGCCAGCGGGCCGGAATGCCCACCAGACGGCAGAGGGTGATGAAGGTCAGCGCCATGATGCCGCAGTCTCCCCGGCGGCTGCGGGCGCAGTTCTCGGCGATGGACTCATGGACGAAATAGGACGGCTGGAAGTGATACCGGACGTTCAGGGTGACATAATCGTAGATGCGCTTCGCCTTCTCCGCCGGGTTGGTGATGCCCTCGGTGAGTTGAGCCGCCAGCGCCCGCAGGTAGGGCGTAAAGACGATGTGGGGCGCTTCCTCGCCGGTGTAGAGATCGGGCTGCTCCGCGTCGGGCGTGAAGGAAAGCGGGTCGGCATAGACCGCCGTCTCCCGGTAGCTGTACTCGGCCCCAAAGGTGCGGTTCTCGGTCAAGTCGGCCTCCCAGCAGACGGTGCGCTGAGGCGCGTCCTCGGCGGCGATATGGCCGGGCGTCTCGGTGAAGCGGTCCAGCGTGATATGGCTCTGGGACGGGCAGGCGGCAGGCAGGGCCAGCCATGCCCGGACGTGGACGGCGTCTCTGCCCTCGGCTTTCGCCTTTTCCAGCGCAGCGGCGAAGGCTTCGTCGGACATCCGGATGCTGGTGCGGAGGGTGATGTCGGCGCTGGCGCTCCCCTCCCGCTCCATCTTCTCGTGGAGGCGGTGGCGCTCTTCGTTCTTGTTGTTGGGGGCGTCCGGCGTCAGCTTCCGGGCGGCGAGGTCGGCGTGGGTAGCCAGCAGCGTCTCGGCGAACCGGGCCTGATACCGCTTCTCCCCTTCCACGAACCTCCAGTCCATCCGACCCTCCCAGTCGAGCTTCTTAAATTCTTCTGCCGTGAAGTCCTTGACCCGCTCCTGCATCCGGGCGATGGCCTCGGCTTCCGTCCAGCAGTATTCCCCGGGCAGCCGGCGCATGATCTCCTTCTGGACGGTCAGGGCCTCCCGCAGGGCGTCCACACCGTGGGGCGTAGGGTTCTCGGGCGGGACATACCCCTCCGGCGGGGCGATGCCGTTGGACGCCGGGCCGTTCTGGGTCTTTGTCCAGTCCTCGGCCAGCAGCCGGTCGATGCGGGCGATGGCCTCCTGATAATATCCGGCCGCTTTCAGCCGGGCGATGTCGTCGGGCAGGCCCACATTCAGGCTGCGGATCGATCCATTCCAGTCGTACATAATCTTTTCCTCCTGTTATTCCGAAACGCTCTGCCAGAACTCGGCAGCACGTTCCACCCAGCCTTCGGCGTCCGTTCCCACGCCGATGCCGATGCCATGTTTGGCGTTGTCGTAAACTTCCACCCGGTTGGGGACGCCGCTCGCTTCCAGTGCCTTTGCAAGGGTCGGCCCCTGCAAGGGGTAGACGAAGGCTTTCAGCATGGTGTCATTCCTGCCGTACCACAGGAAGGTGGGCGGATAGTCCGGCGTCACGAGCTTCGAGACGGTGTAGGAATAGTAGCGTCTTTCCAGCCGGTCAGTATCCATCAGAAGGTGGTAGGCAGGCTTTGCCCCAAAGAAGTTGTTGATGGGGTAGGCCAGCAGCAATACGCCGGGCTTCGGCACACCGTAGCGGCCCCAGCCCTTTTCCTCATTACCGAAGACGCCTGCGAGCTGTCCGCCAGAGGAGTAGCCCAGCAGGGCGTAGTCTTCCTTAGAGACGCCGAAGGTGTCGGCATTGTCCATCACAAAGCGGATGGCCCGGGCCAGGTCTTCCAGCGGAGCGTCGTCCCCGGCCTCCCATCCGATGCGGTAGCGCAGCGAGAAGACGGCATAGCCCTGCTCGTGCAGCTCCCACGCCGTGGACACGCCGCCCCGCAGCTCGCCGCTGTAGTAGAGCGCGTTGCCCGACAGCACGATGGCAAACCTGGCCCCCGGCTGCTGGGCCGGGCAGTAATACAGCTCCACATGAGCGCGGGCAGGCACGGCGGCGATCTCTTCTTCCGAATAGAGCGGATAGGTCACCCGGGTGCCGTCGTGGTAGACCTGAGCCAGATAGTTGAGGCCCGCTGCGCAGGCTTCGGCGGAGGTCTCACCGACCACCTCGGTCAGCGTCTCGTCGTCGCGGCTGGTGGAGAACATTTCGCAGTCCCGCTCCCACACATAGGTGTATGTATAGAGGCCGCTGGCCTTGATGTCGGGGTCGTCGCGTATCTCCTTCATGGTGGTCTGGGGGGTGATGCTGGCTGCTGAAGCCGGGACGGCGAGGACACCAAGCATCAGCGCAGAGGCAGCGATTCGTTTCCAATCCATCTTCATTTCTCCTTTTTCAGAGCAGCCTTCATTGCATTTTTCGGCAAAGAGGTCTATAATAGTCCCTGCCCTGAACGGGTATTTACTCTATTGTATCACAATGGTGATGATTGTCAAAAAATTTCTGCCCGGGAGGGAGCCTTGTCATGCTGACCAATTACCACACCCACACCACCCGCTGCGGCCACGCCGAAGGCACCGAGGAGGAATACATCCTCACGGCCCTGCGCTGCGGCTTCAAGGTGCTGGGGTTTTCTGACCACACCCCCTGGGCCTACGCGACGCCGGGCTTCGTCAGCCGCATCCGGATGCTGCCCTCCCAGCTGGACGATTACGTCCTGACCCTGCGCGGACTGCGGGAGAAATATGCCGACAAACTCCACATCCGCATCGGCCTCGAGGCGGAGTATTTCCCGGCCTATCTGGGCTGGCTCAAGGAAGAGATGGAGCGGCTGGGCATCGAATATCTCATCCTCGGCTGTCACTACGACACCACCGACGAGCAGGACGCCAGAGCCAGCCGCTTCGGCGGCAGCACCTCTACGGCCCACGGCAGGCGGTATGCCGAACAGGTGGTGGAAGCGCTGGAAACGGGGCTTTACCGGTATCTGGCCCACCCCGACCTCTTTTTGAACCGGGTGACGGAGTTCGACGCCGACGCCGAGAAAGCCTGCCGGGACATCTGTGCCGCAGCGGCGCGGCTGGACATCCCCCTCGAGTACAACATGGCCGGACTGACCCTGCAGGACCGTCCCGACGGCTCTCTGGGCTACACCCGGGACGAGTTCTGGCGCATCGCGGCGGAGTACCCCGTCAAGGCCATCATGGGCTGCGACGCCCACGCCCCCTCGGAGCTGGACGTCGTCCCCTCCATCGAGGAAAAGAAAGCCTTCCTGCACAGCTTGGGCATCCCGGTGCTGGACACCCTGCCGGGGCTGGAATAAGCGGCCATTGCGCGGACGGGCTGCATCTGCTATACTGAGACAAGAGGAATGATGCAGGGTGCATTGAGGCGCTCTGCCGGGGAAGAATATCATGAGCAATATCACCATCCGGCCCATGGAGCCGGAAGACTGGAACGCTGTGTCCGAGATCTATTCAGAGGGCATCGCCACGGAGCACGCCACCTTCCAGACCACCTGCCCGCCCTACACGGCGTGGGATGCCTTTCACATCAAAGAATGCCGCCTCGTCATTCTGGACGGCGGCGAGCTGGCCGGTTGGGCCGCACTGCGGCGGGTAGACCCCCGCTGGTGCTACCGGGGCGTGGCCGAGGTGAGCATCTACGTCGGCGAGAAGTTCCGGGGCCGAGGTCTCGGCTCCCGCCTGCTGACGGCCCTCTGCGAAGAGTCGGAAAAAGAGGGTTACTGGACACTGCACTCCACCGTTTTGCAGGACAACACCGCCAGCCTCGGCCTCCACACGAAGTGCGGCTTCCGGGTGGTGGGGCGGCGGGAGCGTATCGCCCGGGACTGTCATGGCCGCTGGCTGGACACCTACCTGATGGAGCGCCGCGCCAAAGCCGACGAGCCTGCGGGGTATAAGAAATTATAAAAAATGAGCTGCTGCACGTTACGTACAGCAGCTCATTTTCGTATCAGGCAAGGCCTTTACCACTCGTTGTCCGCCGCGTCCGTATCGGCCACCCGGGTGCGCTGGAACATGCTTTCCAGCACGGCGCAGTATTTGTCGGCCAGGCAGACGATGACCGCCTCCCGGCAGGTGGGGACATGGCGGAAGGTCAGGGGCCACATATGGCTCGAGATGATGTTCTGCTCTTTCCTGGTGATGGCGAAGCAGCGCTCGGCATTGACGCAGGCAGAGCCGGGATGGGCAAAGCCGTGCATCTCGAACAGGCGGCGCAGACCCCGGAAAGAGCTGCGCTTGTGCCAGTCGTAGAGATAGAAGTCATGGAGGAAGGCCCCCACGGCCAGCGACGTCTCATCCGCGCCCAGATGGAAGCGGCGGTTGAGCCAGAAGCTCACCAGCACCACATTCTTGCAGTGCTGGTAGGTGGTCACATCGCCGTGCTGGATAAATTCCCGCATCCGCTGCACTTCGGGGTGCTGGTCATATTGGGCCAGAATGGTGGTGAGGCACTGACGCTCCGTATCAGAAAGCTGCATTGAAAAGTTCCCTTTCATAAAGAGGTTGAACCGATCAAGACCTCAGCTGCACCGGGTTGGAATTGCCGAAGTTCTCGGCCTCGGTGGGGTTTGTGCGCTTGAGGTCCAGGTCCACGAGGTACTGCTTGCCGTCGCCCAGCTCCTCGAGCTGTGCCAGTTTTGCCTTGGCGGATGCTTCGTCCGGGTACCACTGGATGAGGAAGAAATTCTCCGCCTCCACGCCGTAATACAGCCACTGGCCGTCGGCCCGGAGCAGGTCGTCCAGATGGTCTACCTCGTCGCCGTCGGTCAGGCCGAGGCCCTCTTCCGCGTAGACGTTTTCCGGCTCCACCTGCAGCACTTCGATGACCTGAATGGCGCTCTGCAGATATTCGTCCTGAGCGATGCTCTTGTCGGAGAGCTCCCAGCCCGTCAGGAATGCCTGCATCAGCAGGTCTTTGACCGAGATTTTCTTTTCCATGTATGTTTCCTTCTTCCTCGTTTGTTTCCGCTGACCAGTATACGCTCAAATCTTGGGCAGGTCAACCATAAATTTATGAATTTTTTGTAGGAATGTCCAAATTCAACTCAATTTGAATCCAAACGTCTCCCCCAGCCACTCGAGGCAGAGAGCCACCCAATGGGCGCGGTGAGGGTCGGCGGCATCCACTTCGGCGGTACTGATGCTGGTGCCGTGAGCGCCCTTCTCGAACAGATGTGCCTCGCACGGCACGCCCGCCCTCCGCAGGGCGGCCAGCAGGAGAAGCGTGTTCTCCACCGGAACGGTCTTATCCTCCATGGTATGCCAGACGAAGACCGGCGGTGTGTCGGAGGTCACCTTATCCTCCAAGGTGAACGCCTGCTGTGCGGCAGCATCCTCGCTGCCCGCCAGCTGGACGAAGCTGCCCCGGTGGGCAAACTCCCCTGCCGTGATGACCGGGTAGCCCAGGATCACTGCATTGGGCCTCTGCTGGGCCGTCTCACCCGGAATGTCCAGCACCGCGCCGGACAGGGCCAGATGTCCGCCCGCCGAGAAGCCGCAGACGGCGATCTTATCCGGCAGGATGTGCCACTCTCCCGCATTCTGCCGCAGCAGAGCCAGCGCTTCGTTCAGCTGTCGGAGAGGCTGGTAGTTCTGCGCCCCTTCCCCCACGCTGTAGGTCAGCACGGCGGTGTGATAGCCCGCCGCCGCAAACTGCAGGGCCACTGGGTCGCCCTCCCGGGGGCTGACATGGTTGTAGCCGCCGCCCGGCACCACCAGCACCAAAGGCCGCTGCTTCACGGCGGGCATGGCGTCCAGCGACGCCCGCAGGGAAACCGTCAGCACACCGCCGCCTGCAAGTTCCAGCTCTATCTGCTGCATCCTTCATCCTCCTTATAAACAGGTCTGTCATTCCGGCCCATTATACGGCTTTGGCGCGGGAAAGTAAAGGCGGCTTTGGCCCCGAAAGGAAAGTTTTTTGAACTTTTTATGAAACCCCTTGATTTTTGTCTCTCAGCGGTGTATATTAGCACTCGGAAGTTATGAGTGCTAAGTTTTCACGAGTGGTTTTCCGCTCCGTGTGCCGGCACTCTCCACAGGCAGATCCTGATGCGACACGCGCCCGGGCAGTTCCGCCGCCGGGACGCTAAAATCTGATAAAAAGAGGTTTTGTATTATGGCGAAAAAAGAATTTCAGGCCGAGAGCAAAAAGCTGATGGACATGATGATCAACTCCATCTACACCAACAAGGAAATTTTCCTGCGCGAGCTGATCTCCAACGCTTCGGACGCCATCGACAAGCTGTATTATAAGAGCCTGACCGACACTTCTGTCGGCATGAACAAAGGCGATTTCCGCATCCTGCTCACCCGCGACAAGGACAGCCGCACCCTGACCATCTCCGATAACGGCATCGGCATGACCCGGGAAGAGCTGGAGCAGAACCTCGGCACCATCGCCCACTCCGGCTCCTTCGACTTCAAGAAGGACAACAAGGACGAGAACATCGACATCATCGGTCAGTTCGGTGTCGGCTTCTACTCTGCCTTCATGGTGGCTGACAAAGTGACGGTCATCTCCAAGGCTTACGGCTCCGACGAGGCCTGGCAGTGGGAGTCCAGCGGTGCTGACGGCTATGAGCTTGAGCCTGCTGAGAAGGAGACTGCCGGTACCGACATCATCCTCCACATCAAGCCCGACACGGAGACCGACAACTACGACAACTTCCTCGACGAGTACGGCATCGTGGCCATCGTCAAGAAGTACAGCGACTATGTGCGCTACCCCATCCAGATGGAGCGCGAAAAGAGCCGTCAGAAGCCCGAACCCGACCCCAAGCCCGACGACTACAAGCCCGAGTGGGAGACCTACACCGAGCTGGAAACTCTGAACAGCATGGTGCCTATCTGGAAGAAGCAGAAGAGCGAAGTCACCGACGAGGAGTATGCAAACTTCTACAAGGATAAGTTCAGCGACTACGCCGACCCCGCCCGCGTCATCGTGAGCCGCACCGAGGGTACTGCAAACTATAACGCCCTGCTCTTCGTGCCCAGCCACCGCCCCTATGACTTCTACACCAAGGACTACGAAAAGGGTCTGGCTCTGTATGCATCCGGTGTCCTCATCATGGAGAAGTGTGCCGACCTGCTGCCCGACTACTTCAGCTTCGTCAAGGGCATCGTGGACAGCCAGGACCTGAGCCTGAACATCAGCCGTGAGATGCTGCAGAAGGACAATCAGCTCAAGCTCATCCACAACGCTCTGGAAAAGAAGATCAAGAACGAGCTGCACGCCATGCTGGCCAATGACCGCGAGAAGTACGAGGAATTCTGGAAAGAGTTCGGCCGTCAGATCAAGTTCGGTGCTTACTCCGACTACGGCATGCACGCCGAGCTGCTGCGCGACCTGCTGCTGTTCTGGTCTGCCAAGGAGCAGAAGATGGTCACTCTGCAGGAGTATGTGGACAAGATGCCCGCTGAGCAGAAGTATATCTACTTTGCTGCCGGTGATTCTACCGACCGTCTGGCAAAGCTGCCCGCCGCTGAGCTGGTCATGGATAAGGGCTATGACGTCCTGCTGCTGACCGAGGATGTGGATGAGTTCTGCCTGCAGATCCTGCGCACCTATCCCCGCAAGGATGCCGAGGGCAAGGACGGCACCGTGGAGTTCAAGAATGTCAACAGCGGTGATCTGGGCCTTGAGACCGAGGAAGAGAAGAAGGCCGCCGAGGACGCTACCGCTGAGAACAAGAACCTGTTCGATGCCATGAAGGACGCACTGGACGGCAAGGTGAAAGAGGTCAAGGTCTCTACCCGCCTGAAGGATCACCCTGTGTGCCTGAGTGCTGACGGCCCGCTGTCCATTGAGATGGAAAAAGTGCTGTCCAAGCAGCCCGGCAGCGAAGGCGTAAAGAGCGATAAGGTTCTGGAACTGAATGTCAACCACCCCGTGTTTGCCGTGCTCAAGGCCGCACAGGAGGCCGGTGACACCGACAAGCTCAAGAAGTACAGTGCTCTGCTGTACGCACAGGCTCAGCTGATCGAAGGCCTGCCGGTGGATGATCCCGCCGCCTACGCCGAGGCCGTCTGCAGCCTGATGAAGTAACTTTTTCCGGCAGGCAGCATACTTACTCCCCTGCTGCTTCCACGCACATCAATATTTCCCCCTTAACAAAAAGGCCGTGCTCCGCTATAATAGAGTGGAACGCGGTCTTTTTCTGTTCTTTTGCCGGACAGTCAGGATAAATTGAGAGGTTTTTGCTCATGCAGCCCAAAAAACATTATTTTGCCCACATTCCCACCATTGCCATCTTTATTGTGTTTGCCATGTCGGCACCGCTGGGCGTGCTGCTGTTCATCTTAAAAAGCATCGATAAAAATGCTGAAAAAGAAGAAAGAGCCGCAGCACAGGCGCAGGCAGACTATCGTTCCGACCTCGGCCCCGCCCCTGCGCAGACGGCACCCCGGCAGGATCCCGAGGCCGCCTGCGGCACTGACCGCCCCACCGCAGAACAGAAGAGCGCTCAAAACTGGCACAAGACCATTGCCGTGATCTGCACCATTCTGGGTGCTGTCTTCCTGTTTACCGGTGCGGAGGAACTGATCGACTGCCTGTTCGACTTTCCGGACTTCGACGATCTGCTCCCTGCATTGGCCACGACCATTGGCGGAGCCGGCGCACTGCTGACCGGCCTGCGCATGGATCGTACCCGCAAGCTGGAACGCCTGTTGGACAAGATCGCAGGCGACCGCGACAATATTCCGCTGGACGAGCTGTTTGCTGCCGCGGGTATCGATGCCGCAAAGGGCCGCACGGTGGTGGAAAGTGCTATTTTCCACGGTTACTTCGGTGCAGATGCTTACATTGATAACCGCACCAATACTCTGGTAGTGCGCGGCGCGGCTCCCCAGCCGCCCCGGAAACCGAAGCCTGCGCCCGCCCCAGAACCTGCACCAGCGGACCAATATACCGCAATTCTGCAACAGCTGCGGCAGGTCAACGATGCCATCCCGGACCCCGTGATGACCACCAAGATCAGCCGTCTGGAAGCGGTCAGTGCCCGCATCTTTGAGCTGGCAAAGCAGGACCCCGGCAAAAAGGCCCAGCTGCAGAAATTCATGGACTACTATCTGCCCACCGCCCTCAAGCTGCTGAACACCTACGCCAACCTTCCTGCGCAGGATGTGCAGGGGGAAAACATCGCCGATGTCAAAAAGAACATCGAGCGCAGCATGGACCTGCTGGTGACCGCCTTTGAAAATCAGCTGGACAAGCTGTTCCAGTCCGACGCACTGGACGTTTCGGCAGATGTGGCCGCACTGGAAGGGATGCTGAACATGGACGGCCTGACCGGAAACGAGTTTACAAAATAATATTTGGGGAAACAGGGAAAAGGCCCATGAGCTTTTTCCCTGTTTTTTTCAAAGCGCAAATCTCCATGTTGTGCAGGCCTCGTCCGCCCCACGCAAAGCCGTGGATTTGCAGGCATTTTTGCCAATGGTTTTTCCGTTTTATATCTAATTTTATTTCAACCGTCAAATTCCACTCTGTGCGCCAATTTCAGTCTTTTTGCAACTTTTCATCCAGATGCAACAATAACACATGGTTTTTTCTGTCCGGATTTTATATGATAAGGACAGAAGTGTGCAGAGCATCCTGTATGCGGCCCTGCACTGCAGTTCCAACCCGCTCAAAAGGAGGATTATCCTATGATGAAATCTGTTTCCGCATGGAAGCAGGAGCTTTCCAGCGGCGCTCACGCTGCCCGGCTGGCAGCACTTTACTGCTGTGCGCCCGACGAAACTCCTGCACAGGCTGCCCGCTACGAAGCTGTTCTGAATGGTCTGGATGCCACCTTTGGCCCCCATGCTGAAGCTGGTCTTTACAGTGCCCCCGGCCGCACCGAGATCGGCGGCAACCACACCGACCACCAGCATGGCCGCGTGCTGGCCGGCAGCGTGAATATTGATATGATCGCTGCCGCCGCGCCCAACACCCTGAACCAGCTGCGCGTGCAGAGCGAAGGCTACGACCTGTGTGTGATCGGCCTTGATGACCTTGCTGCCCGCAAGGAAGAGGAAAACACTACCCTCTCTCTGCTGCGCGGCGAATGCGAAGCCTTCCGTCAGCGCGGCGCAAAGCTGGCCGGTCTGGATGTGTACATTTCCTCCAACGTGCCCAAGGGCAGCGGCGTTTCTTCCTCCGCCGCCTTTGAAGTGCTGATCGGCGTGATCCTGAATGACTGCTTCATGACCGATAAAGTCTCCCCCATCGAGATCGCGCAGATCGGCCAGTGGGCAGAGAACGTCTACTTTGGCAAGCCCTGCGGCCTGATGGATCAGATGGCCTCCAGCGTGGGCAACATTATCACCATCGACTTTGCCGACAAGGCAAACCCCGACGTGGAGCCGGTGCAGGTGGACTTTTCCAAGGCCGGCCTGGCGCTGTGCATTCTGGACTCCGGTGCAGACCATGCCGACCTGACCGACGAGTACGCCGCCATCCCCAACGAGTGCCGCGCTGTGGCCGCTGTGTGCGGCGGCGAGGTGCTGCGGGACGTGCCCTTTGAAACCTTCCTTGCAAATATTCCGGCCTGCCGCAAGCAGTGCGGCGACCGCGCTGTGCTGCGCGCCTTCCACTTCTACGCCGATAACGACCGTGTGCCCCAGCAGGTGGCTGCCCTGCGCGAGGGCGATTTTGATGCCTTTTTGCAGATGGTGACTGCCTCCGGCGACAGTAGCTGGGAGTATTTGCAGAACGTCATCCCTGCCGGTTACAAGGAGCATCAGGAGGTGGCTGTGACCATCGCCGCTGCCAAGCATTATCTGGGCGGCAAGGGCGCTGTGCGCGTGCACGGCGGCGGCTTTGCCGGTACGGCTCAGGCCTTTGTGCCGGTGGAAATGCTGGCCGACTTCAAGGCCCACATGGAAGCCATCCTTGGTGAGGGCCGCTGCCATGTGCTGAACATCCGCCCGGAAGGAGGCGCAGTGCTGTGATCTCTACCGCCATTCAGCAGCTCGTGAATTACGGGCTGGACACCGGCCTTATCCTGCCCGATGATGAAATTTACATCCGCAACCAGCTGCTTATGACCATGCAGCTGGACGACTTTACCGCGCCGGAGGGCGAGGTGTGCTATACCGATCTGGAAAGCATCCTCAAAACGCTGGTAGATGATGCCGTTGCCCGCGGTGTGTGCGAGGACAACTCCACCGCCCGCGACCTGTTCGACACAAAGCTCATGGGCGTATTGACCCCGCGGCCCAGCATCGTGCGCGCCAATTTCGAGGAACGCTACGAAAGCGAAGGCCCGCAGGCCGCGACCGACTGGTTCTATAAATTCAGTCAGGACACCGATTATATCCGCCGCTACCGCATCAAGCGCGACCTGAAATGGGTCACCAAGACCCCCTACGGCGATCTGGATATCACCATCAACCTCTCGAAGCCCGAAAAAGACCCCAAGGCCATTGCCGCCGCCAAACTGGCTCCCCAGAGCGCCTACCCCAAGTGCCAGCTCTGCGCCGAGAACGAAGGCTATGCAGGCCGCATGAACCACCCCGCCCGCGAGAATCACCGCATCATCCCTCTCACCATCAACGACAGCGCTTGGAACCTGCAGTACAGCCCCTACGTCTACTACAACGAGCACTGCATCGTGTTCAACAACCAGCACACTCCCATGAAGATCGAGCGTGCTACCTTCCGCAAGCTGCTGGATTTCGTGGGCCTGTTCCCCCACTATTTCGTGGGCAGCAACGCCGACCTGCCCATCGTGGGCGGCAGCATTCTCAGCCACGACCATTTCCAGGGCGGCCACTATGAATTCGCTATGGCAAAGGCTCCCGTCGAGAAGAAGTGGGTCTTCCCCGGTTTTGAGGATGTGGATGCCGGTATCGTGCACTGGCCCATGAGCTGCATCCGCCTGACCAGCGAAGATGATGCCCGTCTTGTGGAGCTGGCCGATAAAATTCTGACCGCATGGCGCGGCTACTCGGACGAAAAATGCTTCATCTTTGCCGAGACCGACGGCGAGCCACATAACACCATCACCCCCATTGCCCGGATGCGGGACGGCAAGTATCAGCTGGATCTGGTGCTGCGCAACAACATCACCACCCCGGAGCATCCGCTGGGCGTGTTCCATCCCCATGCAAAGCTGCATCACATCAAAAAGGAAAATATCGGCCTGATCGAGGTCATGGGCCTTGCCGTGCTGCCCAGCCGCCTGAAAAAGGAGCTGTTTGAGCTGGCCGATGCACTGGTGGCCCGCACCCCGGTGAGCCAGTACCCGGAAGAACTGCAGAAGCACGCCGAGTGGGCCGAGGATATTCTTGCCCGCCACCCGGAACTGAACGGCGACACCGTGCACCTCATCCTGCAGGACGAGGTGGGCCATGTGTTCGCTCAGGTATTGGCCGATGCCGGTGTCTATAAAATGGACGAGGCTGGCCGCGCAGGCTTTGTACGGTTCCTTGCAAGCGTGCAATAATCTATTAAAAAACGCTCTCCCCCTTTCCCCCACCGGTATGCCTTGCCGACGGGGGATTTTTATTGTTCAGTGGAGATTCCAAGCCGTTTTCAGTCCCGTAACACAGCACAAAAAAGCCGCCTTTCGTGCCAATTAGCACAAAAAGCGGCTTTTTATCGTCTTATTTCAGGAGCAAAGAGCCTTGCGGAAGCTTATTCCGGCAGATCCTCTTCGTTCTCGAGAGAGTGCCAGACGTTCTGGACTGCTGTGCACTGAATCCATACGAGCCACTTTTGATTGTGCTTTTCCGGTATACCACACATAGAATTTTATCGCAAGTACGATGTTATTTTAAAAGTTTTCTCTGTTTTTGGTGTAGTTTACCACCATTTTGCAAAGACTGTTGTAGGGCTTATCTGGCGGCTCTGGGGAGGTGCTATTTTCGAAAGTTCACTTCAATCCTCTTTGTGCTTCATCAACAAAACAATCTTTCTATATTTCTACGAATTTATCACTTCTACTTGACACCTTCTTAGAACGGTGGTAGTTTTAATATGGTATTTTGCTCTACCCTACGCAAAGTCACAAAATGGAGGAATTATCGTGAAAAATAGGATTCTTGCACTCTTGCTTGTTGCAGTTGCTGTCTTGATATGCGGATGCTCTGCTAAAAAGGACACCTGTTCCGTGGACGGATGTTCTCAGGAAGTCTATAAGAATGGCCTGTGTGCCGATCACTATGTTGATGTTGCACTATCTGAAGCTGCTGCATCTTCCGAGGATTCCAGCGAATCCATTGACCCTGCTATTGCTGCTGTACAGGAAAAATATCAGGAATACGTTGACGAGGCCGTTCGGACCTTGCGAAATTCTCTAAAAAATCCTAAGAGCCTAGACATCTATCAAATCTATCTGTCGGATGAATCTGTCGGACAATATTACAACAAAAATATTGAGATTTGTATTGATGCAGCTGCTGAAAACAGCTATGGAGGAACTGTCCGATCTGAATTTTACTACCAAAACAATGACTTCGGAAAAAAGTTCTATGAATGTACATCTGATGCCGAAAAGAGCATCTTTAACAGCCTTATGGAATTTTGTACTGGACAGCGTACATCTGACAAGGTAATTGAAGAAGTCCCCGGATATTATCATAGATTTGTCACTTCAAAGGATACGGGCGAATCCGTACCATTCGCCGATTATCTTCTTATCCCTGAATCTTGGTACGAAAACTCTTAAATGCGCTTCAAGCCCTTTCTTCACAGCCGGAGAGAGGGCTTTTCCCTTACCATATTTTGATGATAATTTAACATTGTTCGAGCGTGAAAAGTTCTAGTGTATTTACGGTGGAGATGTAATACTTTTCCACTTTTCAGCCGTTCCAGACACACTTTTTTCCTGAAACGCACCCCAAATTCCCCATCTTTCATGGAAAATCCACTCAAAACCAACCATAAACAATACCAAAGCAGGTGTAAAATACCGCTTCGGTAATCGAATCGGTGACGCAATCGGTGAGGGTGTTTTTGCCATTTTTGAGCAAAACCAATCTCCGCTTCTGGAAAAATCCGAAAGGTCACGGTGTTACACTTCTGTTCCATGCCGCCGGGATAGTCGATTTGTGGTACCCCCCTTCAGGCTGTCCATTTTGCCGGGCATCCTTACAGCGATACTACAATGCCGATAAATACCACCGCCACAATCACGAGCATTGCCATGTCACAATCCAAAAGTGCCCGTATGTCACAGCAAAACAGCATTTCTGCGCTCTCCCGCCATAAGCAAAAGCCGCCTTTCGTGCCAACCAGCACAAAAAGCGGCTTTTTATCGTCTTATTTCAGGAGCAAAGAGACTTGCGGAAGCTTATTCCGGCAGGTCCTCTTCGTTCTCGAGAGAGTGCCAGACGTTCTGGACGTCATCGTTATCTTCCAGAGAATCCAGCAGCTTGCCCATCTGCTTCAGCTGATCGGGATCGGTCAGGCGGGTGGTGGTCATGGGCACCATGGCCAGATCATCGGACAGGATCTCGTAGCCCTTCTCTTCCAGAGCCTTGACCACAGCGGAGTAGTTCTCGGGGTCGGTGGTGACCTCGGCTGCGTCCTCGCTGGCATCAAAGTCCTCGGCACCGGCATCCAGAGCGTCCATCATGGCCTCGTCGGCGTCCTTATCCTCCAGAGAGATGTCGATGACACCCTTCTGGTTGAACAGGAAGGCCACGCAGCCCATAGCGCCCAGATTGCCGCCGTTCTTATCGAAGTAGTGGCGCAGGTCGGCAGCGGTACGG
>ENA-ORMS01001804-ORMS01001804.1-human-gut-metagenome-genome-assembly--contig:-NODE-1804-length-16547-cov-3.085072_pt1 | contig 16547 bp, 15 predicted proteins | sample MGYA00242104_ERZ508997 | MGnify/ENA primary metagenome ERZ508997 (study PRJEB26280, sample SAMEA2338704) | human gut metagenome | biome: human gut; feature: human-associated habitat; material: faeces... | reverse complement strand
CTAATGAAATATTGTGAGAAATGCGGAGTAAAAAGAGCTTAAAGGAAATACAACAAGTGTCGATCTTATATTTATTTCTGGAAAGCTCGTTGGGACGGAACCGTTGAATCCCTTGCGGAGCAATTAAAGCGTCCACATCATCACCCGAATGAGCACCCTCCTGATGAGCTGAAGCTCATCAGGGATATGCGGTGACGCAATCCCAAGCTCGGCCTTACCGAGCTTGGGCACAGGCTTCGCAAACGTGGTTATACCCGCCGAGTCGAGAGCCTCTATCGAGTCCTTAAAAGGTTGGCTTTCTCCCGTTGAATTTCTTTCTAATTATCGTGTACAAAATCATTGACAAACCTACAGACAACATTGGTGAGAGATTTAGGCCATTTGGCACTTGATGATTATTTGTTTGAATAACAGATAATAACATTCCCCCGCTTTACAGGGGACATCAAAGAGTCATAAACCCGCATTACAAAAGGAATTGTAGTGCCGCACAACCAACGCAGACCATACCCTAGCCAATAATAAGGACGCTTTTCACTGAAAGGCGTCCTTTTTCTATATATAGATATAGTATAGACATTCGGCAAACCAGAAATCGAATAACAAAAAGGGAGAGTTTTTTCAAGCTCTCCCTTTTTGCTGATAAATCTGCCTGTTGCTCAATTTTTAGCATAAGCGTTTGTTAATAAATAACAAAGATTTCATCACCACGCACAAAACGCAGACAAAATCTTTGGCATAATAGCCGAAATTTGTTTGCTCCACAATATACCAAAACGATCTAAAAAGGAGGCTATTATGTTGAACATTCTCTATAACACCAAGTCGCCCCGCTGCAATTCCAGTAAGTGCTTTGCATATTGGGACGGAAAATGCTCGGCTTTGGTTAGCAGCAGCTTTAAGAGCGGCTGCCCGTTCTTCAAAGATAAGGAAGCGAAAGCAGCGGAGGATTTACGCTGCAAGGATAGGGTTGAAAAGTGGAAAGCAGCGCAGAAGAAATAAATCCGCAGAAATTCCTAATTTTCAGAAAGGCGATGATTATTATGAACGCAATATTCCAGATGCTAAATCCGAGTAATACGCTGACGGTTAACCGCCTGCTGGCTCATGCAATAGGACTGTCAGAAGCGGTGGTTTACGCCGCACTCATATCGAAATGCAGCTATTATGAACGCAACGGTATGCTTGACGACAGCGGCTGGTTCTACTCAACCGTTCCCGACCTTGAAGCAAGCACCGCTCTTTCTGAGTATCAGCAGAAACGCTGCATAAAGAATCTGGTGGACGCTGGGCTTATCGAAAGCAAGAACCGTGGACTTCCCGCCAAGCGCTGTTTTCGTATCATCGAGGATATTGAACTTATTTCAAACCTCATTTCACAAGGAGAGAAAAAGCAGTTGTCTATAAAACCGGCTGCTGTGCAGTCCTACGAAAAGAAACGTAAAAACAAGATTGACGCACAGCAGCCTTGCTCTGCAGGAACTACGGAGCAGGAGGAAAATGTCGCCGACAACGGCTTTGGAGCTTGCTCCGAAGAAACTGCGGAGCAGCCGGGAGAGGAATTTACTATACTGCTCCCAAGAAACTTCGGAGCAAGCTCTGAAAAATCTGTCCTCCCCTCATTATATAAATCTAAAGATAATAAATCAAAAGAAAATAATCCTCTATCAATCAATCCAACGGACGGCGCTGATTTGATGGATAGGATCGATTCTTCAATACCGAATAAGGTTTCCTCTGATGATCGGACGGACTACACGGATATTATCCGGGAGAACATCGGTTATGATTATCTTCTCGAAAGCAGCCCGTCACAGAAAGGCAGGATAAACGAAATCGTCGGGATAATGCTTGACGTGGTATGCTCCACCAAAAAGTATATCCGTGTGAACGGCGAGGACTTTCCGCAGAGCGTTGTGAAATCACAGTTCCTCAAACTGGATAGCACCCATATTGAGTATGTGATTACGGCGCTCGACAAGAACACAAGCGATGTGCGCAATATCAGGGCGTATCTCATAACGGCTCTGTATAACGCCCCGCTGACGATCGACAGCTTTTATTCAGCAATGGTCAATCACGATATGTACGGCAGTAAATGAGGGTGCTAAAAGCACGGAAAGGACATTTTATGAAAGCAATTGCAATCTATAATCACAAGGGCGGCGTAGGAAAGACCACAACGGTTATCAACCTCGCAAACGAGCTTGCCGAGCGCGGAAAGGTGCTTGTAATCGACTTTGACGGACAGGCTAACAGTTCCCGTTTCTTCGCAGAACCGAAGGCGGGGCTTGAAACAGCGCTGATAAAGAGGAACTGCCTGCCTACTATGGCGAAAAGCTCCACCAGATACCATAACATCGACATTCTGACGGCGACCCCGGCGCTTAACCTTGTGGCGGCGCAGTTTGAGCAGCTCCCGGAAGATGTTCAGACCGCCAACGTGAGAAAGGTGCTGACTTTCGACCGCAGCTATGAATACGCAGTCCTCGACCTGCCGCCTGCTCTTACAAAGCTGACAGAAAAGGTAATCACGCTCTCCGACAGCGTGTTCGTTCCCATAGAGCTTGGAACATTCGCAATACAGGGCATTCCTGCTGTAACAGGAGCGCTTGCGAACTGCAATGCCAAATTCGGCGGCTGCATCGTGAACAAATTCGACAAGGAAAATCCCGCGGATACAGAGCTGCTGGAATTCCTCAAATGCACCCTCGGAAACAAGGTGCTGAACACCACCATTCCTTTCAGCCGTGTCATCAAAAACTCTTTCAGCTACAAACTGACCGCAAAGGAATACATGAAGTGGACGGCTGCGGCGCAGGCATACGAAAATTTGGCGGCGGAAATCATTGAAAGGCTTGGTGAGGAATAATGAGCAGAAAATTACAGCTTGACAGCGCGATAGCGGCGGATATTCAGACGGTCAACGCCGACAGCTACATAGACAGTCTGAAAATGATAGACATCGACGATATCGAGCCGAACAGAAACAATTTCTATGAAATCTCCGAGATAGAATCTCTTGCGGACGATATAGAGCGCCAGGGCTTAATGAACGCTCTGGTCGTTTCGGAAGACGACGGCAGGTATGAGCTTATCAGCGGTCATCGCCGTTTGGCGGCGTTAAAGTCCCTTATCGCTGACGGGCGCAGGAGAAGCGGCAAAGTTCCCTGTTTCATCAAAGGCGCAAAGCCGAACAATGAAACCGAGCTTGACCTCATAATGCTGAACGCTACCCAGCGCAAGTATTCGGACGCAGATACAATGCGTGAGTACGAGGAACTGACGCGGATTTTCAAGGAGCTTGAGGCAGCCGGAAAGCCCGTCAAGGGCAGAATAAGGGACAGAATCGCAGACGCTCTCAACGTATCTCCGGCGCAGGTCGGAAAGCTGGATAACATCAAGCACAACGCTATCCCAGATGTGGAGCAGGCGGTAAAATCCGGAGATATGTCGATTTCGACAGCCAACGAGGTCGCAAAGCTCGCTCCCGAAAAGCAGCAGAAAATAATCTCCGAAAAGCCGCAGATTACCCATAAGGAGGTCAAGAAAATTCAGCGGCAGGAAAACACCTCCGCTGACGCTGCTACCGAAACTGACGAGGAAGAAGATGAGGACGAAACAGAAGATGAAGATACATCGTCTGAACCGCCTGTCGTTCTTTCCCGTGAGGAATCCGAAGCCCTTTCAAAATACATCGAGGATCTTCTCATTCTGGTAAAGGGCGAGGATTTCAAGGTGCTGCGCAAACTTGCTGACAGGCTGTGATTTTGAAAATGTGCTATTTATAGCACGTTGACAAAGGTACGCATAATAAGTGAAGTTACAAAAGCACATTATTCCAATTTGTGACGCCATGTTGATTAAAATATGATATAATTTTATTGAGGAAATTTTGAATTTAATGTAGTATCTGCTGCTAAAAACGTAGTATATAGTTGAAGCCGGAAAGGAGGCGATAAGATGATAGAAGATGAAAAAATCGTTGAATTGTTTTTCAAACGGTCAGAGCTAGCTATACGGGAGCTTGACAACAAGTACGGCAAAGCCTGCCACAGGCTGTCATACAACATTGTGAACGACAGGCAGGACGCTGAGGAATGTGTAAACGATGCATATCTGGGAGCATGGAACGCCATTCCGCCGGAAAAACCTGATCCGCTGCTGACCTACCTTTGCAAAATCGTTCGGAATATTTCTTTGAAAATGTATTACAGGAAAAAAGCCGCCAAGCGAAGCAGCACTTACACGATTGCTATGGAGGAAATCGAAGCCTGCATAGCAGCACCGAGCACGGTAGAAACCGAATTTGAAGCAAGAGAGCTGGCGCGGGTCATCGAAAGTTTTCTGGATACACTGACCGCTGAAAATCGCGTTATCTTCATGCGGCGGTATTGGTTTTCTGACAGCTGTAAGGATATAGCCGGGCTTGTAGGGCTTACAGAGAAAAATATTACAGTCCGGCTGACGCGCATACGTCAGAAAATGAAAAAGTATCTGATTGAAAAGGGGGTATTTATATGAACTCGAAGAAGTTTACCGAAGCTATGAGCGAAATCGACAACAAGTATGTTGGTGAAGCACTTTCTTACAACAGAACCCGTTTGTTGAAAAAAAGTCATAAAAGGATCGCAGTTTTAGTCGCTGCTGTCATAGCGGTATTAAGTCTTTGCGGATTCACTGCATATGAACTTGGATTATTTGACCCGTGGCTGCAAAATCCATCTGTCGAGCCAATAGAAACCGTCCAGAGCGCAATTGAAGGTCAGGCTGACAAGGAATATACAATAGCCCTACGCGTTGAGAACATAAAGGTCGATGAAGATGAAACGGCGCGTGTTAAAGCTATGTACTCCGGCAGTGAACTTGCAGAAGCAAGAGGGTGGACAGATGAATATCTTGAGAACCACTTTATTGTCGTATGGGCGAAATACTATACGGAGTACGACCATACAAAGACATTTTTAGATGACGGTTATACTGAACAGTATTTTTACCTGACCCAAGATACAAAATCCGGGGAATGGACAATTATCGATAATACATCTCCAAATACTATTTCAAAATAACACAGTAAACACCATTCACAAGGACAGTCAACTTTATGGCTGTCCTTTTTTTGTGCCTATGGGCAAGAAAAGAAGCAGACATGGCAAAGGATAAAATAATCCCACGCCGCCCAAACGCTAAAAATGTGCTATTTATAGCACAAAATCAGAACAGGAGGTATTGATCATGGCAGACGAAGTCGGCTCCGCTGCATTGCAGTCGGGGCAAAAAATCATCGAGGTGGGAGCTGAGCTTATCAAGCTCCTCGCTCCCCTTTTTGAAAAAATGCTGAAAGAACTGTACCACAATTCCGTTGACAGCATTAATCAAATCGGCGGCAGCATTGCCGAGAGATTGGCGAAAGGTACCGTCACGAACGGCGAACTGCTGTACGAAGCCAACAAGGCGGAATGCGGCATCTCCACAACGAGCAACATTCTTTCCGCTGACGCGAAAGCCTTTGCCGCAAAAGCAAAGGAATACAAAATTCCTGTTGCGGTCGTGGGTAAGGGAGATAAGCAGACTATCGAATTTCTCGACCGTGACAAAGGAATAGTCAATCAGATAACGCAGGAGATAATGCAGGAGCGCCTGAAAGAAGCGCCGCAGAGCGTAAAATGCTTTAACATCAGCGCCAACAACGTGACCGCTATGAAATCCGCCTTTGAGGAACAGGGGTTAAGTTGCCAGTTTATGAAATCGGCAGACGGCAAGATAAAATGCGTCTATCCTGCCGAAAACGCTGAGCAGGTTGCCGTTGTCAAGGAAGATTACAAGCGCGTCCACGGCGAGATTTCAGACGATCTGGATATTCGGTCAGATGATAAAGGTATCGTTATCGCCGATGATAAACTCGGGAAGTCCTTTGAATATTCGCCCATGAATAAGGCGCAGACGATGGATATGCTGCGGGAGCAGTTCGGTTATTCCGAAGCAAAGGCTGATTTGGCGGCGAATAAAATCTGCCGTGACCTGAAGCTGGATAAGGACAAGTTCCTTGCCCATACGGAGCAGTATGATAACCTCAATTCACTGAAAACGAATGTCCGTTATCCAAGCGACGACCTTACCCTGCGGGATATGCGCTTTAATTCCGTCAACTTCAAGGACGGCGGCACAACACACATTTTCATTTCAAACGGAGATAAGACCGCCGCCCTCACTCCGGAGAAAATGAGCGAAACAGAGATGAAGAACATCTGTACCAACCGGCTCGGAATGACGGAATATCAGGCTGAAAAGGCTGTTGCGAAGTCCCAAAAAATCGACCGGCAGGTCAAGTCCAAAATCGAAGAACGCACGGTCGGCAAGGACGGAGTTTCGCAGAGCGTAGGCATTGAGAGAACCTCGCAGAATGGCTTTACACTAACGCTCGGCAACAAATCCAAGACTTACAATTTCAGCACGATAAACGTTGCGGACAAAATATCCAGAGATTTTAATATTCCGAAAGAAAACTCTGCTCACATAATCGACAAGGCAAAAAAGCAGAGCGTTCTTCAGAACAAAATCCAGAATTCGCTGAAAAAGCAGCCTGCTTCTCTGACCGTTCCGAAGCCAAAACTCAGCGAAAGTAAGGGGTTGAAACATTGAAAAAGAAAAAGCCTGATATGCTGACGATTTTGCTGTATGCAATTATCGTCTTTGCAGTTCTGTATGTTTCGGCGGGTCTTGGCGCGGCTATGGACTTGTCCGTGGACGATGAGGGCGTTCTGGATTTCAATGTGCTTATGACGCAGTTTGAAACCGTGCTTACCTCTACCGATACGGTCGGAGCGCATTTCACGGACTTTTCATCGTACAGTTTTAAGATAACGCTCATGGTGGCTTTCGCCCTCGGCATATATGCGCTTATGAAATACACTTCCCGAAAACGCCTGCACCGAAAGGGTGTAGAACACGGCTCGGCTCGCTGGGCGAACGAAAAGGAAGAAAAATTTCTTGCCGACAGGATGTCGGCAGGGAGCAAGCCAAAGCGCGGCAAGGACGCCGCGCAACAAAGCTTGCGGACGGCGACAAAGCCCGAAAAGAAAAAGGTTAAGAAATCACCGAAATCTCCATTTGAAACAGACAACAATATCTTGCTCACGCAGGAAGTCCGAATGTCGCTGAATACACGCCAGCACCGGGAAAATCTCAATGTACTGGTAATCGGCGGCTCCGGTTCCGGTAAGTCGAGATTTTATGTCAAACCGAACATAATGCAGCTCAACACCTCGTATGTCGTAACCGACCCGAAAGGCGAACTGCTGCGCTCCTGCGGACGTTTGCTGAAAAAAGCCGGCTATGAAATTCGTGTATTTAACTTGATAGATATGTCGCACAGCAACAATTACAATCCGTTCAATTACATCTACGACAAGGACGGAAACATCAGCAAGACCTACGTCATGAAAATGGTGAATTGTCTGATGAAGAACACAAAGCAGGAAGGCGCGTCCGGCGGCGACCAGTTCTGGGACGACAGTACAAAGGCGCTCACGCTTGCGATTGCCTTTTATCTTCTCGAAAAAAAGACAGACGAAAACGGCAATTCCCTCGACCGTAATTTCAGCACGGTAATGAAGATGATGAGGTTAGCGGAAATCTCCGAACAGGACGAAAACCACCGTTCCCCGCTTGATGAAATGATGGACGAGCTGAGAGGTGAAAATCCTCACAGCATGGCGGTTTCGTTCTATGCGGATTTCAAGAAAGCTCCCGCCGAAACCGCAAAGTCGATACTGATTTCTGCGGCTGTGCGGTTTGCGGCGTTCAATCTTCCGGAAGTCGCAGACCTGACGCACACGGACAACATACACCTTGATACATTGGGTGACCGAAAGACCGCCCTCTTTATTATTATACCGTCCTCGGACGCTACGTTCAACTTCCTTGCGGCAATGATGTACACGCAGCTTTTTGATACGCTTTACGATACGGCGAATTTCAAGTACGGCGGCAGACTTCCCGTCCATGTGCGGTGCCTGCTCGACGAGTTTGCGAATGTCGGCACTATTCCGGATTTTGATAAACTGCTTGCAACAATGCGTAGCATGGAAATATCCGCAAACATCATAATTCAGAATTTGGCGCAGCTCAAAAAGATGTACGACAAATCATGGGAGATACTCACGGGTAACTGCGACAGCCTGCTGTTCCTCGGCGGGCAGGAAGCAAGCACCCTTGAAGCAATATCGAAATCGCTCGGCAAGGAAACCATTGACGTGGTATCCCAGAACCGCACACGAAGTCACAAATCTCCGTCAACCTCGGAGAATAACAGCATTTTGGGTAGAGAACTTATGACGACGGACGAACTCAAGGTCATGAAACCGAACGAGTGCGTACTGATCGTCCGGGCGCTCTACCCTTTTTTCTGTCACAAATTCGACATCGAAAAGCACCAGAATTACAAGTACCTGGAGGACAGCAACAAGAACTATGCCTATTTCATCGACAATTTGCACACCAAAAAAGCTCCGGATATGACCGAAATTTATTCGGAAACCGTGGAGCCGAAACCCGTTGTACAGCCTGTCGATGATGAAAAGGACATTTCAGATATAGACGTTCCCGACGAGGAGGATAACATGACAAACCTTGACGAAGAATTCGACACAAATGAAATCGCCGCTGCTCTGAAACAACACGAAGAACAGACAGCCGGCGAAGAAATGTTCAACGAAAACGAGGAGCTGGATTTCACAGATGATGAAGCCGTTCCCGAAAACCTCATGCCTATGGATTTGTCCACACCAAAGGTTATCGGCGAAGCGGATTTCAGAGAAATTGTGGACAGCCCGTTTTGATCCGGTTACTGCCGCATTTGCGGTTGTACATATATTTATTATTTCAAGGAGGGTTTTCTTATGGAAAACACAATCACTACCACCGCTGCACAGGGTGCAGCAAAGCGCACCAACCCCATTAAGAACTTCATTTCTGCTCTGAACGCAAAGCGCAGGAAGGCTGTGCTTTCACTCACCACAATGGTGACGATGGCGATGGCGTCCTCTGTATCCGCTTTCGCAGAGGGCGGCGAGGGAGTTGCCGACGGCGAGGCTGCTTTCAACAGCGTTATCGGGTTCTTCGCGACGTGGATCGGACGTATCGGTCTGGTAGTCGCCTTTGTCGGCGGCATTATGTTCGCCCTCGCGATCAAGAACGACGACGCAGAAGCCAAGACACGCGGACTTATGACGCTGGCGTCGGGATTTGTGGTGTTCGCGCTCACGCTTTCGCTTGACCTGTTCGGAATCACCGGGTAACTAGGCGAAACAACAGACGGAACAGCGGCAGGCGACTTGTTTGCCGCTGTATTTCCGTATGCAGAAACGAGGTGAATTAATTATGTGGGGATATGGACAATGCCTTGATACTATCAAGGGTATTGTGATGGAACTTAACAGCTTATTCTCAATGCTGATAGAGCTGCTGACGAACGACAGTCTTCTGCAATCTGCCACAAGCACCGTTCCGGATTTGGTATCCGCTATAAAGGCTACATCGCTCACATTGTGCGTGATGTTCTTTCTTATAGATTTCTTCACGAAAACGCTGCATTTTCAGTGGGTGACATGGGAAAACGTCATGATGCTGGTTCTGAAAATGGTCGTTGCAAAGGTCTGCGTGGATAATTCCGAGTTCTTTACGACGGTGATTTACAACGGCTTTAACAGCTTTGTGAATGAAATCAGCGGCACCATAACGCAGTATTCTTTCATCGACACAAGCGACTGGCAGGTCGCAGTCCAGTATTTCGTATCTTCTTCGCAGACGTCGCAAATCATCAACAATACGGACGCAGGATTTCTCAACTTCCAGCCGTTGATTCTCAATATGCAGATTTCCATACAGGGGCTTATCATGAAAATCATTATGATTATAGCCAATGTTGTGGTAATCGCCCGCCTGTTTGAGCTGACGGTCTACACGATGATCGCGCCCGTTCCGCTGTCAACGTTCGCCTGCGACGGTTTATCAGATATCGGCAAGGGATTTCTGAAATCCTACGCCGCAGTAACGCTGCAATCAATAGTTCTTGCGATAATGTTCATCGCCTACGCCGCCGTGAACAATGCGCTCATAGCCGGTCGCATAGGCAGCTATAACCTTGCCCTTGACGGAATAATGGGACTTATAACAACGCTGACGCTGGGTATCGGAGTAATGAGTTCCGGTGCATGGGCAAAGCGGATAGTCGGCTCATCGTGAGGAGGAAGATAACTTGATAGAAATAAAGATACCGAAAGAAATCACCGAATACAAGGAGAAATTTCTGTTCGGGCTGACGATAAGGCAGTGCGTATGCGCTGTGGCTGCTCTCGCCGTCTGCGTTCCGCTGTACATCTTCGGAAAGGACTTCCTCGGAGATGATGTTGTCGGCTGGCTGGTTATCCTGATAGCCGTGCCGATATTCGCGTTTGGCTTTTTCAGATACGACGGTATGCCGTTTGAGAAATTTCTGGCTTTGCTGTACAGACAGAAATGGGTCGAGCCGCAGAAACGCAAGTATGAGGAACTTCCCGTTTTCTGGGACTGCCGCAATGAAATATCCGAGGACGAGATAGCTCATCAGATCACAGAGCAGACAAATAAAATCCGAAAGGAGAGAAAGAAGAAATGAGTATGTTTTCTTCAAAGACTGGCACGACCGAAAGTTCCGCAAAGGACTTGGACAAGGCGCGCCTTGCAAAGCAGAAAAAGCCTAAAAAGACAAAGGAAAAGGCTGTCCGTAAGGTCGCCAGAACCGTGCAGGACACGATCCCTTATGAACACGTTCATGGGAAGTATATTTTTGAAGTAGAGAAAAACCGCTATTCCGTCACTTATTCTTTTTCAGATGTGACCTACGACGCTGCGGACGCAGCCGAGCAGGAGCGTATTTTCCTCGCATATGGCGACCTGCTCAACAGCTTTGATACCTCTGACGATATCCAGATAACGCTCCACAACAACGTTATCAATCAGAAAGAGTTTTCAAGTCAGATACTTCTGAAGCACGCCGGCGACGGCTTTGACGAATACCGCGACGAGTACAACGAAATGCTTTTGGATAAAATGCAGCAGGGTCAGAACGGCATTACCACAAAGAAGTATTTCACGGTGACAGTCACGGCGGCTACTCTGGAACTGGCGCAGCAGAAACTCGCCGCAAAGGAACTGTATATGCGGAGCTGTTTTCAGAAAATCGGCAGCAACATAGAAAAACTGAAAGCCAACGAGCGTATCCGCATTATTGCAGATATTTTCCGCGGCGTTAATCAGGAGATACGCCCGATAAGCAGTTCGGAATTCCTGCGCGGCGCAGAAAAATCGCTGTGCTGCCCCGATTACTTTGAGTTCAAGAAAGACTATTTCATGTACAACGACAAATTCGCGCGAATGGTCTATCTGAAACATCTGCCGTCCTCGCTGGTGGACGATATGCTGAAAGACCTCTGCGAAACCTCGCTGCCGATAGTGGTAACGGTGAACATCGCCCCTGTTGAGCCGAGCGAAGCTATAAAGGTCGTAAAGCGGCAGCTTACGGCAATGCGCTCCAACAAAATGCAGAAAGAGAAAAAGGCGTCGCAGCACGGCGTTTACTCTGACGTGATTTCGGACGACCTGAAACAGTCCCTTGCGGAAGCCGAAGAACTGCTGAACGATTTGCAGAGCAAAAATCAGAAGATGTTCCTGCTTAATCTGGTGGTAATGGTGACGGGAACCAGCTTTGACGAACTGGATAATAACACGGATAAAATCGAAGCCGTGTTCCGTAAGCACGTCTGCACTACCTCCAGAGCCAACTTTCAGCAGGAGGACGCAATGGCAAGCTGTCTGCCGCTGGGAAACTGCCGCTTAAAGGTGCGCCGCACTCTCACAACGGAGAGCGCCTGCGTATTCATGCCGTTTAATTCAAAGGAGCTGTCGCAGAAAGGCGGCGTTTACTACGGATTGAATCAGACCACCAACAATCTGATCATCTTCAACCGTGCAAGTCTTATAAACGCCAACGGATTTATTCTCGGCTGCCCCGGCTCCGGCAAGTCGTTCAGCGCAAAGCGGGAAATGGTGAATGTGTTCCTTGCGACCGACGATGAAATAATAATCGTGGATCCGGAACGTGAATACACGAATCTCGTCAGAGCGCTCGGCGGCGAACTTCTCTACATCTCCGAAAGCAGCGATACACACCTTAACCCGCTTGAAATCTCGCTTGAGGAATACAACAAGGGCGAAGATGTCGTAAGCTCAAAATACGACTTTTTCCTGTCGTTCTTTGAAACCATCATGGGAAAACAGGGCATTTCTCCCGAACAGAAAACTATCATCGACAACTGCCTGCATGAGGTCTACCGCGATTTTCTGCTCGGCAAAACAACGGAAATGCCTACGCTCAAGGATTATTACGATATTCTGTCAAAGCAAACCTCGGAGGAAGCAAAGCCGCTGTATATGTCGCTTGAGCTGTATGTGAACGGCTCTATGAAAACATTTTCCTACCCGTCCAACGTGGACGTCAATAACCGTGTTGTCGTGTACGACATAAAGGATCTGGGCAAGCAGCTCAAACCTCTCGGCATGATGGTAGTGCTTGAAAACCTTTGGGACAAAATCGTCCGCAACCGTGAGCGCGGTATCCGTACCCGCATTTACATAGACGAGATATATCTGCTGTTCCGCAATGAGGAAAGCGCCAACTTCCTGTTTGAGCTGTACAAGCGCGCAAGAAAATGGGGCGGCATTCCGACCGGAATTACGCAGAACGTCGAGGATTTGTTGAAATCCGATACGGCGCGCTCCATGCTTTCAAATTCGGAGTTTATCCTCATGCTCAATCAGGCGGCGAGCGACCGCGACAAGCTGTCGCATCTTCTGAAAATACCCGAAAACATGATGAGTTTCGTTACCGGAGCGCCGGCAGGTTCCGGTCTGATTTACTGCGGACTGAACGGCTCTCTGCCTTTCAAGGACGATTTTCCTACGGATACAAAGCTGTATAAGCTTATGACTACGAAATTCGGTGAGTAATGCTCAGATAGTATAGGGGTGATATATTTGAAAGTCATTACCGAAAAAGGCGGCGTAAAGGCTCGTTCCGTGAACGACCGTTCTATTGAACACAGCATATCTCAGAAAACGGAACTTTCCAAGAAGAACGAAAAGGCGCTTTCGGGCAAAACTGAAAGAACAGTACGCCGTTCTGAAAAAGATGAGCCTATGCCGCACCACAGTGGATCGGTGCCAACCGAACGGCGGCAGTTTGCCGAACGCAAGGAACACGCCAGCGGCAAAGCTGCTGACCGCAAAATCCCGCTTTCAAAATCTGCAACTCCTGTTGGCGTTCCAAGAACCAAAATTAAAACTTCCGGTTCTTCCGAGAAAATAACACCCACTCCGTTCCGACCGCCGAAGCAGTACAAGTTGTCACCTCATCAGCCGAAAAACAAGAAATACAAAGTCTTGAAAAACGGCACGGTTGCTAACGGAACGCTTACCAAGCGGAAAGAGCGTGTGATTTACAGCCAGCAGCAGAACAAAAAGCTGCGGAAAATAAAGCGGAAAAAGATTGATAAATCCCGTCTGAAGCTGCTCAAATCCTTTAGCAGACAGCAGAAAAAGATTTTCCGAAAAAAAGCCGAGCTTATCTCCATTGCCATGGGCGGCGTTGCTCCGGCAAAGGTGAATATTTCAAAGTACCGCAGACTTTCTTCCGCAGCGAAAACCGCCGCTGACATTGCAGCAAAGCCTGCGGAGGTGCTGAAAAAGGGCTTTGTGGCTCAGGCTGAAAAATCCGACGATAACGGCGTTAAAGCCGCGAAACTCGGCGTCCAGATGTACGACCACGGCGTCAGCGGAGTTAAAACCGCCGCAAATGCCGGAGTGAAAACAGCCAAGAACGGCGCTAAAATCACCAAGAGGGTTTACCGGAAAATCCACAAACCTACTTCTGCAGAATTACGGCGAAAGCTGCGGAAACGCGTAAATCACAACATCACGGCAGAAGCCAAATTCCTCGCCAAGCGAGCCGTGAAGAAAGGCGCTGCCAAAGCCGGAAAGGCTGCTGCTCAAACCGCCAAGACAGCCGCTAAAGCTGCGCAGAAAGCAACACAGGCGGCAGGCAAAGCAATCGCCGGGGCGGTATTAAAAATAGCGTCGTTTATTTCGTCCACAATGCCGTACAGCCTCATCATTATCGGCGTGATACTGATAGTGCTGGTTATCTGTTTGTGCTTTGCCGAAATAATAGGCGGCGCAGGCGGGTCTGTCGCCGACGGCGGTGCATGGCTTGTCGATGATAACAGTAATCAGACCCCGGAACAAATCTACGAGGGCTATAAGGAATTCGTCGAACAGGCAAAGGACGTCATGGAAAAACAGGCGAAAGACGCTCTGAAAGACACGGTGACGGGATTTTGCGACGGAGATACTACTGCTCCCCGAAAAATAATCCAGTACATCGACAAGAGCCACAACAACACGTTCTACCCCGCCAAAGGCGCTGACAGAACTATAAATTCGTGGATAGACGATTTTGGCACGGACGATTACGCAGATTATATGTCCCTGCTTTTCGTGCTTATGACAAGGGAGAAACAGCAGGCTGACGGAGTTTCAGACGGCGAAATATACGACTTTGATTTCAAACGCGAGGATTTCGAGGAGTTCATGAAAACCGTCAATCAGAACTACTGCCGCTGGGGTGATACGTTCGTCTATAAGACAGCAGTCGAAACCTCGCCCGTGGCTTGCCCCGGCGAGAACTGCAAGACGAAATACAAATCCGACCGCTGCGCCTATTACACGGACGATGATGGTCACAAACATTATTACTGCAAAGGACACCCGTACTGCCCTATCAATCACACCAAACTGACCGTCAAGCTCTATACGGTCAAGGATTATTACAATGAAGATTATCCCGAAATCTACGATTTCACGGATAACGAAAAGGCAAGATATCAGGCGTCAAAGGCAATAATACAGAGTATGCTTGATTATTGGGAGGGTGGTATCAATTAAGAAACTGTACAATTCATTTATGGGCAAAAGCGTTAAACAGCGCATATTCATCTGCATTATTGCGGTCGTGCTGCTGACGTTTTTGTTCTTTATCATAAAGGCGAATATCTTTGATATGCCGCCTGATACGGCTGAGGGAGCCGAACCGGCTGACCGTCCGCGGTTCCACATCAGCCTTGTTGACATAGGGCTGCTTGCTGCCGTGACAGGCGCATACGTCATTCATAAAATCCGTGAAAAACGGAAGCAAAGGAGATTGTAGCTTGAATACAGACGAGAAAATCGCCGCCTATTCCGAAAAGGTCGAGGTCAAGAAAAAGAAGCTCGACGAAATTAATGCGGTGATCGAAAAGAAGAAAGCTGCCGCCGCTGATCTGAAAGCGGATATTGACGCTCTTTCAAAGAACATCTTTGAGCTGGAAGCACAGCGGCTTTTCAGTATGCTGAAAGACAAGGGTATCGGCATTGGAACAGTCATTGAAGCTGTCAGCACGGGTATTTTCGATGATGAAAACAGCGCTGCGGACAGCAAAGAAAACGGTGCTATAAATAGCACGATCGAACAGGAGGAAAACAAAAATGAAACTGGTAATAGCGGAAAAACCGTCGGTAATGCGTGATATTGCCGCCGTTCTCGGCGCAGCACAAAAGACAGCCGATGGTGCGCTTTGCGGCAACGGATACATAGTCACATCGGCAAGAGGGCACCTTGTCCGGCTGAAACAGCCTGACGAATATAACGAGGGCTACAAGAAGTGGTCGCTCTCCGACCTGCCCATTATGCCGGATTTTCAGTTCGTCCCGATAGAGAATGCGGTTTCGGTTCTGAAAACGCTTGCCCGGCAGATGAACAGCTCCAAAATCGACGAGATTATCGAAGCAACGGACGCCGGACGTGAGGGCGAATGCATTTTCAGATACATATACGACTACATCGGCTGTACAAAACCGGTGCGCCGTCTGTGGATCTCCTCAATGACGGAGGCGAGTATCCGTGCCGGGGTCGCTGACCTTAAACCGGCAAGCGAATACGATAACCTCTATTCCGCTGGATTTACCCGCAGCAAGATAGACTGGCTGTGGGGCATAAATCTGACGCGGCTCTACACAAGCTATTTCGGCGCAAAATGCTCTATCGGGCGCGTCAGAACGGCTGTACTGAATATGCTTGTTCAGCGCGAAAACGAGATAAGCAATTTCGTGAAGCGTCCTTTTTATAAGGTGAAACTCTCAAACGGCGCTGAATGGTTTGACAACGATGCAGACTGCCTTTCTGAAAGAATCGCCGCTGAAAAAATACTTGAAATGTGCAAAGGTCAGCCGGTTACGGTAAAGAGCATAACCTCCCAGAAGAAAAAGGAGAACCGCCCTCTGCTGTTCTCGCTCACCTCTTTGCAGATAGCCGCAAACGATGAGCTTGGATTTTCAGCAGCGAGAACGCTCTCAGTTATGCAGAGCCTTTACGAAAAGAAACTGCTCACCTATCCGAGAACGGACAGCAACTATCT
>ENA-ORMS01001787-ORMS01001787.1-human-gut-metagenome-genome-assembly--contig:-NODE-1787-length-16643-cov-8.869605_pt1 | contig 16643 bp, 10 predicted proteins | sample MGYA00242104_ERZ508997 | MGnify/ENA primary metagenome ERZ508997 (study PRJEB26280, sample SAMEA2338704) | human gut metagenome | biome: human gut; feature: human-associated habitat; material: faeces... | reverse complement strand
TCCCTCAGTGTTTTGAAAAATGAAACATGAAACTAAAAATGAAACATTAAAGTCGTATGTTTCATTTTTCGAAATGACTGATATTCAATTACTTTATAACAAAAAAATGAAACATGAAAGATAAATCAAAGGTTCTGAATACGTATGGGAGGGGGAAGAGCAAAACTCAAATTATACAGTTCTCAAGTTTCTTTTGCACAGTTGTCTGAAAAGCGCCAACCCAAAATTCCCGCCAACGCACAACCTTAACACCTTTGTAATGCGGCTGTAACACTATTGAAACACTATACCTCTACCTTTGCAATCAGAAACAAGCATACCACATGAAGCACATGCTGACGGAACAGTGCGCCCAACTTGCTGGGCTACATGCCAACAAATGAAGCTGCCACGTTCTGCACAAATGCCATCGTGCAAACGAACCAAAAACATACGATTACCGACATGACAAAGAACGTCACCACCAACAAGGACTATGTGTCACGCGACATTAGCTGGATGTACTTTAACCGCCGCATTTTGCAAGAGGCCGAACGCAAAGACATTCCGCTGCTCGAGCGTCTGAGTTTTCTGGGCATTTACTCTAACAACCTCGACGAGTTTTTCCGTGTGCGCGTGGCCTTGCTCAACCGCATTGCCGAGTGTAACGACAAGGAAACGCGCGACGAACGCCACGAGGCCGTACAGACGCTGAAGGTCATCAACAAGCTCAACGCACTCTATGCCAAGGAGTACGAACAGGCCATAAGGCAGGTGGAGGACGACTTGCGACAGGAGCACATCTGCATGGTCAACGACACCGAACTTGACGATGAGCAGCGCAAGTACATTCAACAATATTACTACCAAAAACTCGACGGCTTTATAGCCCCTGTATGGTTTTCGGCCGTCAAGGACCTATCTACTGCTCCCGACGACAGCATTTATCTGGCCGTAAAAATGCGCAAGAAGAGCGACAAGACTCATCCCGAATACGCCATGCTGCAACTGCCCGTCAACCTTGTGGGGCGCTTTGTGCAACTGCCCGACAAGGACGGCAATGCCTACATCATGTACATTGACGACGTGGTGCGCTGTGCACTGCCACTGATTTTTGCCGGACTCAACTATTCGGTGTTCGAAGCCTACGCTTTCAAGTTTACCAAGGACGCCGAGATGGAGATTGACAACGACCTGCGCACTGGTCTGATGCAGAAGATTTCGAAGGGCGTGAAGAGCCGCAAAAAGGGGCAGGCGCTGCGCGTCATCTATGACGCATCAATGCCGCGCGATGCGCTCAAACGCGTGCTGGGCAAGCTCAACATCGACAAGCTCGACACCATACTGGCCGCTGGACGCTACCAGAACCACCGCGACCTGATGTCGTTCCCCGACTGCGGGCGCAAGGACCTTAAATATCCCAAGTGGACACCCGTGCTCAAGCAAGAGCTAATGGGCGAGGGTTCGCTGTTGGCCGCCGTGCGACAGCGCGACCGCTACATTCATGTGCCTTACCACGACTTTGCATCGTACATACGCTTGCTGCAAGAGGCTGCCGTGCACAAGGAGGTGAAGAGCATCGAAACCACGCTCTATCGCTTGGCACGCGAGTCGAAGGTGGTCAAGGCGCTCATCAATGCTGCCCAAAACGGCAAACAGGTGACGGTGGTGATTGAACTGCTGGCACGCTTTGACGAGGCGTCGAATATCAACTGGTCGAAAAAGATGCAGGAGGTGGGCATCAACGTCATATTTGGTGTTGAAGGACTGAAGGTGCACTCCAAAATCACGCACATCGGCATGCGCAAGGGCGCGGACATCTGCGTGGTGAGCACCGGCAACTTTCACGAGGGTAATGCCCGCTGCTACACCGACTATATGCTCATGACGGCCAACCGCAACATTGTGCGCGATGTGGCCCAAGTGTTCGACTTTATCAAGCAGCCCTATCTGCCCGCCAAATACAAGGAGTTGCTTGTGTCGCCCAACGAGATGCGCAACCGCTTTGTCAAACTTATCAACGACGAGATTAAGAACCACAATACGGGCAAACCAGCCTATATACGCATCAAAATCAACCACATAACCGATCCCGTGATGGTGAAGAAACTTTACGAGGCATCGGCCAACGGGGTGAAGATTGACTTGGTGGTGCGCGGCAACTGCTCACTGGTTACGGACATTGCGGGCAAGAGCGACAACATACGCATTGTGGGCATCATCGACCGTTACCTTGAGCACGCGCGCATCTTCCAGTTCTGTGCAGCAGGCGAGGACAAGATGTTTATTGGCTCGGCCGACTGGATGCCACGCAACCTCAATAGCCGCATCGAGGTGGTGACACCCGTTTACGACCCAGCCATTAAGGACGACCTCAAACGAGTGATTGACTATGCGCTGCGCGACAATCAGCAGGGGCGCACCGTCGACGGCACTGGCCGCAACCGACCCTGGCACACTGGGGACGAAGCCGCCCCGTTCCGTTCACAAGAGGCGCTGTATGAGCACTACCGCAACATGGAGACCGAAGAGGCTGCACAATAAGGGTGACGGAGCGACGAGTTGACGAGATGACAGGTAAGTTTGCCAAATTTTTTTTAAGTTTCCTGGCATTCTTACTTTCACCTAAAGTGTATAGCATACTTACTTGTCAACCCGTTAACTTGTCAACCCGTTAACCTATCAACTTATCCACTTAAAACCACCATACATTTTGGCACGATTCAATTACGCTGCAATCGACATTGGTTCCAACGCCGTGCGATTGCTCATCAAAAGCATTGACAGCAAGGCTGACGACAAAAGCAAATTCAAGAAAATCATGTTGCTACGTGTGCCGCTGCGCCTGGGCTTCGACATCTTTACCAACGGCGAGCTGTCGAACAAGAAGGCCGACAAGTTGCGCCGGCTCATGAAGGCTTACCGCCAGTTGATGAAGATATACGACGTGGACGATTACCGCGCCTGTGCCACATCGGCCATGCGCGATGCCGTGAACGGGCCCGAAGTGATAGCGCACATACTGAAGGACACGGGACTCAATATCGAGATTATCGATGGCAAGGAGGAGGCACACATTATATATAGCAACCACCTTGAGTGCATGGCCGACCGCACGGGCAATTACATTTACGTTGACGTGGGCGGTGGCTCTACCGAGGTGAACCACCTGCGCAATGGGCAGTTACTCAGCTCTGCTTCATACAACATTGGCACGGTGCGACTGCTCACCGGCAATGTGCGCGACGACGAATGGCAGCGACTCGAACATGACCTTGACATGATGATGCAGAACGGCATCGACCACATCAACATCATTGGGTCGGGCGGCAACATCAACAAGATTTACCGCATGACGGCTGTCAAGGACCGCACACTGCAACGCATGCCCATCTACTCGGTACAGGCCATTTACGACGAACTCAAGCCCTTGAGCGTGGAGGAGCGCATGGAACAGTTTGCTCTCAAAAACGACCGCGCAGACGTTATCATACCCGCGGCGGAGATATTTCTGCGCATTGCCCGCACCGTGCATGCCGAATATATACATGTGCCTGTTATCGGACTGGCCGACGGCATCATCGACGAGCTATACGCCCAACGCCTCACACGACAAGCGCAAAAGGTGTAGTACAACGGAGTTAGGGAGTTAAAGGGTTCGTGAGTTTCAAAACAGACCTTTTTAGCGAGACCTCTTTGGCGGATATTATTCACTCAATTTTCGGATTTAGGCGGGTACGGCCTAAATCCGAAAATTCAATCATTAATCGACCATTAATCTTTTCATTAAAGGGATAAAAAGAGATTTTGTTCAATAGTAGACTATTGAACAAAATTATATAAGGAATATGATGGCTGCTACCTCGATCACTATGCCCAGTGGTTCTTTTTGTTCTTCTTCACTATCGGTATTTTTGTGGTTGCAGAAGGTGTAGGATTTATGATTGCACAGAGTTGTGAAAAATGACAAACCGACTAACCTTAAGCTTTCGCTTAAAATCAGCCGGCTAATATCAATTCTTGTTATACGACTAAACTATGCTTTTCATTATCTTGGCCGTCTAATAACTCATAGAGAGTTGTATCAGTAAACGTCCTCCATATCTTTAAATCAACGGACTTGTAATCGTTGAAAAGTTGTCCTATGAACTCAATCTCGAATACAAGTATAAGGTCATTCTGATCTTCCTCAGGAGTTCCACTGCGAGTTAAGCCTTGCTCACGATATGAGTCCCTTGCAAGGGCAGCGGAGTTGCAGTCTCTTTGATTTTTGTTTTGTTGCACAATCTTCACATGAGCTTCACGTTTTCGTAATACCCCCTCGTAATTTTGCACCCGAAAACAAAGCATAACAAAACAATATTTTATGAAAAAATCATTCTATACTCCGCTTTTGGCGCTCACTATGGCCACCATGGCTATCCCTGCTATGGGCAACGATTTTGATAGTCCGGGAAGCATTCGTGGAAAAGTGACAGATGCAGAGCATCAAGCCCTGCCAGGAGCAGCAGTGCAGATTGAAAGTTTGCATACGGTGGTCACCAGCGACCAAAACGGCAACTATTCTTTTTCCAACCTCAAGCCTGGCACCTACAAGGTGAAGATTTCTTACGTGGGCTATGAGCCTAAGGTCATCTTCGTCAAATACGACGGACACGCGCTGCTTCAAAACGTGGAACTCACCACAACCAGCACGCTGGGAGAGGCCGTTGTCACTGGCACGTTCTTTGGACAACGCAAAGCCCTACAGGCACAGAAGGAAACAATGGGCGTGAGCAACGTGGTGTCGGCCGACCAAGTAGGGAAATTCCCCGATTCAAACATCGGTGATGCCTTGAAACGCATTAATGGTGTAAACGTGCAATACGACCAGGGGGAAGCCCGCTTTGGACAGGTGCGCGGCACCTCAGCCGATCTCACATCGGTCACGGTCAACGGCAACCGCATTCCCTCGGCTGAAGGTAGCACACGCAACGTGCAGCTCGACTTGATTCCGGCCGACATGATACAAACCATTGAACTGAACAAGGTCGTTACAAGCGATATGGATGGTGATGCCATTGGTGGCGAAATCAATCTTGTTACGAAGAATACGCCCAACCACCGTGTGATGAATTTCAATGTCGGAAGCGGCTTTTCATGGATTAGTAAGAAACCGACATGGGATTTGGGCGCCACCTTTGGCAACCGCTTCTTTAACAACCGCTTTGGTGTGATGGCTTCGGCTTCGTATCAATATGCACCGGGAGGATCGGACAACACGGAGTTTGAATATGTGGAAAACGACGACAAGACGATTGCGCTGAAGGAGGCACAGGTGCGACAGTATTATGTCACCCGCGAACGACAAAGCTATTCTCTTGCCCTTGACTATCTGTTCAACCCGCAACACAAAATTTTCTTTAACGGAATGTATAACCGCCGGAGTGACTGGGAAAACCGCTATCGCATCTCTTATAAGAAACTGAACGGAAAGCCCTCGAAGCAGTCGGTGGTGATGCAGACGAAGGCGGGATCTTCCAACCATAAGGATGCCCGACTTGAATTGCAGCAAACGATGGACTTCACCCTTGGTGGCGAACACGAATTCGGTTTGCTGAAGGCTGATTGGGCGGGCAGTTATTCGCGAGCAACGGAAGACCGTCCCAACGAACGCTATGCTTCCTATCAGCTGAAAGGCGAAGACTTTGCTGCTGGTTTTGAGGATGTGGGCGAAAAACATCCTTATTACGCACTCCAACTTCCAGCGCTTGACGATAGCCACTGGAAACTGGCCGACCTAACCAATAGTAACCAGAACATTGCCGAAAATGAATGGAAGGGCAAATTAAATTTCACACTGCCCATTAGCAATGGTTTGTATGGCAACACCTTGAAGTTCGGAGCGAAATACACCAACAAACACAAAACGCTCAACAAGTCGTTCTACGATTACGACATCGAAGAGGTTCTCGGCAACGACTGGCGCAACCTCACGAGCAACGAAATACGTAATGGTTTCATGCCCGGCTCGCAATATCCCGCTGGAACGGCCTTCATCAGCAAGGAGACGCTGGGCAACATCAATTTCAACCAATACAGCGGCGTTGAGAATCTGGAGGAGGAAGCTGGCAACTACAACATTCGCGAGCAAATCACGGCCGGCTACCTGCGCTTCGACCAAAAGCTTGGCAAGCGACTGACGGCTACAGCAGGCTTGCGCGTTGAACGCACGGACCTCAACACCAATGGTTTCAACGTGACGGTGCCTGAAGAGGGGGATGCCACCATGACGCCAACTGGTGCCTATAAGCATCACTACACTGACCTGCTTCCAAGTATCTTGCTGAAATATCGTTTCAACGAGGACGGCAACTTGCGTGCTTCGGCAACGAAGAGCATTTCGCGCCCCAAATATTCAGCGCTAATTGCCAACAAATGCTACAACACGGCCGACCTGACGGCCACCATTGGCGACCCTAACACGCAGCCGGCGAAAGCCCTGAATCTTGATCTCTCTGCCGACTATTATTTCAAGAGTGTCGGCATGGTGAGCCTGGGTCTTTTCTATAAGGACATCAAGAACGTGAACATCGAATGGTCGTCAAACAAATACCTTGGCAGCGACCTTGGACTGACGGGCGACTTGGCTCAGGAAAGCTGGAAGGTCAGTCAAAACATCAACGCTTACGATGCCCGCGTGCTGGGTGTGGAAGCGGCCTATCAACGTGACTTCGGCTTTATAGCCCCAGCTTTAAAATGCCTCGGATTCTATGCAACTTATACTTACACCCATAGTAGCACACACAATTTCAACGAGCGTCTGAATGTGCAGCAGGGTGAAGACATCAAAGTGGCTGGCTCGCCAGAACACACGGCCAACGCCTCTCTCTTCTTTGAAAAATGGGGAGCCAGCGTTCGCCTGTCATACAACTTCGCCTCGGCATTCATCGACGAAATGAGCACCAGCCGCCAGCTCGACCGCTATTACGACAAGGTGAACTACCTTGACCTCAACGCCAGCTACACGTGGGGAAAGAAAACGAAATACACGGTCTATGCCAACGCTAACAACCTTCTCAACCAGCCGCTCCGCTACTATCAGGGCGAGAAAAACCGCACCATGCAGGTGGAATACTACGGTGTGAAGGTGAACGTGGGTTTCAAAATCAATCTCTAACATCCAATCAATCTCTAACATCCCTTGTATCCAGCCGAAGTGATTCACCATTACTTAAAGGGATAAAACTCTCCGCAGTCTGTAATGTAGCCCCTGAGATGGTTAAAGCGCTACTTTGATTAGATAGCCCAACTACCATCAAGACGCTACTTGCAACTGCGTTTTTTTCCATACAAAAAAACAACGGGGAATCCAGACATTTCTATCCTATTCCCCCTCAACTACACCATAAAAATGAAACGCAACATTCTTCAGAAACTGGCAGCACTGCTTTTCCTTTGCTGCACAACCGCCAACCTCTTTGCCCAGACGCCAGAACAATGGAAAACGCTGAAGGGCGACATCACGCTCTACATGGCCAACGACCTCGGTCGCAACGGCTATTACGAACAGAAAACCATTGCAGAACTGATGGGAAAAATGGCGGAAACGGTGAATCCGAAATGTGTGATTGCCGCTGGAGACATTCATCATTTCAATGGTGTCGCCTCTGTCAGCGACCCACTCTGGACCACCAACTATGAGAACATCTATTCCCATCCAGAACTGATGATTGACTGGTTCCCCGTCCTTGGCAATCACGAATATCGGGGAAACACACAGGCAGTACTCGACTATCACCAAATCAACTGCCGATGGATGATGCCTTCGCGCTATTTCTCTAAGGTGTTCAATAAGAAGGGCATCTCTCTGCGTGTGGTGTTCATTGATACCACACCACTCATTAACCGCTATCGCACAGATGCTGACGTCTATCCCGATGCCTGCAAACAGAACGAAAGCGAACAACTGCAATGGTTGGACGAAACATTGCGCAACGCCCATGAAGACTGGGTCATCGTGGTGGGCCACCACCCCATCTACGCCCAGACCACCAAGCCTGAAGAGGAGCGCAGCGACATGCAGAAGAAGGTGATGCCGATTCTCCACAAATATAAGAATGTGGCCATCTATGCTTGCGGTCATATCCACAATTTTCAGCACATTCGCAAGAAGGCCGACAACATCGACTACGTGGTCAATTCTTCGGCTTCGCTCTCACGCAAAGTGATGCCCACCGATGGCACACAGTTCTGCTCTTCTGAACCAGGCTTCTCCATCATCTCTGCCACAGCCAGTCAGCTCAACCTTTACATGATTGACAAAGAAGGCAAGGTGCTATACACGGTTTCACACAAAAAGTAATGCTACTGCGTTTGGGGCAAGCAGCGAATAATGAATATCGGCCTCAAACACGTAGGGTTTTCAACTTTGGCTATGCTAATCTAAGCGTTTTGATACGTTAGGTAACAAAGTTCCCGAAAAGATTTTCTTGTCAAAGAGGAATATCTTTAATGATTACTGTATGGTAAAAGCTTTTCAGACATAAGTCAGCTTGCACTAAGCAAACTGAGTACAATCTTTAGCAACAGACTTTGGGGGTTCAAAGTCCTTGTATGGAACATTGAATTTCAGAATGTGCCAAATGCACACAAGCACCACCCTGTAGCCTCTAACAACACCGAGGTGGGAAAACAGCGTAACCGACGCACACAAATTATCATCACACCTAAGTTCGATCAATTCATGGACCTTATTGACGAGGCTCCTGAACAGCAACAAAAATAATAAGAAGGCATAATTTTATAAGCCTTGAATAATTAAAGTGGGAGGTAAACACTCTATATGGGTGCTTATCTCCTACTTTTGTGTTTGGGGGAGGATATTTTCAAAAGTAAGCACCTCCTAATCGAAAAGACTGGGTTCTTGTGGAGTAATATTGTACTATAAATTCGGGCATTATCACTCAACTTCGAAGACTAACTATCATTTTGTCAGTTTTGAAAATGTTAAATTATTTTCGTGGACAGTAGTGTAATGTTTCATTCCTGTCTTTTCGACAAACTGCAGTTATTATACTTTCTTCTTGGCAAATCGGTACGTAAGGTCTTCGAGAGAACCGTCTTCCGTGTTGATACGATAGAAGCGTTGGTTGGTGTCGGGTGATGAGAGCGGACCGAACTTAGCGATGTAGGGCCCCGTTTTGATATAGTTCAGCGAAACCTTTAATTGTTCGGGCGTTGGCAGCCAAGTGCGACCAGAATACCAACCTGTGTGAATGCGGCCGTCGTAGTGCTCATGAATGTAAGCACAGAGTTGAAGAACGGCTTCGGGATCGTTGTCGCCCCCTTGTATGCCCACGCAAGTAATCGTACCGTCGTAAGAGTCGATGAGTGCCGTGAGGCGTTCAGGGGAAAGCTCTTCCCCGATGTCGTCGCGCAAGAAGGCACTGTGGCAACCCACGCAACGGTTGGGGCAAAGCGTTAGATTAATGGCTAACGTCACCTCGTCAGGATATTCTTGAAAGACAATATCGTAATTGTAATATTTCAGCATAGTAATTCGTTTTTCAGTTTGGAAGTTATAAAGTTATATCACGTTGATAGTTAGTAATGTTCAAAAAACAACTTGTACAAAATTCAGCAAGGACGGGCTGAAAGCCCAATGATTGCTTTCAGCCCGCCCTCGCTAAAAATTACAGAAGTTATTTTTTGAACATTACTTACTTGCTCGTCAACTTGTCAACTCTCTCACGCCTCCACCTTTTGGTAGTAACGGCGGCCGGCCTCCTTCTGGCGGTCGAGAGAGAAGTTCGACACGCGCTTGAGGTAACCGATGATGCGCGTTAAGTAGTCGAGGTTGGTAGAGCCACACTTGGGACACTTGTGTAGGTGGTGCTTATCGATGTGGCCACAGTCGTTACACAAAGTGTTAGGAATGTTGAACGTAAAGTAGTTGCAACCCTCCTTGGCAGCAACGCGCAGCAACTGACGGTATTGCGGTTGACTGAGGTGTTCGTCAAGGTTCATGTGTAAGGCCGAACCACCTGTGAGGTGTTCGATGAAGCGACGGCCGTGGAGGCGGAACTTCTCGATGATGTCGGTGTTGGGGTCTTCTACTACATAGAAGTAAGAGTTGTAGCAATCACGTGGCACGTAATAACCAGCTTCGCGATCCCAACGAGCGTGTTTTACACCTACGTTCTCGGCCGGAATCATCTCGCAGTTAAACATCACGTCCTTTGAGCGATATTTACGGTTGTAGCCCTCGATGAGACCTAATACGTTGCCAACGAACTCTTCATATTCCTTATTGTCAGAGATTGTGATACCCAAACTTTCGGCAGCCTCTACCATACCATTCACACCGATGGTGAGGTACTGACGCTTGATGTTGATATAGCCTGCGTCGAATAAAGGAAGCATGCCCTTGTCCATCAAGTCCTTGAGGTTGGCATTGTAAGCCAACTGCACTTTGTGCATGAGGTCAATGATGTCGTCGAGGTACTCAACGTATGAGCGGCCTTCGCGGGTAGCCTGCTGAATGCAGCGGTTGAGGTTGACGGTAAGAACAGACTTAGAGCCTGTTGAAACGCCACCAGCACCTAAGGTGTAGCTAAAGCCGTTGTCTTGAATCTCGTTGCGCAAGCGGCAGCAAGAAGCCAAAGAGTCGGCGTTGTCGCTCATGTAAGTGAAGAAGCTGTGGCCTTCGGCGTACATCTCAGAGGTGAAGTCAGCGTACTCCTTATCCATTACGTCACCGTCCTTAGAGAGCAAAGCCATGGTCTCAACGGGGAAGGTAAGAACAGCCTTTGTACGCTCTTGGTTGAACCACTTCATGAAGCGGCGCTGCAACCAGTCGAGAGCGGGCCATGAAGGACGTGAGCCGTCGGGGAAGCGGAACTCGCCAAAGATGCTTTCGAAGTAATACTTGTCGTAGTAAGAGATGTTCCAGAATACAGACTGGAAGTTTCTTGCACCGGTGGGTTGGTTGATAGAGTAGACAATCTGCTCGAAGCAGTCGGTGATCATCTTATCAATGGTGCGCTGACGCGTAGAGAGGTCGACTACCTTATCAGCGTGTTCGTAGTAGTCAGTGCCGTATTCTACCTCTAAGAAGTGGCTCATGTACATCAAGAACTCGGGCGTAGCGCAAGCGCCTGAGAGCATAGAGCTAACGATGAACACCATGTTGACGAAGCCACCGCAGAATGACTTGAGGTTAGTGGGAGCTGTTGAGTTGCCGCCAATGTCCTTTGTGCCGTTGAGCAACCAGGGGTACATGGTGATAGAGGCGCAATAGTTGGCCAATGACGTCTCATCGTTCTTATAGATGTAGTGATTCTTGAGCAGATAGATGTAGCGGTCGGCCAATTCCTTGCCAAACATGTCTTTGATACGATCGCAGAGCAAGCGGCGGTTTAAGCGGATAAAGCCTTGCTTGGGGAGTTCGCCAATGAGGGTAGCAATGTTCTTGTTCTCTACATTGGCATTGGCATCGTATTTCGAACCTGTTGCGGGGTTGGTAGAGTTGCAGTAGTTGATTAAGAAACGGAGTTTGTCAGCCGTTTCGCGATCGTCCTCATGACGCTTGCGGTAGAGCATGAAGGCCTTAGCCACTTCATAGTGGTGTTCAGCCATGAGGGCAACTTCTACTTGGTTTTGCACGTCTTCTACGCTCATGCCATTGCAGAAGCGGAGGCGTTGCATAATGCGATTGAGCGTTTCGGCATCGATGTCCTTATCTTGGCTCTGAAAGGCTTTGATGATTGCTGTCTTAATCTTTTCAACGTTCAGAGGCTCGGTCTTGCCGTTGCGCTTTGTGATAATAAAGTTGTCGGTACACATAGTAAAAAGGGAGTTTTTTTTATAAGGCAAAACGCAGTGTGAAATTTTCCGTTTTGGACAACTTTTAGAAATTTTCGTTATGTAAAGTTGTCCAATTTATTTGCACAAAAAAAGCGAACTTCTTCGTTCTTTTGCTTGTCAAATGATAAGCTACGATGAGCGTAAGAATCTGCATGCAATGTTGTTAGCAAGTGTTCGCGTAGATGGCTTAGAATGATTATAACCCGTTTATAATCAACAAGTTAGAAACATTGCTTACTAAGCGTAGTATGGAAAAATCAGTAACAGATAGTTTAGTAAAAAACCGTTGTCTGTTTGCGTTTCAATCTTGATTTCGTGGGCAAAGATACGGCAAACTTTGTTACGAAAAAAGGAAAAGAAAATAATTTTTTTGGAAAACTTTTCTCTTCCTTAGCGTTCAAAAAGTTATCAATAATCGCTATGTATTGATAACCAATAGAATAAAGTTGTACACTTCAATTTATAATATAGGTAAGGGGGATATTCTCTTTCATTTGCATCCTTACAATTAGCTGCAAACAGCTAATTGAAATCCAATCGTCCCCCCAAAAAATCTTCTCAAAGTTCTTCTATTCCACATTAGGAAAGCCTCTTCCCCTACCCTCTCCCTGGTCGGGGAGGGGGTTAGGGGGAGAGGTCTTATCTAATCTCTTCGCCTTGTAGCGTGGCGCTTGAAGAACTGGTGATGCGTACGCGGACGTATTCACCAGGGTGGTGTGTGCCACGGTCGAAGACAACGACCTTGTTTTGCTCCGTGCGGCCAAAGAGTTGTTCGCGAGAACGCTTGCTCACGCCTTCCACCAATATCTCGTACTCCTTACCTACGCACTTGGCATTGCTCTCTGCGCTCAACTCATTCTGCAAGGCGATGAGTTCGTTCAAACGACGGATTTTCACCTCTTCGCTCACGTCGTCGGGGAGGTGGCGCGAAGCATAAGTGCCGGGGCGTTCACTGTACTTAAACATAAAGGCAGAGTCGTAACCACACTCACGCATGAGCGAGAGCGAAAGTTGGTGATCCACCTCCGTCTCAGAGCAATAACCCGCAAAGATGTCGGTGCTCAAACCACAGTCAGGCACGATGCGACGAATGGCAGCCACGCGGTCCATGTACCACTCACGCGTATACTTACGGTTCATTAACTTCAAGATACGGTCTGACCCGCTCTGTACGGGCAGGTGGATGTGGCGGCAAACGTTTGGTTCTTCGGCTATCACATGCAGCGTCTCGTCACTCATGTCCTTGGGATGGCTGGTGCTAAAGCGAATACGCAAGCCAGGGACGGCGCGTGCTACAGTGCGCAGGAGTTCGGGGAAGCGAATCTCTGTGCCGTCCTCGCGTTTCCAACAGTAAGAGTTGACGTTTTGGCCCAATAGTGTAATCTCTTTGTAGTTGCGGCTTTCGAGGTCGCGTGCTTCGGTCAGAATGCTTTCAATATCGCGTGAACGTTCGCGACCACGCGTATAAGGCACAATGCAGTAGTGGCAGAAGTTGTTGCAACCACGCATAATGCTAACAAACCCAGAAATGCGGCTACCACAGTAGCGTTCGGGTACGATGTCGCGATACGTCTCGGTTGTGCTCAACTCAATGTCAATCGCCTTATTGCCCACCTCGGCTTGTGCGATGAGGTCGGGCAGACTGAGATAAGCATCAGGACCCGCTACGAGGTCGGCACCATGCTCATTGAGCAGTCCGTCCTTTACGCGCTCGGCCATGCAGCCCAACACGCCGATAATCAGTTTGCGACCTTTACGACGCATGGCATTGAGCGCCTCCAAGCGGTGAATAATCTTCTGTTCCGCATTGTCGCGTACAGAGCAAGTGTTGAGGAACACGGCATCAGCCTCGTCCAATGACTCGCAAGGTTCGTAGCCCGCCATCTTCATGACAGAGGCTACGACTTCGCTATCGGCCACATTCATCTGGCAGCCGTATGTTTCGATATATAGATGTTTCATTGATTATTTTTGTAGGTGGGTTGACAAGTTCATGGTGATGTCATTTCCGTCCAAAGTCAGCGGGTACTTCGCCCCAACGTGAAGTCTCCCACTTCAATATAGGTATGTCGGAGAAGTCGTTTGTCTTGAGCCAATGTTCGGCGCGTTCAATCATTTGAAAGAGCTGTTCGGTGCGTGGCGTTCGGGCCAACTTCGTGCGACACTTGCGTGCCTTAATCCACAATAGCGCGTTACGACTATCCGTATAGATCGTCATCACGCGTTGACGCTTCTTTAGGAGAGCCAACGCATGCACGATGGCCAAGAACTCGCCAATATTGTTCGTACCGTGTACAGGGCCGTAGTGAAAGATTTCCTGTCCCGTAGCTAAGTAGACTCCCCGATATTCCATGGGGCCGGGGTTGCCCGAACAAGCTGCATCAACGGCTAAGGCATCGGCCTTTACTTCAAGCGGTAAGGGCAACACCGTGTCGTGTCGGTAGTCAGGTGGTGGGGGAGGACAACCTTTCGGCGCAGTCACTTGGGGAGGACGTTGCGTCTTATCCTCTTCACTCGTCTTAGAACGGCCTGTAGGCACGTTGACGTAATCCGTTGCAGGAGCTTCGAACGCGCGTTTCGCTTCCGCCTCCGACTTAAACGACTTATAAACAGCAGCGGGGAAGCCCACCACTTGTCGTTGGCAGTCTTCCCACGTGCGATATATCCCAGGTTCACGCCCATTCCATACTACGTAGTATTTGGGTTGTGACATTCTTTTCTTTTTTTGTTAACAAGTTGACGAGTTGACAAGTTAACGAGTTAACGGGTAGGTTTGTTCTATATGTATAAGGTAACTTACCCGTCAACTCGTTAACTCGTTAACTCGTTAACTTGTCAACTCGTTAACTCGTCAACTAAAAAAACTACATACGTTCAGGCATCTCGATGCCTAAGAGACCCATGCCGATGCGAACCACCTTTGCTACATTCTTAGAGAGTACGAGGCGGAACATTTGCTTGCGGCTATCCTCTTCGCGTAAGATGCTGAAGTCGTGATAGAATTGATTGTATTCCTTAACCAGCTCGTAGCAATAGTTGGCTACGGCTGCAGGCTGATATTCTTTACCAGCTTGGCGCACGACAGCGGCAAAGTCGGCAATGTGTTGAATAATCTCCTCCTCCTTCGTAGAAATCTCGATGTCGGTGGGCAACGTGTCGGGCACGTTGATGCCAGCGTCGGCAGCCTTGCGCAAGATAGAACGGATACGAGCGTAAGTATATTGAATGAAGGGACCCGTGTTGCCGTTGAAGTCGATACTCTCTTCGGGGTTGAAGAGCATATTCTTACGAGCGTCCACCTTCAGCAAGAAGTACTTCAGTGCACCCATACCTACGATACGAGCCACCTCTTGTTTTTCTTCTTCGCTCATGTCGGTGTTCTTCTTTGCCTCATCGATGGTCTGGCGAGCCTGAGCAATCATGCCTGCTACCAAGTCGTCAGCGTCAACCACCGTACCCTCGCGGCTCTTCATCTTACCGTTAGGCAATTCGACCATACCATACGAGAAGTGAACCAAGCTCTTACCCCATTCAAAACCTAAACGGTCGAGCAAGATAGAGAGTACTTGGAAGTGGTAGTTCTGTTCGTTACCTACGACGTAGATCATCTTGTTGATAGGGAAGTCTTGGAAACGCAACTTTGCCGTACCAATGTCCTGCGTCATATAGACGCTCGTGCCGTCAGCGCGGAGCAACAACTTCTCATCAAGTCCGTCCTTTGTCAAGTCAGCCCATACAGAGCCGTCCTCCTTACGGAAGAAGAGTCCCTTGCTGAGGCCCTCTTCTACGGCCTGCTTACCTACCAAGTAAGTGTCGCTTTCGTAATAGATCTTGTCGAAGCTAACGCCGAGTGCCTTATAAGTCTCGTCAAAACCTTCGTACACCCATTCGTTCATCTTGCGCCACAGGGCACGTACTTCAGGATCGTTGGCCTCCCACTTCACGAGCATCGCGTGTGCCTCTTGCATAAGGGGGCTTTCCTTTTCAGCTTTAGCCTTAGCATCTTCTTCATTCATACCTTCGGCCATAAACTTGGCTTGCAACTCCTTCACCTCAGCGCGGTAGTGCTTATCGAAGGCTACGTAATAGTCGCCAATCAAGTGGTCACCCTTCTTACCGCTGCTTTGAGGAGTCTCGCCGTTGCCATACTTGAGCCATGCCAACATAGACTTACAGATGTGGATACCACGGTCGTTGACAATGTTCGTCTTCACGACGCGGTTGCCGTTAGCCTCTACTACGCCAGCCAAGGCCCAACCCAATAGGTTATTGCGCACGTGGCCTAAGTGGAGGGGCTTATTGGTGTTGGGTGAAGAGTATTCTATCATCACCAATGGGCTATCTTCTGTAGGCTTCGTAATGCCAAAGTGGTCGTCAGCGTCAATGTCGTTGAGCAACGTAATCCACTGCGCAGGAGCGATAACGAGGTTGAGAAAACCCTTTACTACGTTAAACGACTGCAACAGCGAGGTATTATCCTTCAACCACTGACCAATCTCTTGTGCCGTGTCCTCAGGCTTCTTGCGCGAGATGCGCAACAAACCGAAAACTACCAGTGTCAAGTGGCCTTCAAATTCTTTCTTTGTCTTTTGCAATGCCACCTGTTCGGGGGTGATGTCCTGTCCGTAAAGTGCTTTTACGGCCTCTATCACTGCGGCTTGGAGTTGTTGTTCTATCTTCATGCTTAATCTTTTATTTTTATTTTGGCTACAAAGTTAGTGATTAACACAAAACACAGAAAACTTTTAAGGCGAAAACGATGAACTGCAATTTGTCGAATAGAACAAGAATAAAAATTAATGAAATAATTAATGTTC
>ENA-ORMS01001777-ORMS01001777.1-human-gut-metagenome-genome-assembly--contig:-NODE-1777-length-16714-cov-6.891290_pt1 | contig 16714 bp, 7 predicted proteins | sample MGYA00242104_ERZ508997 | MGnify/ENA primary metagenome ERZ508997 (study PRJEB26280, sample SAMEA2338704) | human gut metagenome | biome: human gut; feature: human-associated habitat; material: faeces... | reverse complement strand
GCAGCGCAGCTGTGGGTACAATATGATACACCACCCCTATCGTTCCCCGAAGGGGGACTGACACATCAACTATGATGTTGAGGATGATAGTCGGTCCCGCTTCGCGGAACCAAGAGAGGGTGAGGTGATACCTATCCCACAGCTGCGCTCCTTCGGAGCTTGCAGTGGGTTTCTGAGAGTAACGTTTCCCCTCGGGACACGGCGCTGACTGGCTGTTCTGCTATGGTAGGCTGCGGGGCTACGGCGAGACGCCATCCTACAGTTAGCCTCGTCTGGTTGCCTTCATAGCTGTAGGTAAGGTCGTCAATGGTTCCGTTGTCGCCACTGTCGAGCAATTATAACCCAATTACGTTGTAATTACAAATATTGCTTCATCCATATAAGAATCCAAATCATCAATTAGCCATTCCTCATATTTTCTTTTGCAATAGAATGAAACGATAAAATCCATATTGTCATAACTTATTACAACGTTAAAATTTTGAGGAAATTTCTCCAATAATCCTGCTATTTTAAAGGCAAATTTTAAACTTATTCCAAGACTTTTTGCTACATTTCCAACTTTATCAACATCTACAACCACCTTGTTGTTTGAGAATTCATTTCCAATATAATCCGGATAAAACAGTTCGAACTTTTTAATCAATTCACGTCTTCTCGTTTTTCGATACCTACTTCTATATATTTATTCAACCATAAAGGAAGTACTGTATCTTGTAACGACTTATAATCAATATCACATTTATTAAGAAGTGACATCATTGCCTCATTTATAGAAATCGTATACCGATTAATCTCCGAGGTACTTGTTACCAGTTCTAATTGCTCTTTGTACATCTTATCTTTTTTGCCATATATTATTAATTACGTGTGTTTATATTAGCAATGTAATTCAGTATTTTGCCACATATTTTTTCCAAGTCTCAGGATATATTTTTTTTATCATTTCTAATACCGTCTCTGGAATTTTAGATTTCCTTTCTTGATAATTAATGCCATGCTCACTGAATTTATTTATTATCGCTTTTTTCATCAGATACTCTTTTGAATCAAGTGGATAAGTTAAATACAGCAATAAATCAACAGGGAAAAATGGATTTTTCGAATCAATTTCGGATGTTCCTAACTCATAATAATAATATGGTTCTGTAATACTGGCATTTTTAGATACAATCAAATAATATGCACTCTGAATATCTTCTGAACGTAAAGCTTCTATTGCCGCTGTCGTTCCCAATGGAGTTTTAGCATCTACTTTTGCTCCATATTCAACAAGTGTTTTAACTAAGTTATAACCAGAAGAATATGCTATTGCATACATCAGAGGAGTAGTGCCATATTCTATTACATTTACATCTCCATCTTCATTTGATTTATAATCATATATAATATTGGGGTTCGCTCCAGATTTCAATAAAATCTTCAACATACCATCATCAATAGTCGGTCCCTCATCCCATCTATAAGATATAGCGTCAAAAATTGGTGCTTCTCCACCTTTTGAATGCAAGTTTAAATCTACTCCACACTCTATTAAAGTTTTAGTTGCAGCATATTTTCTTCTTCCGACAGCTCTTCGGATAGGTGACATTCCATAAACAGGTTCTTGGTAATTCAGAAGATTAGGATTCTTATGCAATATCTCCTTAATCTTCTTGCTGTTATCTTTTTCAATGGCTTTAACCAGCTCCCAAGCTGGGGTCTGTTTAAAGAGTCTGATATCAGTGCTATCAATTTCCTCTGAAGAATAGGATTGACTACACCCACTTATTATCAACATAAGAATTAATATTTTATTTATAATGTGCTTCATATAATGCTTTTTTTACTGCTTCCATTGAATGATTATAAAAAGAATTGCCTTTTTGTTTTGGTAATTTTACAATCTTATCAATGGGTTTAGCATTTAAAACCGTTTTATTAAATGTGTTTAAGAATTCTCCTTCTACAATAAAAGCTGTCATACCTTTTCCATATTTTCCTGTGTATTTAGAAACATCTAATCCATAAGCAAAAGAATTAATGGCAGCAGGATTATATAGTAAAGCATTTCTATTTGTAGCTAATGCATTACCTGCCGCTTCAGCACCACCTTTAGAATGACCAACAAAAGTCAGTTCCTTATCACCTAATTGTTTTGATATTTTTCTTGCAGTAGCAATAGATACTTTCATATCTTCAGAACATCCAAATGGTTGTTTAAAATCTTCTATAATACTTTTTTTGCACCTCTCGGATCTTTCCAGATAAGTTCCAGCAGTAGCGAAAGCATATTCTGTAATATTACCTTTTTTATCATATCTAGCATATAACCCTCCTCGAAAAGAGACATTGTCTTTTTGGGTATATACTGCACACATTTTCCATCCACCACATAGTTTTTCCCCAACTTTACCATCGTAAACATGCTCTGCTATTATCGCGCCTTCTTTAGCTGTTGGAATTTCCCCATTCGAATCTAATAGTTTAACCAGATTATTAAAACAATAAACATATGGAGAAACGTAAAACATCTTTTCTGCTAACATATCTATAGAATGCCACCTACCCACGACCGAATCATACCATCTCGCTTCATGATCCTGCATGTTCCATCCGTACATAGTGTCAAGTTCCTTGCCTATGTACTTGTATTTGTTTCGGCTCACGCCACAGCGGTCGCCCATCAGTGCGCCGAATGGGTAATAATGGTTCACCTCCTCGATGTTGCCGTTACCGTCCACCACAAGACGGTTGCTGCCAAGATAGTCCTTCACATAGAAATGCATGACTATGCCGCCACCTTCATCCACACTTGCGTAGCCGCCGTCGAAGAGGATGGTGGAAAGCCTGTCGTTGTTGTAGACAAGATTGGAACAGTAATGGTAATTGCTCTCAAAGGTTTTCACCGTGGGCGTCACCATACCGTTTGTCTTGATATTTGAAGATGGGGTTGGCTTATAGGGCAATACCTGTGAATTGCCTTTTTTGTATGTAGAACGTAATTTTGTTCCATCTGCCGAATACGTGTAGCATACATTGTTGTCAGAGTTTCCCAATACATTCGGCTTGATATTTATGCATTGTGGCAGATCCAGCACATTGTATTCAATGCTTGTTATTCCTTTGTTGCTGTCCGTCAGCATATTGCCGTTGGCATCGTATGTATACTCCGTCTCTTCATTGGAGGCATCACGGAAATGCATGGCTCCACTGTAGCTGGGGCTTTCGTCTGCAGCATCGTCTATCTTCACCACCTGATTGCCTTCATAGCTGTAGGTAAGGTCGTCAATGGTTCCGTAGTCGCCACTGTCGAGCAATCCTTCACGACGGAGCGAGAGGATGTTTCCCATAAGGTCATACTTATAGGATGTGGAGAAATGATTGTTAAGCTTGCCGTTTTCGAGATAACCGGCAGCTGTAAGACGTGACATTCCGTCATAGCTGAACGTATAGCCACGCTTGCCGTACGTGTCGCTCTCGTCGGCTACGGACCAGTCTATAGCCGAAATGTTGCCACCGTATTGCGGCGTAGAGCCATTGTGCGGCTGCTCATAGAACAGGTTCTCCGTATAAAGGGGAGTGCTGATGCGTGTGGGCATACCGTGTAGGTTGTAGCTGTATTCGGTGGCAAGTGACGCAGAGCCGTTACGGCGGTCTGACTGCAGGCGTCCCAGCTCGTCATATCGGTTGTCTGCAAGCGTTACGCTTTGGCCATTGTTTATGGAATAGCGGGTCTGCAGTGGACGGTCAAGGGCGTCGTAGGTATAGCCATAGCTTTCTTCCGCCGTCAGCTTACCCGCCGCTGTGTGCGTAACTACCATAGACAATGGCTTGCCGGAGAACGTATATTCTGTGACGGTACGGTCTTTACCGCCTAATATGTTGGAGGTCTCTACACAGGCAATGCGGTCTTCACTATCGTAGGAAAAAACGGAGCAGATCTCTGAAGGCGTGGCATGGGATTTGTCAGCGGGAGAATTTAGATATACAGTGGCCGGTTCAAGCACAGCTGTCATCGTACCTGTCTTCAGGCCACGTGCGTTACGGTTGTCCATACGGTTCAAGCCTTCAAACTGCCGTAGGGTCAGAAACCGATAGTCATCATAATAGTCGGCTGTCAATAAAGACGGAGCCTGCAGCACTATATTGGAGCAATATCCCGTGCCGCAGATTGAGGATGCCGCATTGGCATAGTCTGTTTTGGCAACACGTACGAACATACCCTCCACAGCCGCCGCGTCAGGCGCACCACACAGACCTTCCACTGCAGTACGTCCGAAACGGTCTGGAATGGAGAAATTCCATCTGTTTCCCTTGCGCAGGTTGCCGTCCTGACTGAACACGGCGTTTCCCGTAATGTCATTGATGTAATAAACGGGATCTGCGCCGGGAAGCTTCTTTTCCACAAGAAGCATGCGGTTGTCGTAGCGATAGAAATAGGCATACTGACGGAGGGGCATACATGAGCGTATGTCCCATGATTTCCAGCTGGTTCTCGTCATGCCGTCCAAGGCTGGTGGAAGGACAAAACGCAGTTTGCCCAAAGCGTCATAAACGTAATAAGTGTCAGCCGTAAAGCCTCGGCTGCCATCCAAGACATGGCGTTCGAGCACCTTGTTGCCTTTCCAGTCCGTAAAGGTCAACACGGTACGGTTGTCTGCATCCACAGTCTTGACAACAGCCAGCTCGCCGTCAGCGTAACTGCCAAGGGCGCGGAATGTATAGTCGCTTGACGGGACAAAGCGCTGACAACGATACATTGCGTCGGACTGTCTGTTGCCGACGAAGGATGTGGTGTACGGTCGCTTGCTGAATGCGACTCCCGGCTGAAGGATGCGCACAGCTTCTGCTGATGGGGAAAGCTCGTATTGTGACTCCCTGAAAGCAAGACTGTCATCATACTCGGAGGAAGAGTTTCCGAGAAAATCGCGTCGGGATATGGGACCGTTAGCTGCACTGCAAGGAACAGCCAGCCATTCCTTCACGGTACGGTCCAGCGCATCATATTCGGTCAGTGTGGCAAGGTCACGACTGTCCGTTGAAGCACCTCTGGCAACGACGTTTACCGGACATCCGAAAGAGTCGTAATATGTGGACGTGGTGACGGACGTGCCTTTTCTTGCTGACGTATAGGTATGCTCCGTCACCGAATTACAGCCTTTCAGCCGCTTCTCTGAATATATGGAGTAGTCGAAGGATTTCACCACATTGCCGCCCGTGTCTGATATCGTTGACAATCTGCCGCCGTCATAACCATAGCTGACGGTGCGCGTGTTGGGATAGTATATGGCGGTACAGCCCACAAGAGGCTTGTAGGCGTATCGTGTGACGAGCACTGAATCCGAGGACAACGCAGCCTCGGCTGCCTTTTGGTCTGCAGTAACAATGCCGCCCTTTATTGCAGCGACGGGCAATGATGCCTCCGTGTCCCACATGTACGATGTGGGAACGCCGCTGTTTATGCGTGTGGCGAGAAGATTTCCGCGATGGTCATAGTCGAGAAATTCCTGCCGTGCCACTTCCGTCCCTCTGTGTGTGATGCTGGAGAGTGCAGGAAATACGCTACCGTTTGTTCCGAACTCGTCATAGTCGTTCCTGACAATGACGGTGTCATTATCGTCAGATATGTACTTTTCCATAACCGGAAGCATACGCATGCCCTTACCGCTCACTGCCCTGTAGAAAGCGGTTTTCATGTTGGCGGAGCGATACCAGTTACGCTCCACCGTCGAGTTGCCGCAACTCAAGCGTACGGACTGCAGGACATGCAAATCTGAAGCACTGAAGTCGTCCGTGGAGGAAACGCCGTAAAGATCTTTCTTCTTGTCACGGCCGTCATACCGGTATGCTGCCGCTACCGTACGCGATGTTCCGTCTTCGTTGAAGGTTGTCACTATGGTTGAATCCTTGAACAGACGCCCGCTGATGACAGAAACGGGGAAATAGTTGAAGTCATCGTTGCTTTCATAGACTTCACGTAGTCTGTCTGACATGACATTGCGTGTGAGGCCCTCTACATATAGACCCGTATTTATCGGGGCGTCAAGGTCTGTGCTGTAGCGGTTGACGGTGCGTTCCATAGGCTCATAGCCATTGTCCGTGCAGCGATAGGTGGTCTTACTGACAAGCGGGGCCTTCTCCCAGAATGACTCCCGGACATGTCCGTCAAGGATTTGTGGACCGAAAACGCGTTCTGCACAGACCAACGCACCATCTTCCGTATGGGAAGTCTTTATGGGATAGCCTAAATAACGTTCATTCGTGTACATCATGTCAATGATTCTCAGGGAATTGACGATGTAGGTGTTTTGTACATTGGACGTATCGAACATGTATTTTGTCAATACAGGCTTGTCCAATGACGTGCCGCTTGTCTTCTCCGTGACACAGCCATAGTATACGGTGGCGTTTTCAAGTTGGGCTCCGGGAGTGCGGCATGAAGTGGTAAACGTAGCGCCGGTTGTGTAGCTGGCTTGCATACGTTGGTTGTAGATGATGGTGCCGCCGAGGGAAATGAATGAAGAGGGTCTGAGGCACTTCAGCGGAAAAGTGCATACGGGATTGCTGTAGCTGAACTCACGGATACGTTTGCGCTTTGTTATCGGGTCGGTTACGGTGACTGACTTTATACGTAGACCTATGGAGACATAATAGTATACCGAATCTTCAGGCAATGTAAAATCAGGAGCGTCAGTACCCGGAATCACCGGAGCAGGTTCTTTTTTCCATTCTGTTGTCCACTTATTGTTGTTACCTTGTTGTGTTACGCCAGTGTTCTGGTTGTTTCCTGTTCTGCTATTGTTATTGTCAGAGACATTCCGGTCGTCGGGAAGGAGAAGCGAATCGCATGCGCTTTGCTCATACTCGAAAGTTGTCGTAGCTCCGAGACCGTCTGTTATTTTTTCAAGTGTGTAGCCTTTCGCAGAATTCAGATACGGGATACGCAGCATGCTGATCTTGCCGTCCGTATCAAGAACGCTGAAACTTATCCTTTTCGGATGGGATGGGTTATAGTTCTTGTAACCGAACAGGTCAGTATGCTTCGATTCTTGCCCAGGAAAATAATCAAACTTCTGTTTGTCTATAAGACGGTTTCCGTCCTTTACAGACATGCCGCTGAGCAATATACGTCCGTCATTGGTGGACGTGTAAGTGAACGAAACTTTTCTTACTGTTTCACTGTCAGGCGAGAGCACATCCATACCATTGATGGTGTGATAGTTTGTGGAAGAAAACTTGGCATGACTGAACTCGATGCGGCAAGTACGTGAAGAGATGGCGGTAAGGATACGCTTGTCGGGATACTCGTTATGGACGAACGGCGACAGCCCATCACTGCTGTTGCCCACACTCTCCGTGACAGGTCCACGGGCGGGTAGGCAATAGCTACGGTAGTCTGCGGATTTCTGAAAATCGTAACGTGAGAACGGCTCACTAGAATACCTATAACTGATTGTGTCAGTGTTGTTGGCGGTTATAATACGGCTGAGATGCCATGCCGTTACCGCTTCATAAAACGGGGTATTTTTGTCGGTTGTCTGGTATATCCTTCGTATGTAATTGTACCTTGTATGCTCACGTTCCGTGAAGTAATAACGGTCGCCGTCGGGTGTGGTAATGCAGAAATTGCGTACACCTTCGTCTCTGCTGTCATAGAAATCGATGGCCAGGTCGGTTTGAGGCAATTGCTTTATACTGTCGCCTTGTATGATGAAACTGCCTGAATAACCGGCAAAGCTATAGCTGTAACGGTCATACCACGTATCCACGGTGTTTTGCAGGGCATCGGCAAGGCAAGATGGGTTGACGCTATTGTCATTATATGCTGTAGATTTGGCTTGCTCGTCAGGGACGCCGATCACAGTGCGTGATATGCATCCTCCTCCAAGCAGCGACCATCCGAGACCGGTCTCGCAATGTTCGTCGTCCGCCTTGATGCCTGCAGCGTGGTATGAAAGGGCTATGGGCAGACTGTAGCCGCCGACGGACATGGTGTAAAGAGGGATGTTTACTGAGAGCACGCCGGTGTTGAGGGCTACCGGGTGGTCCATATAACGGCGCATCTGGGCAGCTTCAGGCGAAGGCAGCACGGTGCCGTCCGAAAGCGTATAAGGTACATTCAGAGTGCCGTTATTGATGAGTTCGGAGGGAGTAGGCTTCTGCGAATATGCAGCAGGAGACACAAATATAATGGACAGTACAGCAAGTATTGTATACTTGACAGACCAAGGAAGATGCCTTACCTTTTTCATACCTTACATTTTTATGAATTGAACTACAAGGATTACTGTATGTTGAATTTTTCGGACGATACGCTGCCGTTTGCATTGATGTAAAGGACGTACTGGCCTCTTGGCAAACCGGCGCAGCTGATGTCCATGGAGTTATTCTCGCCTGGTTGGTAGTTGCCTGAGAAGGAACGGAATGCCATGCCCTCAGAGTTGGAAAGGACGAACGACACCGATGCAGGGCTGTTGACGGTGAACTCCACATGTATGTTTCTGCAGCTCTCATCCATGCTGCAATGATAGTCCATAATATTGTCGCCGGCCGCCTCTGACGGTTTTCTGTAAGGCACATACGTCCCGTCCTTTACCTTCTGGCGTACCTCAATATTTGCCTCGTCAAGGTCAAGGTTTTCCTGTTCTTCGAAAGGACAGTATAAGGAATATTCAGCCACAACATCTCCTCTGTATGAATACCGGCAACGCTCCGCCACGGGATAACGATAGCCCGGCGCATACCATCGGTAAAGGTCTTCCTGCAATACCAAAGAGTCGCTGTTTATGCATGCCCGAATGCTGTCATCAGTAAAAAAGCCGTAGTCGGACGGCACTTGCTCACGTGGAAAATACATTACGTTCTCACGGCGGAGCGCATGCAGACATATAACGTTATGCAGCGTGTCACCGTCTGCCGTTACAAGAGACCCCTGCTCGTCTGCGCAAAGCGAATAGCTGCCACATGAGCGCACACGTAGCTTGTCGCAGAAAGTGCCCGTGCCATGGAATATTCCGCTTATACGATCGCCATAAGAGATTGGGAACATGAGATATGTCTGAGGCAGGTCATAATGTATATATGTCTGATTGTCCTCCTTTACTGAAAGTTTCAAGGCATTGTTCTCAATGGAGAAATGGTTTAAGACATTGCGTTCTGAAAAGTAAATATTGCAGAGAGAATCCTTTGATTGGTAGAATTTCTGTAAAACCGTAATATCGTCATCCTTCCTATGAATTGTCCATAGCTTTGCCTCCTTACTGTCTGTTCTCTCTTCCGTCAACAAGCACAACTCCTTCTTTATGATATCACCGCTACGGAACATGTTATGCAGCATGTCCACCTGTTGTGCAGTACAAAAAACAAATGAGCGGCACAGCATACACAATATTATGAAAACAGACTTTCCCATAAGATATGGTTTAGGTTTTTACATTAAACAAATTTAGTAAAATTATGTATAGGGTGTACGCGGGAAGCTGTTCTTTTAACAAAGATTATACTAACGGGTTGCACCCGAATTTTGAATTGATAGGGTAAATTACAGGTCACACGGTAGGAGGTACGGTTTGTAACCATACCACTCAATCTATATTAAATACTAATAATCAATAGATTTTTCAGACTGAGTGGTACGGCTTCAAGCCGTACCTCCTACAATATCAATTCAAAATGTGCTAATTCATAATGCGCCTTAGCGCACAACTCAAAATTCCTCGCTCGGCTTTGCCGCTTGCCTAAGCAAGAACTCAAAATTCCTAACTCGGACGGCGGATGCCGTCCGTCATGCAAATATCGTACAAAGAGTAAAAAGCTGTTACAAAATAAAAAATGATTCTATAGATTTTGAGAGCCGTTTTTCTGCTGTTTTGTTGCATTTGTGACACCATGATTTATCAATACAGCCTCTTTTACACTCCAATAGTAACCCTATAAGAGTGCAAGAGAGGCTGTATTGCTTGACAAGAGAGGCTGTGTTGGAGTGTAAAAGTGGCTCTATTGCAGCCAAATGAAGCTTGTTTTGCTTCGTCATTCATTGCACACTTCTCTTCTTAGCAGCATAATCTGCTGTATGTCAGCACACTATCGCTGCACGCTCAAAACTCAAAAATTTCGCACTAAGGATTTCTTTGTGCGCTGAACGAAGAGTATTGAGCGTTAGAAATGCAAATATTGTGTCAGACGGCAGATTGCTGTGTTAGGCAACCTCCCATTGCAGGTCATCAATCAGAGCGTAATCTGTGGGAGACTCATACTCTATCAGCTGGTGTATGGTGGGTGCGTGGCTACGGCGAGACGCCATAGCCTCCTAAGTTAGCCTTTTCTTCATTCAATGCGACTTCAGGTAAGCGTCCACCTTATGCGCCGCGTCGCGTCCGCTTGCCATTGCCCTTACCACGAGCGAGGCTCCGTTCTTGGCATCGCCGCAGACGAAGACATTCTCGGGATAGTCAGGATGCTGAGGTTTGAGGAATCCCATTGCGAGGAAGCATGCCTCGCACTTTATCACCTCCGGGTCGCCAGCCTCAACCATGACGGGACGGCCTCCCTCGGGATTCGGCTGCCAATCGATGGGCTGCACGCGGACGCCACGCAGCTGACCGTTCTTGCCTATAAACTCCAGCGTATTGATGTTCCAGCGGCGCGTACATCCCTCTTCGTGGCTGGACGTGGTCTTGAGCACGCGCGGATAATTGGGCCACGGATTCTTCGGATCGTCCGGACCCTCCACGGGGCGCGGCATAATCTCAATCTGCGTGACACTCTTACATCCCTGTCGATGCGCCGTTCCGATGCAGTCCGAACCTGTGTCGCCACCGCCGATGACCAGAACGTCCTTGCCCTTGCAGGTGACACGCTCGTCCTTGGAATACTCCACACCAGAGAGGACGCGGTTCTGTTGCGAGAGCAATTCCAAGGCGAGGTGCACACCTTTAAGTTCACGACCGGGGACGTTCTTCAGGTCACGAGCCTCGGGCGTTCCTGTCGCAAGGACGTAGGCATCAAATCCTTCGGGTAATGAAGCGGGTTCGATGACTGTATTGTATACGAACCGTATGCCTTCCTGAATGAGGATGTCAAGCCTACGGTCGATGATGTTCTTTGAGAGCTTGAAGTTGGGGATGCCGTAACGCAGCAGACCGCCGGCAGCCTCGTTCTTGTCAAAGACGGTGACGGCATAACCCATACGGTTAAGACGATTGGCAGCCACAAGTCCGGCAGGACCGGCACCTATGACCGCAACACTCTTGCCGTTGCGCGGGAATATCATGGGCTTGATATAGTCCTCGTGCCATGCTGTCTCTGTGATGGCAGCCTCGTTCTCACGGTTGGTGACCGGGGCATGGTCAGTAAGATTCAGGACGCAAGCCTTTTCGCAGAGCGCAGGACAGATGCGTCCTGTGAATTCCGGAAAGTCGTTCGTGGCATTGAGCAGACGATAAGCCAGTTCCCAGTCGCCCTTGCAGAGAGCGTCATTCCATTCCGGATCCTTATTGCCCAGCGGGCAAGCCCAATGGCAGAAGGGCACGCCGCAGTCCATGCAGCGGCTTGCCTGAGCCATACGGTCACGCGAGTTGAGAGTCTGCTCCACCTCGCCAAAGTCATGTATTCTTTCGTGTAAAGGACGATACCCAGCTTCCAGCCTGGGCACTTCCATGAAAGCTTTTAGTTTTCCCATCTCTTCCTTAGTTATTTATTAGTTGCATATTGGCGATCTTCTCTTCCAGCTGACGCATTTTCTCCTCCTGGAGCACACGCTTGTATTCGATAGGAGTGACAAGGATGAAGTCCTCCACATAGTGGTTCCAGTCGTCAAGCATGCGGCGTGCCAAGGCAGAACCCGTATATAGGTAGTGCTGGCGGATGAGTTCGTGGAGTTCCTTGCGTGCCGAGCTTTCCTCGACGAGCGAAATCTCCACCTGATCCATATTGCAGAAATAATCGAATGTGTGTTCACGGTCCCAGACGTAAGCCAGACCTCCACTCATACCGGCGGCGAAATTGCGACCTATCTGTCCAAGTACCACTACACGACCGCCGGTCATATACTCGCAGCCGTGGTCGCCCACGCCCTCCACCACGGCGACGGCGCCGGAGTTGCGGACGCAGAACCGTTCGCCCACCCTACCGTTGACATACAGTTCGCCACCGGTGGCGCCGTACAGTCCTGTGTTGCCGGCTATGATATTGTCCTCAGCCACGAAGTCAGCACTCGTACGTGACGGAGGCAGAATGCTGATACGTCCGCCGGAGAGTCCCTTGGCGAAGTAGTCATTAGCCTCACCTTCCAGTCTGACGTTGACGCCGCGGACAGCGAAGGCTCCGAAACTCTGACCTGCCGAACCCTTGAACTTTATGTTAATGGTGGAATCGGGCAGTCCCTCCTCGCCGTAACGCTTGGCTATGACACCTGAGAGCATGGTGGTGACGGCGCGGTCCGTATTCTTGATGGCGTAGTCCAGATTCACCTCCTCCTGGTTCTCGATGGCTTTAGCGCAGGCAGAGATGATGTCTTCGTCCTTCACGCCGCTCACCTTCGTAAATTCGCTACGGTCCCAATAGAGAGCCTTCTCCGTGTCAGGACGATGGAGCAGTCGGCTGAAGTCGATGGTTCCGAGCTTGGACGACTTGTCCTGCGGGATTACCTCTATCATGTCCGTGCGACCGATGATGTCCTTAAGATGTCTTACGCCAAGCTCAGACAGATATTCGCGCGTCTGCTGGGCAAGGAACGCGAAGAAGTTGACCACGTATTCGGCACGTCCACGGAACTTGGCACGAAGGGTTTCGTCCTGCGTTGCCACACCTACGGGACACGTATTGGTGTTGCACTTGCGCATCATCAGACAGCCGAGCACGATGAGAGGCAGCGTGCCGAAAGAGAACTCGTCTGCACCGAGCATTGCCATGATGATGACATCGCGTGCCGTCTTGAGCTGTCCGTCAGTCTGAAGGCGAACCTGATCGCGCAGACCGTTGAGCACCAGCGTCTGCTGAGCCTCAGCCAGACCTATCTCGGGCGATATACCAGCAAATCGCATTGACGATACGGGGCTTGCTCCTGTTCCGCCCTCGGCACCGGAAATGACGATGAGGTCAGCCTTTGCCTTTGCCACGCCTGCTGCAATGGTGCCCACACCGCTCTCAGCCACAAGCTTGACGCTGACTGCGGCTGTAGGATTGATGTTCTTGAGGTCGAAGATAAGCTGGGCAAGGTCTTCGATGGAATAGATGTCGTGATGTGGCGGGGGCGAAATAAGCGTGATTCCGGGGATGGCATTACGCGTCTTGGCAATGATCTTGTTCACCTTGAAGCCGGGCAACTGTCCGCCTTCACCAGGTTTTGCACCCTGCGCCACCTTGATTTGCAGCTCCTCTGCATTGACCAGATATTCAGCCGTAACGCCGAAACGTCCAGAAGCAATCTGCTTGGTCTTGCTGCTGAGCGACACGCCGTCCACCTCCGTGTGGTAACGGACATTATCTTCGCCGCCCTCACCCGTATTGCTTCGTGCTCCAAGACGGTTCATTGCCAAGGCAAGAGCCTCATGCGCCTCGATGCTGAGTGCACCGAACGACATGGCTCCAGTGACGAAGTGGCGTACGATGCTCTCCACCGGCTCCACCTCGTCAATCGGTGTTGGCGTGGCAGCTTTCTTGAAGGTGAGCAGATTGCGAAGGAAGATTGGGCGCTGACCCTTCTCGGTGTCTCCCGTAGCGGAGTGAGTGTCAACGATTGCAGCCCACTCCTTAAACTGCTTATAGCTGCCCAAGCGTGTGGCAAGCTGCAGTTTCGTTATGGTTTCGGGGTTCCATGCGTGCTCGATGCCGTCCTTCCTGTAACTGAAAAGGCCGTTGTTAGGAAGGAAATACTTCTCCTCCGCTTTCTCCACCGGAGACGGGAAGAAAGCAGACTGATTGAGTTCGGTGTATTCTCTCGCGATATCCTTCAGGCCGATACCGCCGATGGTGCTTATCTCCGTACCGAAATGCTTTCTGAGCAATGCCTCGGAAATGCCGATACTCTCGAATATCTTGGCTCCACGATAAGAACGGATGGTGGATATGCCCATCTTCGACATTATCTTCTTCAGACCCTTGTCCACAGCCTTGATGTAGTTCTGTTCGGCTGTATGATATTCTTCCTGAATCTTATGCGTAGAGACAAGGTGGTCTATGATGGCGAAGGTCATGTACGGGCAGATGGCGCTGGCTCCGTAGCCGAGCAGCAAGGCGGCGTGCATCACCTCCCTTATCTCGCCGCTCTCCACGATGATGGCTGTCTGAACACGCTTGCCCACGGAGATAAGATAATGGTGGACGGCGCTGACAGCGAGAAGCGACGGTATGGCAGCATGCTTGCCGTCGATGTCACGGTCGGTAAGAATGATATAGTTGACACCCTCGTCTACGCTCTCCTCTGCCTTCTTGCACAGATTGTCCAAGGCGCTGCGCAGACTGCTTTCGCCTTTCTCCACATCGAAGAGCATAGGCAGCTTCACGGTATTGAATCCCTTATAGCGGATATTGCAAAGCAGGTCCAGCTCGGTATTGGTGAGCACGGGCTGCGGCAGACGCACCATCTTGCAGTTGCTTTCGTCGGGAGTAAGAATGCCACTACCCACACGTCCGATGTATTCCGTTAGCGACATAACCAGTTCCTCACGAATAGGGTCGATGGCAGGGTTGGTGACCTGCGCAAACTGCTGACGGAAATAATTGAACAACAGCTGCGGACGCTCGCTAAGAACGGCGAGCGGCGTGTCGTTACCCATAGCAGCCACCGGCTCCTGTCCCTTTGTACACATAGGTATGATGGTGCGGTCAATGTCTTCCTCACCAAAGCCGAAGGCACGCAGCTTCGTGTCGTAGTCAGTAACGGAGTTGGCTACCTTACGACCACTTCTGAGGTTCTCCAGCTGAATGCGTCCTGTGGAGAGCCACTGGCGGTAAGGATGTTCATGAGCCAAACGGTCCTTTATCTCACCGTCATAATATATCTTGCCTTCTTCGGTGTCGATAAGCAGAATCTTTCCCGGCTCAAGACGTCCCTTGCTGACGACGTCAGACGGCTCGAAGTCCATGACTCCAACCTCGCTTGCCACCACCATCATACCGCTCTTGGTTATCGTATAGCGTGACGGACGAAGACCGTTGCGGTCGAGCATGCCGCCGGCATAACGTCCGTCCGAGAACATAAGCGCAGCAGGACCGTCCCACGGCTCCATCAGGATGGAATAATACTCGTAAAAAGCCTTGAGGTCTTCGGATATAGGATTCTTGTCGTTGAACGATTCGGGCACAAGGATAGCCATGGCTTGAGGCAGACTCATGCCGCTCATTATCAGAAACTCGAACACGTTGTCCAGCGAAGCCGAGTCGCTCATGTCCTCCTCCACGATGGGCAGGATGTCCTTGATGTCGCCCAATGCGCCCGAACTGAGCACGCTCTCTCGTGCCTTCATCCACGCACGGTTGCCTCGCACGGTGTTTATTTCGCCGTTATGACAGAGCAAGCGGAAGGGTTGGGCGAGTTTCCATTTAGGGAATGTATTGGTGGAGAATCGGCTATGCACCAGCGCCAGTCCCGAAGTGAAGTAAGGATTGGTAAGGTCCTGATAGAAGCGGCGCAGCTGTCCGCTCGTAAGCATACCTTTATAAACAATGTTCTTGGAAGATAATGAACAGATATAGAAGGAATCTATACCGAGTGGCAAGACTCTGCGTTCGATGCGCTTTCTTACCTTATAAAGCTTGGTCTCAAGCGAGACAGCATCTTCCCCTTCAGAGGATGTGGAGAGAGAGGGCATCGGCGCCACGAACATCTGGCGTATGTCGGGCATCACCTCGCGTGCTGCCACGCCCGGTACGTCCTCGTTGACGGGCACGTTACGCAGATGCATCAGTTCCAGACCTTCACGTTCGATTTCCTCTATCATGATGTTCAGAATCTGATTCTGCAGCTTCTCTTCTCGCGGAAGAAACACCAAGCCGGTTCCGTAACGTCCCTTTTCGGGCACGGGAATGCCTTGCAGCAGAATAAACTCGTGCGGAATCTGAACCATTATGCCAGCGCCGTCACCTGTCTTGTCACGAGTTTCGGCACCACGATGCTGCATGTTCTCCAACACTCGCAGGGCGTTATCCACCAACTCATGACTCTTGCCTCCATGTATGTTCACCACCATTCCCACGCCGCACGCATCGTGCTCGTAGGCAGAGGTATACAATCCTTGTTTTGCGTCCATAATATAATGTTTGGTTGATACCTTAAAACAACTTCTTACCCGAAGGATTTTTCTTATCTACAATCCAACAACGGTTTTCCCAGTCCTTGCTTACACTTTGTTCGTATATTGCAACAATCAACAGCAATATACAAGCTTATTTGTGTTTTCAGTTACAAAAGTAAGATAATGTATTAAAATACGCAAATATTACGACAGTTTTTTGCTTCAATAGCTGATATTTTGTTACGAAAACAACTAAATGAATGACGTTTTTATGTTAATATGTAAGATACGTAAACAAAAATCGAATAATATATAAGCAAGACAAGTGTTCTGAAAAAAAAGCTGAATTTAAGCTTGGAACGTATACTGGCGATGAACGCATAGGCACGTATATATACAAAAAGAGAGGATATCGCATCAGCAATATCCTCTCTTTTGCTATGTGATCCGCATGGGGCTCGAACCCATGACCCCAACATTAAAAGTGTTGTGCTCTA
>ENA-ORMS01001774-ORMS01001774.1-human-gut-metagenome-genome-assembly--contig:-NODE-1774-length-16728-cov-4.530259_pt1 | contig 16728 bp, 27 predicted proteins | sample MGYA00242104_ERZ508997 | MGnify/ENA primary metagenome ERZ508997 (study PRJEB26280, sample SAMEA2338704) | human gut metagenome | biome: human gut; feature: human-associated habitat; material: faeces... | reverse complement strand
TTATAATATATAAGATATTTATAATAATATATAATAAATATAATAATATAAAAACGCGCGTACGCACGCGTATATACATGTGTCAATAAATAAAAATAAAAATTGTGAAAATATTTTACAATATACGTCGAAAATAGTTGACAAATTTTGTAAAATGTGGTATAATAACATCGTGGTTAAGATGAAGCCACAGAAATTAAAATAAAGGAGAAAATGAGATGGTAACTCTATATGTTGACGCAGATGATACAATCTTAGATTCGTCTAAAGCTGTAATTGAAATACTCAACGAAAAATACAATCTTTCTCCTGCAAAAACTATTTTGGATTTAGAAGATTGGAATTACCATTCCATTTGCGACGAAGTAACACCAGCAGAAGTTACAGAAATTTATAACTCCAAAGATTTTTTTGACAGAGTAAAGATAAAAAAGGGATTTGAAAACTTTTGGAGAAAACATAAAGATAAATTTTCTTTAAAAATTGTAACAAAAGGAACTTCTGAAAATCTTCGGAGGAAAGAAGAGTATTTTTCAAAATATCTTCCAGAAGCCGAAGTCGTTGGGGTTGGATTTAGCACAGATACGCTTTCCGATTTTGGCAAAGGTCATATTGATATGGCTGGCGGAATTCAGATTGATGATAGAACAGATTCTTTAAATACAAACGCACCGATTAAAATTCTGATTACGCACGGGATGCAACTCCCTTGGAATCAATATCTTGGCGAATACGATAAAGAAAGCGTATACATTTTAGAAAACTGGGATTTAATTGAAGAAAGTTTACTTTTCTTTTATGAACATCCAGAATTTATAAATTAAGGAGAACCTTATATAGTGAAAAAGGTTATTTTAATCTCTGGTAAAGGGCGGCACGGTAAGGATAGTACCGCAGAAGCTCTTAGAAGAAGATATGAAGAAGAAGGAAAACGCGTTTTGATTTATCATTTCGCCGATCCGCTGAAAATGATTTGCGAAAACGCTTATCATTGGACACGAGGTGATAAAGGCCCTGTTGGAAGAACAATTCTTCAACACACGGGAGATATTTATAGAAGCAACAAATCTGATTGTTGGGTAAAAATCGCAAAAGAATTTGTTTTTGGTTGTCCAGAAGAAGTGGTTATCATTCCAGATTGTAGATATCCAAATGAGACAAACGTTGCGGATAAGGAAGAAATTATTACATTGTTCGTTAATAGACCAATCGAAAACGATTTGACGGAAGAACAAAGAAAACATTCTTCTGAAAATGCGATGAACGATTATGATTTTGATTTTTATATCGAAAATGACGGTACACTCGAAGATCTCGAAGATTTAAGCTTTAAATTATACGAATTGATTGAACAAAGATATAAAGAAAGGGGCGCGTAATGGCTCGCGAACAAGTTTTATATCAAATTATAAAGTTGTCTTCAAAGTTTATTTGTGAAAACAATCTCGATATACCATCATACGATGCTAGACAGGCTGCTTTGGACGGGAATCTTGTTTCACTCGGAGATAACATTGCTTTTCAACAAGCTCGTTTTATCAATGGCGATAATCGAAATCATCATGAGATATTTAAAGAAATAGAATTTCTTCGTGGATCGATGAGACGTGCAAAGAAAGAAGGTAGAGCAAAAGATGCGAGAATATTCTGGTATGCAATTTTAAATAAGTTATTTGTTAAAGATTTTATTCTTGTTACCGTAAATAAAAAATCAGAATATAGAAGGCTTGCAAAAGCGGGGTTTTATTTAAACGGTGTAAGGTATGTTCGTTTTAGTGCCAGTGCAGGACAAATCAGACACAATACGGTACAATTCTGTTCGGAGCGCATTTACGAAGAATTATTTACGCGTTTGATGTGCGATTTGAATAATCGTCTCGAAGAAACAAATATTGCCAAACTGTCTGCGTATTTCTCTCTTTCAACATCTTCGATAATGTGGGTTTCGAAACCACGTGTTTGTATAATCAAAGATTTTGAAACAACACTGAAAGATCAAAAAATCGATTGGATTATAAACACAGAAGATGGAAAAAAGGCAGTCGAAGAAAGAATTCAAGATGTAACAATGAACAGCTGTGACGGACAGGGGCTTGTTTCTCCAGAAATGGCAATGAAATGGTCTGAGGAAATGGGGCTTGATTATGTTGCCAGTTCGTACGTTGTTCGTTCCGTGTTTATCAAAGGAAATCTTGTTCCGTTCGATTTTAAAGCGTATGCGGCCGAACACAATATATCTATTATTTATGATAGATGGGGAATACCACACAAAATAGAAGATATAGACTGTTTGATTTCAGAAAGTCAATTTAAAGAATACAAAGCTTATTCAAGTTGGGAAGATTTTGATTCATATGCCACTAAATATAATATTGGCTGGGGTGTATCTCGATACAACAAAAAATATGATGACGAATGGGTTCTTGCAAATTATCAATATATTCAAGTTTTAAATATAAAAGAACAAGATGTTAAAGAGTTAATTCAACCAACCATCGATTGGCTTCAGAAAGTTTGTAGCGGAGATGATTTATATGCTATGTTATATTCGCTCGGCGGGTTTAATCAAGATATGGAAATTGAATATTCCGACGTATATACAAGAGCGCAAAACCTTGCTATGAAAGCGGTTGTAAAAAATCCAGAATTTTTAAAAGATTCTTATGTCCAAAGAAAAATTTACAAAAACATAGTTGAATCAATCAATAAATCGAAAATTGGAAAAATATGGGTTAAAGGAAATTATTCGTTTATGATTTCTGATCCGATAGCACAGTGTCAAAGCGCGTTAGGATTGCCACCCGTCGGAGTGTTACCCGGTGAGCATTTTTATTCGAATTTCTGGAAAAATCGCGCAAATATTGGCGATGAAATAGTTCTCTGTCGCTCTCCGCTTCTTGATAAACACGAGATAAATCATTGCAAATTGTTTGATAATGAAGAAACAACAAAATGGTACAAATGGATTGAAAGCGGGATTGTTTATTCAATATATGATTTAAGTACACTACGACACTCAGACAGTGATTTTGACGGTGATATTTGTATGAGCACAAATAATCCAATATTCTTAAAGGGTTCGATGAAGGATTATACAAATCCTATCACATACGCAAAACAACCGGCACCTTCGCATAAAATATGTCATAGAAACTTCATAGAAACAGATATTCGTGGTTTTGGTACAAAGGTTGGAACTTACAGCAATTATTCAACGATTATTGAAGCAATGTTACCGATGTTCCAGCGGCCAGAGCAACAAAGACAACGAGAAGAGCTTCTGCTTCGCATAAAACTCCTTCGAGAAATCAACGGTCAGGAAATCGATAGAATTAAAGGCGTTGAAGCCAAAGGTCCTCCGAAGGATGAATGGCTTAAGATCTGGAAAATCGACAAAGATGATACCGAAGAACAAAGAAAAGAAAAATATTATCACAATTCACTCGTTATTTCCAAAAAACCTTATTTCTTCAGATACTTATATCCAGAATTAAACGAAAAATATAAGAAATACGAAAATACGTATAATGAAACATCAAAATGTATGTTCGGAACGAAACTTAAAAAGCTTCTTGTAAAAGAAAATAAAACAAAAGAAGAGAATGATTTTGTAAAGAAATATCATAAGTTTCTTCCTCTTATCAATACAAATTGTACGATGAATTTATTATGTCGTGATATCGAATCTATCGATTTTGATATTAAATATAATAAAAACTGCACAAGTATGCTTCCATATTACGATTTAAATTCTTATATCATAATTCCAGATATTCTTCAAAAGTTCCGTGATATGTATCGTAAATATTGTAATAAAAAAGCAATCACTCTTATCAACAGTATTTATTCTGATGTTGACGATGAAGATTTTAAAGACATAAGATTCGGCTATCTTGACATCATCAAGGAAGAAATTCAAAATGATTTGATGACGCTCGAACTCACTACAATGGAAACGCTCACTTATATCAAAGCTTTATCACAATCATATACGAAATTCAATTGGGATTTTGCCTGGCAGATACTTGGCGATGACATACTCGACTGTATCGAACAAAAACAAACATACGTGCCAATTGAATGTGAAGACGGCGAGGAATTCCTCGGAAGAAAGTACAAACTTATGCCTATTTCAAGAGAGACACAAAGTTTCTTAATAAATGAAGATGGAGAAATTGTTTATGAATAATAAAATTAATACACCTTGCGTTGTAGTAGACCGCGAAAAATATAAGTCAGAAGAAGAATTATGGAAAGCAATTACAAGTGTTTGTAAAGTTCTTCTTGAAAATGGAAATCAACTTTTATTAACATACGAAGGTCTTGGTATTTATCGTATCAGTTATGACCACGATCCATTGCATGGAGAGTGGGGCGTAAACAGATTTATGTATGTTACAGCCGACGAATCGGAAATCATTCTCGACAGAAGAGAAGAAAATTCTGAAGAAAATTAAAAAATATATTTAAAATTACTTGACAATCCCTTATATTTATGATATAATATAAGGGACGAAAGTCAAGAGAGGTTTTCATGGCATACCAATATAATAATAAAAATAGACAATATAATAAATTCGGAATTTCCGAATTTACTCATAAAAATAACAACTCAAACCAACAAAACCGCTGGAATAAAAACGGAAATAGCGGTTTTAAAAAATCTTATCAAAAATCAGAAGAGCAACTCAGCTACGAGCAATCATTGCGCGATATGGGAGTTATTCCGAATTGCGATATGACTTCGAGGCAAAGATTTGACAGAGTTTTATCAATGCTTGAAGGATTGGAATGTGAAATAGATTATATTGTAAATGTCAAGAAAACATGGTGGGAAAAATAATTTTATATGGCTAATTTTTTTAAAGATTACAGAGAAAAACAAAAGCAAAATTTAAAGAAATATAACGTTACGCAGGAAGAAATCGAAACGATTATGAATAATATTAATCGTAATAAAGGCGAAGAACATTCCGATCATCCAGAATGGACAAAGAAAGATAAAACGGAAGATGTTTCGTTTGTTTATGATACTGAATACGGGTGGGTTCCAAATGAACAATAAATACGATAAGAAAAATTTAAAAATTATTCAAAAGTCATCGCCCGTAGTCGGAAGTTTCCTCGAAGACGAATTAAAAAGACAGAGCGAAACAATTGAGCTTATTGCTTCGGAGAATTTTTGCTCCGATGCAATAAAAGCGGCTTGCGGAAGCGCATTTACCAATAAATACGCCGAAGGTTATCCAACGCACAGATATTCTGGCAGGGAAATGAGATATTACGGTGGATGCGAAAACGTAGATAATCTCGAAGAATATTGCTGCAATATGTGGCGCAAGGTATTCAACACAGATTACCACGTAAACGTACAGCCGCACAGTGGTTCACAGGCCAATTTCGCAGCTTATATGTCAGTTTTAAATCCGCACGACAAAATACTTTCGATGTCGCTTGACAACGGCGCACATCTCACTCACGGGGCTTCTGTAAATTTCAGTGGAAAGCTTTATAATATGAGTTTTTATAATACCGACAAAGACGGTAGAATTGATTATCAAAATATTTACAATCATATTATTTCAGATCAGCCTAAACTTGTCCTTGCTGGCGCGAGCGCGTATTCGAGAGAAATTGATTTTAAACAAATCAAACATATGATTACAGAAGCAACCGCTGTGATAAGGAGAGATATAAATAAGGAATACCAAACTCCTTATTTTATGGTTGATATGGCTCATATTGCAGGACTTGTAGCCGCAGGTGTTCATCAATCGCCTTTTGGTGTTGCAGATATTATTACAACGACAACACATAAAACGCTTCGTGGTCCGAGAGGTGGATTGATTTTCTGTAAAAAAGAACTCGCAAAATCTGTTGACGGCGCGGTGTTTCCTGGAAGTCAAGGTGGTCCACTCGAACATATTATAGCAGGTAAAGCTATTTGTGCAGAGGAAGCTTGCACGGAAAAATATAAAGATTATATTCGAAGAGTTGTTTTGAATTGTAAAGTTATGGCGGAAGAATTTAAAAAACTCGGTTACAAAGTTGTAACAGACGGGACTGATAATCATCTGTTTTTGGTAGATTTACGTTACAGTCATCCAGCAATCACAGGTCTTCAGGTTCAGGAAGCATGCGATAGAAATAATATCACATTAAACAAGAATTGTGTCCCGAACGAAAACAGAAGCCCGAAAGAGACGAGCGGTATAAGAATCGGAACAGCAGCAATGACAACGAAAGGATATACGGCAAAAGACTTTATTGAAGTTGCGCATAAAATCGACAAAATCATTTGCGAATTGGACGGTAAGAAATAATGACATTTTTTAAAGCGTTAGAAGAATTAAATAAATCTATTTTAAAAAAATTTCCTAACGATTGTATAGAATACAATTCAGATGACGAAAAACAACTGAAATTTGTAATGACACCAAAATTAAAAGAAAATAACGGAGAATATCTTCCTTTGAAAAAAGTTGTGTTAAAAGCGAAAATAGGTGATTACTTATTTTTAAAGGATGTTGAATGGTATATGCTTTTTCAATCAACACTCGATGAACAAGAACAATCTTGGAAATGCAATCTTTCAGATTTTCCTATAACATCAATCTCGAAATTATTTCTAAAAGATTATGATTGGGAGACAGAAATATTTTTTACTGCTTTGGAGAAAGATTAATGAAAGGATATTGTGAACGAAAAGATAGATTTTGTGTGTTTACAGAAGGCGAAGACGGGATTTGTAAAATAAATTATGATTGTACAGCTCCAGATGTAAAAACGAATACGTATTGTATGAATGTTTATTTGTTTAAAAATGGTGAATGTGTTGCCTCTTCTGAACCAATGTATATTAAAATGCTTGAATCAAGAGCGGAAGGACTTTTATCGTTTTTTAAACATTTAAATGATAATAATAAAGATGTAAAAATCGAAATGTACAGAGTTTAAATTAAATATTTATGAAGCTCGCACAAGATGTGCGGGCTTTTTTTATTTACGCCCGTGTGCGGGAGGCACGGAAGAAAATTGGGTTGGGAAATTTCGAATTTTTTGGGATTTTTGGGAAATTTTGGGATGGGGCGAGCGGGAGCGAAAAATTTTCGGTTTTTTGGGAAATTTGAGTTTTTTGGGTTTCAAAAGGGATGTAGATCACTACATATTCTTTTTGAAGTGTAATATATATTAAAAAATGTATATTACATTACGTTACTTTCTCTTCTCTGTAACGTAATACATTACTTTAAAGGAGGTATCACCTATGATTAAGATTATTAATCTTATCTACATCAATGGAAGACTCGCTTCCAACGAAGATTTGAAATCTTTGTTGAAAGATGAATGTCGTTATGGTGAACGTGCTCTTCGAACCGTTCACTACACGCACACAAACGTTCGAGTAATTAAATACTCGACTCGTTGGTGAACCAAGGTTTTCAGACGTTTGTCCTTAATCAAGCGTCTACCATTGTCTTTCGTTTCGATGATACTCACCGAAAGGGAGTTAAGCTCGGACGAGAAAGGAGACATTATTTTATTACTTAATCTTCAAGACGCGAGAACGCTCGCTGACATCATCGTAACTGACAAAGCCAATCGTAAAGAATTCTATGATGAATTCGAGATTGATAACCTTTGTCGTAAACACAATCTTTATTGTGTTCCTGCTCGTTCGCTTGCACACGCGTTGAACGAGTGTAGGCAAGTTAAGGATGCCGAATTCAAAGAATTCGACATCAACGGTGGTGAAACCTACTGCGGTGAAACCGTAGAAGGTGTGGTAATTAAATATTACCGTTAACTTCACACGTGGAAGCGATAACCACGTTAAAAACACTTCTGTAATGCAGCCAAGGATGGTTCCAAGCCCGTGTAAATGCAGAGGACAGGATGATACGAAGCTGTTGAGCGTATCCCCTTGGGTATAGGGTTGAGCCTCGTTTGTGTTGAAGCAAGCGTTAAGTATCTTCAATGGGACTTGCATCCCGTTATGCAAGAAACACCGTCTCAAGTTGGTGGATGTTGAACTTGGGTATTCCCGTAAGACTAACCGAGAGGAAGAAAAAGAAAGTCGGTTTCGCGGAACAGTTGCATTTCCGTTCCAATACGTTGGGTGATACCTCGTATGGATTTCCTGCGCACGTTGCGATACAAAAAACAGTGCGTTTGCGAGCAGGAAACACGAGGGAAGTACCAGCGTAAGTGGAGAAAACCAGCAAGTTTGTTGTTGGAAATATGTAACAGTGTTGTCTGCTGAAGGCAAAGCGGAATTTGCATCCGTACCGCTTAACAATACGGATGTTCCATCAAACAAATCGGTTGACTGCGATAAAGGGCAACGTACCTCGCACAACCAATGGAGGTTTGTTATGAATACCTATCAAGAGAAATTTGCCAACATGATAAACAAGGCGAACAGCAGGAAACTCGTTGAACAGCTTTATGATCAATGCTGTTCAAATTGTACATACAGGTTTGTATGTAATGAACGTGTATGCGGAGTTACGTGGGCAAGAGATATGTCTATTCAACGTCTGAAAGAAAATGATAAGATGCTCGTGCATCTTCACATTGTCTTTCCCGAAGAAGAGAAGCCGAAAGCCTCTCCAAAACCTAAAACAGCCGAAGAGAAGGCTGCGAAAGCTTGTGTACGTTTTCTCGATCGTGTATACGATAAAACGGACGATGAGGAGTTGAAAGACCTTATCGATGATGTTACAGTGCAGCTGTGTCTGAACGACACGACAGCAATCGATCGTTTGAAAAAGAACTACGAAGTCTTGTACTTTAAGCTGGCAAGGCTTTGGTGGAAATATGTTGATTCGACAAAGGAGGTTAAGTAAAATGCTTTGCATTTATGATTTCAGAGAATTTAGTTATCTTTGCAAAAAGAAGCTGAATATTAGAACCGTTAAAGACTTGAACCAAGTCCTTAAATCGAGTAAAATAACAATAAAACAACTCTATTGTGTGTTAAACGGTGGATGGATAGACATCAACCGTAAATAAAAGGAGGCAATAAAAATGAACAAAATAGAAAACGAATTTATCTACCCGACAGGGTGCTCGATGACAAGTTGGAATAACGATTGTGAAGAAATCAAGGCGGAGGCCGAAAGAATACTCAATGAGTATAATTTATACGACCATAGCCGCGAAACGAACATTGCTAACTCTAATCAGTTAGTAACGGTTCTTGAAATTCTTAAAGAGATTAAATAAATCCATAGGAGGATAAAAAAATGACTAATAACAAATTCAGCAAAAAGGTAGATCTTAGAAGCCGCGAAGAAATGATAAAATTTCTCACTTCTCATTTCCGTTACGACACGATGAGTTCGTGGAATAACGCAACGAGTTACGCACACAACGTGAAACTTTATAATCTCGGTTTAACGGAAGAGCAGCTCGACAAAGCATACGAAATGCTTGAAACCGACGAATTATACGACCTTGCCTTCGCGCCAGACATCACAATGTGGAATAAACGGCACAATTACGAATGGCAGGTTGGCTTCAACGGAAGTAGCGGTGGCTATCTCGTTTTATACACGGGAGGACAGAGAGACAGTGGTTATAAATCGCAATGTACGGAATGCAAACAGTTGAATTATCACACTGTTGAAGAAACGGGTTGCAAATGCGGAAAATGCGGAAAAAATACGAGGAAGAACCTCGAACACCCGATTATGCAGTCTTACAGTTATCCAGGAAGAGGCATCGATATGGGAGAAGACTTTGAGGATTGGAACATTTCGGAAATCCGCGAACGAGTAAAAATTGTTCAAGAATTCGACGCGTTGTGCGACAAGTTACTCGCAAACCTGATTTATTACTGCGATAATGCGAGCGTGGAAGAAGAGGAATATTATATTCCGCAAAAATGCAAGACGATCGTAATCGGCGATTAAAAAATTATGCTGTCCTAACGGCAACACGGGGAAAGGAGATTTATATATGTTTACCAATTACACAGAAATCATTAAGGTTCCCGACAACTGGACAGATTTCGACAACGAACGCGATGAACTTCAACAGTACATCGCTGAGAAGCTTGATAATGGCGAGAAGGCTGATAAGATTATCAATATCATTAATAATAACTGGTCTTTCTTCGCCGAAGAAACAGCAGTTCTTGTTGTTGTCGAAGATTACGATTGTTTGACAATTGTAGACGAAGATGGAAACGTCAATGAAACAGTTTATCCATTTGATGAAAAACGAACATACTATATGCAAAAAATGGAACAAAAACTGTATTTTAAACGTTATTAAAAATTTGGTTGTGCTACCGACCGTAAACGGGCGAAAAAATATTTTAGGAGGTACGTAAAATGACGTACAGAGAACAATTAAATAAAGTAAGAGATTTAGGAATCTCTATCTGCGATTTGGAAATCGCGAACGAACTCGATGCAGTTCTGGACTTCGAGTATACCGAAGAGGAATTTGAAAGTTTATGTGCTTTCAGCGTTGAAGCTTATCTCGATGCCGAAGCAATGACAACTAATGCAATTGCAAAATGTATCAACGATTTGGTTGACGAAGAAGGCAAAACGGTTGAAGAAATTCTTGAAATGGATAAATGGGATTTCATCGACGAAGCAAGTAATTGGTTATAAAAACCAAAGGAGAAAATATCATGAAAAAACTTTATTTAAACAACTGGAACGTAAACGCAACAAAGATTCTTGACGAAATCGATCGTCAAGTGAAAGAACTGGGTGGTGAACCCGCAGCCGAGATCGGTCACGAATATTATTTCAAAAAAGAACCGATTGAAGTCGAAGCAAAAGACGGTTCGACGTTTATATCAAAACACGCAGACGTTTTCGGCGTATATACACATTTTGTCATCGGAAATATGTACTATTACATTGAACTCGATGATAATCCATTTATGGATTTCGCTTTTACAAAAGCAAATCGAGATTATAAATGGAATAATCGGTATGGGGCAATACTTCCGAAGAATTTGTTCAAATATAACGAATTTCAGTTATATACCGATGAACAAATCAAAGAAACGGCAAAAACAATTCTCGATTGGGCATTGCAGGCAAGAGAGAATAATATTTACAACGACAAACGCGTATTCGGTAGATTGATTACTGAAAGCGAATGGAAATCGAAACAAAAGGAGGTGAAATAAAATGCGCAACACTATCAAAGCGAAAGTAGGTTATGTCATTTGGTTTAAAAAGAGCAACCCAGACAAAGTAACCGTCTGCGATGGCGATGACGTCCTTTTTAGAGGCGAACGTCGTTCGTGGGAAGATTACAAAGAAGAAGTTCTCGACGATGGGAACGAAATGGCACACAAGGTTGAAGTATTCACGACAGTAAAAGGAAATCAATTTATTTACTGGCGTGATGAAGAAAGCGACGAAGACTTTATAACAAAAGTCGAACAAAATTAAGGAGAAACTGAAATGAAAACTTATTACATCAAAGTCACAGAAACGCGTACGCAAACCGTTGAAGTCCATGCGGAAAATGTAGACGAAGCTTTATTTAAAGCGGAAAATGCTTATGATAACAGCGAGTTAGATCTTGAACCGAATCTCAATAATATGTACGATACGCAGTTCAACGACGTAACCGATGAAACCATCTACAACTACGAACTCGGCGGTATGCCTAAATTTTATGAAATTCAATAAGGAGAATTGAAATGATTAAACTTACTAATTTCCAAAAACGCATCTTAAAGCAAAATCTTGCAGAAATCGCAGCGAAAAACACAAAAACGTATTTCGGCGATTTGGTATTCGCGTTCGAGTGGATTGACAACCACGAAGAATTCAAGGAAAAGACAATCATCTTTATTTCTCGAAAAAATGGTATCGAATTGAATTACCTCGATAACCCCAGAATTCAAAGTTATCTTGGATGGGGCGAAGAAAATGAACAACAGGCTTACACTGTTGATTTATTTAATCTCGCAACCATTCATGATACTTGGGATTCGAGAGACGAAGCACCTGCAGCGGACAAAATCGGTCATTATTCTTATCTTCGTGATGAAGACGATGACAGATTTTGTTGTATTCGCAAGTATTAAACGTTAAAAACAGTCGGGGTTGCAAAGTCAACTCAAAAATTAAACCCGACTGTCCCGAAAGGGAAAGGAAAATATATTATGAAACATTACGTACTTATTGAAACCTGTGTTGATGCAGAAGACAAAAACACCGCAGTTGAAAAGCCCGAAAACGTTCTTCGTGGAAAGCCGCAAGGCGTTGAATATAAAGCAAGCGTCGTTTTGAACGCAGATTCGAAACACAAAGCTTATTTGCAATATCTTTCTCGTTGGATCTTTGAGCATTACGAAGACGAGTTCCAGGATTGTTCGCCAGCTGGATATGACGAATGGCTTGATTGCGAAGGAGAATCATATTACGAAGATAATTCTATTAACGGAATGGAACCCGAACGCTATCTTGCTTCTTTACTTCTTGCCAACAGCAGTTATAAAGGTGAAAAGTATTATGAAAAAGAAGATGAATATACAGAAATCATAAAAGAAAATAAACATCTTCTTATAGACAACAACGACAATGAATACGAAGAAGACGACGGTGATAAAAAATATAATATTTACGAATATAAAAATTTAACACCGAAACAATTGCGAGAAATGTACAGAACCGTCACGGGATTAAACAACGATGAAGAATTTACAAATCAAGAAATAGTGAAGTATCTCTTAGATGCTTTACAAGAAAGCAAAAAAGTGGATGACAATGAAGAAGGTCCTATGGAACAGATTGAAAAAATGGCGAAAGAAAGAAGTGAAATAAAAGATATTATGAAACTCTTAGATAAATGCGTTTCATTAAATCCAATGTGTAAAAGTGAAGTTGCAAATGTTCTTTATGGAAACAACTACCGAAAAATCTCAGAAGATAGTGTTGTGCTTTCAATGGAAGAATATAAGAAGTTAAAAGGTAGTCATAAGGGCGAAAAGTATTATAACGAAAAAGAAGCTTTTATCTGGAAAATTTCATACGGTGAATATGAACTTGCAGAGGACGGTGGAATTATTCTCGATAGTACCGCAGCAAGCGTATTCAGCGTTGGCGAATTGGTTAAAGTCATCTTCGAAGACGAGGAAGATCAAGTAGGTGTTTACAGAGTTGTTAAAGTCACGGATACTCAGTGTATTTGTGAATTCGTAAAATAATCAATAAATCAAATTATACCTTGGGACACTTTCCTGTTTAGAAAGCCGAAAAAGGATTTATTATGTTTAGTTTCAAAGACGCAATTAAGAAGATTCAGGAATATTATCCTGGCTTTGAGGAAAAAGAACTCACAAATATCGATGAGTGGTACGACAAAGAGGAAAATCAAGAATATTATAAAACAAATTTTCCGAAAAGCTACGAAGCGATTATGAAAAACTTAAGCACGGAACGCAAGTTCATCAATCTTTATGATGGGCAAGGCGATGAATTCGCCGTTGGCTGTTATGGTTCAATGCGTTCTTGGGCGTTCAAAGTCCTCGACTGGATGGATTCGGACGGTTTTTACGACGAAGAAGCCGAAGCTGGCGATGTTGAAATGGTCAACGGTTTCGTTATGATGGATTGTTTCCATGAAGAAACGGTTATCGGTTTAATCAACGAAATTTGGACGCTTGACATCGTGGAATACAGCGAAAAAGTTGATTCCGCACAACAGAAAGCAACTCAATTTTCGACGGTTGAAGACGTACTTAAACAAATGGGTGCATTAAGACCGTTAAAGAAAAACGGCGATTTGTCCGAAAAAGGTTGGGTTGCGTTCGAAACGCTTCGAAACTTTTTAAAGTATCTCGCACAGCAAAATGTTGTTAAATTCTACGAGGACAAACTCGATGAATTTATTGATAAAGATTAATTTATAAGGAGAAATTATATTATGTTAAAACTCATCAACAACAAAAACATCAATGGCAACTTTTTCATCGAAAATTTCGATGAACGCGAAGAAAAAGATCGTGTAAAAATATACGATTCTGACGAAAACTATCTCGATTATCTTCCACTTGAAGAAGATGATACGCCAATCGAAGAGCAATACAATAATTATATTGAAATGCTCGAAAATTTCAAAACGGTCGAAGAATTGATGGATTGGCTCGTTTGCGATTATGAATTCATCGGAAACAAGCCAGAAGCAATAAAATACGTTTTGACGGAGTGGAATTTACCCGATGACGAATGTGATCCGCTCGATAGTGAGTGGGTGAACAGAATCGGCGATACTTACATCATAATTGCTGAATATTAAAATTTAAAGGAGATAAAAATATGAAATACCCTATGTTTGACAAAAATGACAACGCAATCTTATACGAACACGAATTCCCGATTATTCTCAAATGTGAGAAGTGTGGGAAGTCAGAAAAATCTTCGGTTTACTTTTCCAATCATATTCCGACCGCAAAAGCATCGTTTAAATACGAATACGGCACGAAAAAAGACCAAAAAGGTAAATATTGGTGGACGTGCGATTGTGGCGGAAGCATGTATGTAACAAAGAAATTCATAAAAAGTCAGAATATTAAGGAGGTGTAATATGCTTGAAAGCTTTCACGATTACATCTTTCGCGTCAAATGCAACGACGGCCCTTCAATGACAATAACACTTGTCGCAGAAAATTATGATAAAGCCGTATCGTATGCAAAAGGCTGTTATGCCGCAGACCATTCAATTTATGCCGATGATCGTTATAATCTTTGGCAAATTGAACTGTTATAAACAAAAAAAACAATTACGTCGGGACACTCTCATACGTCAAGAGCCGAAAAAGGAATTATTATTATGAACTACAACGAAATGACTTACGAACAAATCACGAAGGTACAGGCTCGTAAGATGCACAAGCAGGGGGAACAAGTTTATGTTCTCCCAAGTAAAGCAAATCCCAATTCAACGTGGTGGAGACCGCTTCCCACCATTCCTACAGACACAGAATTCGATAAATTCATAAACGAATATCGTTTCTACAACTGCAATAAGGAAGTGGGAATGGGCACTACGTTCTACAAAGAAGAAGAGCAGTTTGAACCCAGAAAAAGAACCGCTCTTGATGGTAACACGTGGTGGATGGTTTACGACAAATTTAGTCATCAATACAGCCCTCTTCTTTGCTTCGGCAAGTATAAAACGAAGAAAGAATGCGAGATTGCAATAAAATTACAAACTGTCGCGAATAAGGTCTAACCCGTGGGCGGCGGGTAATCCGCTCAAAGGAGTTTGTCATGAAAAAATATTATGTAGAAGTCACCAACGAAAACTACGGTTGTATTTTACAATCGCGTTGGTTTAAAACGCGTAGAGCGGCTATTGAATGGGTAAAAGGAATTTCATATCTTTATGGTCGATATAAAGAAAACAATATATACCTTATGAGTGCTATCTTCCACGGAGACCAATATGAAGATATATATCAAGAAGAAAGTATTAAAGAATTGCTTTACAAGTAATTAAAATAAATTTGGTTGCTCCCAGCCATAAGGGAAAAGGAATTTATATTATGAATAAGAAGATTTACAAAGTAGCAGTTGCATTGAACAACGGTATCGAAGGCGTAAGATTCGTTAAAATCGAGGCTTATGACGAAGTACATTTGATACATATTCTCAGAACAAGAAATTTGGAATTTTGTTTTATCGATTCTGTAACCGAAAAACGCAAATATTGCGTTTCGATTTGCAATTTCAAAAATGGAATTCGTATCGAAGAAAAATGCGATATTTATGAAGAATATAAAGATGCAAAATTATTCTTTAATAAATACGTACTTGAAGGAAAATATGTAATGCTTTGGCTTTGTGAAAACGACGAAACAAAAATTTGCGAAATCGAATCTAACAAACCGATTCTCAAAACGAAAGAAGAAATTCTTGCATTTATGAAAGAACGTTGGAGCGAAAGAGCCGTAACAGAATATATTTCTCACGACGGCAAACAGTGTTATCGTGTGTTTGGAAATATACCTCATTTTCAAGATTTATGTGAATGTGCAAATATTGAATGGAAATGGATTGACGATTTCCAGATGACTGCAAAAGGTTCTGATTTTGAACTTGAATATTGCGAGCACGATATCATTCTTGCGTTTGAAAAATAATTTAAAAAAACTTTATTTTAAACGCTTGACAGAATAAATTAAATTTGTTATAATCATTATATCATATTACAATGGTTTTTAAAATCTTTTTTAAAATATCCGCCCTGTAAAAAGGGCGAATATGTAAATTTTAGATAATGCCTGCCGGCAATGCGCTTGTTACGCCCGGGCCTATCGGCAAGCCGATTAAGTACCAAGCAATAGTGAACAATATCCAAATAACCTGCAAAATCATGGTTGTAGGAATACAGTTTGCAATAAATGTTCCCAGCTTCATATCCTTGTCGTACTTTTCGTTTACAACGGCAAGAGCCATGTAAAGATATGCGCCCAAAGGTGCTATGGCGTTTGTAGGTGAATCGCCTACTCTGTAAAGAAGCTGTATAAATGCCGGGTGGTAGCCCAAGAGCATCATCATAGGTACGAATACCGGGCCGAGAATAGTCCACTTTGCGGAACCTGAACCGATGAGGAAGTTGATAAGCATTGTGAGTATGATAAAGCATACGAAGAACGGAACGCCTGTAAGACCTATCGACTGCAAAAGCTCTGCGCCTTCAATGGCAACTACCGTGCCGATTTTTGTCCATGAGAACAAC
>ENA-ORMS01001767-ORMS01001767.1-human-gut-metagenome-genome-assembly--contig:-NODE-1767-length-16748-cov-4.090217_pt1 | contig 16748 bp, 14 predicted proteins | sample MGYA00242104_ERZ508997 | MGnify/ENA primary metagenome ERZ508997 (study PRJEB26280, sample SAMEA2338704) | human gut metagenome | biome: human gut; feature: human-associated habitat; material: faeces... | reverse complement strand
CACCAGGCACGGAGGGAGGAGCTTTCCTCCGGCGGGCGGCGCTCCTCGTGAATACGGATGCCGCTTTCCACCGCCGCCGCCATCAGGGACAGGACTCCTTGCCCCACCAGCAGCCATGCCGCTCCCACGGCGTCCAGCAGCACCGCCGACAGGGGCAGCATCATCACCCGCAGAACGGGGTACAGGGTGGAGGCCACGGCGTAGCCCTTCTGCTCCGCCCCCTCCGGCAGCAGCATGGGGAAAATGCTGTTGTACGCCAGCTCGTCAAAGGCTCTGAGGGACGCCAGCACCAGGGAAAAGGCCAGGTAGCCCACATAGGAGAACGTGCCCCGCAGAAGATACGCCCCCAGCAGCAGATACATGACGCCGTTGAGCATGTCGCCGCCTACCAGGAAGGGCTTGCGGGGCATCCGGTCCATCCACGGGGCAATGAACAGGGGCAGCAGAAAGCCCGGGATCAGCTCCGTCGCCAGCACCAGCGCCGAGGCCAGGGTGCTGCCGGTCTCGTCGAACACCAAAAACGACATGGCAAAGCCGCCGGCGATGCCGCCTACGGCGCCCAGTCCGCTGGCGGCGATCAGCAGGGTAAAATTCCGTGTCCAGAGTCTTTTTTTCATCGTTTCTCACCTCGGGAATATCATAGCACACCGGTAAGACGATGAAAACGGGGTATATATGGGAAATATTTCTTATAAAAGCCCTATTAAATCAGAAAAACAGGGGAATATATAGGAAAGCTGCTGTGCTGCGGGGTGGAAGGCGAGCGGGGAGAGACGCTGGGCAGCAGAAAAAACGTAAAAAAATTGCGACTCCTGCCGCATTTTTTTGTAAATAAAATACATAACGGTTGACTACCAGGGGATTATCTGCGATAATATAAGTGAAAATATTAGAAAGGAGAATATCCATGAAACGTAGGATCTTTGTTTTGCTGCTGGCGGGCATGCTCCTGCTGCTGACCGCTTGCGGCGGCGTGGTACGTCCTCCTGTCCGTATCGGGGAAGGAACTGGGAATGCCTGCTTTAACAGGTCGTATTCCCTGACGGAGGCCTTTGAGGAGGCTGACGTTGTGGCATTGGTCCAGGTAGGGAACTGGCTGGGGGAAAAGACAGATGGGTTCCCCTATACCTATTACGAAGCCGATGCGTTAGAATGCTACAAGGGCGATATCCCCGCCCATTTTACACTGATGCAGTCCGCTGTCCTTATCACAGGCCCGCTCTCCAAAGGATTTTTCTCCCTCGGCGACCAGACACACGCCGATGCCCTTCCAATGGACACGACCAAGACCACAAACTGGTTTTATTTTTTAAGCAATATCGAACTGATGACCGCTGAGGAAAACCATACAGTCATCTGCTATGGTGACTCCATCACCGCCGGTGCATGGCCGGACTACCTCACACTTCTGGCAAGGCAAAACCCGGACAACCACACGGCATTTATCAGACGTGCGACCAGCGGTTCCCGTGTACTGCGCCAGTATGAGTGCATTACCTATGATTCCTATGGGTTAAAGGGGACAAACCGCTTTCCACATGAGATTCCGACTACCGGGGCTGATACCGTGATCATCCAACAGGGAATTAACGACATTATCCATCCGATCGGCATTGAAACAAATCCGTTCCGCCCGATGAGTGACCTGCCGACTGCAAAGGAACTGATTGACGGTTACCGCTATTACATAGAGGAAGCGAAGAAATTACATTTAAAAGTCTACATGGGCACTCTGCTGCCGATCTTTGGCTGGCGCACTTACGCAACCTTCCGCGATGATCTGCGCAATGAGTTGAATGCGTGGATCCGTTCTGCGAAAGAAATCGACGGATGTATCGACTTTGATCTGGCACTGCGCGGAAGCGAGAATCCATCCGCATTCCGGGAAGGCTTCGACAGCGGCGATCACCTGCACCCGAGCAGCAAAGCCTATCAGGCGATGGCAGAATGTGCTTATGAGGTTTTGCAGCGGTAAATGCGTGGAATACTTTACATTTTGTGAATGCGATTATGAACAGATACAGAAAACAGAAAACCCAGTAAAATCAAGATTCCTTGAATTTACTGGGTTTTCTCAATTAAGCCAATAAGGGGACTCGAACCCCTGACCCACGCATTACGAATGCGTTGCTCTACCAACTGAGCCATATTGGCAAAACGTACTTGTATATAATACCAAAACCAATTCAGAAAATCAACTGTTTTTTCATAAAATTTATATTAAAAAAAGATTGACTTTTCACATGGATTCTGTAGAATAGAAATTGTTGAGTTTATAATCAGTAAACAAAAAATCAACTAACAATCATGTTTCATAAATTTACGGGAGGCATGCCATGGACATTGGACACCGCATGAAAGAACTGCGCATCCAGTACGGACTGACGCAACAGGAGCTGGCGGACCGTGCCGAGCTGACCAAGGGCTTTATCTCACAGTTGGAACGAAACCAGAACTCTCCGTCCATCGGAACTCTTCTGGATATCATCCAGTGCCTTGGTACGACACCAGCAGAATTTTTTACAGATGAAGAGCCGGAACAGATTGTTTTCAAAGAGGAAGATTATTTTGAAAAAACCGACGAAGAAAAACACTGCTGTATTGAATGGGTCGTTCCCAATGCACAGAAAAACCAGATGGAACCGGTTCGTCTGACTTTACACGCTGGTGGACGGTCAGAAGTTTATCAGCCCCATGAGGGGGAGGATTTCGGTTATGTCATCAAAGGAAACGTCCGTATCCACTATGCCGGACAAAACCAGACGGTACATGCCGGGGAATCTTTCTATTTTAAAGCAGGAAAAAAGCATTATCTGGAAAACACCTGTTCGACAGATGCCGTCATCATCTGGGTGACTACCCCACCAAATTTTTAAGAGGACAAACGTATGAGTAAACATTTAATTGATTTTATTGGAATTTCCAAATCCTACGATTCCAATCTTGTGTTGGATGATTTAAATCTGTATATCCGGGAGAATGAATTTCTGACCCTTTTAGGTCCGTCCGGATGCGGAAAAACGACAACCCTACGTCTGCTGGGAGGCTTTGAAAGCCCGGACAAGGGACAGATTCTGTTTGACGGACAGGATATCACAGCTCTTGCAGCCAATGAACGGAAACTGAATACCGTTTTTCAGAAGTATTCTCTTTTCCCGCATATGTCCATCGCCGAAAACATTGCATTCGGCCTTAAAATAAGTAAGAAAAGCAAAGCATATATTCAGGATAAAATCAAATATGCCTTAAAACTGGTCAATCTGGAAGGATTTGAAAACCGTTCGGTCGATTCTCTCTCCGGTGGTCAGCAGCAGCGTATCGCCATCGCCCGTGCGATTGTAAACGAGCCAAAAGTCCTTCTTTTAGATGAACCGCTTGGTGCACTTGATTTAAAACTGCGCCAGAGCATGCAGTATGAGCTCATCCGTCTGAAAGAAGAACTTGGAATTACTTTTGTATATGTCACCCACGATCAGGAAGAAGCACTGACCATGTCCGATACCATTGTTGTCATGAATCAGGGATATATCCAGCAGATCGGTACTCCGGAAAACATTTACAACGAACCGGAAAACGCATTTGTTGCCGATTTTATCGGACACAGCAATATCATTGACGGAACCATGATAAAAGACGAACTTGTAGAGATTCTCGGTGCCCGTTGGGCATGTGTCGACAAAGGATTCGGCAATAACAAGCCGGTCGACGTTGTCATCCGTCCGGAAGATGTAGAACTGGTCGATCCTTCGGAGGGAACGCTGCAGGGTGAAGTAACCTCCCTGATTTTTAAAGGCGTTCACTATGAACTTGATGTCATGGCCGGCGGCTATGAATGGCTGGTTCACACCACCAGATTTGTTCCGGTCGGCACCAAAGTCGGCATCAAAGTAATCCCGTTCAATATCCAGATTATGCATAAGCCGGAATCTTCCGATGAAAAGGCGGTGGAGATCGATGCGTAAATTCAAACAGCAATTTCTTGCCGGTCCATACCTCATATGGATCATCGGTTTTATCCTCCTGCCGCTTATCATGATTCTTTACTATGCATTTACAAACGGCGATGGCAGTTTTACGTTATCCTACATCACAGCGATAGCAGATGAAACCAACCGCAAAGCCATGGGACTTTCCCTGAGACTTGGAATTATATGCACCATCGTGTGCCTGGTTCTTTCCTATCCGCTGGCAATGATTTTAAATAATAGGAAAATCAAAAATCAGGGACTGGTTGTTTTTATCTTTATGCTTCCGATGTGGATGAACTTTATGCTCCGTATCCTGGCATGGAAACTTCTGCTTTCCAAAAATGGTGTAATCAACTCCATTCTCACAGGTTTCGGGCTTTCCCGCATCAATATCATAAATACACCAACGGCAGTTGTCCTTGGCATGGTATACGACTTCCTGCCATTTATGCTGCTGCCAATCTACAACTCCATGACACGAATCCGTAAAGACTGGATTGAGGCGGCCCGTGATCTGGGTGCCGGAAATGTAACCATCTTTTTAAAGATTATCCTTCCGCTTACCGTATCCGGAATCATCAGCGGAATCGTCATGGTATTTGTCCCGTCACTTACCTCGTTTGCAATCTCGCAGGTATTAGGCGGTGGTCATGTTCTTTTAATCGGAAATGTGATCGAACAGGATTTTATGCAGGGTATGCAATGGAATGCCGGAAGCGGTCTTTCCTTTGTTCTTATGATCTTTGTAATCGTAAGTATGACAATTGTAAATATATTTGATAAAGAAGGGGAGGGAACATCCATATGTTAAAAAAATGTGCATCCCGGATCTATATGGTCCTGATCTTTGCCTTCCTTTACCTTCCGATTATTGTGTTGATTGCTTTGTCTTTCAACGATTCCCGTTCCAAGGTAAAATGGGGTGGCTTCACGCTCCGGTGGTATACCGGCTGTTTTCAGGACGAAAAGATTATGACTGCATTTGTCACAACTTTGCAGGTCACTTTCCTGTCCGCAATTATTTCCACACTGATCGGAACACTTGCCGCGCTCGGCATAGCCGCCATGAAAAAACGGCACCAGACCATTTATCTCGGCGCGACCAATATTCCGCTTCTGAATGCGGATATCGTAACCGGTATCTCCATGATGCTTTTGTTTGTGAAATTTATCGACCTCGGATTTGTGACGGTTCTTCTGGCGCACATTACTTTTAGTATTCCTTATGTTATTTTAAATGTGCTTCCGAAAATGAAACAGACAAACCGCAGCACCTATGAGGCGGCACTTGATCTCGGAGCAACGCCGCTGTATGCATTTTACAAAGTCACCTGGCCGGAAATCCGTCCCGGTGTGTTCTCCGGATTTATGATGGCAGTCACCATGTCACTGGATGATTTTTCCATCACCTATTTTACCAAAGGAGCCGGGGTCAATACCCTCTCCACCATGCTCTACACAGAACTTCGCAAAGGAATCAAACCGGAATTGTATGCACTTTCCACGATTCTGTTCTTTGCCGTTCTGCTCATTCTTCTTGCCGGAAATGTTTATCCGGGGAAGAAGCGTGTTGCAGCCAAATAAATTATCCATTGGAATTTTATTCCAGCCGAAAGGAGTCCTATTATGAAAAAAAGAATTTTCTCTGCCCTCTTAATTTCTGCTCTGGCAGTCAGCGCACTCACTGCCTGTGGGGGATCTTCCTCTGCGAAAAAAAACGGACAGACCTTAACCGTTTTAAATTACGGAAAATATATCGATGAGTCCGTAGTCAAACAGTTTGAAAAAGAAACCGGTATCACCGTCAAATACGAAGAATATGAAAGTCCGGAAGAAATGTATACCAAATACAAAGCTGGTTCCATCAACTATGATGTAATCTGCTCTTCCGAATATATGGTTGAGCGTCTGATCAACGAGGGCGAAGTTCTCGAAGAAGATTACGATGCCATGGACAACTACAAAAATCTGGATCCAACGATCCTTGATATGTCTGCTTCCTATGACAAGAATCACACCTATTCCGTTCCATATTTTTACGGGACTCTTGGCCTTCTCTACAACAAAACAACCATTGATGCCAAAACCGTATCAAGCTGGGACTGCCTGTGGGATCCTACCTATGAGGATGAAATCATCATGGAAAATTCCGTCCGTGATACGTTTGCCCCTGCACTGATCTCCAAAGGGTATTCCTTAAACGATACCGATGAAAATCATCTGCGGGAAGCCCTCGACGTATTAAAAAAGCAAAAAGATGATAAAATCGTATATGCTTACTATGTAGACGAGACAGCCGATGCCATGATCGGAGAAGAAGCCTCCATCGCACTGTGCTACTCCGGCGAGGCTGCACTGGCCATGGCAGAGAACGACAATCTGGATTATTCAGTTCCAACAGAGGAATCCAACCTCTGGATCGATTCCTGGTTCATTCCAAAGTCCTGCACTAACCAGACCAACGCTTTAAAATTCTTAAATTTCCTGTGCAAGGATGATATCGCAGAAAAGAATTTCGAATATGTGCAGTATGCCTCTCCGATTACATCTGTGGTAGAAAATCAGGACGCTGACGTAAAAAATAACGAAGCTATCAATCCTTCCAGTGACACGATAAAAAGATGTGAAATCTATAAAGCATTAAGTGATGATGATTCCGCCAAGTACACAAAGCTGTGGCAGGAACTTCTCTCTTATTAAAAAACCGAGAAAAATGATTGCAATTTCAGTCAAAACATGCTAAAGTAAATCCACGGTGTCTGGTTAACACCGTGGATTTTTCATCTTCGGAAACGGTCATTCCGAAATTTCCCATATATACATTTGTTTTCAATTACATATGAACTATCAGGAATTTTTAACAACGATCCGTACACAGCTTTCTCTGCGTATCGAGACAGGTGTCACTTTAGACATTCGTTCCTTTACCAAAAATAACGGAACACATTACGATGGTCTGGTACTTCTCCATCCGAAGAAAAACGTGTCACCTGCGATCTATCTGATGCCATACTATCATCGCTATCTGGAAGGGGTATGCCTTGAAGAAATCTGTGAAGATATTCTTCATACCTATCAGGCGCATGCCCCGGAAGAAAATTTTGACACGTCCTACTTTACCGATTTTTCCCGTGCCAGCGAGCACATCGTCATGCGTCTTGTAAGCTTTGAAAAAAATCAGGAACTGTTAAAAGAGGTTCCGTTTTTCCGCTACCAGGATCTGGCCGTAATCTTTTACTGTCTGCTCCATGCAAGTGCCGAAAACCAGGCAAATATTCTGATCCACAATCATCACTTAAACCTTTGGAAAACCGACAAAGAAACGCTTTACCGGCTTGCGAAGAAAAACACGCCACAGCTTCTTCCCCCACAGCTTACCCCGATGAGCAGTCTTCTCAAAGAAATGCAGCTCGTCGCGGAAACTCCACTCCCGGAAGCAGCCCCGCCACTGTATGTTCTGACCAATACGTACCGGACCAACGGTGCAACCGTTCTCCTCTACGATGACATCTTAAAAGAACTGTCCGATTTGTTTGAAAAGGATCTGATCATTCTGCCAAGCAGTATTCACGAAGTACTGATTCTTGCCACCGATGAAAACGACAGGCAGAATCTCGACCATTACACCGCAATGGTAAAAGAAGTGAATGCCTCACAGCTTCAGGATGAAGAAATTCTGTCCGACCATGCCTACTATTACTGCCGGCACAGCCATCTGCTGACCATGCCGCAGCCGGTCTGCACTTCATAGATTATACTTCCAGACACAAAATCCCCGCAGAAAAAATTCTGCGGGGAACATCTATTACATTTCTACCAGTTTATCATATAGCTTCTCATATGCATGTGCCGAAACATTCCAGGAAAAATTGCGATCCATCGCACGATAGATCAGTTCTTTCCATGCGGCCTTTTGTTCATGCTCCACACGATACGCATACCGGACAATATCTGCCATTTCCTGTGCATTAAAATTCGCAAATGAAAAACCACATCCTGTATTTTCATATTCATTGTATGGTTCTACCGTATCCCGGAGTCCTCCGGTTTCACGTACGATCGGAAGTGTTCCGTAACGCATGGCAATCATCTGTGCCAGCCCGCATGGTTCAAACATGGAAGGCATCAGCAGCACATCACTTGCCGCGTATATATGGTGCGAACGCTCCTCGGTAAATCCGATATGTACGCTTACCTTGTCCGGATACTTACTCTGATAATGGTGGAACATATTTTCATACTGGCTCTCTCCGGAACCAAGAACCACCAGCTGTATATCCATTTCGGTTAAAAGTTCATCCAATACGCAGCCGATCAGGTCAAATCCTTTCTGGCTGGTCATACGCGATACGATTCCGATCAGGAAAGCATCCTCCCTGACTGGAAGCCCAAGTTCTTTCTGTAATGCAACTTTGTTTTCTTTTTTCCCACTCACTGCATCTTTTTTCGAATAATTTACCGGAATATAAGGATCTGTCTGTGGATTATATTCTTCATAATCAATTCCGTTTAAAATACCAAGAAGGCGATCCTTTCGGGCAGTCATCAGGCCACTTAAGCCCTCTCCCCCTTCTACGGTCGTAATCTCATTTGCATACGTCGGGCTGACGGTAGTAATATAATCTGCATATACCACGCCACCCTTTAAGTAGTTTGCTTCGCCATAAGATTCCAGTTCATATGCATTGAAAATGTGTGCCGGGAGTCCTGTAATATCCATAATCTCCTGAATTCGCCAGCGTCCCTGAAACTGCAGGTTATGAATCGTAAACACGGTTTTGATTCCCGCATAAAAATTATCATCTCCAAATACCGTATGCAGAAACACCGGAATAAGTCCTGTCTGCCAGTCATTGCAATGGATAATATCCGGGGCAAAATCAATATACGGCAGACTAGCAAGTACTGCCTTGGAAAAATATGCAAACTTTTCCACATCTTCATAGATATTGTTGTATGGAGATTCTCCTGCAAAATAAAATTCATTGTCCACAAAATAAAAGTGAACACCATGATATTCCGACTCGAAAATTCCAACATACTGCCTGCGCCAGTTCAGATTTACATAAAAATGGCACAAAAATTTTAAATTTGGAAGAAATGAGCGATCCATGCAGGCGTATTTCGGAATAACTACCCGCACATCATACTCTTTTTTGTCAAAATATTTCGGAAGTGATCCGACAACATCGGCAAGACCTCCGGTTTTCACATATGGCACTGCCTCTGATGAAACAAACAGAATCTTCTTCATACATAACACTCCTTTACTTACTCTTCATCTGTAACCGTATTTTGTCCGTAATAAGAGCGATAAATTCCGAGTTGGTCGGTTTTCCTTTTCCATTGCTGATCGTATATCCGAACAGATCATCCAGCGTATCCATCTTGCCACGGCTCCATGCTACTTCAATTGCATGACGGATGGCACGCTCGACACGGCTTGGTGTCGTATCAAATTTCTTTGCGATCCCCGGATATAAAATTTTCGTAATAGAATTTAACATGTCCATATTCGTCACAGACATGATGATTGCCTCCCGCAAATACTGGTATCCCTTGATATGTGCCGGAACACCAACCTCATGAATTATCTCTGTGACATCCTCTTCCAGTGTCTGTAACGAGTACTTTTCCGGTTTCTTTTCCATCTCAACCGGTCTGCCAATTTCTTTTCGTACTTTGTTTTTTCGACGGTTGAGTGTCTTGATCCGGTCCAAAACAATATTCCGGTCAAACGACTTCATAATGTAATAATCCGCTCCCCGCTCAAACGCGTCTTCGGTAATCTTTTCATTGCTGATCCCACTGATCATCAGAAATGTTGGCCGATTCTTTAGTGTATGATCTGCCCTGATCCTGTCAAGGACTGCCAGACCGTCCAGTTTCGGCATAATAATATCCAATAATACAACATCCGGTTCTTTTTCCTTGATCAGATGGCAGGCTTCTTCTCCGTCCTTTGCCATCCCGATCAGGTGCAGTTCATCATCACTGGTTACCATTTCTTCCAATAAGTCACGCATAACCTCGTTATCATCTGCAATTGCGACATTTAGTTTTCCCATGTAGGCCTCCTAGAATGTCAAATTCAGTCAAAAATAAGCATACCAGAAAGCACTGTCAGATTTTGTCAAAGTTTGTCGATAAATACAATTAAACTATAGCACAACTGCCAATTTATTTCAATGTCTTATGCATTCTCTTCGAACTGGGAATTATACAGATCTGCATAAAATCCCTTTTGTGCCAGAAGCTGTTCGTGTGTCCCCTGCTCTATGATATCGCCATCTTTCATCACCAGAATCAGATCCGCATTTCTTATCGTAGAGAGCCGATGCGCAATGATAAAGCTGGTCCGTCCACGCATCAGATTATCCAATGCCTTCTGAATCCGCACTTCGGTACGGGTATCTACCGAAGAGGTTGCCTCATCCAGAATCAGAATCGGGTTATCCGCAAGGATAGCACGTGCAATTGTAAGAAGCTGTTTCTGTCCCTGGGAAACATTACTTGCATCCTCGTTTAACTCCATCTGGTAGCCACCCGGAAGTGTCTGGATAAAATGGTGGGCATGTGCGGCTTTTGCCGCCTCAATCACTTCCTCATCCGTGGCATCTAAACGGCCATACCGGATGTTTTCCATGATAGATCCCTTAAACAGCCAGGTATCCTGCAATACCATACCAAATGCATCCCGAAGCTCCTGACGGTTAAAGTCGCGGATATCATGCCCATCCACCTGAATGGCTCCGCCTGTCACATCATAGAAACGCATAAGCAGTTTGACCATTGTGGTTTTTCCTGCTCCCGTTGGTCCGACAATTGCAATTTTCTGTCCAGGTGTTACATGAGCGGAAAAATCCCTGATAATGATCTGGTCCGGATTGTATCCGAAACTTACATGGGAAAAATCCACGTAACCATCCACATGGTCGAGATGCACAGCATGTTCAACCGTCAGTTCTTCTTCCTCTTCGTCCAGAAATTCAAATACGCGCTCGGAGGCTGCAGCCATCGACTGCAGCATATTTGCCACCTGCGCAATCTGCTGGATCGGCTGAGTAAAATTCCGGACATACTGAATAAATGCCTGAATTTCACCAACCCCGATGGTTCCGCGGATTGCCAGAAGTCCTCCGGAAATTGCCACTCCGACATAACCGAGGTTTCCGACAAACTGCATGATCGGCTGCATCAGTCCGGATAAAAACTGGGACTTCCATGCCGATTGAAACAGAATCTGATTGGTATCTTCAAATTTTTTGATGGTGCTCTCCTGCTTATTATATGCCTGCACCACCAGATGTCCGCCATAGACCTCTTCCACCTGTCCGTTGATATGTCCCAGATATTCCTGCTGTTGGCGGAAATATTTCTGCGAATGTTTGATAATAAACGAAATCAGGATGGCAGATACCGGAAGAATCACAAGTGAAATCAATGTCATAATTCCGGAAATTGAAATCATCATCACAAGTGTTCCGACCAGTGTTGCCACACTCGTAATGATCTGCGTCACACTCTGATTTAAACTCTGTCCAAGTGTATCCACATCATTTGTGATGCGGGATAGCACCTCTCCGTACGTGCGGCTCTCGAAATATTTCATTGGCATGCGGTTGATTTTCTCTGAAATTTCCTTACGCATGCGGTAACAGGTTTTCTGCGTGATTCCTGTCATGATCATTCCCTGTATAAAACTGAATACTGCAGAACAGATATACAGGCCAAGTGTAAACAATAACACTTTGGCAATATAGGTAAAATCAATAGATCCGGTTCCCGCGATCTTTTTTCCGAGACCTTCCACCAATACATTCGTTGCACGTGCCATAACCTTTGGTCCGGCAACGGAAAAGACGGTAGACACCGCCGCAAAAATCATAACGGCAACGATTGCATACCAGTATCTTCCGAGATAACGAACCAGTTTTCCGATAGAGTTTTTGAAATCTTTTGACTTTTCTCCCGGTATCATTCCTCTGCCCGGGCCGCCCATCGGACCGTGAGGTCTTCTTGTACGTTGTTCTGCCATCTTATTTCACCTCCTCAGAAAGTCCCAGTTCTTTGGCAGACAGCTGGCTCCTGGCAATCTGCTCGTAAACTTCGCAATTGTGCAGTAATTCCTCATGCGTGCCTTTTCCGACAATCTTTCCATCGTCGAGTACCAGTATCTGGTCCGCATGCAGAATTGTACTGATTCGCTGTGCGACAATGATCACGGTCGTATGTTCCGTCTTTGTCTCAAGTGCTCTGCGGAGTGCCGCATCGGTCTTCATATCCAGAGCGGAAAAACTGTCATCAAACACATAAATCTTTGGATTTTTTGCAATTGCTCTGGCAATGGCAAGCCGCTGCTTCTGTCCGCCGGAAACATTGCTTCCGCCCTGTGCAATCGCACTCTCATACCCATCCTGTTTGCTGTCAATAAACTCTGTTGCCTGCGCAATCTCCGCTGCTTCCCGGATCTGCTCATCTGACGCATCCTCTGCCCCAAAGCGCAGATTGCTTGCAATTGTACCAGAGAAAAGAATTCCCTTCTGTGGTACAAATCCGATATGTTCCCGCAGATCCTGCAATGTATACTTGCGGATATCCGTTCCGTCAAGCGTGATCTCTCCGCCTGTCACATCATAAAAACGCGGAAGCAGGTTGACCAGCGTAGATTTACCACATCCGGTACTTCCGATAATTGCAGTGGTCTTTCCCGGCTCTGCAACAAAATCAATGTCCGAAAGCACATCTTCCGTGGCTCCCGGATACCGGAAATTTACATGATGAAAGGCAATCACACCCTCACACTGTTCCATGGCAACCGGCTCTTTCGGATCTGTAATCGTACTTTTTGTGCGTACAACCTCATCTATACGCTCTGCAGCCACACCGGCTCTCGGCATCATGATAGACATCATAGTCAGCATCAGAAATGCCATAACGATCATCATTGTGTAAGTAATAAATGCCGTCATGGAACCAACCTGCATATATCCGCCATCGATCCTCTTTGCGGCAACCCACACAATCAGAAGCGTAATGCAGTACATGATCATCATCATTCCCGGCATCATAAATGTCATAACACGGTTGGTAAACAACTGCGTCTTTGTCAGATTGCGGTTGGCCTCATCAAACCGCTCTTCTTCCCGTTTTTCCCGTCCAAATGCACGAATGACATTTAATCCTGTCAGAATCTCTCTCGAAACCAGATTCAGCCGGTCCACGAGATTCTGCATAATCTTAAACTTCGGCATGGCAAGGGAGGTAAGAAGCATTACAAATCCAAGAATAACAAGCACCGCAAGCGCGATCACCCATTCCATTCCTGCATGGGTCTGTGCAACCTTAATCACACCACCGATTCCAATGATCGGAGCATAAAGAATCATTCGCAGAAATACTGCAGTCACCATCTGAATCTGCTGTACATCATTGGTACTTCTCGTAATCAGGGATGCCGTTGAAAAATGATCCATCTCTGCATTGGAGTACTGTACGACATTGCGGAATGTCTTATCACGCAGATCCCGTCCGATGGATGCTCCCACACGGGAAGCACAATATCCGACAACCACTGCCGCCATAACCATCAGCAGCGCAAAACCAAGCATCTTGGCTCCGGTGGTCCATAAGTAATGTTTCTGAATGGCATCTACATCCACACCTGCATTTTTATCACAGGAGATCGCATAGGTCACACCCATGGATTTCAATGTAGAAGATCCGATCGCATCAATCTGTCCGGACACCTGCTTTCGTATCTCAAGAATCTGCTGATCCGGTACCTGGCCGGCTGCCAGTGCCTGCATCAGCTGCTTCATATCTACCTGCGTCCCATCCGTTCCCATTTTCCCCGTGAGAGCCTTCTCGTCAATATCGGACTCCTTCATCTGGGACATCTGATATACCATGACGATCGGCTCCAACAGAGACTCATCCATATCGTCAAGCATATCCTCTTCACAATTTCTCACATAGTTTCCATCTTTTTTCGGCTCCTTATAACAGGCGGCAAATGTTTTCTTTTCCTTGCTGGTCATAAAAAGCTGTGCTGACACAAAATCTTCCTGTGTCATTTCTTCCGGAAGAATATGCTCCACTCCGCTGCTCATGATTCCGACATCGATAATATCCGATGTATACTGTGGCAGGGACAGATCACAAAATGCCTGCATCACAAGAAAAGCCACAATAACCAGAATCCATTTCCAGTATGGGAGCATGTTTTTAAATATTTTTCCCATGATTTAACTCCTTTTCATATGCATAGCTTTTATACTATCACGAACTGATTTCCAGAACAATTCCTATTATATAAAACTTTTCTTAAATTAAAATGAAATGTGTGGTGCAACCACGGGCACCACACATTTTATGTTCTGATTTTATACCGCAGGGGTTACATAACCTGCCAGCTTCATTTCTTTTGTAAAATCATCGACAGACATTCCCGCTTTTTCCGCACCTATTTCCACGGGGATGATCCCATCTTGCACCAGGGATGCATATGCACGAATCTGTCCTTCGCGCTGACCTTCCACTCTTCCTTCGCGCTGACCTTCCATACGCTCCTCATTCAATTCATCTGCCATCAAAACGCGTAATGCCTCACACATGATCCTTTCACTTCCTTTCCATTCCCGTACTTTCTCCATGTTACTGTTTACAATGACCTGCAGCACGATATCTGCAAGATTCTTCTCCCTTCCCTCAAAGGTACTCACCTGCAATAAATACTGACGCATCAACGATTCCTCCAGATGATTCGTCAATGCTTTTAGCTGTACATGCATATCCGTGTCCAGTTCCGATGATGCAATGATCTGCACCGGAAACATCACACCATAGACATAGTAAATCCCGGCTGTTTCTTTTTTGCATTCATATCCGGATTTTTCCAGTTCCTGCATCAGCTTCACCGGCTTGCGGTCTCGAATCAGTGTAATGGTAATCTCCTCTGCCGGAATCTCATTTACATGATTTGGCAATACTTTATACAGGCACGCATACGCAACCACCTTGTAAAAAGTATCAATGTTCAACTCATCCATCGGGGATTTATATTCAAAAATATTGTGTTTCCGGAAAATCTTCCCGATTTCATTTTTTATTTTGCAGTCCCTCTTTACTTTTACAACCGTACAGTCAATCTGCAAAGGTTTCTCCGTAAGCTGGAACTCATCGGTAAATTCCAGATTTTCTGCATCCTCCAGCAGTTCCAGGCGCAGTGCCGAACAAAACGCCGGATGCCACTGCAGCTTTTGGGACTTTTTCTGATTCTTCTCCTGTTGATTTTTCGTCTGTTCTTTTTTCAACTGTTCTCCTTTTATTATATGTAACTTTCACGCTTTTTTCAACGCACAAAAATTGCAGACTGTTAAATATACGTAAAATTCACATAGTTCATTTATACAACGAAACAAATGGGATTTTCGGCAGAAACTGCCTCTGAAAAAAGATATGTTTACTATATCATATGTGTATGCTCGTTGCAAGAAAAACAGTCCCGAGCGACTAAAAGCCATGCAATAGAAAATTCATACTGCATGGCTTTACGAAATTGATTTTATACCGCAGGGATTACATATCCAATCTGCTTCATTTCTTTCACGAAATCATCGACAGACATTCCTGCTTTTTCTGCACCAATTTCCACTGTAATGATTCCATCCTTTATCAGGGATGCATATGCCTGAATCTGACCTTCACGTTTGCCTTCAATTCGCCCTTCACGCTGGCCTTCAAGACGACCTTCGCGCTGTCCTTCGATTCGACCTTCCACACGTTCCTCATTCAATTCATCTGCCATCAAAACACGTAATGCCTCACACATGATTCTTTCACTTCCTTTCCATTTTTGCACTTTCTCCATGTAACTGTTTACAATGACCTGCAACACAACATCCGCAAGATCCTTTTCCCTCTCTGCAAATGCACCGACCTCTAACAAATATTGCCTCATCAGAAAAACAGTTCAGAGCAAATAAAATAAAATTTCCTGTTTGCATACTCTCCAAAAAGAGGTATTATATAGAAAAACACAGGAGGTATTCAAATGAAAGCACATAAATATTGGTCCCTTGGTGCATTGGCAACCATGATCGGAACTATCTATACCGGCTATAAAAATATGAAATCAGCTCACAAATATTTTGCCTGCAGTTCTCTTCTCTGCATGATTATGGCTATCTACTCTGGTCATAAAATGCTTTCTGCAAAATCCAGGAAAAAGAAAGACTCTGTTTCTCAAGAATCCGCAGAATAATTGAAATTATAGATGTTTTTACCCATACATACTACATGGCTTTACAAAATGATTTTATACCGCAGGGATTACATAACCAGCCTGTTTCATTTCTTTTGTAAAATCATCGACAGACATTCCTGCTTTTTCTGCACCAACTTCCACTGTAATGATTCCATCCTTTACCAAAGTTGCATATGCACGAATCTGGCCTTCACGCTGACCTTCCACGCGTTCTTCATTCAATTCATCTGCCATTAAAACACGTAATGCCTCACACATTGTCTGTTCACTTCCTTTCCATTTTTGCACTTTCTCCATGTTACTGTTTACAATAACCTGAAGCACAACATCCGCAAGATTCTTTTCCCTCTCTGTAAAAACGCTAACTTCCTGCAGATACTTCCACATCAGCGGTTCATCCAAATTGTCAGTCAGTGCCTTGAGCTGTACATGCAAATCCATATCCAGTTCCGATGATGCAATGATCTGCACCGGGAACATCACACCACTGACATAATAGATTCCGGCTGTTT
>ENA-ORMS01001766-ORMS01001766.1-human-gut-metagenome-genome-assembly--contig:-NODE-1766-length-16753-cov-8.077195_pt1 | contig 16753 bp, 16 predicted proteins | sample MGYA00242104_ERZ508997 | MGnify/ENA primary metagenome ERZ508997 (study PRJEB26280, sample SAMEA2338704) | human gut metagenome | biome: human gut; feature: human-associated habitat; material: faeces... | reverse complement strand
GCGCAACAAGGGCATCCGCAGCCTGATGTTCTTGTATTCGGAGTAGCCTGCCAGCCATAACCGCATTTATGGCATATCCACCACACTCTTTTATTTGAACTGCAAGACACCTTATCCGGAGATGTATCATTTTTTCCATAATCCCATTCTTCTGAAATCTGCGGATATTTTTCTGAAAGGCTATTTGTTTTAGCCGCTTCAAGTGATTTTTTCTTCCCTGCTTTCTTTCGCAAGCACTTTGTGCAACCGCCGCCGGCGTTTCGCAGCGAAGGCGAAGCTTGCCACTCGTAACCACATATGTGGCATTTCCACCACACTTTCTTTTCAGACCCGCAGCAAATACCGTCCGGAGATATTGCATTCTTTTCATAATCCCAATCTTTTAACAGTTCAGGCTTTTGTGAAGCCAAATCGGTTTTACCCTTGATTGGTAAACGACCGAAACAATAAGGACATCCGGAGCCTAAATTGGTTCTTGTGTATGTGGCGGCTTGCCAACTGTTACCGCATTTTTGACATTTCCACCACACTTTTTTATTTGATCCGCAGGAAACTTTATCCGGAGATACAGTATTCTTTTCATAATCCCATTCTTTCAGCAAATCAGGATGATGTGAAGCAAAATCATTTATACCCGGAACTACCGTTAAGCCTGCACAACAAGGGCATCCCCTACCTGATGTTCTTGTGTATGGTGTGGCTTGCCATTCGTAACCACACTTCTTGCACTTCCACCAATACTTTATATCAGAGCCACTGGAGACGGTTTCCGGATTTATATGTAAATTTTTCTCATAATTCCATTCTTCAAGCAGTTCCGGTTTTACATTGGCAATACAATTTTCTTTTATTGATTCTCTATATTTGGCTTTTATACCGATTCCGTCTTTGTCAACATCAACAATGATATTATTGCCCGGGGCAAGCAAGTCCAGCAGACTCTTTATCGCCTTGTTCAGGTGTTTACCACCTGTATCTGTGCAAGTAATCCTTATTGAATTCTTCGTATCCGGCAACTTTGAATCACGTATTCTTATTAAACGGATATTATGTTCTTTACAAAGCTCATCTTTTTTATTTTCTTTTTCTAATGCGTGACTGCTATTATGATAGTATACTCCATCGTATTCTATCGCCGTTTTTATATTGGGGATAAAAACATCTAATTCCATACCGAGTTCCTTGTATCTTGACATCGCATCCGGATAAATTTTCTTTACATAATATAAGACAGTTTGCTCTGAAAACGAAGTACCAGCTAAGGTACAGTTCGGACAACCGCGCCCGGACGCTCGTTCGTTTATTGTTGTTTGCCAACTGTTTCCGCAGAAAGAACACTTCCACCAGACTCTCTTGTTGCTTTTACTTGAATATTCATTAATATCTAAACCAACATTCTTCTCATAATCCCATTCTTTCGCTATATCCGGGTAATTTTTAACAAAACTATTTGTTTTAGCCGCATTGAGAGAGTTCTTCTTGGCAGCCGATTTATATGCGCATACAGGGCAACCTGTTCCGTTTTTTCCCGTCCTTCTGTTCGGTGTGGTTTGCCATTCATGACCGCACTTATGACATTTCCACCATACCATTTTATTCGAGCCGCAAGTCACTTCTTTTGGAGATACAGTGTTTTTTTCATAATTCCAGTCTTTTAGTAATTCGGGCTTTTTAGAAGCCAAATCATTTATACCCGGAACTACAACACGACCCGCGCAACAAGGGCATCCGCAGCCTGATGTTCTTTTATTTGGACTTGCCTCATAAGATTTACCGCACTTCTTACACTTCCACCAATACTTTTCAGCTGAACCGTAACTAACATCATCGGGTGTTACTGGATAGTTTTTATCGTAATCCCACTCATCAACAAGTTCGGGGTTATGTTGCGATAATTCTTTACCGGTATATATGAGTTTGCTCATATTTACATTTCCTTTCTGAATCGATAGTCGGTATTAATATAAGTGTAACACATTTTATATGGCTTCTCAAGAAAACCATCTTTTTAAATGTACTTAAAATCGGACATAAACTCATAAAACATCTTTATTTTGTGATATTTATTTGAAAAGCTACTTGACAATATACCCCTCACGGGTATATACTCAAAATACCCCCTAAGGGTATAGAAACGAGGTGTGGTTCATGGAAAAAGAAAAGTGCTGTCACTGCTCACAGCGAAAAAAAGAGCGTTCCCCCGAGGAATATAAAAAGCTTATACACAGGCTTAACCGAATCGAGGGGCAAATCCGCGGAATAAAGGGCATGGTAGAAAACAACGCTTACTGCCCGGATATACTCATACAATCCGCCGCCGTAAACGCCGCGATAAATGCTTTTAATAAAGAACTGCTTGCAAATCACATCAGAACATGCGTTGCCGACGATATAAGGAACGGCAAAGACGAATCGATTGACGAGCTTGTGGTTACACTTCAAAAGCTTATGAAATAAAGAAAGAACGGTAAAATATAATGAATGTTGTTTTAATAATAATTCTCATAGCAATTGTGGTATTGGCGGCGGTTTCCGGCGCGAAACACTTTAAAGGTCAGGGCGGCTGTTGCGGTGGCGGCGGAGAATTAAGACCCGAGCGTAAAAAGCTCGACGGCCCCGTAACGGAAGAAAAGATAATTTCGATAGACGGAATGAGCTGCGAAAACTGCCGGAATCGCGTTGAGCGAGCTATAAACAAAATAGACGGAGCTTCGGCGAGAGTAAATCTTCATAAAAAAGAAGCGGTTGTTTCGCTCGACAGAAAAATTGACGACGAAACGCTCAAAAACGCCGTTGAATCGGCAGGCTACAAGGCTGTTTCCGTAAAGACACGGGAGGTAAAAAAATAATGACACAGTATAACGTCACCGGTATGAGCTGTGCGGCGTGTTCTGCGAGAGTTGAAAAAGCGGTATCAAAAGTGCCCGGCGTAACGTCGTGTTCCGTCAGTTTACTCACCAACTCCATGGGCGTTGAAGGGACGGCATCGGACAAAGCTATAATATCCGCAGTACAAAAAGCCGGCTACGGAGCATCTAAGAAAGGCGGAAGTAAAGCCGCCGAGAGTGCCGATGAATCCGCACTCCGCGACACAGAAACACCAAAGCTAAAAAAGCGTCTGTTTTGGTCAGTCGGATTTCTTGTAATACTGATGTATTTTTCGATGGGTCATATGATGTGGGGATGGCCCCTCCCCTCTTTTTTTAACAGCAATCACGTTGCAATGGGACTTACTCAGCTTTTGCTTACTGTTATAATTATGGTAATAAACCAAAAGTTCTTTATCAGCGGTTTTAAAAGTCTGTGGCACAGAGCCCCGAATATGGATACCCTCGTAGCCCTCGGTTCAACCGCCGCATTCGTATACAGCACTTACGCTCTCTTTATGATGACAGGCGCTCAGACACGCGGCGATATGCAGGCTGTAAACACCTATATGATGGACTTTTATTTTGAGTCCGCCGCTATGATTCTCACACTTATAACCGTGGGCAAGACCCTTGAGGCGCGCTCAAAGGGCAAAACGACCGACGCATTAAAGAGTCTTATGAAGCTCGCACCAAAAAGTGCGGTAATTTTAAAAGACGGCGAAGAAAAGGCCGTGCCTATTGACACGGTACAAAAAGACGATATATTCTTAGTACGTCCCGGCGAGAGTATACCGGCAGACGGTGTGATAATCGAGGGTGAAAGTGCCGTAGACGAATCGGCGCTTACCGGTGAGAGCATTCCTGTAGACAAAGCCGCAGGAGACAAGGTTTCGGCGGCAACCGTCAATCGGTCGGGATTTTTGAAATGCCGTGCCATACACGTAGGTGAGGACACAACCCTATCGCAAATCATTAAAATGGTCAGCGACGCCGCAGCCACAAAGGCCCCGATAGCAAAAATCGCGGATAAGGTTTCGGGCATATTCGTCCCGGCTGTAATAATTATCGCGGTAATCACAACCGTAATATGGCTTCTGCTCGGTCACGGCGTAGGCTATGCGCTTGCACGCGGGATTTCGGTTCTCGTAATATCATGCCCGTGCGCCTTAGGTCTTGCGACTCCGGTTGCGATAATGGTGGGCAGCGGTCTCGGCGCAAAGAACGGTATTCTTTTCAAAACAGCGGCGTCTCTTGAGGAAACAGGCAGAATACAGATTGTGGCACTCGACAAGACCGGCACAATAACAAAGGGCGAGCCGAGAGTTACGGACATTATCCCAAACGGTGAAACAACAGAAAATGAGCTTCTTAAAGCTGCGGCGTCTCTTGAAAAGAAGAGTGAACACCCGCTTGCAAAGGCTGTAATTTCATATGCGGAGAGCAAAAATATCATCTGCGACGACGTATCTGTCTTTAAAGCTTTGCCCGGAAACGGCCTCAGCGGCACCGTAAACGGAAAGAATATATTCGCAGGCAATCTCAATTTCATAAAAACAAAGGCCGAAATATCGCCCGGCAACAAGGAAATTGCCGAAAGGCTGTCAGGCGATGGTAAAACTCCCCTCTTCTTCGCTCTGGATGGGAAGCTTCTCGGCATTATAGCCGTGGCGGACGTCATTAAAGACGACAGCCCTAAAGCCGTTAAAGAGCTCAGGAATATGGGAATACGCGTTGTGATGCTCACGGGCGACAACGAGCGTACCGCAAACGCAATAGGTAAATCAGCCGGTGTTGACGAAGTAATCGCCGGGGTTTTACCGAGCGGTAAAGAAGAGGCAATCAAAAAGCTTAAAAAGCTCGGCAAGGTGGCAATGGTCGGTGACGGAATAAACGACGCACCCGCCCTTACAAGAGCCGACATAGGCTTAGCCATAGGTGCAGGCACAGATGTTGCCATAGATGCAGCCGACGTCGTTCTGATGAAGAGTCGTCTTTCCGATGTGCCCGCAGCCATAAGGCTCAGCAGAGCGACGCTTAGAAATATACACGAAAACCTGTTTTGGGCGTTCTTCTACAACACGATAGGTATTCCGATAGCCGCCGGCGTATTTATCCCTCTCGGACTTACGCTGAACCCCATGCTCGGAGCTGCGGCAATGAGCCTTTCAAGCTTCTGCGTTGTAACCAATGCCCTGAGACTTAATCTGTTTAAGCTTCGTGACGCAAGCCACGACCATAAAATAAAAAAGCATTTAAAAAATGTAACGGAGGAATCAAAAGCTATGGAAAAGACAATTAAAATCGAAGGTATGATGTGCGGACATTGTGAAGCTGCAGTCAAGAAAGCTCTTGAAGAATTACCCGAGGTTGAGTCAGCCGAAGTAAGCCATGTAAGCGGTACCGCAAAGGTTACTCTTAAAGGTGAAATCGGCAATGACGTTCTCAAGAAAGCCGTTGAGGACAAGGATTACAAGGTTATCGGAATAGAATAATCATGTAAACAAAAAAAGAACCGTGAAGTCATAAGACCTCACGGTTCTTTTATGCAATTCTGCAAAATTATCTCTTAATGTCGTCCCAAGCAACACCGTCTATGTGGAACAGCTCGTCAAAGTCGTAACGGTTGTTCTCATCTTTTCTGTGGTTCGGATACCAAACCTGAGCAAAGAACGGATTTGTCTTGGCGATAGCATCATAATCCCAAGCCTTATGCGGGATATAGCACTCGGGGCACCAATGTCCGCCGAGAAGTATAAGAGCGGGGCTTGCTTCGAATTCTGCGCCGCAGTGGCCGCATTTCCATTTAAGCTTAGTAGCCATATCACCCTTAGTCATTGTCTCGGAGAGGCACTCGCCGCCGCGGAATTTAGCAGCCTGCTTCATATCCTCAATGTCAAGCTCTGCTTCGGGCTTTGTCTCATCATAACCGTGGTCAAGCTTAAACTGCTCAGCCGCGCTGTTATCCTTATCGAACTTGATGATGTCGAAATCTTCCCACTTTGACGGGAGCTTCTTCCACTCGTCCATGCCGCCGAAGTAGATGTCAAGACGCTGCTTGTTGTTCTTTTCAACCCAGTCAAGAGTACCGAAGTCCGGAGTCTTGGCAATCTTCTTCATAAAGGGCTTCGCGCAAGCTGCAACGAGGTTCTTCGGAAGATATCTCGGAATTTTAAAGTAGAATTCAACCTGATCTGCAAGACGGTTGAAGTAATCCTTAACGGGGAGGTTCTCACGGAAGTGAAGGAAGTTTTCAAGCTTATCGCCGTCTGCATAGAACTGACCGTGGAAGTTCTTCGTTGTAAACCAGTTGGGGTCAAAGAGCTTTTCGGGGCCTGCAAGACCGAGAGTACCGAGAAGAAGGCACTCAAACTCGTAGTTTGAAATTCTGTATTCCTTACCTGAACCTATATTGTAGAAGTGATTCCAGAAATCGGAACCGAGGTTGCCTTTTGCATCTTCATCGCAGAGGTTGGCAAGCAAACGACCCGAATCCTCAACGGTGCACCACTCAAGAACGCCGTTGATCGGAACGTGGAACATAATAGGATCCATATTTTTAAGAATGTTGGGATAAAGTATGCCCGACTGACGCATAACAACCCAATTCTTAATACCGCTCTCAACGAATACACGCTCTGCTATGCACTTAGAAACAGCATAATGGTCATATACCGAAACCTTGAGCGGATCGCCGCAACGTCCCCAATGGATAGGATAGTTACGACCGCCTGTTTCGGCAACGGTGCCTATGTAGCAGACCTTAACTGCGTCGGGATCCGGCTGAGCAAGAACTGCCTTGCAGATATTCTGAGCAGCACCTATATTTGTTTTCTGTGTTCTGTACGGTTTCCAGTCAGCTGCCGGAGAAACCATACCGCCTACATGAAGAATATAGTCAGAACCTGTTACTGCGTTGAGAACATCCTCATAGTTTGTAAGATCGCCCCAAACTATTCTGACTGAAGGATCATTTTCAAAATCCTTGAATTTAACACGGTTTTTTTCACTTCCGCGAAGTAAAAGAACAAGATTAAACTTATCTTTCTTAGCGTAAAGTTCCTTAAAACCGTGGAAACCCATATGACCGGAGGCACCGGTCAGCATTACGGTTTTTTTAGCTCCCATATTGTTCCACCTCATTTAAATCATAGTGCTTTTATTATAACATTTTTATGTACAATGTCAACAAAAGAGTAAAAAAATCAATATATTCTGTAAACAGATATTTATTTTTGCAAAGAAACGCATGCATTTTTTAACAGCGACGTTTAACTCAATATGTATCACGGCGGAATTCAACCTTTACAACTCACGCCGTTAAAAGCACCGCCATCAAATGTACATTTTTACCTTGGCACAAAGGAACTCATAAAAACCATCATACAGCTCCTTTGAGATTTTACCGGGATACGTCATAATTTTAAGCTCAAAATCAGAGCCACCCCTTGTGTAAGCCGGTGCAAAATGCTCAAAGTTGTTTAATTTAAATCCGTTTCGCTCATAAAATCCGCGACGGCGAACGGATATTTCATCCTTCGGCGGGTCGATTTCCAAAATAATTGTTTTATCGCAGCCTTGCAGCATCGAGAGTGTGCGCTCTCCGTACTTGCGGTTGCGCTTTTCGGTTAAAATACAAAAATGCTCAATATATATAAAGCTGTCGGTATCCCAATAAAGCACTTCGCCTATAAATTCGCCCTCATCGTATATAAGGTCAAAATGGTACTGCTCATCGTACATGGCCCTCTGCTGTGCGTCATATGACCTCCGCTCGTATTTCGGGAAGCTTTTTTCATAGAGTTTCATTGCGGTATCAAATATTTTTCCCCTGCTGTCTCTCAAACGTATAAGCTCCATATAATTCTCCGTATAATCAGTATTTTTGCAGGCGGTTTTATCTTATATCGCCCTACAAACATATTTTTAATAATATATATTTTATCACAAAAACGGTATTCGGACAAGATGTCATCGAATGACACAAATGGTGTAGCTTAAGCTGTCGGATAAAATTATTTGTTGTAGAATTTACTGAAAAATTTTTGCAATCAGTAACTTATTCATAATTATTCATCACAATCTAACTGCTGAAACACCTTTTTAATCTTCGGATATTGAATAGCAATCCAGTCAACCATTTCTTCATTTTTTGCCCAGCAGTCAACCCCATTACTGCTTGAAGTTAATCCACCTCGTCGAAAGGCAAACATAAACGGTTACTGTTAACAGCTTTGTTTCACTACCACTCTGTTTCGGTTTGTTATTTAACTTTTTCAGATGCATTTTTGCATTTGCTGTTTTCATCCTGCGCGGTATGGCGGCGGCAAGCCCTTACGGGCTGAGAAAAGCGAAAAGTGAAAAGAGGAATGTTGTATAATAAAAAAATACAGCACAAATTGCTAATAATATCCCGCAGTGTATGGCAGGAGCTTGTCCCTGCCGAGGGAATTTACAAATATATTAACTGTAGTTATCAAACGGAAAAATATATTGTGTTGTAGGGATAGACCTTACGGTTGTCTGTTGCCAAATGTTTTTCCGCATTCTACGATTCATAGGTTGCCTTATTAGGCTTTTAATGCTATTCTTTAGGTAAAATAAAAGGCGGTGTTTTTATGGATGCAACAAAATGCGGCGCGTTTATAGCAAAATTACGTAACGAAAGAGAAATGACACAAAAAGATTTGTCAGAGGTATTGAACGTTTCTGACAAAGCAATTTCTCGTTGGGAAACAGGAAAAGGCTATCCTGATGTATCGTCACTAATGGCTTTAAGCGAGTTCTTTTCGGTTAGCGTAAACGAATTACTTTCTGGGAAAAGAATAGATATTGAAAAACTGTCAACAACTGCAGATGAAAATGTGCTTGAGGCTATCCGAAAAAATGAGCGGGCTAATGAAAAGCAGAAAAAGCAGGTTGCGATTTATACGCTGTTACTTATAATTGCTATATCGCCGGTTTTAATTATTCTTGCAAAAAACCTTTTTGAAGCCTTTAAAACCGAAATTGAAGTTGAAAACATTTTAACATCGGTTATTTCGATTGTGATTGCAGTAGCAGTTTTGATTGTCGGTTTAATAATAAAAGGCGGAAATTTATCTCTGCTGCATTCATATCACTACAAAAACGTAACAGATGTTGAAAACTATTCGGTAGCAATTGGTACGGCGTTAGCAGAAATGAGTATTCCTATTATAATTCACTCGTTTTTAAGCCTATTTTATCAAGTTAAGGTTATATCGGTTGTAGGTGCTACAATATTGCTTATAGGGTTAATAGTCAGTGCAATTCGCATGTTCAAAATTCAAGCTGAATATAACGGAGGTTTGTTTTGAATTAAAATATTATGATTAAACAACTCTGTAAAAACTGCCGGCAGAATGTGATTTTATATCAAATTTGTTGCGCACAGGGACAGGTCTTGCCTCTAAGGGACTCGGCTCACTTTGTTCGCCCTCGAGTTTGCTCCGCAAACTATCCTATTATAGACTTCTTTTGACAAGACTCCGTCTTGCAAAAGATTTTAAGGGTTCGAATTCCGTTTTTACTTTCAAACAAAAAACAGGACATAGCTTTAGCCAAAGCCCCATAAGGATGTTTTTCGGCAGGGATACGGTGCAACCCTACAATCGGGGTTGCACCGTTTTCCCTTTTTCAGGCGGTAAGCCTGTATTCCTGCGGATTTGCTTTGATTTTAGCCATAAGGCTTTTAATTTCGTCTTCTGTGGGAATGTCAATCAGTCCGATAGCTGTGAAGTAGATGTCTACCTTCACATAGCAATGGCCGCTTGATTTGTCGTTGTTATGAACCTCAATCCTGCGGATCATAGAGTTTACAAGGGTTGGTGTCAATTCTTCAAAGGATGTACTGCTTCGCAGAACCTTCAATAAGGTTTTCAAGTCAAGACTCGTCTGTTCAATGCAGGCGAGTTTCTTTTCGTCCTCTGCCACCTTATTGATAAGGGTGCGCTGTTCGTTAAGGTCGATCATCCACTTATTCTCAAACAGGTTGCACACGCGGCGTTCAAACTCGCTGCGCTCTACATCGGGTGCAAACTCCTCCAAATAAACCAAAGGATGGCATAAGATACGCAATTTGCCTGCGTGATTTGCAACAATGCCAAAAGCGATATGATCTCGGAGGGGGACTTCAGAGACTTCTTTGTTCCGGGTATTAAAGAATACTGGGAACATATCGAAGAAGAGATAAAAAAGAAAAATCCTTGACATTCTTCTCTCACAGAAAAAGAGGAGGTCATTTCCATGGTTTACTTATCGAAGTCAAAGTACTGCGGACTCTGGCAATGCCCCAAAATTGCATGGATAAAAAAATACAAACCGGAAAAACTCAATCTTGACGGAAGCTTTGCTTTCATTTCGGCAAGCTTTTTGACCTTTTTTGAAAGCTGAGGAATATATACAAGCGCCTCGTCAACCGTAAGTTCAAAACCCGGCAGAGTATGCGATGTGTTAAATAGATTTATTGCGTGTTTTAATTTGATTATTCTGTTTCCGAGTTCTTCCAATGACTTTTGCGTTTCTATATAATCGTATTCCGGACGAACGCTTTCGGGGTCCTCGCCCATAGCGGCAAGGAAGGTGCTGCTCTACGCCTCTTCCGCAAGAAGTAAATCGTATTCGTCGTTCAGCTTTTTAAGCAGCTTGTTAGCCTGTGCAGATGTATATTTCACTTTAATCTCCGTTCTGCCGCTATGTCGACAAAAATAGGATACAAATCTCTTCTTAGCGGCGAATGGAGATTAATCCGGCATGTTTCGCGGTTGCCTTTTATGTAATGAAAGGCGAGCGGAACGCCGTCCCTATATTGTTGTTAGTGTGATTTTCACACTAACCGCTCCTTTTTTCTTTCTGATACTATTATATGAAACGGTATGTACCAAAAATGGGATATAAAAAACCTGCTTTATAAAAAGCAGGTTTTTATGCAAATTAGCAAATTGAATTTTTGTGATAATATTCCCGTTTCATCTTTATAGTGCGCACAAATCTGTCTTCCATTATTTCATATAGGTCTTTCCGATACTCGGTAGAATGTTTTTTTATTGCCTTTATAAATTCTTCATAAAATTCTAAATCACAGTTGCACTTTTGAAAGAAATCAAGCAAATCACTATATCTTATTAAAATGTATTTATCATATTCAGAATATTTTTTCAAGTCTTCGTTTTTATAACTGTAATTTGGCAATAACAAAAAATAATGAATCTTGCGATTATGTGCTTCTTTATTTGCGGTTTTTACATAATCTGAAAGTTGAGATTGTACTGATTTACCCTCTAAATCATGTCTTTCTCCGTTTATACCGGATTTAATTTTGTTTTCTATTACAATAATATGATTTAAATCTTCAATCCAAATATCTATATTGTGGTATTCTCTTAAAACTTTGACACTTTTTAAATCAATATCTATATGCAAAACTGAAGAGCAAAAGTCCTTTAGTAAATCCAAATCATTATTTAAGTAATAAGCCAACCAATTAGAATAAGTAAGTTCGTCATAATCTTTTTTGATAATATCGAGTATGCCAAAATTTTTATCTAAAGGTTTATCTATATCTATTTTAGTTAATGTATTTTTATCTTCCCAAACTTTTTTATCACTTAACAGTTCAAAAATTTTAACATAAGCCTCTTTGTTTTTGTTATTATCCACATACATCTTTAATGAGGTTTTTGAAAATTTGATGTTTGGAAGATAAATATGATTATCATCAGCTAAATCAATAGAGTCAACAATAAATATCCTCTTTTTTGCCCTTTTAACATTATTAGCTTTAAATGTTACAAACACAGCGTTGCTCTGTTCTGCAAGTAAGTCATTGATTTTAACTCCACCGTATTTTATGGAATTATTTTCAATTATTTCAAGTTGTTTTTCCGATTCTATAATTCCGGAATCTTTTTGTTTAAATTTAAAGCTTTCTTTGCTTAATAATAATTCCAAATCACCGGCATAGCCGATAATTTCAAAGGTGTGTTGATTTATCAAACGAACCAATAATACATACTTAGTATTCTGATAATTGGAATTAATTGTGCCGTTAGGACTGATATAAATATAATTTTCGTCATTATCGGTTTTTGGTCTTTTTCAGCAAGGAAACACATTCGTCGATGATCGCCTGCGCATCCTCGATCGTTATATCGTTATTTACGCTATTTATAAAACGCATCAACATGCGATCGGGCTTTATCGTGTTTTCATTGCCAGCTAACATATAGAGGTATTTGAGCATAATGCCGCTGCTTTGCCCTTTTACACTCAAGATCTCCTTTTCTAAATTACAACGCTGTTCGCCGGAACAGCGTTGAAGATCCGTTAGCGTATCGATCTTGTACTTTTGAAATACTTTTGCAATTTCGTATACAGCTTCTGATTTCAATATTCCATTTTTAGATGAGGTACGCTGATGATTTTTTAAGACCACATCAGTAAATTCGTCAATGCTTTTAAAGCTTTCCACATTTTCAATAAATTCTTTTATTGTATGCTCCGGTCTTATTATACCGCTTTTTTCGTCTGGAATTATATTATAATAATTCATATAATTCGTATATGTATTTTTAGAGGAAGTATTGTTTGCGGCAATTGAAAATACGGCTTCTAAAATACAAATCGGCAACGATTTGGGAAAATGCGATTAGGGTCGGTTCTGGACAGATCCAAGGACTCTACACATTTTTGGACTAAGCGTTCAACATCATTTTTGCTGTACATAGAATTGCCTATAATAGTCTATTTGTATAATACGCAGCCGCTCTTGAAATGTCAAGGGCAGCAGTGTATCATTATGGAAAATCAGTTGCTTCCGTATTCTTTGTCTAACTTTTTGGGGGTCACTTTAGTTTTTCCCAGCGCCCTTCTTTGTCAAAGATCGCATGCCTTCAGGGAATCTGTTCTTCCATCCATACCCGATCAAAGCGACGGGCAGCCAAATCCTCTTTGGCAATATAGAAAGAAATCACACTACCATCTCCGAACCAGCCATCGTCCAAAAGCAGCATCGCCCTCTCCTTTAATGCCCCGATTTCCAGCTGAAACAACAGCTGCCAACGCTCATGCGCAGAATCCTCCGCCTGCCGCCGGATCTCCGATGGGGCATCACTCAACGAATAGCCCTGAGCCGCCAACTCACAGCGATAAAACATCGTATTCTGAAAAACAACGGGCCACCCCAGCAGCTGATTAAAGCTTTCCGACTCTTTCAGATCATTCCACACCTCGTCAAACTCATCGCAGAAATCTTCATACAAATCCTCATCGTCAACATCTTCATCTGGAAAAACCTTGAAAAAATCATCCAGGAAAGGATAGGTTCGCACCGATCCCATTTCGACCGGAATCATGGGGAACAGAAATTCATTCTTCATATCGGCGGGATACTCTGCGGCGGACAACGCCGAAATATCCTCAAACCAATAAACCCGTGCGCTTCCCTTCGCTTTGGGATCCAAGGTGTTGCCCAGATAATCCTTTGCATAAAAGAAGGAAAGCAATCCGTGGTCGGGCAAAAGATGATCCGTGTCAAACGAAGCCATTTCTTCGCAGTTAAACTGAGCCAGAAAAGAAAGCGGCCGGTTCTCCACGACCGATTTTTCCGTTTCGCTGTAATATTTCCCCTCACAAGTGGGCCACACGAAATTTACCGGCAGATCTGCCGGTCCGCCGATCCGCGTCCCCCCTTTTTTATACCTTTCGCTCTCGCCGAACCCGATGCTCAGTTCAATGCTGTTTTTTCCCAAAGATTCAAGTTTCTCCATCACGCCCATTGTGTTTCCTCCTTGATAAATTGTTATCCTTTTCTGTAAATTGATCATCGGAATAATTCTTTTTCGTCCTCTTTAGATATTGCTTGACCAGTTCTTTTGATTTGTCCATGTCATCTCTATCCTTTCTCAATTTTATATATTATACCATAACTCGTGGCGTTTTGTATAGCCAAATATGAACCTTTCACCACTTGTTTGATAACTTTATTCTATCGGTTTATATGTACTGCTTTTGGTGCGTATATTGTTGTATCATATCAGTAAAGCAGATTTAAAGTGAGATGATGAGTGTGATATACGCGGTATCAGATTTGCACGGGTGCTATGACAAGTATATAAAACTTCTTGAGCGATTAAAAATGACCTCCGATGATTCTTTGTATATTCTCGGTGATATTGTGGATCGAGGCAGCGGGGGAATGAAGATCCTATTGGATCTCATCAAAAGGAATAACATCTTTTCTTGCAGAGGAAATCACGATCACTGCGCGCAGATACTGCTGAGAAGCTTTGCAATTCCCAATGACGGCTATTTTGCAGACGGACTTGAAGAAACATTCAAATTATGGCTTTCCGATGGCGGAAGTACAACATATGAGGAGTTTCTGAAATTGGACGAAAGCGAGCAGCAGGCGGTTTTGAGTTATCTTAACTCTCTCCCGCTTTTTGAGGAGATAACAGTCGGAGGACAGAAGTTTTTCCTTGCACATACGATTCCGGAAAAGTCAAAAATGCTTCAAAATATTCAATGATTATTTTATGGGTCTCATTGTTCTGTTTTTCTATATCCATCGAATTATTATTATACATATCCGAATATCGCCTTAAAAAATCAAATAATTGCAGATCATCTATTTGTCTGACCCCTTCGCCATAGGATTTAAAACTATAATGTTTTTTTAGACCCTTAGGGCAGGTATCTGTTTTTTTACAAGTGCAATAAAGAGTATTATCGTAATCACAGCAATTGCCTAACGGACACGCAGGCTCGGGTTCTTTTTCAGGAGCTTTTGCGGCTGTCTTTTTCTCTTCGCTGTCAGAAGGCGGAGCCGTTTTCACCGGCGGTGCAAAATTACTGTTGCTCTGCGGCACTTCCGTAACCAAACCGCAAAAATCCAATCCTTTTTTTACATTTTCTTTAATATCATCAATTGCCTTATCCAAAAAATCTATTCCGAGGCTGAATTTTCCCATTTAGAGTTCACTCCATCGTTTAAATTTATTACAGTAATTCCCCGTGTGAGCATAATGCCCAGATGTATATAAGCTTGGAACACCCTGAGTACATTTCCCGATCGACATATTTGAAGCGGTGCTTACCCCAAAACAGGTTTTCTTTCTCGGTCCCTGCCAATATTCACATGTTGCACAGCAGGTATTTAATTTTGGTACATCAAACATAAATTCTCTCTCCCTTACATGTTAAGCGTCATCATAAGCTGATCGCCCTTTGCTATTTGTCTGCCGTAAAAATCGGTGGTAACATCAAGACTTGCATTATATTTACCTTTGATTTTACCTGAAAAATCCTTTATTTGCTTATTCCCCGTTTTTGGATCAAGTTCAACAAATCCGATTATTTTTCCGGTCCAGTCATGCACCTTGATTATTTGCATATTATTTCACCTCCTGTTCAAGCCAGGTCCCCGTTTTATCACTGAAAACCGATAACTGGGAATCGGTTATGTTATGTATAATTCTGCTGAGCGCCTTTCTTTCAAGCGGCACCTCATATGGATAGCCTTCCAGTATTTTTAAAATATCCTGTTGGCGCAGGTGCTTTTCGCTGCTTGAATACTCCTTCAAAATTAAATATACAAAGAGCGGCGCCATACTCTTTCTTGAATTTGTTTTTTTAGGTCTGAAAAGATTGTCAAGTTCCTCATCGCTCATAAGTTCATACCTTTCGATTTGCAGCCGATAGGTATTATCAACTGTTTCTTTTGAAGTACAATATTTATGCAGCACCATAGCCGCTGCTAATAAACGGCCTTCGTTTTTTATAACAATTTCGGGAGCATTGAGGCTGAAAAGCCTGCAAAGCCTTATAGCACGAATAACATATTGATAAGCGCAAATATTGTTTCCCACACGCTTTTCTGCTTCCTTAATAAGCGATTTGCAATATGAATCGTAAAGTCTTTTTTCGTCTTTGGTTACGGAAACGTCCATATACTCTCTGAAAAAATCCTTTTCATCTTTTGTTAATTCGGCGCCTTTTGTAAATTTGCCGGAAAGCTCTTTAAGATAATCTGCCGTGTCAAGTCGGTCGGATATATCGTGAATGGCATCATATTTTAAATCATTAGAATTTAAGGATTTTACAAAAATCTGCCACACATTAAAAAGCTGCGCATTCCCATTTTCTTCGCAAAATACCTTTTTTGCAGTTTCCTCACTTCCGTCCAGTTGCTCATATTTTTCGGCAATTTTTTTAAGATCGGAATAAAGCTTTTTAAATTCCGAACAAACCGAATTGCGATCCTCCATTGTCCAATTCATTTTGCAGCGGTAACTATACTTTTCTTCACAAAGCGACAGCTCGTTCGGAAATTCAGGAATATAAAGCACGCCGTTATCGTCTGTTCTGTCAAACATCAAGTAAATATATTCTAAGGGGGTAATGTCGGACTCAAAGGATAAAGTTTCAGTTTCTTTTATCATACTCAAGGCTCCTTATCATTTATAGTCTTAATTATACGGTTTGCTATGTACCGCGTGCGGTACATAGATTTTTTATGCGGTTTTTGAAAGCGAAAGAATTGTATCACAGGATTTTTAAAAATACAAATAAATAAGAGTCTTAAAACACAAGTGTACTGTCTTTGGTGCATTGAATTCTAATATGTTGAAAAAAAACGGTAAAATAAAGTAAAATTATATTATTAAATGTAATCGGAGGTTGTGATATGGTTTATCTTTCAAAATCAATATATTGCGGACTCTGGCAATGCCCCAAAATTGCATGGATGAAAAAATACAAACCGGAAGAACTTAATCTTAACGGAAGCGTTGTTTCGCGCATGGAAGCCGGCAACGAGGTCGGCGATCTGGCAATGGGGCTTTTCGGCGACTATGTCGAAGTGACGG
>ENA-ORMS01001751-ORMS01001751.1-human-gut-metagenome-genome-assembly--contig:-NODE-1751-length-16846-cov-3.248169_pt1 | contig 16846 bp, 12 predicted proteins | sample MGYA00242104_ERZ508997 | MGnify/ENA primary metagenome ERZ508997 (study PRJEB26280, sample SAMEA2338704) | human gut metagenome | biome: human gut; feature: human-associated habitat; material: faeces... | reverse complement strand
TTTGTCCGCAGAAAAAGTTTTCGGATCGCCCCCTTTTTCAAAAGGGGGCGCCGGGGTGCAGGGCGGGGCCCTGCAAGGAACGCTGGGGCAGGCGGAGCCCTGCGAAGAGAACCGGGTTGCAGGGTAGGAGCCCTGCAAGGAACGCTGGGTTGTAGAGCGGGGTGCCCTGCGAAAAGCATAAAAACAGGACAAAGGGCGGGGAGCACTGCAAAGAGTGCCGGGTGAAAGGATGGGAGCGAAGCCAGGAGAAACGGAAGGGGTTTGACAAACGGTTGATTCCGTGCTACAATAGAGCGGAAGAGCGAGAGAAGGGGAGAAAGGGTCATGTTTGAGACGATTTACACCATACCCATTAACGAAGCGTTTGACAAATCGGCAGAAGAGGGAGCCGGGTGTCCGTTTTGCAGGTTATACGAGAAATTTGAAGGAGACGAGTTAGAGCTGATTTTAGGCGGGTCCATGATGGAGCCGGATGTGCGGATCAAGACCAACCGTCAGGGCTTCTGCCGTCGGCATTACGACAAGCTGCTACAAAAGGGGAATCGACTGGGGCTGGCGCTGATTTTGGAAAGCCATTTAAATGAGATACGAAAAGAGATGAAGGGAGGAGCGGCGGACCTTTTCAAGAGTCCGGGGGCATCCGCAACGGAGAGGATCCGGAGTCTGGAGAAGGACTGTTATCTTTGTTCGCGCATTGATTTTTCCTTCGGAAAAGTGATGGAGAACGCCGTGCTTCTCTGGGAAAAAGAGCCGGCCTTCCGCAAGAAGGCAGAAAATCAGCCATATTTCTGTCTGTCACATTTTGAAGAATATCTGCGCAACGCCAAGGGGAATCTGAACAAAAAGGACTATGCGCTTTTCTACAAACAGATTTCAGCGCCCACCTTCCGCTATTTTGAAGAGCTTTGCGGCGATGTGAGCTGGTTTTGCAAAAAATTTGATTACCGATATGAGGAAGAGCCTTGGGGAAATTCCAAGGATTCGGTGGAGCGGGCAATTGCATTTTTATCCAATCCGGCGGTAAAAAGCGACAAAAAGTAAGAATGCTTTGGAGGGAATATGAGGAGAAACAAACATAGGATAAAGCAACTTTCGCTGTATCTGGCGGTACTGACGCTTTTTCTGTTTGCTTCCTGCGGAACGGAGCCGGAAAGAGAGGATCAGGTGGTGTCCGAGCGGGCGGTAGAGCTGTTTAATCTGGGGATAGCCAGTTACCAGGAAGAAAATTTTTCAGGAGAAAGCCGGGCATACGCCGTTTTGAAAAAAACGGGGGAGGAGGCCGGGAGCTACGGCTCCTATTTGCAGATGACCAGGGGGCTGTACCGCAACGATCAGGAAGAACCGGCCTTCCGGCTGTCTGTCCGAGGTTTCATAAACAGTCCGATGCCCGGAGAGGTGGACTGGGAAAAAAACACACCGCTTTACGAATGCTATTTACGGGACGGAATCAGTGTTTATGACTACGAAGGGGAAGAAAACGATTATAAGGTCGCCTTTGCCGGGGATTATTTGTCGCATATCGGACTGTATGCCATCAGCGAACAGATGCCCAACCGATTTTATGCGATCAGTGACGGAAAGAGCGCCCGGATCGATCTGACTTTCAATGCCGATCGGGTATACCGCTTGGAGGGAGCCTTTATCCAAATGATGAATCTGGCGCTTTTCGGCGGAGGAGTTGACCTGACCTATTCGGATCTGACGGTCAGTGCGCTTCTGGACGAAGAAGAGGGGCGATTCACGGAGTACACGGTGACTTTCGCCGGAACCATGAAGCAGGATCCGTCTCTGCGGGTTGAATATACCTATTTTGAGCGGTTTTTTGATTACGGGACGGAAGAAGAGATTGCTTTCCCGGATTTTGAGAAAGTTCCTTTGAAAGAAGTGAAATGAATGGAGTCGGCACAGGGTGGACTTGCGCCGATTCTTCTGTTTATTGTGGAGACGAGTGCTTTGAAGTAGCCGCCTCGTTCGGGAGCAGAAAGAAGAACCGGAGTTCTTTCTTGACTTTGCCTTTTGATTGTGATACACTGGAATCGGCATAAAGAAAAGGCCGCAGTGAACAGAGCGTATAAAAACGGAGGGTGTAAATGATGAAAAGAATACTGTGTCTTTTTTTGAGCATTTGTACGGTGATTCCGGTGTTTTTGGGCTTTTCTTTTGATATTTATGCAGAAGACAGCTATCAATATACATTTGAAGAGGGACTGCTGACCGTTACCGGCAGCGGCATGATGGGCACCGAAACGGCCGCTCTTGCCGACTATCCCTGGCACTCTTTCAGGGACAGCATCACCGAAGTGGTGGTGGGCGACGGCATCACGGCGGTGGGGAAGAACGCCTTCTCAACCTGTCCGAACTTAAGCAGGATTACCTTCGGCAGGGATGTGACCAGTCTGGGAATGGATGCCTTTGCCTATTGCGGTACGGTGGAGTCTGTGGTGTTCAGAGCGCCGCTTTTGGAAATGGGGCAGAGTACAGTTTATCAGACTACACTGAGATCCGTCACCCTGACCGACCAAAGCAAAGAAGAATTTCTGGCAGTTGCTTCGGTATGCAGGTACAACACGGCTTACAGCGGAGCGGATTTTACGATTCTGGAATCGGAGCAAACGGTTTTTGCAGATCTGAATGGGGACAAAACCAGAAATGTTTCCGATGTGGCCGCACTTTTAGACGGGTTCGGCAGTGGAACGGCTTTTGACACGGATACGGCAGACCTGGACTTTGACGGAGCAATCAGCATTTCCGACACAGCGGCGCTGTTGGACCTTCTTTCGGGCAAGGAAACCTTCCAGTTGAAGCTGAATGAAGAGGGCAACGCCTATACCGTGGTGGGCTTGGGCAATATTTCCTCCAAGACCCCGGTTCTGCCCTCCTCTTATAATGGAATTCCGGTAACCGCACTGGAGCGGGGCGTTTTCAGAGTGAACAGCGGAGTGACGGAGATCACGATCCCTGAAAGCATCTCTACGGTGCTTGCAAAGGCGCTGACCTCCTGTGACAGTCTGGAGGAAATCCACTATTCCGGCACGGCGCTGCAATGGTTGCATACGGGTGCAGTCGTGCCGTCGGGGTGTCTGGTGATGGTGGAGGAAGAGACAGATCTTTTCGATACGCTGAATCTGGAAGGAGCCACATCCATAGCCGATACAGGCGGTTACGGCGGCGGATTGCGGGTGAAATCCACCGGTGAATTGCTCTTTTCTCCCTATCTGAACGAATTGCGGGCGCTGATTTCGGCAGGCAAAAGTTATGAGGATTACGAAGGATACCTGCGTTTTACCGATCTGACCACCGGCTATACCTATTCCGGTATATCGGCTCCGCCGGTAAAGAGCAAAGGGCAATGGGTGGACTTCTTCCTGCAGGGTGATGGCATCGACTGCGGCTTCTGTCCCACTGCCGGAAGGAGCTATTCCGTGGAAGTGGCGATTGTGGAAAAGGCCACCGGAACTGCGGTGGTCAAAGGGGTCTGTGAAATGACTGCGGCGGAGGCTTTTTCTTCCAGTAAGTACTATAATCCCACCGCCCTGCCCTCCGGCTCCATCCGTCCCGGCGGAAAACTGTGGGTGAATTATCTTACCTCCGGCGGCGGAAGCGTTTCGGGTGCGGTCAATCAGTTTGTGAAAAAAGGCGAAAATGCACAGACCGTCACGGCGGTGCCGCAAGAGGGCTATCTTTTCCTTGGCTGGAGCGACGGGGTGCTTACCGCCCAACGAACGGACAGCAGTCTGGCGGCGGATCTGACGGTCAAAGCCTGCTTCGGTCCGGAGGCGGAAAAAACAGGAATCGCCAATATGTTTATCTATACCGAAACCGGCGAGCCGGTGTTGAGTAAGGAGTATGTGGGCACCTTTGTGGCCATCCGGGATGCGGATTCAAGCACCTATAATCTTTCCGCAACCGCCCGGATGAAGGGACGGGGAAATTCCTCCTGGAACGGCACGGCGGCACAGACCGATTACAACAGTAAGAATTCCTACCGTCTGAAATTCACCGAGAAGCAGAAGCTCTTCGGCATGGGCGAAAAGAAAAACAAGGACTGGGTACTGCAATCCAATAAATTTGACCTTTCGGGCTTGCGGAACTGGATGGTCTGGAATCTGGCGAACAAGATGGGAAGCGTTCCCTATGTGCCGGAGTGCACCTGGATTCAGCTGTATGTGAACAACGAATACAGAGGAATGTATATGGTCTGCGAGCAGGTGGAGGTGGCCACCGGAAGAGCAGATGTGGACGATTCTCTCAGTGTTCCCGACAAGGGGTATCTGGTGGAGATCGACTTCAGAGGCGACAGCGATACCGATCCGTATTTCTATATTGACGGCTACGGCGGCACCGGAAACGAGCGCCCGGAATTCTGCATCAAGAGCGATGTCACCGACGAAGCGGCGGACAAGGCGTTTATTCAGGAATATATTCAGCGTTGCCACGATGCGATCATGAGCGGAGATCGAGCGGCGATTGAAGAATTGGTGGATCTGCCGTCCTTAGTGGATATGTACATTCTGGAGGAGCTTTCCAAGGATGTGGATGCCGGAAGGGCCAGCTTCTACCTGCAAAAGGATGTGGGCGGAAAACTCTTCTTCACCGCTCCCTGGGATTTTGACTTCGGATTCGGAACCTACGGCTCCGCCATTTCCAACGACGGACTGATTTCACAAGGAAGCCAGAACTGTACTTGGTTTGCCTCTCTCATCACCAGAGGCTGGTTCCGCACGCTGGTTTGGGAGAGAATGGCGGAACTGGATTCCTCGTTCAATACGATGCTTGCAGAGCTGGATGCCAAGAAAACAGAGCTGGGAGCGGCGGCAGACAAGAACGCCTACTTCTGGAATATGTACGGAAGACAGTACCACGGGTATGTTTCGGCACAGGTTTCGACCAATCTGACAACCTATACCGAACACATTGATTTTCTGATAAACTGGACCACCGGCAGGTGGAGCAATCTGAAGAAACAGTTGTTGAATCTCGGATGAATCACGGCATACAGGGCGTTGGGCAAAGACGGTTGTCCCAACGCCCTTTCCACAGTTTTCCACAGCTTTTGTAGAAAATTTACTTTTAGATATTGAACCTTCGGAAAAACTATGTTATAATACAATCCAATGATATACTGGGGGGGAGAAGGGGAAAGCGTGAACCGGTACAAGAAGCTTTTGCAAAACACGGGTCTGATCACTCTGGGCACTTTCGGCTCCAAGCTGTTGCCCTTCCTCCTCATGCGGCTGTATACCGCAGCGTTGAGTGACGGAGATTATAACACGGCGGATTTAGTGACCCAGACGGCGAAATTGCTGATCCCTTTTGCGGCGCTGGGATTGACCGAAGGGCTGTTCCGGCTGGCAATGGAGGGGAACCGCTCCCTGAAGAAGAAGGTATTCACCGCCGGCTTCCTGATTTTCGGCGGAGGCTTTGTGCTGCTGGTGCCGCTCCTTCTCGTCGCCTATCTGATTCTGAAGGGATACGGCATTTCCTTTTCCCGGTATATATTTCTGATCGGGCTTTATGTGCTTGCGTCCTGTCTGCACTCTCTGGTAACTCAGTATATACGCACCAAGGATCACTTTTTCTTCTTCTCCCTGCAGGGAGTGGTCAATACGGTTCTGGTGGCGGTGCTCAACATTGTTTTTTATGCCACCGGACATTTCGGAGTGGAGGAATATGTGCTTTCGGTGGCGTTAGCGGACTTTGCCACCTTCCTTCTGGTGTTTCTCAAGGAGCGGCTTTGGCGGGATCTGGTTCCTCCGCGGAAAATTGAAAAAGAAGTGTATTCGGTGATGATCCGCTACAGCGCCCCCCTCATTCCCATGGCTGCTTCCTGGTGGATCACCGCCGTTTCGGACCGGTACATGGTGCGGTTGTTTGTGGCGGATCCCAATGTGGCCGATTACTATTCGGCGGCATACAAAATTCCCACCCTGGTCACACTCCTTTGTTCCATTTTTTCTCAGGCCTGGAGCTATTCCTCGGTGAAGGAGAATGACGAAAAGGAACGCTCCCGCTTCTTTTCCAAGGTGTTTTCCACCTATTTCGGTCTGCTTTTTCTGATGGCTGCCTTTCTGGTGGCGTTTTCCAAGGTTCTGACCGCTCTGATGATGGCCAAGAGCTACCGACCCGCCTGGGAATATATTCCGATTCTGACGGGCGCCACCGTGTTCAGCTCTTTGGTGACTTTTATGGGCAGCGTGTACACGGTGCGCATGAAGAGCACCTTCTCCATGTGGACCTCCCTTGTGGGGGCGGCGCTGAACATTGTTCTGAACCTCCTGTTGATTCCCGAGCGTATCGGCTCGGTAAAGATGGCGGGCATGGGCGCTATGGGTGCCGCCGTTGCCACCTTGATCAGCTATTTTGCCGTGTTCCTGATCCGGGCGCTTACGGCCAAACACTATGTGCGCTTTAACCTGCACTCCTTTTTGTTGGGAGAGAACTGTGTTCTGCTCTTCTTGCAGATTCTGTTGATGACCTTCTCGGACCGGCTGTCCTCTTTTCTGTGGATCCCCCTGCAGGTGATTTTTGTCGGACTGTTCCTGCTTTTAGACGGCAGGATTCTCTATAAAATATTGAAGAAATTTCTTTTCCCGAAATCTAATGAAAAGAAAGTTTGAGGTAAAACCTATGGCAAAGAAGTTCAAAAGAATCGGTGTTTTGACCTCCGGCGGCGATGCCCCCGGCATGAATGCGGCGGTGAGAGCCGTAGTGAGAGAAGCCAGAGATCACGATGTGGAGGTTGTGGCCATCTATGAAGGCTATAAAGGCCTGATGGAAGGAAATGTCCGACTGTTTGATATGCGGGATGTGTCCAATATCATCAACCACGGCGGAACCATTCTCTATTCGGCACGAAGCGAGGAATTCAAAACCGAGGCCGGAATGGCGCTGGCCATCGATACCTGCAAGCAGAACAATATTGAGGGCATCGTCACCATCGGCGGCGACGGAACCTTCCGGGGCGCCACCGATCTGACCCGCAGGGGCATTCCCTGCGTGGGCATTCCGGGCACCATAGACAATGATATTGCGTCCACCGACTACACCATCGGCTATGACACCGCCATGAACACGGCCATTCAGATGGTGGACCGTCTGCGGGACACCTGCGAATCCCACTTCCGGTGCAATGTGGTGGAGATCATGGGCCGGAACTCCGGGTATATTGCCCTGAATGTGGGACTTGCCACCGGAGCGGCGCAGATCGTGGTCAACGAGCTGCCCTTTGATGAGGAGCGGATGTATGAAGAGATCCTCATCGGAAAAAAGAGAGGAAAACGGCATTACATCATTATGGTGGCAGAGGGCTGTAAGGGCTATGCCGAGGAACTGACTGAAAAAATTCAGGAGCGGACGGGCGTGGAGTCCCGGTTCACCCGTTTAGGCCATGTGGTGCGGGGCGGTTCCCCTTCTTTGCGGGACCGGGTCGTTGCGTCTCGTATGGGCATTGAAGCGGTGGATCAGCTGTTGGCAGGGAAATCCAATATCGTCATTTGTATGCACGGAGAGGATATTGATGCCATGAATATTGAGTTTGCGCTGACCTTAGACCATATGTATAAGGGTAAACTGAAAGAGGGAGAGCTGGATAAATACAGCATCAACGAAATTCAGGAGATGCGGCAGTACTGCACGAAAAAAGCGGCGGACTTCAAGAAGCTCTACAATCAGGCGCTGGACATTTCGCAATAACCGGATTTCCGGCGCAGGATTCTGCGCCGGAAGCTTTATATGCGGGTCTTTTGCGGCGAAAAAAGGACAGAATCTCAAGAAAAGAGGAGACGACAATGATTTCAACAGTATACACCGCAGGGATTGAAGGGGTCAACGGTTTTCCGGTCAGTGTGGAGTGTGCTTTGGAGGAGGTTTTGGAAGAACGGAACGGCGGGTTTGATGTGGTGGGATTGCCGGACAACGCCGTGAAGGAAGCCAAAGAACGGGTGCGCAACGCCATTCTTTCTTCCGGAAAAATCTTCCCTGCCTGTGCCCGGATTACCGTGAATATGGCTCCGGCGGATAAGAAAAAAGCCGGCTCTTCCTACGATCTTGCCCTTTTGATGGCGGTTTTGTCCGCCGACGGCCAGGTTTCTTCTGACATATCCAGGTTTTGCTTTATCGGAGAGCTGTCACTTTTAGGGTGGATCCGTCCGGTAAACGGAGTGTTGTGTATGGTGCTGGCGGCGCGGGAAGCGGGGATCACCACGGTTTTTGTTCCCAAGGAAAATGGAGCAGAAGCCTCGGTGGTGGAAGGCGTTACCGTTTACGGGGTGTCCAATCTCTCGGCGCTGTTTGACCATTTAGAGGGCAAAATGCCCCTCAACCCGGTGACTTTTGACCGGAAAAACTACCTTTCCGTAGCCGGAAAGGCCTCGGTGGATCTGTCTGATGTGAAGGGTCAGCAGTTTGCAAAGCGGGCCCTGGAAATTGCCGCCGCCGGGGGACACAACCTGTTGCTGATCGGCCCTCCGGGTACCGGAAAGAGTATGCTTGCCAAGTGTCTGCCGGGAATTTTGCCTGAAATGACCTTTGAAGAGGCCTTGGAGAGCACAAAAATTTATTCCTGCGCCGGAGTATTGCCCGACGGCGTGGCGCTTCTGCCCACCCGCCCCTTCCGGGCGCCTCACCACACCATGTCGGCCGTTGCCTTGGCAGGGGGAGGTGCCGTCCCGAAGCCGGGAGAGGTCTCTTTGGCCCACAATGGCGTGTTGTTTCTGGATGAGCTTCCCGAATTTCCCAAACAGGTCACCGAAATTTTAAGACAGCCTCTTGAGGACGGGGAGATCACCATCACCCGTGCGCTGGGTCACTGCACCTTTCCCACCCGGTTTATGATGGTCTGCGCCATGAACCCCTGTCGGTGCGGAAATTACGGAAATCCACAAAAAAAGTGTACCTGCCGGAAGGAAGACATTCAGAAGTATATGGCCAGAATCAGCGGGCCGCTTTTAGATCGGATCGACCTGCAGGTGGAGGTGCCGACCCTGAGCTTTGAGGATTTTTCCGCCGCAGAAGAACGGGAATCCTCTGAAAGCGTGCGGTGCAGAGTCAACCGTGCCAGAGCCTTTGCAAAGGAGCGCTTTGAAAAGGTCTCCCAGCCTGCCCATTGCAATGCGGAGCTTTCCCCAAGAGATGTGGGTCGCTTCTGTCTGTTGGAAAAGGAGGCAGAGGAGCTTTTGCGGGATGCCTACAACTCCTTGGGCCTTTCGGCAAGAGGGCACGACCGGATTTTGCGGGTGGCACGGACCATTGCCGATTTGGCGGGGAGCGAAAAGGTGTCTGCCGCCCATGTGGCAGAAGCCATCCGGTTGCGAAAATTGGACCGGAAGTATTTTTGACGGCAAAACGGTGATCTTGTCCTTTTCGTATAATTATTCTACATCGTGGTTGGTTCTCGATTTGTTCACAATTTTTGCCGGATTCCTGTGGAAAACCCTGTGAAGAGTGTTGAAAAGCCAAGGATTTCCGACCCTTTTTGAGAAAGTTGTGCCCAAAAATCTGTGGAAAACTTCTTTTTCTCAAGTGGAAGATTTTTGAAATTCTTCCGAATTTCAAAAGAAAAAAGCCAGAAGAATCTGACTGTTTTTCTTTGATTTTCAGGTAATTTTTTTGAAAAAACCGATGCTATTTCTCTTTTCGGGAGAAGAACTTCAGTTGGGACATCAGAATACCGGCAAAGGCCAGAATACAGCCGATCACCTTAAAGGCAGTCATCTCCACCGGATTTTTCCCCACAAACAAACCGGTCACATTGCACAGCCACTCCGCAAGCAGGGCAATGACCGACTCCATACTCATGAGGATTGTGGCGATGGTGGCTGGGGCGTATTTCTGCCCGTAAATTTGCAGGGTGAAGCCGATTGCGGAGGAACAGATACCGGCAAAACAGATGGGAAACCAGTTTTCAAGAAGAGCCGAAAACGAGGGCTGCTCAAAAATCAGAGCGCAGACCGTGGAAATCAAGCCGCAGACCGTGAATTGAATGGAGGAAAGCAGCATTCCGTCAATGGTCCGATAGCGCTCTACCGCCAGAATGTGAAAGGCAAACGCCACCGCACAGCCGATTTCAAAGAGATGTCCGAAATTGAAGGACGACCGGTCGGTGTCCATAATGCAGAGAAAATACAGACCGACCAGCATGAAAACCGCCCCGAAAAGCACATTTGCAGACACCTTCCGACGGTAAAGAAGGAAGGAAAACAGCGGCACGAAAAGCATATACAACGAGGTCAAAAAGCCCACCTCTCCGGCAGAAGCGCCGAAAACGATTCCCTGCTGTTGCAGGTAGGCGGCTCCCGTCAGAACAGCGCCGCAGAGTATGCCGCCTTTCAGCGCCGTTTTCCGTTCGGAAGGGCTTTGGGGAAGGACGGAAGCTCCTTTGGAGGAGCGCCTTCCGAGCACCTGCCGCAGAAGAACCACCGCCCAAAGAGCGATTGCACCCACAAAAGACCGGGCAGCCAGATAGGTAAAGGACGGAAGGTCTGCCGCTGCGGCCATACTCTGTACCACCGTGGTGGTTCCCCAAAGAAAGGCGGCCAAAAAAAGCATGGCACAGCCTAAAAACGATTTATTTTTTTCCATAAATGTATCACCTGATATTTCGTAAAAAGCAAAAAATCGAAGAACCTAAGACTCAGTATAGCATTTTCTCTTCCAGGGTTCAAGAGGAAGTTGCTTTTCCGTTTTTGAATTTTCTTTGTATGAAAAAAGAATATTGAAAGAAAGGCTCCACAATGTTCTATCCTTCCTGTTTGCACACCCATTCTCAATTCTGCGACGGCAAAGCCACCATGGCGCAAATGGCGGAAAAGGCGGCGGATTTCGGCTTTGTTTCTCTTGGCTTTTCCTCCCATTCCCCTCTGCCCTATGAAAACGACTGGGCTATGAGGGAGGAAGCCTACCCCGCCTATTTTGCCGAAATCGCTCGGCTGAAAGAGCTGTATAAAAACAAAATGGAGATCTACTGCGGCATCGAATGGGATACCGATACTCCCCGGCTTCCTTTCCTTTGCTCCGAAAGCTCCGAACAAAAGCATCCGCCCTTTGACTATGTGATCGGTGCGGTTCATTCCTTGGTAAAGAACGGAGAGCTTTTTTCTGTGGATTACACCAAGGACCTGCTTTTAGATGTGGTACACCGACTTTACGGCGGGGATTTTTGGGAATTGTGCAGGGACTACTATTCTGCAGTGGTTCAATCGGCGTTGCGCCCCGAAGTGGACATTGTGGCGCACTTTGACCTGATTACCAAATACAACAGGGGAAGCAACCTGTTCGATGAGCGGGACTCCGCTTATCTGGACATCGCCAAAGAGGCTTTGGAGCGCATTTTAGAGAAACGGCCCCACCTGTTTTTTGAAATCAATACCGGGGTCATGGCCAGAGCCGGAAAGGAATATCCCTACCCTGCGCCTGCACTTCTGCATATTCTCTGCGAAAACAGGGTGCCGCTCATACTGACCGGGGACTGCCACCGTCCGGAGCATTTTGGCGTAGGTTACGATTTTGCAAGAGAACTGCTCTTGAAGGAGCGTGCCCCCCGGCTGTATTTGCTTTCCGGCGGAAAATTCCGGAAGGTAGCTCTGTGAGCCTGTGAGCCCTGCCTTTTTTCCGGTTTTCTCCCGGAAGATTCTGCTCCGCTCCTCCTTTTTCAGAATATGTTTTTCTGCCGTCTGCGTCTGCCTTGGGAAGAAAGGACCCAAAAGCGGGCGCAGACCGGAAATCGGCCGGCGTGCGTCTGAAAATTTTGTAAAAAGTCCTTGCAAAGCAGAGAAAACTGTGCTATACTGATTTCGCGAATCAATCTTATCAAGAGTGGCGGAGGGACTGGCCCTGTGAAGCCCGGCAACCTGCGGGAAGACCGTAAGGTGCTAATTCCCGAGAGATGAGAAGTGCCTTGTTCCTCGGGAAACCGAGGCTTTTTTTGTGGGATCCTTCCGGGAAAAGAGGAAAACAAATGGAAAGAAAACTGTTTACATCCGAGTCGGTGACCGAAGGGCATCCCGACAAAATTTGCGATAAAATTTCCGATGCGATCTTGGACGAGCTGCTGCGGCAGGACTCTCTGTCCAGAGTTGCCTGCGAGACCACGGCGACCACAGGAATTGTCTATGTGATGGGCGAGATCACCACCAAGGCCAGCCTGGATGTACAGAAGATCGTGCGGGACACCGTCAGAGAGATCGGCTATGATCGGGCGAAATTCGGCTTTGACTGCGACACCTGTGCGGTAATCACGGCGATCCACGAGCAGTCGCCCGATATTGCATTGGGGGTAGACCGCTGTCTGGAAAAAAAGGAGGGAGAGATTTCGGACGATTTGGACACAGGCGCAGGGGATCAGGGAATGATGTTTGGATTTGCCTGCGATGAAACTCCGGAGTATATGCCCCTGCCCATTTCTCTTGCGCACAAAATGGCAAAAAAACTGACCGAAGTGCGGAAAAGCGGAAAATTGCCCTACCTGCGTCCCGATGGCAAGACCCAGGTAACGGTGGAGTATGACGGAGATGTTCCGGTGCGGGTGGACACGGTGGTGGTTTCCTCTCAGCACGACCCGGCGGTGGCTCTGGAACAAATCCGGGAAGATATCACCAAGGAAGTGATCCAAGCCACGGTTCCGGTGGCGCTGTTGGATGAAAACACGAAAATTTATGTAAATCCCACCGGCAGATTTACGGTGGGCGGCCCCCAGGGCGATTCGGGTCTTACCGGCAGAAAAATCATTGTGGATACCTACGGTGGCTATTCCCGCCACGGCGGCGGCGCCTTTTCCGGAAAGGGCCCCACAAAGGTAGACCGTTCTGCCGCATACGCCGCCCGGTATATTGCAAAAAATGTGGTGGCGGCAGGATTGGCCAAGAAGTGCGAGGTTCAGTTGGCGTACGCCATTGGGGTGGCAAAGCCGGTTTCCGTGCGGATCGACACCTTCGGTACCGGAAGGGTGCCGGAGAAGGAGATTTCCGAAGCGGTATGTTCTCTGGTGGATCTGCGCCCTGCGGCGATCATTGCCCGGTTTGATCTGCGCAAGCCGATTTATAAGGAGCTTGCCGCTTACGGACAGATGGGCAGAGAGGACCTGAAAGTAAAATTTGAAGAAACAGACCTGGTTCCTGCTTTGCAGAAGCTGTGCCGGTGAAGAACTTTTTTGGCGGGGCATAGGATTTTTCCGTGCCCCACCAATGCTTTTGAAAAAAGAATCCGAAATTCCAAGAGTCAATATCGATCCTGCTTTCCGAAACGATCGGCCAATTCGGATCTCTTCGGATTGGCGTTGACCGGCAGGGTAAGAGAAGAACCTCGCCCGGCTGTGCGCAACGGAGCAGGGCCCTTGTTCTGTCGGCGCTATGCCCTTGGAACTTGCTTCCCGAATCTTTTTCTCCACATACACTGGTAAAAAGCGCAGTGTGCCCATTGGGCGGAAGGAGGAGATCGTGGTGTTGCTTTTGGAAGCATTGGTTGCCGCCGGAGTGGTGTTTTTATTTTATGTTTTTATGGCTATTCTCACGGAGAAGGTCTATGCCGCCTGCAAAAAAGCGGAAAAAGAGGCCTATCTGACCGAAGAGGCCAAAGAGACGGACCTTCCGGAAAAAGAGGAAAAAGAGGAAAAGGACGGAGAGGAACCGGGAAAAAAACCGGAGGAAGAGTCCGGTAAACCGGAAAAACAGGAGGATCGGCAAACAGACAAGACCGCCGACTGATCGCAAAAAGGGGGTTCAGTCGGGGTTTCTGACCTTTTAACCGTAAAAAAGCGGAGGGATATTCCGGAAAAAAAGCGCTTTCAACCAAGGAAAAAAGAAGGAAAGGAGGAACCGGGATGGACAGGGTACAACCGGAGGAAGAACTGGAAAAACTAAAGGGCACCATTGAGGAAGTGGTCTTTCATAACGATGAAAACGGCTATACCGTACTGATTCTGGAGGCAGAAGGACTCAAGGAACCGGTAACGGTAGTGGGAGAGCTTCCCTTTGCGGCAGAGGGCGAAATGCTGTCGGTTATGGGAAAGTGGGAGATTCACCCCAATTACGGCAGACAGTTGCATATTGAATACTATGAAAAACAGATGCCCGAAGGCAAAGAAGGAATGTTACGCTATCTGATGTCGGGTGCGGTGAAAGGAATCGGCCCTGCCACAGCCAAAAAAATTGTGGATGTTTTCGGAGAGGACACCTTTGAGGTATTGGAAAAAAATCCCGAGTTTCTCTCAAGAATCAACGGAATTTCAGCAAAAAAAGCAAAAGAGATCGGCGAACAGTTTGCCGCCCAGTTCGGAATGCGCAGTACCTTGCTGTTTGCTTCCCGGTTTTTCGGTTCGGCATTGGCGGTGGCAATTTATAAAAAATGGGGATGTGCGGCGGAGGAAGTGATCCGGCGCAATCCCTATGTGTTGTGTGAGGAGATCGACGGCATAGGCTTCGAGCGGGCAGACGGCGTTGCCAAGGAGCTGGGTGTGGAGGAAAACGCCCCCTGTCGGATCGAAGCGGCGGTGCTTTATGTGTTGCAATTCCACGCCAACAGCAGCGGACATACTTTTTTGCCCCGGGACAAGCTGGTGCCCACGGTGGCTCAGCTTCTTTCCGTCGGGGAGGAGGAAACCGAAGAGGCCATCGACAAACTGATTGCCCTGGGCAAACTGCGGGCGCCCAAAAGCGGAAAGCGGCAGTGTATCTATCTGACCCGCTATTTTGAGGCGGAAAAATATATTGCCTGCAAGGTGCAACAGTTGGAAAAATGTGCGTTTCAGGCGCCGGTCACCGACATTTCAAGAGAGGTGGCGCTGATCGAAGCGGAAAGCGGATTGATCTATGCCACCATGCAGAAAAAGGCGATTCTTCTGGCCGTGACCTCGGGCGTGATGATTCTGACCGGCGGTCCCGGCACCGGTAAAACCACGGTGATCCGGGCGTTGATACGGATTTTCGGGCAGTTGGGCTACAAAGTGGCATTGGCCGCTCCCACCGGCAGAGCCGCCAAAAGAATGTCGGAAGCCACCGGAGAGGAAGCCAAGACCATTCATCGGTTGTTGGAGGCGGAATTCGGCGGAAAGGAAACGAGATTCGGCCGGAACGAGGACAATCGATTGGAGGAGGATGTGTTCATTCTGGACGAAACCTCCATGGTGGACACTCTTCTGATGGCGTCCTTTCTGAAGGCCGTCAAGCCGGGCGCCCGGCTGATTCTCATCGGGGATGCGGATCAGCTTCCTTCGGTGGGCGCCGGCAATGTGCTGAACGATTTCATCGAAAGCGAGGCGGTGACGACGGTTCAGCTTAAGGAAATCTTCCGGCAGGCAAAAGAAAGCCGGATCGTCACCAATGCCCATGCCATCAACAGCGGTGAATACCCCACTCTGGACGACAAAGACAACGACTTCTTTTTTGTCCGTCGGGACAACGAGGAGGAGATCGCACCTACGGTGGTGTCCCTTTGGCACACCCGCCTGCCCAAAAGCTATGGCCGGGAGATTCTTTCCAAGATACAGGTAATCACTCCCTCCCGAAAAGGAGTGGCCGGCACCGAAAGTCTGAATGTGGGTCTTCAGGCGGCACTGAATCCTCCTTCGCCCCAAAAAATCCAGATGAAGCATAAAGGCAGAACCTTCCGCGAGGGCGACCGGGTGATGCAGATCAAAAACAACTACGATATTCCCTGGAAAAAAGGAAGTTTTGAAGGTACCGGTGTTTTTAACGGAGACATCGGAACGGTTTTGCGCATCTCTTACCATGAACAGAAGGTGGAGGTGGACTTTGACGGCAGAAAGGCGTTTTATGAATTTTCCGCATTGGAGGAACTGGAGCACGCCTATGCAATCACCGTGCACAAGAGCCAGGGAAGTGAATATCCGGTGGTCATTCTGCCGGTCTATACCTACGCTCCCCTGCTCTTAACCAGAGAACTGCTCTATACCGCCGTGACCAGAGCTCAGAAAATGGTGATTCTGGTGGGGTGCGAGCAGGCAGTGCAACGGATGGTGGATACCAGTCGCCGGCCCATGCGCTATACTGGGCTGAAAGCTATGCTGAAGGCTGTGACAAGAGAAAAATGCCGTGAAAAACAGAGTTCCTCCAACTGAATTTTTCACCGAGGAAGAAGTCATCCCCTTTTGTAAAAATGCGGAAATTTTCGATGAAAGAAGAAAGTTTGAAAGATAAATCTTTCAAACGCATTTTGTGGCTTTCGCCATCGGAGCGATGGCGATTTCGCTCCGCAAAACCAGCCCCAATTCCGCAAGAAAGGAAGCTTTCGCCAAGCGAAAGCTATGGCCATAACAATGAACGAAGAAAACAAGGATAAAGCCTATATGGAAGAGGCCCTTGGCTTGGCCAAGGAGGCTTATTCGGACGGCGAAGTGCCGGTTGGCGCTGTGGTGGTCTGGGAGGACGGCAGAATTGTGGGCAAAGGCCGGAACCGGCGGGAAAAAGAAAAATGTGCTCTCTGTCATGCCGAAATGGAAGCAATCGAACAGGCCTGCAAAACTCTCGGCGGCTGGCGTCTCCATAAAGCGACGCTCTATGTGACGATGGAGCCCTGCCCTATGTGCGCCGGCGCTATCTTCAATGCCCGAATTCCCAAAGTTGTCTATGGCGCTTCGGATCCGAAAGCCGGTGCCTATGGCTCGGTCTTTGACCTGAATTCCCTGCCCCTCAATCATAAAACAGCGGTGGAAAAGGGCTTGCTTCGGGAGGAATCGGCCGCCCTGCTTTCGGCCTTTTTTAAGGATTTGCGTAAAAGGTAGAGCCTTGCATCACCCCCCTGTTTTTATACTTTTTGCAGGGCCCCCGCCCTACGCCCAGTGTTCCTTGCAGGGCCCCGCCCTGCACCCGGCGACCCCTTTTGAAAAAGGGGTCGA
>ENA-ORMS01001749-ORMS01001749.1-human-gut-metagenome-genome-assembly--contig:-NODE-1749-length-16851-cov-8.792451_pt1 | contig 16851 bp, 12 predicted proteins | sample MGYA00242104_ERZ508997 | MGnify/ENA primary metagenome ERZ508997 (study PRJEB26280, sample SAMEA2338704) | human gut metagenome | biome: human gut; feature: human-associated habitat; material: faeces... | reverse complement strand
CGCCGCACATACCGGTGCCGTCGACCATGATCGGGTTCAGGGACACGGTGGTCTTGACGCCGAAGGGCTCGGTGGTCTTGGCCACAAACTTCATCATGGGGATAGGCCCGATGGCGAGCACTTCGTCATACTGCGTGCCGGCCTCCAGCAGCTGCTGGAGCTTGACGGTCACGAAGCCGTGCTCACCATAAGAGCCGTCATCCGTCATCAGATAAAGATGATCGCTGCATGCGCGGAACTCGTCTTCAAGAATCACGATGTCCTTGTTGCGGAAGCCGACAATGACGTCGACCTCGCAGCCGGCTTCCTTGAAAGCCTGGGCAGACGGGAGAGCGATCGCACAGCCGACGCCGCCGCCGACAACGCACACGCGCTTGAGGCCTTCAGTCTGCGTGGGCCGACCGAGCGGTCCGACAAAGTCATGGATGTAGTCGCCTTCGTTAAGTGCGCCAAGCATCTTGGTGGACAGGCCGACCTTCTGGAAGATGATGGTCACGGTTCCCTTTTCACGGTCATAGCCCGCGATGGTCAGAGGAACGCGCTCGCCGGATTCATCGACGCGGAAGATGATAAACTGCCCTGCTTTGGCCTTTCTTGCAACAAAGGGCGCCTCGATCTCCAGCAGCGTGACCGCGGCGTTCAGCTCCTTCTTGCGAACGATCTTGAACATACAGAATCATCCTTTCAAAAATGTTTCGCTATTTTTCCATCCTAAATAGTATAGCAATTTGTTCGCGCTATTTCAATAAATTTCGATAAAAAATACTTAAAAATCCTTGGAAATCGGAATATCGTTTTTGTGAATAACGCCCCAAGTAAATCCATGCGCCAGCTCCTTCGGGGCAACGGCGGAAACCTCCGGGCGCAGACCAGCGAGAAACGCCAGCCTGCCGGTCAGCTGCTCCGGCGTATAGCGGCGGCGCAGATGCTCCATGTCGAGATCACGTTCCCGCTTACTGAGTCTGCGGCCGTCCGGCGCGACGAGAAGCGGCACATGGTAATAGGCAGGCTGCACAAAGCCCAGCTCCCTGCCCAGCCAGATCTGGCGCGGTGTGGAAGGAAGCAGGTCGCAGCCGCGGACGACCTGTGTAATGCCGCCGAGCGCGTCGTCGCAGACGACGGCCAGCTGATAGGCGTACACGCCGTCCGAGCGCCGGAGAATAAAGTCCCCGCACGCCGTGGCAAGGTTCTGCGTCACCGCGCCAAATACACCGTCGCGGAAGGATATGGTCTCCTCCGGCACGCGAATGCGCCACGCCGGCTTTCTGGTCTGCGATGCAATCTGCGCAGGCGTCAGATTCCGGCAAGTCCCGGCATACAGGAGCGTGCCGTCCGAGGCGTGCGGCGCGGAAGCGGCGTGCAGCTCGTTTCTTGTGCAGAAGCAGGGATAGATCAGCCCGCGCTTGCGCAGACGCTCAAATTGCTCTGCATAGACGGGCGTCTGCGTGCTTTGCAGCGGCATTTCCCTGTCCCAGTCCAGTCCCAGCCACCGCAGGTCATCCCGGATCGCTTCGGCGTATTCCGCACGGCTGCGGTCGGGGTCAAGATCCTCAATTCGAAGGACAAACTCTCCCCCATCCGCGCGCGCGGAGAGCCACGCCAGAAGCGCAGTAAAGAGATTGCCCAGATGCATCCGCCCGGAAGGACTGGGTGCAAACCGTCCGACCGTCATCGTCAGTACGCGATGTACAGGTCGTCCATCGTGATCCCTTGTTCATAAGGGCAGAAGGACTCGTTGACCAGATCAAGCGTTTCCTGCGCGTCAATGAGGACGTATTCCCCGTCGCCGCTCAGACCGTGCGGGATGGTCGTCATCATCATATCGCCGGTGCCGCAGAGCACCACGGACTCCGCCATCCACAGAAGGTTCGCCGTCGACAGATCGGTCAGCGTATGGTCAAGCAGGAGGGAAAGCGCCTTCGGCAATTTCCAGAGGTTTTTCACGCTCACCCACTGGTGCAGCGCAGCGGAGAGGAAATCGCGCTGCACATTCACGCGCTCCAGATCCGCCATCGCATAGCCGGAGCGGAAACGCACGACGCCCATCGCCTGCTCGCCGTTCAGCTTCTGCTCACCGGCCTGAAGATTGATATAAAGATCCTGCGTCGGGTCGTTGTAATACATATCGCAGGGCACGTCAAAGCGCACACCGCCCATCAGGTCGACCAGCTCCACAAAAACATTCAGGTCGATCAGCATATAGCCGTCCGGTCGGAAGCCGATGCACTCGGAAACATATTCCATCAGCGCGTCCATCCCCTGCTCGCCGGAGCCGTTGACACCATATGCGGCGTTGATCTTATGCGGCGTGTAGGTAGAATTGACCTTCGTGTCGCGGGGAATACTCATCAGACTCAGCTTTCCGGCCTTGCGGTCGATGTTCAGCAGCATGATCGTATCCGTCCGGTCGCCGGAAGCGTCCGTGCCGGCAAGCAGAATGGTCGAATTACCGCGTTTGCGCGCAAGATCGCAGTTCGCATCCACCGGCTGCTTTGCGACCAGAAACAGGACCCCCGTCAGAAGTGCAATAATCAGCAGCACGACAAGCAGGAATTTTGCCAATCCCTTGCCGAAGCCGTGTTTCTTCTTTTTTGGCGTCTCCGGTTCTTCATAAGCTGCCGGCTGCGGCTCGGCCTTCCTGCGCGGCTTCTGCGGCGCACGGTATTCCGGCTCCTGCACGGCGTAATAGCGCTGTGTCGCATCCTCCCGCGCGCGGCGCGGCTGCTGGGTCTCTCCTGCCCGGTCTCGCGGCGGCGCACGGTGGTAATCCGCATTGTACGCTCGGATCACCGGCTGCGGTTCCGGTTTTTTCACGGTTAAGTCCTCCTCGTCATCATCTTCGTAGAGCTTGTCCGCGAAGCCTTTTTCGTAAGGGTCTTCCTCTTCCGGCGTATCATTCAAAAGTTTTTTGATGTCTTCGATCAGTTTTTCATCAGCATCCATGCTTGGCACCTTCTTTTTCCCGAAATATCGGGCAGACTAACTTTTTTGACGAAATCAGGTTGCCGCGGGTTCCAAGGCCATCTGCTTGCGATAGGTGTGGCGGAAATAAATGATCTCCGCGATCGCCGTGATCGTCCACGAGAAAGCATACATCAGATAGAGCGACAGAAGCGTTCCGAAATATGCAAAGACCGTATAGACCCACAGCACGCGGAACACGCAGGAACCTGCAATCACAATAATGGTCGGCACGACGCATTTGCCAAGTCCGCGTGACGCTGCGATCGTGCAGTCCATGAAGGCCGAAACGCCGTAGGAAAAGCCCATGACCCTCAGGCGGATCATACCCTCCTGCGCGACGGCGGGGTCGTCGGTAAACAGTGCCAAAAAGCCGCTGCCAAAAAAAACGAGCAGCAAACCGAGCACGGTACCGAACGCACAGGAATAGCTCACGCTGATAAAATAGCTCTTTTTGACGCGGTCACGGTGCCCGGCGCCGAAGTTCTGGCCAATAAAGCTGGCACAGGCGGTGTGGAACGCAGCCATGACGTCATAAACAAGAGAATCCGCGTTGGAAGCAGCGGAGTTGCCCTCGACCACGACCGTAGGAAAGCTGTTGACCGCCGACTGAATAAAAAGATTGGCAACCGCGAAAATCGCGTTCTGAAAGCCGGCGGAAAGTCCGAGATTCAAAAGCATTTTCGCTTTCTCTGCGTGAAGGCGGAGCTTTCTGAGCCGCAGAGCGTAATCCTCCCGGCTGCGAAACAGCGCGATCAGGATCAGGGCGGCGGAGAGGTACTGCGAGAGGATACTCGCCAGCGCCACGCCGTCCTCGCTCATCCTGCACACAATAACGAAAAAGAGATTCAGGCACACATTCAGGATGCCCGCGATCAGCAGATATACCAGCGGGCGGCGCGTATCGCCTGCCGCGCTCAGTACGCCGTTACCGAAATTGTACAGCGCCATCGCCGGCATACCAAGGAAATATATATGTAAGTACAGCGCAGCGCCGTCGATCAGCTCTGCTTTTGTATGCAGAAGCGTGAGCATCGGGCGGGCGAAGATCAGGCCCAGGCCGAGCAGCACTGCACCAACCAGAAGGCAGAGGATCGCCGCCGTATGCACGGTATGCTCCGTTTCCTCCCGGCTGTCCGCACCAAGATAGCGCGCGACGAGTGCGTTCACGCCGCTGCCCATGCCGATCAGAAATCCGGTGAAAAGGGACACAAGAATGGTCGTCGAGCCGACCGCACCGAGCGCGCGTGCGCCGGAGAATCTTCCGACGACGGCAACGTCGGACATATTAAACAAGACCTGTAAGACATTGGAAATCATCAGCGGCAGACTGAACCGCAGGATCTGCTTTCCAAGCGGACCGTGCGCCAATGAACCCTCTGCTCTTGCCTGCATGACTTCTGTGCCTCCGTTTCTCTGTTTATCTGTTTTTGCACAACCGCCTCAGTATAGCACAGCCGCAGCACATAGGCAAGACCTTCCTGCAAAAAAGTTGTAAGATTCATTTTTTCAGGATTTCTCTTGAAAAATGCGAAAAAATTGTCACTGATAATCAAACGTCCGACGGAAATACTACGACCGAGGAATCAAATTACTCCATTTGATCACTCAAAAAGAATAAGGAGATGAGCAAAATGAAAAACAACAACCAGATCAACGTTCCCGAAGCTCGCGAAGCGATGGACAAGTTCAAGATGGAAGCCGCGAACGAAGTCGGCGTCAACCTGAAGCAGGGCTACAACGGCGACCTGACCTCCCGTGAGGCCGGCTCCGTCGGCGGTCAGATGGTCAAGAAGATGTGTCCCGTACGAACTGCGAGTTTCAAACGGGCTGACCGAACAGCACTGGGGCATGAAGTTGAGGTAAGATACATAGCAACAATCACCGCTTGAGGGAAACGCAAAACTCTCGTCTGACGACAATCTGTCGGACGAAAGTTTTGCGCAATTTCGGCGCTCGCAGGTATAGATATGATTCATGTAAAATAGTTTGTGAAAGGTGAAAAGATAGGGGAAATCTTGATTACTCAAGTTGGCTTGGTAGATAGTCGAGGGTGCTATCATTCAGTCGGCGTTTGTGTTCTCTCCAATATGGCATATATTGGTCTAAAATCGCCGTAAATTCAGGACCATGGTCATGAACTTTCAAGTGCGCAAGTTCATGTAAAATTACATATTCTAAACATTCAATCGGTTTTTTTGCTAATTGAAGGTTTAGCCAAATTTTCTTACTGGTAGGGTTACAGGTTCCCCATTTGGTCGTCATATATTTGCTTTGCCAACTGCTACAGTAAAGCCCCGTAGTTTTCTCCCATTTGGGAAGATATTTCGCCACTTCCTGTTTTAAGAGGTTGCGGTACCATTCATTTACGAAGCTTTCTCTCTGCTTTGGACTGCTTTCTTTTCTAACCGTCAGAATAGCCTTGTCACCCGAAAGTGTGAGAGCATTGCCTTTGTAGCTGTATTCCACTTGAAGAAAGTACTGCTTACCCCAAACATATAATGTTTCCCCGGACACATACTGCCGCTCGCTTTGACGCGGCTGCTGTTGAAACTTCTCCTGTTGTTTTTTGATCCAACCGAGTTTTGTCCGAACGAACATCGTAATTGCTTCATCCGTCAGTTGCGTGGGTGCTGATACACGAACCCTGCCGTCCGGTGGAAGCACAGAGAGATGCAAATTTTTAATATTTTTTCTGATAACTTCCACAGGAATATTGAAAATAACTATTTGCATCAGTACTCCTCTTGTTCCACAACAATTTGATAAATTCGCTCTACTTCGCTATCGTCATTCAAAAGTTGATAGAGCGCTCGCTTGATTTTATTTGCCTTAACCGGATTATTTCGGAAACCATCGAGCCGCGCCTTGACAATGGCTTTGTGCAGCTTCAAGGCAGTTGCCTCATCTTCTCCGCAATTATCATAGAGCGCCCGCAGTGCGCCATTGGAACGAATACTCTCAGGGTACTTTGTGTTCTCCTCGGGCTTTGCAACATTTTTCGCCAGTTCCATATATGTGTCCAGCAGCTGCCCGTAGGCAATCACTCCGCGGCGGCGGTCAAGTATCAACTGCTCCAGGATTTCAGACATTTTTGCGTAATAAGCAGGGTTGATGACCATTCGCTCAACAACCTTTTTGCGGATGTTGTTCTCAATGGTTTCTGCCGCACTCTCCTGCTCGCCCTTTTGTTCACTCTTTAACTTATCCTCCTGTGTGATGATGAAATCAAGCAGGGTAAAGTCATCCATGCTGCCGATCTTTTGCGACTCGCTGGCTGAGATGTAGTTGTCAATCAAATACCGCATACCCGGTTCGTAGGCTTTCAGATCAATAAAATCGCCGCTGGCCCTACCAATCGTGTCACGCATGTTCACATAGAACGCAACCCTGTCGTCCAATGTGCTTTGCTCGGAAAGGGTATACCCTAAATCCGTCATACGAGGCTTTAACTCCGCAAAAGCTCGAATCAAGCGTCCAACAAGCTTGTATAACTTCTCACGAATGCGGGCAAAGGCTTCGTCCCGATTTTCGTCGCGACCACTTTCACCACAGAAATAGTGGATATAGTCGAGCTCTTTTCTGGGCAATTCGACGCCCTCGCAAAGCTCATCCAATTCCTCCAGGGTATCAACGAAATACTTTTTCGCTTCTGTAGCTCTATCTTTCAAAAGCCCATCGACATCCTCGGCATCATAGCTTTCAAAGGCACCGCCGGTATACTTGTTCATGGCATCCGCCAAGTCTCCGAACAGTTCCTTGTAATCTACAATATAGCCAAAGTCTTTGCTCTCGCCATCCAGACGATTGACTCGGCAGATCGCCTGGAACAGGCCATGGTCATGCATCGCCTTATCGATGTAGAGGTAGGTACAGCTGGGAGCATCGAAACCGGTAAGCAGCTTGTCAACTACGATCAGCAGTTTCATGTTTGCAGGTTCGTCCACAAACTTGCGTTTTGCTTCCGCTTCAAAAGCTTCTACTTTTTTGGCAATCTGCGTCTTGTCCTCCGACGGGTCAACGCCGATCATTTTCAGATAAGTGCTGTATTTTTCATATGTTTCGGTTTCTTCCTCGTCGCTGACAGTATCCGTTCTTAAATCACCGGCTTGCGGCGTATAAGAAGAAATAATCGCACATTTCCGGAAACCTTTGCTTTGGAAAATTTCATAGTATCGGCATGCTGAATACACAGAACCGGCCACAAGGATAGCATTTCCGTTTCCATCCATCAGTCGTGCCTTGGTGGCAAAATCAAAGATGATATCATTGGCGATTTGCTCCAAGCGGGAGCGAGAGGAGAAAATCTTTTGCAGGTTACCCCAATAAGCTTTGAGTTTTGCTTTTGCTCTGGGGGCCAACCCAACGGTTTTTGCCTCAAACCATGCGTCGATTCTATCCTGAGAGGTCATGCCCTGCGGCACATCTCTGGCCTCGTACCGCAGATCCAGCACAACGCCGTCTCGAACACCTTCGTTGAACTTGTAGGTATGGATATATCCGCCGAAGGTTTCCAGACTGCTCTTTTTGTCCTTCTTCAAAAGCGGCGTGCCTGTGAAACCGATAAAGATGGCATTGGGAAGGATCGTCTTCATGGCCGCGTGGAGCTTGCCGGACTGAGTGCGGTGGCACTCATCCACAAACACCACAATATCACCCTTTGCGGAAAAATCCTTGGGCAATGCGTTTTTCAAATCTTCGATGTATTTTTCGTAATCTGTTTCTGAGCTGTCGCTGCCGCGCTTTCCGAATTTATGTACCAGAGAGCACAGAAGACGGTCATCGAAAGCGTTCAGGCGTTCAAGCAGATCTTTTCCACTCTTAGTGCGGACGATATTCTCATCCACACCCTTGTAATTCTTTTCGATTTGCTCATCCAATTCCTCGCGGTCGGTAACGACCAATACACGCGCATTGGGATTATTCTCCAAAATCCACTTGGAGAACCACACCATCGTCAGACTCTTGCCGCTGCCTTGGGTATGCCAAACGATGCCGCCGCGCTTCTTGTCCGTCAAACGATGCTGCGCCCGCTTGATGGCATAGTACTGATTATAGCGGCAGACCTTTTTGATGCCCTTATCGAAGATTACAAAGTTGTGGATCAGATCAAGGAAACGCTTTTTGTAAAACAGAGCAAAAAGCTGTTTTTCCAACTTTCCAGGAATCCCCTCGCAGTATTCCTCAACCTCGATATCCACAATATCGCGTTCCGTCTGATGCTCGGTAAAGCCGTCGTCTTTCCATTCCAGATAGTACTTCTCCGGGGTAAGGAGCGTACCATAGCGCAAGCCCTCGCTGTCGTTCCCGGCCATACAGAACTGAATAGTCGTAAAGAAATCTTCGATGAAGTTCGATCTTTGGTTGGTCAGATTCTGACGGATGCCGTTGGACACGGACACACTACTCTTTTTCAGTTCGATCACCGCAACTGCAATACCATTCACATAGATAACAACATCCGGACGCTTGGTGTTGTTGCTGACAATAGTGACTTCTTCCGCAATATAGAAGTCATTTTTACTGACATCTTCAAAGTCAATAAAATACACCGTCTTAGGGGCCTGCTCCACGGATTCCTTGACCTTGGCTCCATATTTCAGCAGGCTGTAGACCTCTTTGTTGGCATGGTACAAGCCCTGCTGCAGGTTGGTAGATGTCTTCACCAACGCATCGATGGCATTGGCTGCAAGCTTTTCGGAGTAGCCCTGTTTCAGCAGCCAGGCATGCAGCCGCTCCTGCATGATGTTACGGTTTTCACTGTCATGCAGGTTCCCCAGATATGTATAGTGCAGCTTGTCCCGAAAGAACTTGACCAAACGGTTTTGAGTTTTGCGCTCGCTGTCACCAATGTTAGACATGGGTACGCCTCCTCTGTGCTATCATCTCGCAAAATTGCTATCGATAAATCGCTCGATGTTATTCTGGAGTGACGCAAAATTCTCTTTTGTAAACAGATATTCACTGAAATCTCTGACAAGGGTATCCTCATCAACTCGCTCCGTAGCAAGCTTCTTTAGAATTAACTCATACAGAGCCTTACCGCTTAGATCTTGCATAACATAGGCATTGCCAAGGCAGCCCTTCACAATCTCATCAAAAGAAGTTAGGGTGAAATATCTGTTTCCGAAGTATGTAATAAAGGCAGCATCTTTATCTATAAGAACTTTTTGATAAAGGTATTTTTCCAGACTCTTTATTGGAAGGAACAGCTTTTTTAGTGCGTTATACTCAGGATGTTTGTTGACGGCTTCTTTAACATCACCGTCAATGATTGAGAAAGTAAACTTATCCCTGCCCAGAATATTTTGCTCACAAAAATTCTTTTGGAGTTCCAGTGTATTATTCCAACCACCTACGGGAAGAACATTCATCAACAGATTATTTCTGGTTCTATAATCGGCAATCAGTTTTCGTACCATCAGCTCAGCAACTTTATCTTCGACCAAGATAGTGCAATCATAGCCATCATGATTATACAGGCTACGAATCGCATACTGCGGATAGCACGGAGAAATAATCTTGGCTTCACCAGCATCGTTTTTCATATAGTAAATTTTGCGAGGATGGATCTTTCGAATCAGTTCCGAAGAATGCGACGAGAACAAAACCGTTAAGTCCTTTTTAGCTATCATTCCTTCAAGGTATTCTAATAGCCGATCGATAGAGCTGGGATGTAACGCGAGTTCAACTTCGTCAATAAATACAAATAGTTTATCAGATAAAACGGGGTGCGGATGGCGGATTTCTTCAGGTTTTAACGCAGAGGAATTGATGAAATTAAGCAAAGAGATCAGCATGCATTCTCCAGAACTCATTTTATATTTACTGATGTATTTTCCGTTTTCGAGTTGGAGGAAATATGGCATATTACCCAAATGGTATTTCCTAGCAACATCCATATTTTTTAATCTATATAATTTCTTGTAATGCCCTTTCTCTCCATGCAAGATAGAACTCAATGCATCTTTCAAGTCATCAGTTGCAGGAACAAGTTTGTCAACAAATTCTTGGTCACTTGTCAAATCATCCAAGTTTTTCATGTCTTCGAATCTTGTTCCGGTGAAAATGCTGCCCTCATAGATGCCATAAAACTGTATCGCCAAATCGGAAGGTGTTAGTTTACATACTTCTCCGTCATAACTCCATACAGTTTCTTTATCCATACATTTTAACGTAACTTTAGATTCTGGACATAGCTCAGATTCACCTAAACGTTTCAATGTTTGCCTATAGACCACAGAAGCAATCGCAGACATTAGTGTGCTTTTTCCTACCGCATTTTCGCCCACAAGCGCATAAATACCTTTGTCAAAAGAAAATGTATACTCAAAATGGTCAATATTCTTTATTTTATCGATTTCTAAATACAGCTCTAACGCCATTGTTTCTCTCTCCTTTATACCAATCTGATCTTCCCGGTCAAAAGTTGCTGCATCATGCCCTGTTTGACCTGACGGTATTTTGCGAGTTCATTTTCCAGCCCCGTAATCTCTGTGTCCATATCCACAAGAATCTTAGCAATCGCAGCCTGCTCAGCTACTGATTCAGGAATAAAAAGCACGATTTGCTTAAACCCTTTCAAAACAATCCTCGGAACACCCGTACCTGATTTGTAATTAGTTATAACCTGTTCCACAAAGTTTTGCTGTCTAAAGTATTGAGCAAGAAAGTAGCTATCAACACAATTAGAATGCGTCGTAACTATTGCAATAGAAGATAAGATTACTATATTTTCTGTCTTTTCCTGTACGAATGCATATTTTAGTATCGAGCCATCCTTTGCAATCAGCACATCGCCTATATTAGGTTTGCAGCCATTTCGCTCCAGTTTCTTGAAATCCGAATATGATATTTTCTTGCATTCAGAATAATCAAAACCCGTGCTTCTCATGTCTTTAACGGAAGGCATATAATATCCGACATCAGACTCTGGGGGACTTTCGTGGGATCCATCCGTTATTTTTGAACAGATATCCTCCAATTTTACTTCTTGCCAAGCCCCATTAAATCCATGCAGGCGGCGCTTGCCTGTCAGCAGTTCCTGCATTGTGCCCTGCTTGATGGCTTTTTCTTGGCAATTTGTTTTTCTAAAACAACAACCAGATTATCCATATCTGATAGTGCATCTGCAATTTTGTTTTGTTCATCACGCATTGGAATTTGGAGCAGGATTTTGCTGAGAGCCGTCTTAGAAATTTCGAGAAATGTCGAGCCAATAGCTAAATCCAACATGCGGCTCTTTTTGGTTTGTAATAAATAATAAAGAAATTCCGCATTTCCGCTATTGTTGACTGTTATGTTTTTGAATCCCTGATTGGTTGCCATCGGAATGGAATTAATTTTCAGTTCGCCTATAGTGGCACGCGTACAAAGCAGAATAGACCCTGCTGGCATTACTGTAGCAGCACTATTGTTTAATCCCGCTTCAGTAATGGTTCTCTCTGTGGCATTGATATATTTTGTTGGGGTACTTGTAATATCTGACGGAGTACACCATGCGATGTTGCCTCCCCAGTATTCTGCCATGGTCGTGCTTGGGGTCCCGCCACTTTGAATCTTGCCAAAATCTGATAAATATTTAATCTCCCAATCCTCTGGAATTACACCGATTTCCGTCTGCTTATATCCCGGTTTTACCATACAAATCCCATCCTTTTCAGATGATCCTTGACCTTAGCCTCATACTCAGCAACAGCAGCAGTCAATTCCGGCAGGGTATCCTCATACCGCTCCACCAGTTCCACAATGCGGTTGGTCATTTGGTGGGAAGTGGTGACATACAGCGCCTTGATTCCTTCAAAGATGGTGGCATACCATTTGCGGTTCACCAGCAGATCCAGGATTTCTTCATCGGTCAGCAACGCATACTTCGCCCGAACCTTTTCCTCCAATTCGGCGTTCATTTCCTTAACGGCCTTGTTCTGCTTGGAAAGGGAATCTGTCAAATCTGCAAACTGCTTCAATGCCGCATATTCCTCTCCCTTGGGATCAGTCTTTTTCAGCACCTTCAACCGGGTGGCGACAGACTTGGCATCCACCTTATCCTTGTCGTTGAGGTGGTCCTTCAGGTATCCCTCATCAGCAGTTTGCTCCTCCACAAATTCTTCCAGTCTGCTCTGGGTCTCTTCGGCAATGGCCTGCGCCTCATTGATTTTCTTGCGTTCGGGGGCAAAGAATACGGACTCAATCAGTGCCCTGGGCAGCAAAACGCCCTCCCAGCCAACGACCCTTTCCTGACCCTTTTTCTTGCCGGAGGTGTATTCCCCCATGATGTTTTCCCATGTCCGTGCGGCACCATAGCCGTCCACCGACACAAGATAAACATCGTCGCTCATGACTTCGTACCAGTAGGAAAGCAGCACCTCGTAGACATCGTACTTATCCACCAGCTCCAGACCATCAAAGCAGTCAATCAGCTGCTCCGACAGCTCCACAATATAGGGCTTAACTTCCGTATCTTCATCAATGCTCCGAAGGCCGGGATCCACCATCTGCATCCACGCGTCAAAAGCCTCGTCGATGCGTTCGGCGTAGGCAGAAAATTCAGGGTCGTTATAGACCACGTTGCGGATATCCTCTTTGGGAATGTTCAGCCGATAATAGCCCTCCCGCATCTGAGAGAACAACTTGCTTTTCAGACCGGGAAACAGTGCCCAATACTTCTCCATGGAATCTACATCTGCCGCGGGAATACCGCCATGCAGATGTCCATCAATGTCCTGTAAATCTTCCGGGGTGGAGCTGTCAATATAACGGGGGATATTCAGGTTATACTCATTTTTCTTTTTGATCTCGTCATTGGGAACGAAACGGGCATACTTGGGATCGTCTGTGATTTGCTGATTGAATGTGGTGACGATTTTATAGATGTCCCGCTCACGAAGGCGGTTCTTGTTGCCGTCCTTAACGAAGTCATGGCTGGCATCAATCATAAAGATACCCTTGCGCTCGGCGGCATCAGCCTTATCGATGATGATAATGCAGGCAGGGATACCGGTGCCATAAAACAGGTTGGCGGGCAGGCCAATGATGCCCTTGATATAGCCCTTGTCAATAATAGCTTTGCGGATAGTCGCCTCCGCATTGCCACGGAACAGAACACCATGGGGAAGAATGACCGCAGCCTTGCCGGTGCTTTTCAAGGACTTCAAAATATGGAGCAGCCACGCAAAGTCGCCGTTCTTTTCAGGCGGTCTGTCGCCATAGCCATCAAAGCGGCCATAATCCTTAAGACCATCCGTCCAGTTTTTCAGAGAAAACGGAGGATTAGCCACCGCAAAATCGAAGCGCTTCAACACCTCATCATCGGAACCTTCTTCAAAATAGCAGGGAGCAGAAAATGTATTTCCTGCTTTGATCTCACCGGCAGCCTTATTGTGCAGAACTAGGTTCATCTTGGCAAGACCGGCAGTCGTCACTTCCTTTTCCTGTCCCCAAATGGCAATCTCAAAGGGGGCTTCATCCGCTGCGCGAATCAGAAGTGAACCGGAACCGCAGGCAGGGTCATACACGGAGTAACCCTCGTCGCGCTCCTCGATGCTGTCGATGCCAATCACTTTGGCGAGAATACGGGAAACTTCGGCCGGTGTGTAGAACTGGCCCTTGCTCTTGCCGCTTTCCGTGGCAAAATGGCGCATCAGATATTCATAGGCATCGCCAAGAATATCGTCACCGCTGGCTTTGTTCTTTTTGAAATTGAATTCGTCACGCTGGAAAATGGCAATCAAGCCGGTGAGCTTATCCACCATTTCTTTGCCGCTGCCCAACTTAGCTTCATCATTGAAATGGGCATTGTCGATCACGCCGCGGAGATTGTTCTCCCCGGCTTCTGCCAGCTTGGCAATGACCTTATCCATTTCTTCACCGATATTTTTATTACCCTTCAATGCAACCAAATCGTTGAAGCTGCCGCCTTCGGGAACCGTAATATCGGCATATTTTACGCCCTGAAACTTGTCCGTAACATATTTCACGAACAGCAGGGTCAGGATATAGTCTTTATACTGAGAGGCATCCATGCCGCCTCTCAGCTTATCACAGCTCGCCCAAAGGGAGCTGTATAGCTCATTTTTCTTGATTGCCATCTTGGCAGATCCTCCTTGATTCGGGGAATTTTCCCTAAAATGAAAGCTATAAACTTTTAACTTAACTTTGCCAAGTTAGCATTAAGGTTTAAGTGCAGTAATCGGCACAATAAACACCCCATCGGATCGCTGATATGCGGCATTTGCCATACCGCACAGCACGCAGAGAACCGCAGGAGGCTTTCCCTTGGGATCTTCCAAAATCTGCTTTTTGATCTCCAGCAAGTTCGCTGCAGCAGTGTCGATTTGGTTGGCACCCAGCTTGATCTCAAAAGCACACCATTGGCCATCGGGCAGTTCAATCACAGCATCAATTTCCTGATTTTTATAATCCTGATAGTGGTACAGATTTGCACCGAAGGACTCCGCATAGATTCGAAGGTCTCGTTCGCAGAGCGCTTCAAATAAGAAACCGAGCGTCTCCAGATCGCCCATCAGTCCGGCAGGGGCAGCTTTCAGCAAAGCACAGGCCAGAGAAGGGTCGGAGAAGTGCCGCTTTTCAGCCTGTTTGACACGGACGGAGGAACGGATGCCAGATGAGAATGGCGGTTGATTGTCCGTAATAAACAACCGCTTGAAAATATCCAGATAGGCAGACACCGTATTGGAGTCAATATCCTCGTCATCTACTGCCTTAATGTCTTTCATTAAAGTCTTATTGGTGACAGTGGTGCTTTCGTTACGGGCCAGAGAACGCAACAGCAAGCGCATCTTGGATGTATCGCGCTTCACACCGTCAATGCGGTACACATCATCGTCGATAACAGCATTGAGATACTCCAAAGGAAGCAGAGCAGCCTGCTCAATAGGTAATCCCAAACTGCCAGGCCATCCGCCGCGAATGATCAGCTCAATCAGTTTTTTCAGATCCACTTCGCCGGTTAATGCAGGGGCCAACTCGCCGTGGCACAGTTTTTCCAAGGAAACCTTCCCGCAGGAATCTCCAGACTCGTATAGGGACATGGGACGCATCCGCAGCTTGGCAATACGGCCTGCACCGCTGTGCAGGATGCCTTTGTAGTTCGGAGTAGCAGAACCGGTCAGAATGAATTGTCCTTTTTCCGCAACCTGATCCACTTTGTACCGCACGGCATCCCAAATGGGAGGAACTTCCTGCCATTCGTCAATTAAGCGCGGAGTTTCACCATCCAGAACCAGAGCGGGAGACAATTCGGCCAGTTGGCGGTTCTGGAAGTTATTGGCGGGATCGCCGATATAGATCTCACTTTTGCTGTGATAAGAGGAAGTCCAGGTCTTTCCACACCACTTGGGACCCTCAATACAAACGGCGCCAAAGGCGGAGAGATATTCTTTAACCTTTGTATCAATAACTCGGGGTTTATAGTTCTGCTTATCCATAAACACTCACCTCGACTATAAGCTGAGTCTATTATAGTCCATTCAGCCGAATTTTACAACTCCATTCAGCCGGATTTTTGCTTTTCGTTCAGCTAAATTTCCATCCTCCAACCAATCAACTGTAGTAGTCAAGAAAAGTAGACACGAAAAATATTTATTTTTAGTTTACTTTTTCAAAAGTAGACATGAGGAACATTTTTGCGGAAGTTGTTTTTTCAAAAGTGGACACGGACAATAATTTTTGCCGAAATCCTTTTTCAAAAGTGGACACGATGATTCGAAGCCTTGTAATGTCCTTGTTTGCAAGGGATAGTAGTTTTGGATAGAGTAGAGCGACAAAATCAAAAGTAGACACAGCACAGGGTTATTTTTCTGTATCTTTCCGCTTTTACACGAATTTGGGTTCTTCGGTCAGGATGCGCTTTGAAAAGGTATCCTTCTTTTCAAGCTCACCTCGATAGAAACGCTTGCAGTAGTTATCCGGTGTGTCATAGCCGATTGCAAAGCAGGGACGCTGCCGGTTATAAAAGGCAACATAGCGGCATAGGACATCTTTCACGGCATCTCTCGTACGGCATTCTTCTAATCGAAAATCGATGAATAGTTCTTCTTTTATCCAACCGTTTAGAGCCTCATTGACGGGATTGTCCGTTGGTTTACCTGCCCGCGACATGGAGCGGACAATGTTGCTGTCCTGAATCAGTTCGTTGTACGCTTTTGAGGAATACACAGAGCCTTGGTCGGTATGGATAATGGTTGGTTCTTTCTTTCCACGCAGCAGCTCAACGACATCCGCAAGACCGTCCAGATACTGCTCCCGCCCGCCACGGCGTTCAGATAGTTTCCATGTGAGTATCTGTTTCGTAAACACATCAAAGTAGAGTGTCAGCTCAAGATAAAATATCCACGGCTTCAATACCGTCATATCTGACACAATGACCTGGCGAGGCCGATCTACGGTATCCCAAGTTGTGAAGATAAGATTTGGGTACAAATCTCGTATTTTCCTGGGGCGATAATGTATGATGCTTGGTTTTTGCCTTTATTCCCAGAAAACGAAAGACCTTGTACACATAGTTATCGCTTATATCCTGCTGATAATTGACTCGTATAAAAGCCGCTACCCAACGGTAGCCGTGGGATGGATGGGCCTTATGGACTTCGGAGACTAACGCGATAACTTCTTCACGCCTCAGATCCCGCGTACTCTTGTCCCGTTTCCTCCACTTGTAATAGCCAGACCGACTGACGCCCATGAGAGAGCACAGTTCCTGAACCTCATAGTCTCTGGACAGCAGTTCTACGATTTCGAATTCTTCGGCCTTAAACGAATGAACTCCTGTTCCCCAGTATCCGTCGTCTGCACGACATAGTTTTTTTTAAGCCGTTCATTCTCAATTCGCAGCTTGAGTATCTCACGCTTGTAGGATTCCTCCGTTCGGTC
>ENA-ORMS01001741-ORMS01001741.1-human-gut-metagenome-genome-assembly--contig:-NODE-1741-length-16926-cov-4.150080_pt1 | contig 16926 bp, 14 predicted proteins | sample MGYA00242104_ERZ508997 | MGnify/ENA primary metagenome ERZ508997 (study PRJEB26280, sample SAMEA2338704) | human gut metagenome | biome: human gut; feature: human-associated habitat; material: faeces... | reverse complement strand
CCGTGTTCCGCTATGCCGTGACCGATATGAGCGACGACGTGGCTACGATCATGGAGCGCAACGGCCTCTCTGCCGATGATGTGAAATGGGTGGTGCCTCACGAGGCAAACCTCCGCATCATTGAGGCGGTGACCAAGCGTGTGGGCATTCCTATGGAGAAGGTGATGGTTAACATACAACGCTACGGCAACACAAGTGCCGCCACAATTCCTCTCGCCCTCTGGGACTATGAGAAGGAGCTGAAGAAGGGCGACAACATCGTGTTCACCGCTTTCGGAGCGGGCTTCGTGCACGGTGCCTCTTTCTACAAGTGGGCATACGACGGTGCAGAGGCTGCCGCCAAGGAGGTGAAATAAGGCGCAAGCGCATAATTAGCATTTTATATCTTCTTAAATATCAAGCGCGTTCTTCTCGTCGGACAGACGGGAGAACGCGCTTTTTGAGTTTTATGTATTCTTCGGCCGGCATTAATCCATAAAATATTCCCTTTTATGTCTTTTATGGCCTACATAAAATAACTATTTCCAAAAAAATGCTTATTTCCCCAAAAATGCTTGTTTTTTTGAAATAAATCATTAAATTTGCAGAAGCCTATGAGATTAAACTTTTCTTGTGGGGGAAGCCTTGATAGGGGCATTCTTTTCTGCCCTCATGGTGCTTCATCAAGTTTTCATGGAGCTTCATCCAGCTTTCATGTAGCTTCATCAAGCTATCTGTCTAACTGATAACGAATAAAAAACATGGATAATCGATTTGTTTCTATTTTTCTTCCTGCTCTGGTCATGACGAGAGAGGCAACAACGCTTGACGATCTTACGGTTGACAGCTTGTATTATTCTTATAATGTGTATAACGATTACGACGCTGACAGAGATGACGTGAACTGGAAACGTATGCGCTTTTATCACGCCAGAGTGGGCAACAGAAAGGCGTTGGTCATAGACTATCGTGACAGGGAGGACATCTTCAGCGTCTACTCTCTCATCACCTACAGCGCCGACCACTCGTTGCCCGTGCGCTGCTATACCTTCTTTGCCGACTTCTACGATTTTGAGCATCCGCACACCGCATTGCTGCGCGAGAACAACGGCGATATGACAAGCACCCGTCTGCAACGTTACAGTTTCGACATTTCGTGGCACACCATGTTAGAGGCAGTGAGGATTCATGAAAAGAAAAACCCGCTCTTGGAACGAGACCCAGACGAGGTCTTCCCTGATGTTTAGTGGTGTTCTTTTATGTGCAGTATTTTCATTAACTTTTAATAAGTTACGATGCATCATGACAAAAAACCAAAGCAAGCTTTGCTTTTATGTCCAAGATTTTCAGTAACTTTGCAGCGTCTTTAAGATGCGGCATTGTGCACAAAGTGGAAATGTCGCGAAAAAAATCCGTACAACATAAATTCTTTAAATGCATAAGGCAGGATTTGTAAACATTGTGGGCAACCCCAACGTGGGAAAGTCTACGCTGATGAACCAGCTCATAGGCGAGCGCATAAGCATCGCCACATTCAAGGCGCAGACCACGCGCCACCGCATCATGGGCATCGTAAACGAAGAGGACGCACAGATTGTCTTCTCCGACACCCCGGGCGTGCTCAAGCCCAACTACAAGCTGCAGGAGTCGATGCTCGCCTTCTCTGAGTCGGCGCTGCAAGATGCCGACGTGCTGCTCTACGTCACCGACGTGGTGGAGAACCCCGAGAAGAACATGGACTTCCTCGACAAGGTGAAGAAGATGACCATCCCCGTGCTCCTACTTATCAACAAGATTGACCAGAGCGACCAGAAGACGCTCGGCGACACCGTGGAACGCTGGCACTCGCTGCTTCCAAACGCCGAGATTCTCCCGATATCGGCTAAGAACAAGTTTGGTGTGGACATGCTGATGCGACGCATCAAGGAGCTCCTGCCCGACTCGCCCCCATTCTTCGACAAGGACCAGCTGACGGACAAGCCCGCCCGCTTCTTCGTTTCGGAGATAATCCGCGAGAAGATTCTGCTCTACTATGACAAGGAGATTCCTTACTCGGTGGAGGTGAAGGTGGAGTCGTTCAAGGAGACCGACCGCAATATCGACATCCACGCCGTCATCTATGTGGAGCGCGACTCGCAGAAGGGCATCATCATCGGACACCAGGGCGTGGCGCTGAAGAAGATGTCGACGGAGGCAAGAAAGGCGCTGGAGAAGTTCTTCGGCAAAAGCGTATACCTGCACACCTTCGTGAAGGTGGACAAGGACTGGAGAAGCTCTAAAAGAGAACTCGACAACTTCGGATATAATCCGGAATAGGCGGCACGCGCCGCCCTCCCCTGAATAGCAAAGAGGGGACACTCTCGCCAGAGAGGCGAGGGCCGGAGTGAGGTCAGCTTCGGCAAATTATCAACTCGGATGCACAGACCACATCCAAGACCTCCCGTTGATGGGAGGGAAAATGACTAAACACCAATATGGCAAATTTAGTGGCAATAGTGGGACGCCCTAACGTGGGCAAGTCTACACTATTCAACCGCCTGACCAAGACTCGTCAGGCCATCGTCAGCGACACAGCAGGCACCACACGTGACCGTCAGTACGGTAAGTGCGAGTGGAACGGTCGCGAGTTTTCAGTTGTAGACACCGGCGGATGGGTGGTGAAGAGCGACGACATCTTCGAGGACGCCATCCGCAAGCAGGTGATCGTGGCAACAGAAGAGGCAGACCTCGTGCTCTTCCTCGTGGATGTCCAGACCGGACTGACTGACTGGGACCAGGACGTGGCTCAGATTCTGCGCCGCACGAAGCTCCCCGTCATCCTCGTTGCCAACAAGACGGACAACAACGACCAGATTTACGACGCAGCCGAATTTTATTCGCTCGGACTCGGCGAGCCGCAGTGCATCTCCTCGGCAACGGGTAGCGGCACGGGCGACCTGCTCGACCTCGTACTATCGAAGCTGAAGGCAGACACCGGCGAACTCATCGAAGAGGGCATCCCTCGCTTCGCCGTCGTAGGACGTCCGAACGCCGGCAAAAGCTCCATCATCAACGCCTTCATCGGCGAGGAGCGAAACATCGTAACGGAGATTGCCGGCACCACACGCGACTCTATCTACACACGCTTCGACAAGTTCGGATTCGACTTCTACCTTGTTGACACAGCAGGTATACGCCGCAAGAACAAGGTGTCGGAGGACCTGGAGTTCTATTCCGTGATGCGATCAATCCGCGCCATCGAAAACTCGGACGTCTGCATCCTCATGATTGACGCCACACGCGGCATCGAGGCACAGGACATGAACATCTTCCAGCTCATCCAGCGCAACAACAAGTCGCTCGTGGTGGTGGTGAACAAGTGGGACCTCGTGGAGAACAAGGACCAGACTGTCATCAAGACCTTCGAGAACGCCATCCGTCAGCGCATGGCTCCGTTCGTTGACTTCCCCATCGTCTTCGCTTCGGCTCTCACAAAGCAGCGCATCTTCAAGGTGCTCGAGACAGCAAAGCAGGTTTATCTGAACCGCAAGGCTCACGTGGGCACATCAAAGCTCAACGAGGTGATGCTGCCGCTCATCGAGGCTTACCCGCCACCATCAACGAAGGGCAAGTACATCAAGATAAAGTATTGCACGCAGTTGCCTAACACGCAGATTCCTTCGTTCGTGTTCTACGCCAACCTGCCGCAGTATATCAAGGAGCCGTATCGCCGCTTCCTCGAAAACAAGATTCGCGAGAACTGGTCGATGCACGGTTGCCCGATAAATGTCTTCATTCGTCAGAAGTAAACCCTAAGACACGGAAAGGATGAACAGGATGAGAAATACGCTTGTATGCCTGTCCTTGTCGTTCGTCACTCTTTGCATGCTGTCGTGCCACAAGACGGAAGGACAGAAGCCGGAGGAACTGGCGGGACGCACCGCCAAGGCTTACTACGACTACCTCATTGAGGGAAAGTACGAGGCTTACACCGACGGCTTCTATCAGCCTGACAGCATCCCCGGCAGCTACCGTGAGCAGCTCATCGTGAACGCCAAGCAGTATGCCGCGCAGATGAAGGAGGACCACGGTGGACTGGCAGCCGTAAAGGTGGCAGGGGCGAAAGCCGACACCGCACGCCACACGGGTCACGCCTTCCTCGTGCTGTGCTTCAAGGACAGCACAAAGGAGGAGATAGTGGTGCCGATGGCATTGGTGGAAGGCAACTGGATGATGAAATAAGAGAACGGCATAAACAAACAAAACGTGAGCGACGCAAGCTGAACCAACAGCCCGCGTCGCTCACGTTTTGTTTATATAGAGTCTCAGTATATAAGCCATAAAAAAGGTCAGCCACGTTGCATCATCTGCACCGTGGCTGTTGTGTAATTAATAGTAAATTGTGATGACTATAAGTTTTTATTCTTTGAGAAGGTAAAAAATAGGTGATTGTTAAAGGTAATTTACTTTCCTGCACCATTCGACATTTCCGCGCACGTCGGCACATCCACATCTGATGCATGTGTGTGTTCTTGGTTTTATTATATCGAGGTCGTTATGTTATATGATGATTATTGATTCTTGATGTAAAGAAAGGGCCAACCTAATGCAGAAGACAAAACTCTTTTTGACATTTTGTAAAGGTCTTAGCCGTTTCTTCTGCAAAGATAGTTCAATTTTATATGATAGCAAAATAAATCAAGAGAAAAAACTTACATTTGTATAAAATTCCTCTTTTTAGAGCTGTTTTTCCGCTTTCTTCTGCTTTTACTGCCTCTTTCTATAGCTTTACTTCCTTCAACACATCGCCGTCCATGGTGCGCACAGCCATCACGCCGTCCTCATAAGTGGCGAACGTCGGGACGTTGCCTCCCTTGGGGAAAGTTATGGAGCCGAGGTTGCAGACGATGCGGTTGTCGTCGGTTTGCTCGAGCTTCCACAGGTGTGTATGTCCGTAGACGAAGACATCGTTCTTCATCACAGGAGCATTGTCCTCGTTATAGACGTGTCCGTGTGTGAGGAAGAAGCGTCTGCCGCCTTCCACAACGAGGGCATAGTCAGCCATTATGGGGAACTGAAGCAGCATCTGATCCACCTCAGCGTCGCAGTTGCCTCGAACGGCAACAATCTGGTCCTTCATGGCGTTAAGTCGCTCGACGATTCCTTTGGGGTCGATTCCCTCAGGAATGCGGTTGCGCGGTCCGTAATTGAGGATGTCGCCAAGGATGAAAAGCATGTCGTAAGAGCCGCGCTCATAGAAGTCGAGCACGCGCTCAAGGGCTGGCAAGCAGCCGTGTATGTCGGAAACAAGTAGGAAGTTCACTTTGTTATTTAGTATTTATTATTTGGTATTTATTATTTATCAATCGTTCAGCTCGCGCTCCTGATCGCGCTTGCGCTTCTGCTCGTCGAGGAGCTGGAAGTCCTTCTTTCTGAGCACGAAGGTGGAGCCGAGATACTTCTCCTTCACGATGCGGTTCTCTGCCAGCTCCTCCGGCTTGCCCTGAAAGAGGATGCGTCCCTCGAAGAGGAGGTAGGCACGGTCGGTGATGGTGAGTGTCTCCTGCACGTTATGGTCAGTAATGAGAATACCGATGTTGCGGTATTTGAGTCGCCACACCACGTGCTGGATCTCCTCCACGGCAATAGGGTCGACACCTGCAAACGGCTCGTCCAGCATGATGAACTTCGGGTCGATGGCCAAGCATCGCGCGATTTCCGTACGGCGTCGCTCTCCACCGGAGAGCTGGTCGCCCTTGTTGCGGCGCACCTTGCCAAGATTGAAGTCGGCGATAAGGCTCTCCAGCTTCTCAAGCTGCTCCTTGCGCGAGAGCTTTGTCATCTCCAGTACGGACATGATGTTGTCCTCCACGCTGAGCTTGCGGAATACGCTCGCCTCCTGCGGGAGGTATCCGATGCCGGCGCGGGCACGCTTATATACGGGATAGTCGGTGATGTCATGCTGGTCGAGATAGATATGACCGGCGTTCGGGACGATAAGTCCTGTCGTCATATAGAACGATGTGGTCTTTCCGGCTCCGTTAGGACCGAGCAGACCAACAATCTCTCCCTGACGCACGTTTATCGACACGTCGTTGACAACCGTACGCTTGCCGTAACGCTTGACAAGTCCCTCGGTGCGGAGCACCATGCAATGCGGGCGCTCTTCTGATATATCGTTTTGTTCCATTGTCGTTGTATAATATGCCTATGATATGCAAAGTTACGTTATTTATTTTAATAAAAACTTTCGGATATGAAAAAAACTCACGTCGAAGAAATAGTTTCTACCTTTTTATTGCTACTTTTGCACTTGCTATATATATAAGAACAACAGATTATTATGTTTATATTGAAATCGTTGAACACACTCGGACGCTACCTTATACTTATGGGTCGCTCCATCGCTCGTCCGGAGCGCATGCGCATGTTCCTCAAGCAGTATGCCAAGGAGATGTCGTCGCTTGGCGTCGACTCTATCGGCATCGTGCTGCTCATATCGTTCTTCATCGGAGCCGTTATCTGCATCCAAATGAAGCTGAACATCCAGAGTCCGTGGATGCCACGCTGGGTGTCGGGCTATACGACGCGTGAGATTCTGCTCCTCGAGTTCTCCTCAAGTATCATGTGTCTGATCCTTGCCGGCAAGGTGGGATCGAACATCGCCTCTGAACTTGGCACGATGCGCGTGACACAGCAGATTGACGCTCTTGACATCATGGGCGTCAACTCAGCCAACTACCTCATCCTGCCGAAGATATTAGGACTGGTGACCATCATGCCTTTCCTCGTGATATTCTCTTCTGCGACGGGCATTCTCGGTGCTTACGGCACGGCATACGTCGGACATATCCTCTCGCCTGAGGACCTTACGCTCGGTCTGCAGCACTCGTTCAACTCATGGTTTATGTGGATGAGTATCATCAAGAGCCTCGTCTTCGCCTTCATCATCTCAAGCGTATCGAGCTTCTACGGCTATTCCGTGGAGGGCGGATCCGTGGAAGTGGGCAAGGCAAGTACGGACGCCGTGGTCAGTTCCAGCGTGTTGATATTGTTCTCGGACGTTTTCCTCACCCAGCTTCTCAGCTAAAAAACAGACTTATCTCATGATCGAAATAAAACATCTATGCAAGTCGTTCGGGGACAAGGAAGTCCTCAAGGACATCAACGCCGTCTTCGAGGACGGCAAGACCAACCTCATCATCGGACAGAGCGGCTCCGGCAAGACGGTGCTCATGAAGAATCTCGTGGGTCTGCTTACGCCTACAAGCGGCGAAGTGCTCTACGACAACCGAAACTTCGTGGCTATGACGAAGAATGAAAAGGTGCTGATGCGCCGCGAGATGGGCATGATATTCCAGTCGGCGGCTCTCTTCGACTCACTCACGGTGCTGGAGAACGTGATGTTCCCGCTCGATATGTTCTCTTCAATGAACTATCGCGACCGTGTACGCCGCGCTCAGGAATGCCTCGACCGCGTAAATCTTATAGACGCTCAGAACAAATATCCGGGTGAGATTTCGGGCGGTATGCAGAAGCGTGTGGCTATAGCCCGCGCCATAGTGCTCAACCCGAAGTATCTGTTCTGCGACGAGCCTAACTCCGGTCTGGATCCGCATACGTCACTCGTCATTGACGAACTGCTCTCGTCCATCACCAAGGACTTTGACATCACAACCATCATCAACACTCACGACATGAACTCCGTGATGGGCATTGGCGAGAACATCCTCTTCATCTATCAGGGTCACAAGGAATGGCAGGGCACCAAGGACGACGTGATGGGCTCAACAAACGAAAAGCTCAACGACCTCGTCTTCGCATCCGAACTCTTCAAGAAGGTGAAGAGAGTGGAAATGGGGAATAAGAATTAGGAGTTTTGAATTTTGAGTTTTGAATTATTCTCGGCTTCGCCTGCGATTTTGAGTTATTCAATTTTGAATTTCAATAATATAGTATAAACGAGGAAACGGGATAAACTGTATGAGCTGCGTGATTAAGCTTTGCACAACTCTTACAGTTTATCCCGTTTGCTTATCTTATAAGTCTTAATTCCTAATTGAATAATTCACAATGCGCCTTGGCGCACAATTCAAAACTCAAAACTCCTAATTCAAAACTATCTTACAGCTCTTCTCTCCAACCTTCACCACATACAATCCCTTATTCAGAGCGTTGTATGCTGCGGTGAGCGAGGCACTGCCCTGCCCTCTTGCGACAGTTCTGCCAGCGAGATCCGTTATCATCCAGGCATCGGACGATGAAGAGTCTTGCGATATGCTGCCGATGCCGGATGTCTTGGCAATGATGTCGCGCTTGGCGGCGTTGAGCACGGAGCAGTTGCATGGATCCGTTGAGTTATAGTTGGCTACGAACGCCACCACTCTCATGTGCTTCTCGTCCCACTCATCATTAAGCGTAACGTCAAAATGACAGTTATAGCCAGCCGTTACGTCCACTTTCTCACCCCATGCCGGCGTGAGCGACTTGCGAGGAACATGACGATGATAGAATCCGCTGCTTGCACCTGCCTGCGACGTGCTGTAGAGGCTGTCCTCGGTCAGGAAGACATAAAGGCGAAGGCTGTCGGGAGTGGCGATGGGCAACAGCTGCTCTCCTGAGACATCTATTCCAAGGCTGCGCGATGAAGGATTCCAGTCTGTAGTCAAGTCCACCGTCACAAGAGCGGGACGCTTCTGTTCAAGAGCGTAGAGCGCCTTGAGGTTGGTGGCAGACGCACTCATGATGGGCGTCTCATACTTGAACAGGTCGGGGAAAGCGTTGCGCATGTCCAAACGGTCGATGAGCATAGCCGGAGCGAAGACGTGGTAAGAGGGATAGAACCATTCGTACGCCACGCTCTCGTCTATCGTGAACTGGTCTGTATAAAATCCGGCGTGATGACCAATCTCAATGAGGTTGTCCATGTCTGGCGTAACAGCGTCAATGGCATGGTGAGCCTCAGGGCAAGCCGTGCATCTCTCTGTGGAGAAGAGTTCAAGCAACACCTTGCGCTGCACGTAACTGTCGCGACACATTACGTTCTGTGCCTCCGTCCAGTTGTCTGTCTCCACAGCGTCAGCGCCGTCGTTTACGGCCTTTATGCGCAGACGCAAACTGCGGTCGCCCACAGCATTAAGCTTCATTGTGGATAGAACGAACGATCCTTCACGGCGCGGCGCAACATTAAGGTCGCCTACACGCTCCTCGCACAATTCGTTATCGCCGTCGTAGAGAGCGAGTGTAAGACTGTTAACCGTTGACACACCAAGATTCTGGAAGTAGCCGAAGATATCCATCACCTCACCCGTACGTACATATTCAGGTATATTGGTGGCACCCAATCTTACGTTATGCTCCGGCATATCGCCGCTAAGCGTAGCTAAAAGCGAAGCGCTGTAAGGTCCGTCATACTCAGCCCATGCTCCGTCCTTATCGAGAACATACTCGCGATTGCGCACAAAGGCATTGCCGTAGCAAGCATACTTGGCTCCGTCCAGAGTGTAACCGATGCAGAGATCCGTGCCGTCCACCACGTAAGGCGTAGCAAGCGTGAAGGTGTTCCATCTGCTCTTCGACGCGTCCACCGTCTCCTTATAGAAAGGCGCCTCGTCAATGGCATGGCTGAGGAAGATGGTGATGGCTCCGTTCGTGGTCTTGTCCGACACGCCAATCTTCACTTCCGTAAGCCGACAACCCTTGTATGCCGACATATACGCAGCGTCGAAGAAGAGTGCCGCACCTGCCTTGCCGCCCTTAACCGACTCATAATTTGTGAGCGAATTCTTGTTGTTGCCTATGGTGAGCGTAGCTTCCGCAGCATACGCCCTAATACCAAAAAGAATCATGAGCACGAAGCCCATGATTCTTATTTCCTTATTTAATGTAAGGTTCATACGTTTTGTTCAGTTAATGTTGGGGTAAACATCCGTTAGAATGTGTCTTATTACTTAGCCACCTTGAAGGTCTTCACGCCGTCAGCAGTCTGCACCTTAACGACGTATGTGCCAGCTGAGCGACCAGAGAGGTTAACCGGTGTGCCCTGACCTACGCGAGAAACGAGAGTGCCGTCTGCAGCGTATACGTCTGCAGAGCTATACTCGCCTGTGATGTAAACGAAGTTGCGACCAGAGAATCTTACGTTCACGTCCTTGCGGATGCTGTCGATAGTCTTAACGGAAGTAACCGACTCGTCGTAGCAGATAGCTGGATAGTTAAACGCAACCTCACCGTCAGAAGTAACTCCACCACCTGCTACAACCTTGCCGTCAGCACTGCAGCAATAAGCGGGATTCAAGCCCTGCTCCATGCTTGAGATACGCTTGCCGTTAGCGCCGCATGTATAGAAGTCGTCAGTATACTCCAACTTGCCGTCAGCAGTATATACGAAGTTCATCTGCATTGCGTCAGCATCTACATAATAGCCATACATATTGCCCTCAGCGTCAATGGTGAGGAGAGTACCGCCATTGAAGTTTACAGTAGTAGTCTCGTCTTCTCCTTCATAGTCTTCCTCGTCGCCACAGTTGAAGAGCTGAACCAGCTCGCCGTCGCGGATGAAAGCAGGATTGAAACCGCCGCTACCGGCTACGTTCAGACCCACCATGGTCTTGCCGTCGTCGCTGATGTCGCGAACCAAGAACTGTGTGAAGTAAGCCGAATCAGCCTGCTCCACGAGCTTACCGTCAACATACAGCTTGTTCTTGCCAGCCTGACCGAGCTGGTCATACACGGTGCTGAGAACGTATGAGTCGCCCTGCTTCTCCCACAATACAGGAGAATCGTGAATGATCTCCATCTTCTGTCCTTCCAGAATTTCCTTCTCGCCTATCTTAAGGCTAAGGTTTCCAGCTATGTACTTGCCGTCGGCAGTAATGGCGCGAGCCTCCTCAGCGAAGTCCTCAGTCTTAGCCTGCTTCTGTGAATAGTGAGCGGGGACGGGCAGCTGCTGCCAGTCGCCGTCAACGGTACGCCATCCAGGATAAGCCACGGCATTCTTCTCCTCATCCTCGCGCTGCTCGAAGCTACCCACGATGATGCCGTCGTTAGATACGTCACAAGCCGAGATGCGGTTGTATGTAAGGCCGAGCGGAGTAAGTTCTGTCGGATCAGAAGCCTGCCAAAGGAATGCGCCGCCCAACTGGAAGTTTATCTGCGAATCGTCATAGCCTACAGCATACTTGCCGTTGGAAGACACGTGCTGGAAATAACCAGTAGCGCCCATCGTTTCACCACCATAGTAAGGATCGGAAATCATGAAGTCCTGGAAGGACTGTGTCACCATTGTCTGGGCATTTACAGACTGTGCAGAGGACAGCGCGAGCGAACCTACACACGCGCAAGCGAGTAAAAATTTCTTCATAGCGATATTTTTTTCGTTATTATTTATTAATGATTACGGGGCAAAAGTAATAATTTAAATCCACCCTACCAAATTAAATCAATATAAATATGTTTTTACTTTGCCAACTCCGCAAATCAAGATATGAAGCTTATGTTTCGCAATGTTAAATGTGTAGAAAAAACACCCATTACGTTTTTATACTAATATTTTTTTTGTACTTTTGAAGTGCAAGACTGCCTTATCATCATAATGCCTAAATTCACACACAAACCGATTAAACCTAAATATACATTATATAATATACACATACATGACATACACGAACTATTTGTTAGGTCTGGACGTGGGCAGCAGCAGCGTCAAGGCATCGCTTGTCAACATAGCCAACGGTGAATGTGCAGCATCGGCTTTCTATCCTGCGGACGAAGCTTCCATCAAAGCGGTGAAGACAGGATGGGCGGAGCAGGATCCGGAGATGTGGTGGCGCGACGCCAAGAGCGCACTGGCTGAGGTCATGCGACAGACCGGAGCACGCGGTTGCGACATCAAGGCTATTGGCATTTCCTACCAGATGCACGGACTGGTGTGCGTCGACCATGACCTGCGCCCCGTGCGCGACAGCATTATCTGGTGCGACTCACGTGCCGTCAGCTACGGAGAGAAGGCGCTGGCCAAGCTCGGCGAAGCCTACTGCCTGTCGCATCTGCTCAATTCGCCCGGCAACTTCACCGCAGCGAAGCTGGCTTGGGTGCGTGAGAACGAGCCAGAGACTTACAAGCGCATATATAAGATTATGCTTCCGGGCGACTACATTGCCATGAAGCTCTCCGGCGTGCCCAACACCACCGTGGCCGGACTCTCCGAAGGCATCTTCTGGGACTTCAAGGAAAGACGCGTTTCCGAACCGCTTCTCGAAGCGCTCGGCATCAGCGCCAACATGATATGCGACACCGTGTCCACCTTTGCCGTACAGAGCCGCGTGTCGGCACAGGCAGCCAATGAGACGGGACTGGCGGAAGGCACGCCCATCTCCTACCGTGCCGGAGACCAACCCAACAATGCGCTGTCGCTCGGCGTATTCAATCCCGGCGAGATAGCGTCCACGGCTGGCACGTCGGGCGTCGTATACGGAGTGCTCGGCAAGGTGGGCTACGACCCGAAGAGCCGCGTCGGAACCTTCGCACACGTCAATCATACGGACGAAGCCACGAGGCTGGGCGTGCTGCTGTGCATCAACGGCACGGGATGTCTCAACTCATGGGTGCGCCGTAACATCGCACCAGACCTCTCCTACCCCCAAATGAACGACCTCGCAGCCACCATACCCGTGGGCAGCGAAGGACTGACCGTCATACCGTTCGGCAACGGTGCCGAGCGCGTGCTCGAGAACCGCGAGACGGGATGCTCCATCCACGGGCTCAACTTCAACAAGCACAACCGCGCCCACATCATCCGCGCAGCGCAGGAGGGCATCGTATTCTCGTTCTGCTACGGTATGGAGGTGATGCGAGGCATGGGAATGGAGATAAGCCGCATACATGCCGGACGAGCCAACATGTTTCTCAGCCCGATATTCAGGCAGACACTCGCCAGCACAAGCGGAGCCACCATCGACCTCTACGACACCGACGGCAGCGTAGGAGCGGCAAGAGGTGCGGGTATGGGATGCGGCATTTACGCCGACAGCAACGAGGCATTCGCGTCGCTGAAGAAGCTCGACACAATATATCCTGAAGCGCAGCTCGCCAACGAATACCAGGAAGCATACGCACGATGGAAGAATACGCTCGAAGAAACAATCAAATAACACGAACCAAATAAAACAACAAAAAACCAAAAGAATTATGGCAAAACAGTATTTCCCTGAGATCGGTAAAATCCCCTTCGAGGGACCGGACAGCAAGAACGTCATGGCATTCCATTACTATCAGCCCGAGAAGGTGGTGATGGGCAAGAAGATGAAGGACTGGCTGAAGTTCGCTATGGCATGGTGGCACACACTGGGTCAGGCTTCAGCCGACCAGTTCGGAGGACAGACACGCACCTACGAATGGGACAAGGCTGACAACGCTCTCCAGCGTGCCAAGGACAAGATGGACGCTGGCTTCGAGATAATGGAGAAGCTCGGCATAGAATATTTCTGCTTCCACGACGTCGACCTCATCGATCCGTCTGACGACATCGACGAATACGAGGCTAACCTCAAAGCCATCACCGACTACGCCCTCGAGAAGATGAAGGGCACGGACATCAAGCTGCTCTGGGGCACAGCCAACGTGTTCTCTGACAAGCGCTACATGAACGGCGCAGCCACCAATCCCGACTTCGACGTCGTGGCTCGCGCTGCCTTGCAGATAAAGAAAGCCATTGACGCCACCATAAAGCTCGGCGGCACCAACTACGTGTTCTGGGGAGGACGCGAGGGATATATGTCGCTCCTCAATACTGACCAGAAGCGTGAGAAGGAACACCTGGCACAGATGCTCCGCATGGCACGCGACTATGCACGATCAAAGGGATTCAACGGCACGTTCCTCATCGAGCCGAAGCCGATGGAGCCTACAAAGCACCAGTATGACGTGGACACCGAGACCGTTGTGGGATTCCTCCGCGCACACGGACTGGACAAGGACTTCAAGGTGAACATCGAGGTGAACCACGCCACTCTCGCAGGTCACACCTTCGAGCACGAGCTGGCTGTGGCTGTGGACAACGGCATGCTCGGATCCATCGACGCCAACCGCGGCGACGCACAGAACGGATGGGACACCGACCAGTTCCCCATTGACAACTTCGAGCTTACACAGGCCATGATGCAGGTTATCCGCAACGGCGGACTCGGCAACGGCGGTTCAAACTTCGACGCCAAGCTGCGCCGCAACAGCACCGACCCAGAGGACATCTTCATCGCACACATCTCAGGCATGGACGCCATGGCACGCGCCCTGGAGAACGCTGCCGCCATCCTCACCGAGAGCGAGCTGCCTGCAATGCTCAAGGAGCGCTACGCCAGCTTCGACGAAGGCATGGGACGCAAGTTCGAGCAGGGCGAACTCACACTCGAACAGCTCGTCAGCTACGCCAAGGAGAACGGCGAACCGCGTCAGACCAGCGGCAAGCAGGAGAAGTATGAAACCATCGTGGCTCTCTACGCCAAGTAAGCGAAAGCTCTTTTACGCCGAATAAGCGATAGCTCTCTGAGCCATAAACAAAAAAGGCTGTCATGTGAAGCATCTGATGCTCCGACATGACAGCCTTTACTGTATTTGTATGATAAAAAGTATATCGTATTACTTCATCATCTCGTTGAACTCCTCGAGAGTTACTTCCTTCTCGTTCAGAGTTACGGCAGCCTTGAGGGCAGCAGCGAGCTTGATGTCGATAGCACGCTCTACGAAGTTGTCAACAGCCTCGCGCTTCTTGAGAAGCTCGTTAGCATAGTTCTCAACATACTCATCAGGAACGTTGGTCATGCCATACTGAGCGAACTGCATGCGAGCCATCTCAACGGCAGCAGCCTTAACGTCAGCGTCCTCAATCTTGATGTTCTGAGCCTTAACGAGCTGCTCCTTGATGAGGTGCCACTTGAGCTGCTTGATGCTCTCCTCGTAGTTCTTCTCTACGAAGTCCTCGCCCTTGTCCTTGTTGTTAAGGAGCATGATGCGCTTGAGGAGTGCGTCCGGCCATGTCAGCTCGCCAACCTTGTCCTCGCAGTACTTGCGTACGTCGATCATGAACTTGTAGTCAGCGTTCTGCTCGAGCTGCGGCTTGAGAGTCTCGGCAATCTTGTTGCGGAATTCCTCTTCGCTCTTTACCTCGCCCTCGCCGAATACCTGGTCGTAGAGCTCCTGACCGAGCTCAGCCTTAGCGAAGCGCTGGATTTCAGTGACCTGGTAGCTGAAGTCAGACTCGAGAGTCTTGGCTGCCTCGCGGTCGATCTTGAGAAGTGAAGAGATCTCAGCCTCTCCCTCCGGATAAGCCTTGCGGGGGTTGAAGGTGATGATGTCACCAGGCTTGCAGCCCTTGAAGAGATCCTTCTGCTCATCCACCTTGATGTATGAAGGCATCAGAACAGCGCCCTCAACGGTGATGCCGCCTTCCTTGGTGTTGCCCTCAGCGTCAAGCTCGCGGAGGTCGCCCTTGAGAAGGTCGTTCTTCTCTGCGTCATACTCCTCAGCCTTCTCGTACTTGCCGGCACGGCTCTGGAACATCTCCACCTGCTCGTCGATGAGCTTGTCATCAGCCTTGATGGTGTAGTGGTCGATCTTGTTGCGGCCGTTGAGCTCAATCTTGAACTCAGGAGCGACAGCTACGTCGAACACGAATGTATAAGGAGCGGGCTTCTCGATGTCAGCCGGAGTCTCCTGCTTCTCAGAAGGCAGGGGCTCGCCGAGCATCTGGATGTTATTGTCCTGGATGTATTTGTAGAGCTGCTCGCCTACAAACTTGTTAACTGCGTCGTAACGTACAGATACGCCGAACTGACGCTTGATGAGACCCATCGGGGCCTGACCCGGACGGAAACCGGGGATGTTTGCTCTTTTACGATAGTCCTTGAGTGTCTTCTCGACAGAGTCCTTGAAGTCTGCCTCTTCGACTGTGATGGTCAACAGACCATTCACTTTGTCGGGATTTTCGAATGAAATGTTCATTTTTTTGTAATGTAGTATATTTATATATTATTGTATTATTCGGCATTTTTGGCACGTAGCTGCAAAATTACACATTTTTAAATATCTATACGACATACTTATGATAAAAATACTCAGATTTTGGCGATTTTAACAATTTCGGTCTGTCCAAGCAATATTTTCACAGCTGTTCAGAAATGGCAGCGATACGGATGCTGCAACTTCCTATACAGTTTAGGGAAAACCATACGAGCGTTTATGGATTTTCCCTTGCCCGACAAGCGGGAATCAGCTATCTTTGCAGCAGAAAACTAACAAACCAAGTAATACCCCTTAAAACCAATTTGGATTATGAAACGTACATTATTAGCAATCGTAGCGGCATTCTTAATGATGACATCCGCGTACGCACAGAGACTCGCCAACGTCCGCGCAGAAGCCACCTTGATAACTGACAAGATGGTGCTGGAATTGGGACTTTCAAAAGCACAGCGCAACGGTATACTCAACATCAATCTCAACTATCTCAACGGCATCCGTAGCTACCGCGACATCGACTCATACGGATGGGAATGCCGCAACAGGGAGCTGAGGAGAATGCTCACAGCCAGACAATGGCAGAGATTCAAGGAGGCTTACTACTTCTATCGCCCGATAGAATGGCGTGACGACGTATACGTCCACAACATCTACCACAAGTATCCGAAGCACCACAAGCACTACAAGCACTACGAAAAGCACCACAAACACTGCGACAAGCACTATAAGCACTACGAAAAGAAGCACCACAAACATCACAAGCACTACGACAAGCATCACAAGCACTACGACAAACACCACAAGCACCACGACAAGCGCAAGTATGGCAAGCGAGACAGATGGTAAAGTAATGTGAAAGCGGCGCTTTCGCTCCTTAGAATCAACCGTAAGTTTATGGGTGCGTGGCTACGGCGGGACGCCATAGCCTCCTAAGTTTGCCTTTACAGCTGTAAA
>ENA-ORMS01001738-ORMS01001738.1-human-gut-metagenome-genome-assembly--contig:-NODE-1738-length-16936-cov-3.702506_pt1 | contig 16936 bp, 13 predicted proteins | sample MGYA00242104_ERZ508997 | MGnify/ENA primary metagenome ERZ508997 (study PRJEB26280, sample SAMEA2338704) | human gut metagenome | biome: human gut; feature: human-associated habitat; material: faeces... | reverse complement strand
TTTTATTATGGTAGCAGGACATCTGCGAGAGAAAAACGGGTACTATCATATCGTGCTCAACTATGTGGATGAATACGGTAAACGGCACACGCCGTCAAAATCCACGGGGCTCCCTGTCAAGGGAAATAAGAAGCGTGCCGAAAAAATGCTTATAGAAGCCCGTTCAGCCAAAGAAGCAGAGTTGGAGGCAAGAGCGTTAGAACGCAGTACAGGCAAGGTTTCCACCGATTCCATTCTCTTTACAACATTTCTGCTCGACTGGTTGGAAATGATAAAAAAGAATGTGGAGGAAACGACCTACGGTGCGTATTCTATGGGAATCAAGAGCAAAATTATCCCATACTTTGAGGAACACCACCCCGGTCTGCTCTTACGGGAGATAAAGCCAAAGCACATTCAGGACTATTACACCTATGAACTGACGGTGCGGGGCGTTTCCGCAAACACGGTCATACACCGCCACGCAAATATCCGAAAGGCGTTGCAGCACGCTTTCAAACTCGGTTTGATTGACACGAATCCGGCTGATCGCATTGAACGGCCGAAAAAAGAAAAGTTTGTCGGCAGCGCGTATGAGGAAGATGAGCTAAACCGTCTTTTTGAGGTGGTAAAGGGCGACCCCATAGAGCTTGGCGTGATTCTCGGCGCGTTTTACGGACTGCGCCGCAGCGAGGCCGTAGGCTTGAAATGGGATGCGATTGACTTCAAGAAGAAAACGATCACCATACGGCACACAGTAACGCAGGCGACTATCGACGGCAAGAGCAAAATTATCCAAAAGGATCGTACAAAGACAAAGGCCAGCTATCGCAGCCTGCCACTTGTACCGCCATTTGAGGAACTGTTGTACCGCCTGAAAGCGGAGCAGGAGCTAAACCGAAAGCTGTGCGGCAGGTCGTATTGTCGGCAATACACCGATTATATCTATGTCAACGAGATCGGAGAGCTTGTAAAACCCGGCTATATCACCCAGCATTTCCCGCTGGTGCTTGAAAAGAATGGTATGCGGAAAATTCGCTTTCACGATCTCCGGCATAGCTGCGCAAGTCTGTTGTATGCAAACGGTGTCAGCCTGAAAGAGATTCAAGAATGGTTAGGACACAGCGACATTTCGACCACATCAAACATTTATACGCACCTGAATTTCAGTTCAAAGGTTGCGTCTGCCAATGCGATTTTGGGTGTATATCCCTCCAAATAACGCTCATGTCCCTCCAATGTCCCTCCTAAAAATGAGCCATAAAACAGTGCATTTGCTGTTGCTGGAGGGGCGTTACATAACGGAGCAGAGCATAAAGAAAAGCCCGCAAACCCTGATAAATCAAGGGTTTACGAGCTGTTAAGGTCTGGTGCCGGTGGTGGGACTCGAACCCACACACCCTTGCGGATAACAGATTTTGAGTCTGTCTCGTCTGCCAATTCCGACACACCGGCATTTATATTTTTAAGTCGTCTCCCGATGTCCTGTCCGAGAAATCGGAGGGACATCGTGGAGGGACATTAAAAGCAAGTTACATATTCAGTTTTCAAAAAGCCTTGTAAAATCAAGGGTTTACGGAACGGTGGTATGAAACGGCGAAGTAGATTTTGAGTCCAGCACGTCTGCCAATTCCATCATTCCGGCATCGCTAACCGACTTCTGTATGATACCATATTTCAAAACAAAATGCAACCCCTTTTTCTCTAAAAACAAAAAATATTTTTGTTCGGAAATTACTTTCGAGACGATCCTCTTGGGAGTGTACACATCTGAAAACGCTCTTGACTTTTCTCGCAGTCTACTGTATAATAATCCGGCTCGCAGGAACGTAATTTTATTCTGCAGGATCAATGAGCGGATAAGGCGTGGTATTTTATACCCTGGTTCTTGTCCTTTTCTGTTACTTTTTTCTGTATCTTCGGAAAGTGAGGACTGTATGAAGATCAAGTTATCCGATCATTTCAGCTACCGATCGCTGATGCGCTTTGTGTTGCCGTCGATTATTATGATGACGGTCAGCTCGGTTTACGGCATTGTGGACGGCTTTTTTGTCTCCAATTTCATCGGGGACCGTCAGTTTACCGCTCTCAACTTTATCATGCCGGTTGTGATGATCTTGGGAGGCTTGGGTTTTATTGTCGGCACCGGCGGCTCTGCGCTGGTAGCAAAGATCCTGGGGGAAGGGAACCGGAAAAAGGCCAATCAGGTTTTTTCCATGCTGATCTATGTGACGGTTTTTGGCGGGATCGTTCTGTCGGTTCTGGGGATTCTGTTCATACGCCCGATCACCTTACTGATCGGCGCTGAGGAACACTTTCTGGAGGACTGCGTGGTGTATGCCCGGGTGCTTCTCATCGGAAACACGGCCTTTATGCTTCAAAATGCCTTCCAGAGCTTCCTCGTAGCAGCAGAGCGTCCGAAGCTGGGTCTGATCGTTTCGGTTTCTTCCGGGGTGACCAATATGTTTTTGGACTTTCTCTTTATCTATCTTTTTAAATGGGGGTTGGTCGGAGCCGCTGCCGCCACGGTGATCGGTCAGGTGGTGGGCGGAATCATTCCTTTCGGCTTTTTTCTGTCCGAAAACAACGGCTCTCCTTTGCATCTGGGTGGATTCTATTTCAATTTCAAGGAACTGCGACAGACGATTACCAACGGAATTTCCGAATTCGTCTCCAATATTTCGGCCTCCGTGGTGGGGATGATTTACAATGCCCAGCTCTTGCGCTATGCCGGGGAAGCGGGCGTTGCGGCTTACGGAGTTCTGATGTATGTGAATTTCATCTTTTTAGGGTTCTTTTTCGGATATTCGGTGGGTGCAAGTCCTGTAATCAGCTTTCATTACGGTGCCGGAAACAAACGGGAAGTACGGGGATTGCTGAAAAAAAGTTTGACTATCACAGGCGTTGCCGCTGTGGCCATGACTCTGACAGCAGTGGTATTTGTCCGACCCCTGTCTTTGATCTTTGTATCATACAACAAAGACCTGCTGGATATGACGGTTCGGGCAATGACCCTCTATGCCACCTCTTTCCTGTTTTTCGGATTCAATGTGTTTGCCTCCTCCTTCTTCACCGCCCTAAACAACGGTCTGCTTTCCGCAGTGATTTCGCTCTGTCGGACCTTCGTTTTGCAGTGCGGCGCGGTGTTGCTGCTTCCGATGTTGTTGGATGTGGACGGTATCTGGCTTGCAGTGACGGTGGCAGAATCACTGACCCTGATTCTCAGCGCCGTTCTGGTGCTGAAAAGCGGGAAGAAGTACGGCTACCGGAAAAAGGATGCTTTCCTGAGTCCGGAATTTCAGAGGGAAAATGGAATCGGAAATGGGTAAAAAGCGGGGATATTATCCCTCTCTTCCGAAGCGGGAATGTGAAACCGGACCGGAGGGGGAAAAAATGAAAAAAAGGGGTTCTAAGAAGGCAAATACCGTCAAACGGAAGTACATCCGCCTGACGGTATTTTTTATGCAACATCGGTTTTACAGATATACTGAGGCTTCTCCTTCTTTTCAACCACCGCCGGTGTGATCACGACCTTCTGAAGGTCCGGAATGCCGGGTGCTTCGTACATTACATTCAGCATCACATCTTCCATAATGGACCGCAATCCTCTTGCTCCGGTGTTCCGTCTGACCGCCAGATCCGCAACGGTATCCAAGGCTTCCTCCGTGAAATCCAGTTCCACGCCGTCCATTTGCAAGAGCTTTTGATATTGCTTGAGCAAAGCATTTTTAGGCTTTTTCAGAATGGAGATCAGTGCGGCCTTGTCTAAGGGATCCAGAGAAACAATGACCGGAAGTCTGCCCACCAGCTCGGGAATCATGCCGAATTTTACAATGTCGTGGGCCTGTGCATCCCGCAGAACCGTGGATTTCGAGCGCTCCTCTTTGGTCAGTACCTTGCCGCCAAAGCCCATGGTCTGGGAGCCCTCCCGCTTTTCAATCAGGCCGTCCAGCCCCTCAAATGCGCCGCCGCAGATGAAGAGAATATTCTCGGTGTTGATCTGTATAAAATCCTGATTGGGATGCTTGCGCCCGCCGTTTGGCGGCACATTGGCCACGGTTCCTTCCAGAATTTTCAGAAGTGCCTGCTGTACTCCTTCTCCCGAGACATCCCGGGTGATGGAGCGATTTTCACTGCGTCTGGCGATCTTATCGATTTCGTCCACATAGATAATGCCGTATTGAGCCTTTTCCACATCAAAATCGGCCGCCTGAATCAGCTTCAGGAGAATATTCTCCACATCTTCGCCCACATAGCCCGCTTCGGTCAGCGTGGTGGCGTCTGCAATGGCAAAGTGAACCTGGAGAGTCCTTGCAAGGGTCTGGGCCAAAAAGGTCTTTCCCACGCCCGTGGCACCCAACATCAGTACATTGCTTTTCTGAATGTCCACCCCGTCCTCTGCGCCCTTTTTCTTCTTGGAAAGAATGCGCTTATAGTGGTTGTAAACCGCCACGGAAAGTGCTTTTTTGGCTTCATCCTGCCCAATTACATACTCATCCAGAGTTTCTTTGATCTGGGAGGGCTTTGGAAGGGTTTCCGTGGTAAAGGGCAATTCGCCTTTTTTGATTTTCTTTTTTTCATTGGTACCCACATTCCGATGCTCGGCTATAAGCTCACTGCAGGTTTCAATGCAACAGTCGCAGATATAGGCTCCTTCCGGGGAAGGAATGAGAAATTCCACGGAAAGCTCGTCTCTTCCGCAAAAGGAGCAGTGGCGAAGCCGCTGTTTGTTGTTCTGATTGTTCTGATTGGCCATGAAGGAATCCTTTCAATTCGTATTCGTCTTATTCGGATTTGTACTGGCGAAGGGGATGTCGCAAATTCTGTGACATCCCCAGTTTTTAAAACATTCCGGACAAAGGAAAATATCAGTCTTCCCGCTTGGAAACCACTTTGTCAATCAGGCCGTAGGCACAGGCCTCCTCGGCAGTCATGAAATTATCCCGTTCGGTGTCGTTATAGATCTGCTCTAAGGGCTTGCCGGTGTTGGCGGAAAGAATAGAGTTGAGCTTATCTTTGATTTTCAGAATGTTTTCCGCATGAATCTTAATGTCGGTTGCCTGACCCTGAAAACCGCCCAAAGGCTGATGAATCATGATTTCCGAATTCGGCAAAGCATACCGTTTGCCCTTGGCACCGGAGGAGAGCAGAAAGGCTCCCATCGATGCCGCCATTCCGATGCAGATCGTGGAAACATCGCACTTGATATAGTTCATGGTATCATAGATCGCAAGGCCTGCGGTAACCGATCCGCCGGGGCTGTTGATATACAGGGAAATGTCCTTGTCGGGGTCCTGTGCTTCCAAGAACAGAAGCTGTGCGACCACGAGGGAAGCGGTGATGTCGTTCACTTCGTCCGCCAAAAAGATGATGCGGTCGTTCAAAAGCCGGGAATAGATGTCATACGCCCGTTCACCCCTGCCGGTTTGTTCAATGACGGTTGGTACAAGTGCCATAAATATCTCCTTTGCTGCGGTTTTTTGCCACGGTTTTGTGGGAACTGTTACTCTGCCTTGTTTTCCTTGTTTTCAGCCGGCTGTTCCCCTGCCGGTTCCTCGGTGCTTGCCTTCTTTTTGCTGGCTCTGGGCTTCTTGGCTGTGGATTTTACCAGATCCATGGCCTTTCTTGAAAGAAGATCGTTTTCAAGGTCCTCTTTGGCCACATAGGCCTTCACATCGTCGGCGCTCATGTTGTAAGCGGCGGCAAGGTCGGCAATCTCCTTTTTGATTTCCTCCTCGGTGACGCTCAGGTTTTCTTTCTGTGCAATCTTCTCCAGAGCCAACCGGAGCTTCAACTGCTTCTCCGCACGGGGCTTGAAGTCTTCCCGCAGATCATTCAGTTCCTTACCGGTGTACTTCAGGTAGGTTTTCAGATCCAGACCGTTCTGACGGAGATTCATGTCGTAATCCCGGAGCATATTCTCGGCCTCGGCATTCACCATAGCTTCGGGGAGAGCGACTTCCAGCTTCTCCACCAAGGCATCTGCCAGTTTTCCTTCAAAGACCCGGTCGGCTTCCGCTTCTTTTCTCTTCTGTATTTTTGCCTTCAGGTCGGCCTTGTATTCAGCCAGGGTATCGAATTCCGAAACATCCTTGGCAAATTCATCATCCACTTCGGGCAGTTCGGTATATTTCAGACCGTTCAGTTTGATTTTGAAGGTAGCGTCCTTTCCGGCCAGCTCAGGGGCATGGTATTCGGTGGGGAAGGTGACCTGGATTTCAAATTCATCGCCAACACTGTGACCGATGACCTGATCCTCAAATCCGGGAATAAAGGTGTTGGAGCCCAGCTTCAAATCCTGCTTTTCGGCCTTTCCGCCTTCAAAGGCAACGCCGTCGGCAAAGCCTTCGTAATCGATATTGGCCGTATCCCCGTTCTTTGCGGGACGGTCGGTGACTTCGATCTCTCTGCCCTGACGGGAACGGACATTCTCCAGCTCCTCTTCCACTTCCTTTTCGGTTACCTTCACGGTTTCCTTTGAAAGGGCAATGCCGGCATAGCCTTCGATCTCCACTTCAGGCTTGACGGTGACTTTGGCCACCACCAGAACGCCGTTTTCGTCAATGGATTCCACATCAATTTCAGGCTGAGCCACGGCCTTGATGCCGGATTCCTTCAGCGCTTCAGCATACTCACCGGGCAGAAGGTCGTTGAGAGCGTCCTCGTAGAAAACACCCTTGCCGTAGATCTTTTCGATCATGTGGCGGGGAGCTTTACCGGGACGGAAGCCCTGGATCGTAATCTTGTTTTTCTTCCGGTTATAAACCTTTTCGGTCTGAGCGTCGAAAACATCCTTGGCGATCGTAAATTTCAGTGTTACTGTGTTCTGCTCGGTTTTTTCATTGGACACCAATTTCATCTGTAATTCCTCCGGGGAAATTTATTCTTCTTTTTGCATTCCACACCATTTTACTTGTTTTTTCCTGTTTTGTCAATCGTTTTTTGAAAAAAAGCGAAAAACTTTCAGGGCACAGTTCCATACGAAAAGCAGAGCTCCGGCCCGATAGGGAAGGTCAGCCTCTCTTTCGTATCTTTTTCTTGGCTTCCTCCAGAATGGTCCCGGCATCGTTTTCTTTAATGTCCAGACCTTCGGCCGAAAAGAACTCAAAATCCTTCACACCGTAAAAACACCCGCAAAGGGCCTTCAGATAGTTGAAGCCGAAGTTGTATTCTCCGATAATACCGCCGGAGGTGGTGATGTAGGTCAGCTTGTTCAATCTGCAAAGGCTCAGGGGCCTTCCTTCGGGACTGTACCGGAAGGTCAGTCCGCAGACGCATACATTTTCAAAATAGGTACGCAAAAGGGCCGGGAAGGACAGATGCCAGTAGGGGGCTGACACCAGAAGCTGCTCGCATTCCCGAAACTGTTTTGCCAGAAGAAACATCGGGTCGTCCCATTGTTTGTTTTGGGCAAAGGCATTTTGCATTTCAAGGCTTTTTCTTTTCAGAGGAGCAAGAGGAAGGCTTTCCAGTCTTACCTCCTCCATTTCTCCGGAAAAGCCCTCTAAATAGGTTTTTGTCAGCTCTGCGGTTCTGGAGTCATCCCGCACGCAGGCATTGATATAAAGCAATTTTGACAAGGTAAGCTCTCCTTTTCCATATGATACAGTACAGCATACCAGAGAAATGAAAAAAAGTCAAGGACGGCAGATTTTTCCGCCGGTTTTGAATCTAAGAATGCCGAAAAGGTTCGTCCTCCCTGTAAAGCGGATGATCAGAGCAGAGCTCCGGTTGGGTCAGATACAGGGCGCTTCCGAGAATTTTATTCCCGAACCGCTCTCTTATACGATCCACGGTCTGTTCCAAGTTCTCTTTTTTGGCCCGTTCCAAGGAGCCGTCAAGAAAAGATAACTGAATTGAATTTTCGTCTGTCAGTTTCTTGGCACAGATGCCCAGTCCCCGCAGCGCTTCTCCCGCCTGTTTTGTCTGCTCGTAAAGAGCGTTGTAAAACAACACGGTGGACAGGTGGGTTTCCTCCGACAGAATTTTTTGGTGGGTTCGGTTCTCAAATCGGTTTGTGCGAACGGAAAGAACCAACACACGGCATTTCAGGGAGTGCCGGCGCAGGCGGGCGGACACGCTGTCGCACAGCATGAACAGCACCGGACGGACTTCGTCCATGGAAACGAGGTCAAAGGGACAGGTCAGACTGTTTCCGATGCTCTCAGGAGGGCGCAGAAAGTCGTCTTTTTGCACCGGCTCCGGATCAAAGCCGTTGGCTTTGGCATGAAGCTGGACACCGGCTTTGCCAAAGTATTTTTCAAGCACCTTCTGCGGTGTCAGGGCCAGTTCTCCAATGGTGTGAATACCGAAAAGACGCAGCTTTTCGGCGGTAGCTCTGCCTGCAAAGAGCATATTTTCAACCGGAAGCGGCCACAGAAGCTCTTTGTAATTGTTTCTTGAAATCAGGGTCGTGGCATCGGGTTTTTTATAGTCGCTTCCCATTTTGGAAAAGGTTTTGTTGAAAGAAACTCCGGCAGAAATGGTCAGTCCGGTAGTTGCTTTGGCGGCAGTCCGCAATTCGTTTGCAATCTGCTCCCCGGTGCCGAAAAGTCCCAGACTTCCTGTTACATCCAGAAAGCATTCGTCTATGCCGAAGCTTTCGATCTGATCGGTATACCGTCGGTACAACCGGCGCAATTTTTGGGAATATTCCTTATACGACGCCGGATGGGCCGGAAGGAAGAGAATAGCCGGGCATTTGGCTTTGGCCACGCAAAGCGGTTCCCCGGTTTGAATGCCAAACCGTTTGGCCGGCTCATTCTTGGCTAAAACAATGCCGTGGCGTCTTTCCGGATCGCCGCACACCGCCACCGGTCGGTTTTTCAAATAGGGCTTGTCCAAACATTCCACAGAAGCATAAAAATTGTTCAGGTCGCAATGCAGAATCACCCGGTCTTTGGGCGGGGAAGAACCGCTTTCCTTCAAGGAAAAAGGGTTAAAATCGGAAAAATCTCTCTTCGGACCGGGTTCCATGAGCGCAAGCCACCTTCCTGAATGCGAACATTTGTTCTTTATACAGTATAGAACACAAACGAATGTTTGTCAATGGCTTTCGGAAAAAAGATTTTGTTTTTTTTGCGAACCGCTTTCCGAGTCCGCTGTCGGGTGAATTTTGCAGGAGAACCAACGGTGTCCGGAGGCCTATGACCGGCTTGCTTTCCGGTATATGAAGTCTTTAAAAGTGTCTTTGCGTCTGTGCGGGAAGTCTTTTTTACACACTTTCGGTTGGCTTCCCTGCAGTTCTGACCGATGCGGAGCTTCCGCATATAAAGAAAGACAGCCGCTTGGAACGCAACTGTCTTTCAAATCGGTTTTGGGTTTCGGCATGAGAAAATCTACAGCCTTTTTTATGCGAATTGCCGCAACGGAGCCGGAAATTTTATCTTTGAAGAACCCGACGCACACCGGGAATGGTGCGGATCGCCTCTGCGGCAGCCGTGGGCTCTGCATCGGTATCGATCAGAATGCAGGTGCTCTTTTTGCAGGCAGAAGCACTGCTCTTCAGATCGGTGACGCAGGAAAGGACCTTTTGAATCTCGGTGTCTGCTGCGGCCAGCACACACAGCCGGTGAGCGCCTGCACGGGGAGCGGACAGGGAGGGGTAGTTCACACTGTTTACGATATTTCCGTTCTCCAGGAAGTCGATCAGTTCCTTGGCCGCCATCACTGCACAGTTGTCTTCCGCCTCCTCGGTGGAAGCGCCCAAATGGGGAATGGCCACAATGCCCGGAACCCGGATGGTCTCTTCGGTGGGGAAATCGGTGACATATTTTTTGATTTTGCCGTTTGCCAATGCCGATTTCAGGCTGACAAAATCCACCAGATCCGCTCTTGCCAGATTGAGAATCCGCACGCCGTCTTTCATTTGCGCAATGCTGGTATCGTTCACCATACCCTTGGTCTGGGGAGTTGCCGGAACATGGAGAGAAATATAATCCGAAAGGGCATACACCTCTTCAAAGGCGGACAGCCGTTTCACCGAAGGATCCAGCTGTTTTGCGGCCTCGTCCGATAAGTAGGGATCGCATCCGACTACCTGCATACCCAAAGCCACAGCCGCATTGGCCAGCAGTCGGCCAATGGCACCAAGACCGATGATTCCGAGAGTTTTGCCGGAAATTTCACAGCCGCCGAAGGCCGATTTTCCCTTTTCAACGGCTTTGGCCACCCCCAACTCGTTTCCTTCAAGGGTGCCCGCCCACTGAATGCCGCCCACCACATCTCTGGAGGCTAAGAGCAAAGCGCAGAGTGCCAGTTCCTTCACGGCGTTGGCGTTTGCTCCGGGAGTGTTGAAAACCACGATCCCCTCTTCGGCACAGCGATCCACCGGAATGTTGTTTACGCCGGCGCCTGCCCGTGCAATGGCTTCCAAGGAAGGGTCAAAGGTCGTTTCCAGAAGAGAAGCCGAACGAACCATCATTCCGACCGGCTCAGCCACGCTGTCGGAAACGGTGTACTCACTGCCGAACAGGGAAGTGCCGCAGGATGCAATTTTGTTCATCAAGAGAATGTTTTTCATGTTTTTTGACGCTTTTGCGCCGTCCTTTCTGAAAAATAGTCTGAGAAATAATAAAAGGGAAAGCACCCTTCCGTTGTTGGGACGGATGCGATCCCTTTTCAATTCGACTGTTTTATGCCTTGGGCTTGGGGTTCTCTGCCGCAAACTTCTTCATGAAGGCCACCAGATGCTCCACGCCTTCATAGGGCATAGCGTTGTAGATGGAAGCCCGCATACCGCCGGTGGAACGGTGCCCCTTCAGATTGGTCATACCGTCCAGTTTGGATTCCTTTACAAACTTGGCATCCAAATCCGGATCACCGGTCACGAAGCGGACATTCATCATGGAACGGTTTTCTCTTTTTACATTGGAAGTATAGTAATCCTGACTGTCCAGATAATCGTAAAGCAGGTCTGCTTTCTTTTTATTCCGCTCGTACATCTTGTCCAATCCGCCCACGGTGTTCTCAAGCCAATCGAAAACCAGGCCTGCCACATAGATGGGGTAGGTGGGGGGCGTGTTGTACATCGAATCGTTATCCGCCGCAACCTTCCAATCCAGCATCGTGGGGCATTCCGGGCGTGCGTTTCCGAGCAGGTCTTCTCTTACAATGATGACGGTCAATCCGGCAGGAGCCATATTCTTCTGGGCACCGGCATAGATCACGCCGAACTTGCTCACATCCACAGGCTCAGACAGGATGCAGGAGGACATATCGGCCACCAACGGAATATCCCCGGTATCGGGAATATAGTGAAATTTGGTGCCGTAGATCGTATTGTTGTAGCAGATATGCACATAGGAAGCTTCGGGATTGAATTCTTCCCTGGCAACATACGGAACATAGGTGAAGCCGTCGGCCTTGGAGGTGGCTACCTCCCGTACATTCCCGTATTTCAAGGCTTCCTTGTATGCTTTTCCGGAAAACTGGCCGGAAACAATATAATCCGCCGTGCCGCCTTCGGGCAACAGATTCAGGGGAACCGATGCGAAGACCTGAGAGGCTCCTCCCTGCACGAAGAGAACCTTGTAATTGTCGGGAATGTTCATCACCCGGCGCAGTGCCGCCTCGGTATCCTTGATGATCTTATCGTAAACAGGGGACCGATGGCTCATTTCCATCACCGACATTCCGGAACCTTCGTAGTCAAACATCTGGTCAGCGCATTTCTGCAAAACCTCCATCGGGAGCATCGAAGGACCTGCTGAAAAATTGTAAACTCTGCTCATTGCTTTTACCTCCACCTTATTTTTCACTCTATTGTACACCTCTTGGAAAAGTTAGTCAATCATTTTTTGAAAAAAATCGGGCGGCGGGGATAGCTCTTTTTGAATATGAGATATAACTTTTCTTTATATTGTACGGGCTTCATATTGTTTTTTTCACTGGAATGTGCATTCGGACGAACTTTTTGAGTGGGAATGACGAAAGAATGTGTTGACAAAAAAATTTTTTGTGTTATCATGGTGTTGCATACATCCCTAAACTTTTGAAAGGAGATTCAGCGTATGAAAATCACAGAGCAGTATGAAGCCCTTCCCAAGATCGCCAAGATTCTTCTCCAGGTATTTCTCGGCGGCCTCATCGGCGGTATTTACAGAATTCTCCGGTACCTTGAAACCAAGAATATCGTGACCCTGGTGGTGGGTATTCTTTGTCTGGTTACCGGCGTGGGCAACTTCATTGCGTGGGTCGTGGATCTGATCACCGAGATTACGCAGAACAAGATTTCGGTCCTGGCAGATTGAGTTCCGTCTTCCGAAAACAGAAAGGTGTAGCAGCGGTGCAGGGGGTTTTTGGCACCGTGGGGCTGTGCCTTTTCTTTTTTTCGATTCGGCGATTCTTTCCTCCTCCGATAGGAAAGCCCTGAATTTTTGTTTCATCCCGACGGAAGAAAAGGCTTTGGAGGCAGTGAAAAGCAGGACTGCTCTGCAGGGAGGGGTATTCTCCGGGAACGGTTCTTTTCCGGTTTCTCTGTGCTTTTCGTTGCTTGGATAACCCCGGACTTTTTGCTTCGGCACACAGGTTTTTTAGCAATTATTGCAAAGATAAGTCTTGACACGGGGAAAAACAAATGCTATAATCGGAAAAGGATGGGCAAAGGCGTCCATTCCGCAGAGGGTACCCTTATGGCGGAATCGGCGTCTTTCTTTATTTGAAAATCCGAGAGTTTTCTTTGATGATTTCAGGATCAGAACCTCCGGTTGAAAAATCCGGAGCCGGATGTAATCTGTCCGGAAATGCGGTTCTTGGTTCTTTTTCCTGTGCCCCCTGACCGACTCTGAGGAGGGACAGCGGGAGAAAACGAGCCGGAAGGGACCGACAACCGTAGCTTACAGAAGTTGGAAAGGAACAGGCATGAAATACACCCGGGAAGAAGTGATGCAGTATATCGCCGAGGAGGATGTGAAATTCATCCGTCTGGCTTTCTGCGATATTTTCGGCAGACAGAAAAATGTTTCCATTGTTCCGGAGGAGCTGAAGAGAGCCTTTTCCGACGGAATTGCCATTGACGCTTCGGCGATTTCGGGCTTTGGCGGGAAGGTTCATTCCGATTTGTTCCTGCATCCCGATCCGTCTACGCTTTCGGTGTTGCCCTGGCGTCCGGAGAACGGAAAGGTGGTGCGGATGTACTGTCGGGTGGTCAAGCCTGACGGAACCGCCTTTGAGGGTGACACCCGGCGGATCTTAGGGGATGCGGTGAAAAGGGCAAAAGAGAAGGGGATCACCTTTGCTTTCGGATCAGAGATGGAGTTTTACCTTTTCAAGCAGGATGAGCAGGGCGAACAGACAAAAATTCCTTACGACCGGGCCGGCTATATGGATGTGGCGCCTGAAGACAAGGGAGAGAATGTGCGCCGGGAGATCTGCCTCACATTGGAGCGCATGGGCATCCGGCCCGAAAGCTCTCACCATGAGGAGGGCCCCGGCCAGAACGAAATTGATTTCCGCTATGCAGACCCGGTCACTGCGGCGGATAACGCCGTGACCTTTAAGGCTGTCGTCAATTCCGTGGCGGTGCGAAACGGCCTGGCGGCCGACTTCTCTCCCAAGCCGCTGATGGGACAGCCGGGCAACGGGATGCACATCAACATCTCCGCCAAGAGCCGCGACGGCGCAGAGGTAATGCCGCAGATCATCGCCGGTATTCTGGCCCATATTGCCGAGATGACGGTGTTCCTGAACACGCGGGAGGAGTCGTATCACCGCTTTGGCAGCAGCAAAGCACCGCGATATATCTCCTGGTCCAGCGAAAACCGCAGTCAGCTGATACGCATCCCTGCCGCGCAGGGCGAGTACCGCCGCGCGGAGCTGCGCTCTCCCGATCCGCTGTGCAGCCCGTATCTGGCCTTTACGCTGCTGATCCGCGCCGGCCTGGACGGTGTAACGCGGCATCTGGTGCTGCCGGAAGCCGCGGATGTGAATTTCTACACGGCGGCTAACGACGTAAAGGCACGCTTCCACACGCTGCCGGAGACTCTGGAGGACGCCAGATCACTGGCTGCATCCAGCGCATTTATCGCAGAGCACTTACCCAAGACCATTATACAGCAGTACACCCACTGAGCCGGTCTGCTTTGGAGAGGAGGGACGCATATGGAGGACAGCCACCGGACGTACAGCGTGCTGGTGGTCGCCGCTGCGGCCAAGTTCCATATGTCCCTGCGTGAAATGCTGCCGGAGGATCGGTACGACCCGGTGTGTGCCGCAGGCAGCGTGTCTGAGGCACGGCGTGCCCTGCTGGAGAGGCCTTTTGACATCGTGGTCATCAGTACGCCGCTGCCGGATGAATTCGGCACGAAGCTGGCGCTGCATATCATCGACAAATCCAGCGCCGGTGTGCTGCTGCTGGTGAAGGCGGAACACTATCCGGACCTGGCGGCGCGGCTGGCGCCTCAAGGCATCCTGCTGCTGCAAAAGCCCACCACGCCGCCGCTGCTGCTGCAATCCATGCAGCTGCTGTGCGGCACACGGGAGCGTCTGCGGCATATGGAGGAAAAGACTGCCACCATCGAGGAACGCATGGCGGAGATACGGCTGGTGAACCGGGCCAAATGGGCACTGATCGACAAGCAGGGCATGACGGAGCAGGAGGCCCACCGCTACATTGAAAAACAGGCCATGGACCGGTGCGTTACGCGCCGGACAGTAGCGGAGGAGATATTGGCAGAGTGAAATAAGCGCGCTCCTTTGACAAACAGTGTAAGGTCTGCTATGATGGCGTAAACCGTTTGAAAGGAGCACACTATGGAAAAGTTTATCCCTTATGAAAAACTCTCGAAAAAAGAGAAGCGCCGGCGTGACGCTATGCAGCGGGGCACCTGGGGCGTGCTGAACCCCGTTACACGCAAAAGTCCAAACCCCAAAGCTTACAACAGGAAAAAGACACGGAAATGGATGGAGGATCCATATACCGTGTCTTTTTTTATATGCAGAAAAGATATCCCCCGGCCGCTGGCCGGGGGATATCAAAGGAATGACAGCTTACTTCATGAAGGTGCCGTCCATCATCTGCTGCAGATAGGCGTTATACTTCTCCACCTTCTCAGCGGGAACCAGCTCGGTATTGATGGCACCGGCGGACAGGGCACCGTTCTCCAGCGTACCGAAGATGGTGTTGCCGCCGAAGGTACCGGCCACAACAGCCTCCATGCAGACACCGATCATAGCGGCGTTATCGGTGACCTGGGAGCAAATGATGCAGGGGTTCTGACCCAGGATATCGGCAGGCTGGCCGATGTCGTAGATCTTGATGGCGCCGGCCTTCTCATTGGCGGCGTCGATGGCCTCACGGGCACCGGAGTCAACGGCAGAAGCATCGCCGAAGAACACGTCAGCGCCCTGGGAGATCAGCTCAGTGGCGAACTCCTTGCCCTTAGGGGCATCGGAGAAGGAGTTGGCATAGGGAACAGCCAGCAGCTCAACGGTCTTGCCCTCCTGCTCGCCAACATACTTGGCAGCAGCCTCGAAGCCCGCGATCTTGCCCTTGGTGGTATCCAGCTCCATACCGCCGATGAAGCCCAGTTTGCCGGACTCGGTCATCAGACCGGCCAGAGCGCCGGCGATCCAGCCGATCTGCTCAGCGTTGGGCAGCAGAGACGCGACATTGCCGTTAGCGGCCTTTTCGGGGGTGGACTCAGCGCCGTTCAGCAGAGCGAAGGCGATGTCGGGATACTCCTCAGCAGCCTGCAGGACCGCATCGGTGTACTGGTTGCCGGGAGCATAGATCATGTCGTAGCCCAGGTTGCAGAAGGCAACGATGGTCTCGTAATACTGATCCTGGGAGATGGAGTCGGTGACGTCGTAGGTCCAGCCCTTGTCCTCAGCAGCCTTGACCATGGCGTTGTAGCAGGCAGCGCCCCAACCGCCGTCGTTGATGCTGGAGTCGCAGATCATGGCGACCTTGTAGGTCTTCTCGCCATCACCGGCGCCGTCCGTCTTGGTGTCGTCCTTCTTCTCGCCGCAGGCGACAAGGGCCAGCGTCATAGCGAGCGCCAGCAGCAGTGCAAGAAACTTTTTCATGGTTTTCCTCCTTGTTTTTTGTGACTTGCTCTTTGTTCTATAACAACGTCCTTGCGGACATCATTACCGTCATGTCACCGCTGTTCGCGGCGATAGGGCTGTCCATTGGCCTTGGGTCCCGCCTGCTTCGTACCGATGACGGAGAGGACGACCACGGTGGCCACATAGGGGATCATCTGGAAGAACTGGTACGGGATGGCGATGCCGGAGACCTGAAGCCGGATCTGCAGCGCATCGCAGAAGCCGAAGAACAGGCAGGCCAGCAGGATGCCGCCGGCACTCCAGCGGCCAAAGATCACGGCAGCCAGGGCGATGAAGCCGCGGCCGGCCACGATACCGTCGGTGTAGGTGCTGGAATAGCAGGTGGTCAGGTACGCGCCGCCCAGTCCGGCCAGCGCACCGCAGATCATGCAGGCCAGATACTTCACGCCGATGACATTGATGCCCAGCGTAGCGGCCGCCTGCGGATGCTCTCCCACGGATTTATAGCTCAATCCCGCACGGGTACGGTTGAAGAAAATGGAGGTGAACACCACCAACAGCAGCGTCAGATAGACCATGGGACTCTGATCAAACAGCAGTGGACCGATGACCGGGATGTCCTTCAGGCCGGGAATAGCAATGCTGGGCATGGTAATGATCTGCTTCAGGTCTGAGCCGGTACCGAACACGATGCGGTAGATAAACGACGCCAGCGCCGGAGCGAATATGTTGATGGCCATGCCATAGACCGTATGGTCCGCGCAGAGGGTGACGGTGGAAAAGGCGTAAATCATATTGACCAGCAGGCCCGCCAACGCACCGCACAACAGACCGATCCAGCTGGAGCCGGTAATGTAGCACATCAGAAAGCCCACCAGCGCGCCGATGGCAGCCAGGCCCTCCAGGCCGATATTCACCATACCGGCCCGCTGTCCATACAGCTCCGCCA
>ENA-ORMS01001730-ORMS01001730.1-human-gut-metagenome-genome-assembly--contig:-NODE-1730-length-17012-cov-2.882703_pt1 | contig 17012 bp, 10 predicted proteins | sample MGYA00242104_ERZ508997 | MGnify/ENA primary metagenome ERZ508997 (study PRJEB26280, sample SAMEA2338704) | human gut metagenome | biome: human gut; feature: human-associated habitat; material: faeces... | reverse complement strand
TGGCGACTTTACTATAAAACTGCTCAACAGCCAAGGGGCATATTACGAAAAGACATTTGGCTCGAAAAATGTTTTAGCTGGAGACTACATAATAATTGATGGTCCACAAAATACTCAAGACTGGAAGTCTTTCATTCCTTTGCAAGGCATAAAGAAAAATCGTGACGTAATGGTTGTGTTAAATGGAAAAGTTTCTGCAAAAGAGTTATTCTCCTTGATCCCTAAGAATGCCACCAACCATGAAGTTTCTTATTCCTCAGACAACACTTCAGTGGCATCTGTTGATGCCGACGGCAATATTTTCGGAAATTCACTGGGTGATGCCGTTATAACGGTTACTACAAAAGATGGAGGCTATTCTTGCAATATAAACATAAAGGTCATAGACATAACCCAATATATTTCTGCAGAAATCAAAAAAACAGGAATTTACATTAGCACTACAATATATTACAAAAGGACGTGTACCATAAAAAACATTAGCGATTGCGACATCTTAGTAAAAAGTTTAAATAACATTGATGTCAACAAGACAGTACCGGCTAATTCCTCATTGGATATTAGTTTCTACAATTACTATGACGTAACCCCTGAAATGAAAATCACATTTACGTATGATGATACGGTATACAGCATAATAGGCAAATGGGTAATATAGGGTCTAAAAAAGGCAGACAATACAACCATTACGGACAGAAGACAGGCTTCGCTCCATCGCAGAAAGGCATAAACTATAATACAAATCGACAATGAAATACTTCAAATTAAAGGCAACACTCATACTGGCGATGTTGCTTTGCAACATATCCGCATCTGCGTATACGGAAATATGGCAAAAAGGCATAAGATACACGCTTGGCAATGACGGAACGGCGGCTGTGAGCGGCATATACGGAATAACCGCCGCCATAATCCCCGAAAAGGTAACGTACGATGGAATGGAATACGCCGTTACGAGCATAGAGGAATATGCTCTCTCATTCTGCACCAGCCTTGTCTCTGTTGTCATTCCCTGCTCCGTTACGAGCATTGGGGACGGCACTTTCGGTAATTGCACGGGGCTTGTTTCTGTGGACATTCCAAACTCAGTAACAAGCATAGGGGATTATGCTTTCATGGGTTGCGAGAGCCTTGCTTCCATAGTCATCCCCAATTCCGTTACGTACATAGGGGATTATGCTTTCATGGGTTGCGAAAGCCTTGCTTCGATTGCCATCCCCTGCTCTGTTACAGACATAGGGAGATACGCTTTCTGTGAGTGCAGCAACCTTGCTTCCGTTGTTATCCCTAACTCCGTTGCGGGCATAGGAGATGCCGCGTTCGCTCGTTGCACGCGCCTTGCCTCCATAGTAATCCCCAACTCCATTACTAGCATAGAGGCATATACTTTCCAAACTTGTACGGGTCTTGTCTCTGTGGATATTCCCTACTCCGTCACGAGCATAGGAAAAAGTGCTTTCACTAGTTGTAACAGCCTCAAGAAGTTGGTGTGTCATGCCACAACGCCCCCTGTATTCGATGATGAGTTTTGGGGTGCCTTTGTTGGTGTTGACAAGAACGAATGCACGCTCTACGTTCCGCAGGAGAGTCTTGATGCCTACAAGTCCGCCGCACAGTGGAAGGAGTTCTTCTTCCTTGAGACAGGCATAAAGAACGTGCCGAACACGTCTTCCTCCGCCACGGAGTCGGAACGCTACTCAACCGATGGCACGCGCCTCGCCTCCCCGCAGAAGGGCATAAACATTATAAGGATGAGCGACGGCACAGTGAAGAAAGTGCTTGTGAAATAAGCTTAGTCCATGAGTACTTAAAAGTTACCTTTTTTATACTTTGTGGGGCGGCTTTATGCCGTCCCACTTTCGTATGTGCCGTAAATGGAACAGGGCAGAGCCACGAAAACTACATCGGATGTAGAAAAAACTACATAGGACGTAGAAAAAATTATGTCTGATATAATTCAAACTACATCAGACCTTTTTTCGACCACTTGCAATGCTCTGAAAAACATAAAGTTACGTTTTTGCGCCAAATTATCACAAACATCTGTTATACAGTTTGTTATGTTTTTCATGTTTTTTTGCCCACATACCACCGGGAATGGCGGAAATGCCATTTGGCTTGCCGCATCCGTAAAACTATCGAAAAGCAATTCTTTGTTTCGCAAATAATGCGTAATTTTACAGGTTGAAACCAAGGTTTTAACCTTTTTCGCATACAGTCTTTATTTGATTGTCAAACTTTTAGATAGAAATGAATATCAAAAAAGCAGTTTTATCACTTGGGGCAGCCATCCTTACTTTGTCAGGCACGCTCAACGCGCAAATACGTCCGTTTCGTTTTGCACAAATCACCGACATACACCTAAATCCGAACAATGCCAATCCCACGGAAGGCTTGTTGCGCTCTGTGGCACAGATTAACGCCACAGACAGTTTGGACTTCGTTCTCATTACAGGCGACATAGCCGACTACGGAGACCGGAAAACCATTGAAAAAGTGAAGAGTTGTCTTGATTTGTTGAAGTATAAATACTACATCATACTCGGCAATCACGAAACCACCTGGAGCGACAGCGGCTGCATGGCATTCAGTGAAATTTTCGGCAGCGAGAGATTTGAATTCAAGCACAACGGAATACTTTTTCTCGGTTTCAACACCGGACCTTTCATGCGTATGGCTTACGGACACGTTGTGCCGCAGGACATAACCTGGCTGAAACAGGAAATGGACAAATGGGGCAAAGACAAGCCGGTGATTCTCGTAACCCATTACCCGCTGACGAAAGGAGATGTGGACAATTGGTACGATGTAACCGATGCCATTCGTCCCTACAACATAAGACTGATGATTGGCGGGCATTATCATGCCAACCGTAATTTGAAATATGACGGCATTCCGGGAATTCTAATGCGTTCGAACCTTGCCGATGATAAAGGAAAGAACGGATACGGAATTTACGACGTAACAGAGGACTCGATAAAGGTTTACACCCAAAACATAGGAGAACCTAAAAAAGAATGGGCGGCTTTCCCACTGAAAGGTGAACTTTTTGACCACAACGCCAAGGCAAACGAATATCCCGACTACTCGGTTAACAATCAATACGGCGTGAAAGTAAAATGGTGTGTCAAAGGTGAGGGCGGCATCTACTCTTCGCCTTTCAAAGAAGACAACAGACTTTTTGTGGGAGACGACACCGGCAAACTCACAGCCTATAACATAAAGAACGGGAAGCGTTTGTGGCAATTTTCCGTCCAAAGACGCATTGTAGGAGACTGCGCGGCAGAAAACGGAATAGTGGTGTTCGGAAGTGCAGACAGCACTGTTTACGGCGTAAGTTCCGCAAACGGCAAAATGATTTGGAAACTGAAAACGCAGGGACCGGTTCTCGGAGCTGTGAGAATAGTAAACGGTTTGGCATATATTGGTGCAAGCGACAACAAAATGCGCTGCATAGACACAAAGACGGGAAAAGAGGTATGGGAATACAGCGGCGTAACGGGATATATCGTTACACGCCCGCTCGTAACCGACGGAAAAGTGATTTTCGGGGCTTGGGACAACACGCTGTACGCTCTCGATGCTTCAAACGGTTCGGAAGTTTGGAAATGGAAAGGCGGAAAAGACGGAATGCATTTCTCTCCCGCGTCGGCATGGTCCGTGAGTGCTAACGGAAAAGTCTTTATTGCCGCGCCCGACAGGTATCTGACAGCAATAGACCTTAAAACGGGAAGCACGGTGTGGCGCACAAACGCTTCTATGGTGCGAGAATCAATAGGAATGTCGGAAGACGGAAAAACTATATTCGCAAAGACAATGAACGACAGCGTGGTTTGCTACTCTACCGAGGGAAACACGCCAAAAGAAGTATGGGCTTCGAATGCAGGATTCGGCTATGAACACGCACCTTCCATGCCTTTGGAAAGCCAGGGGACGGTTTACGGCGGAACATGTAGCGGACTTGTTTATGCTTTGGACGCAAAGAGCGGAAAACTAAAATGGAAATATAAAATAGGAAACTCACTCGTAAACACCGTGCTGCCTTTGAGCGCAAAAGAAGTGGCGGTTACATCGAGCGACGGAACTATTGCAATACTCTCCAAATAAGTCAAAATGAAAGCAAACGGAATAATACGAGCAACAATAGCGTTCCTGCTGTTGCTATCGCCTATGGTCCGCGCACAAAAAGTAACCATAAAGACAGGCATTGAGGTTCTGAAAGCAGAAAACTTTAAAAGCCTTGAAGGAAAGCGCGTGGGACTAATAACAAATCCTACCGGTGTGGACAACAATCTTAAAAGCGACATAGACATACTGCACGAAGCAAAAAATGTGAACCTTGTGGCTTTGTTCGGTCCCGAACACGGAGTTCGCGGAAACGCTCACGCCGGGCAAAGCGTGGGAACAGAGAAAGACGAAGTTACGGGACTTCCTGTTTATTCGCTGTTTGGCAAAACACGTAAAGCCACACCCGAAATGCTGAAAGATATAGACGTTTTGGTATATGACATTCAGGATATAGGAAGTCGCTCGTTCACCTACATAAGCACCATGGGACTTGCCATGGAAGCAGCAGCGGAAAACAATAAAGAGTTCATCGTTCTTGACCGTCCCAATCCGCTTGGCGGAAAAAGAGTTGAAGGCTGTTTGGTAGAGGACGGTTTCTTTTCGTTTGTAAGCCAATACAAAATTCCTTACATTTACGGGCTGACCTGCGGCGAACTTGCGCAAATGCTCAACGGAGAAAGAATGCTCGAGAACGGAGTGCAATGTAAATTGAAGGTAATAAAAATGCGCGGTTGGAAACGTAAGATGAATTATACCGCCACCGGATTGCAATGGATACCTTCGTCTCCGCACATTCCCCATGCCGAAACTTCTTATTTCTATCCTGCAAGCGGAATACTCGGAGAATTCAGCTACATGTCCATAGGTGTGGGCTATCCCATACCTTTTGAAATGTTTGCAGCCCCGTGGATAAACGCCGGAGTATTGACAAAAAGACTAAACGCATTGGATGTGCCGGGAGTTATATTCCGTCCGATTTATGCAAAACCTTTTTACGCCACATTCAAAGGCGAGAACATAGAAGGTGTGCAGGCACACATTATAGATTATAACAAAGCTCCGCTGACCGACATACAGTTCCTCGTAATGCAAGAAGTAGCAGCAATGTATCCGGAAAAAGCTGTTTTTGAAGTTGCAGACCATAAGCGGTTCGGCATGTTTGACAATGTGTGCGGTACATCAAAAATACGCGAACTTTTCAGCAAACGTAATCGTTGGGAAGACGTGAAAGACTACTGGTACAAGGACGCTGAAAATTTCAAAACCCTGTCAAAAAAATACTACCTATATAAATAAAGAACATGAAAAACGACGTAGCAAAAAAAAGGATTCTTGCCATAGATATTTTAAGAGGAATAACTATTGCCGGAATGATTTTGGTAAACAATCCTGGGTCTTGGGGACACATATTTACACCACTTGACCACGCAGAATGGATTGGTCTCACTCCCACCGACTTTGTTTTTCCTTTCTTCATGTTCATAATGGGAATAACAACCTATATATCGCTGCGCAAATATGACTTCCGTCCTTCGGTTGACGCAATAAAGAAAATTGTGGTACGAACCATAGTAATAATGCTCGTAGGCTCTTTTATCGGACTCTTCGTGCATTTTTGCCGTTATTGGGGAAACGTTGACGAAACCCTGTCATTCGGGAAACAATTATTGGAAGCACTGAACGTGTTTCCCACTTTGAGATTTACGGGAGTGCTTCATCGTTTGGCAATATGCTATTGCATTGTGTCGATTCTCGCATTGCTGATAAACCACAAGAGATTTCCTCTTATAATTGCCGTTCTTTTCATCGGCTATTTCATAATTCTTGAATGCGGAAACGGATTTGCCTATGACGAAACAAACATTCTTTCAATCTTTGACCGCACCATAATAAGCACAGAACATTTGTATAACGATAACGGAATAGACCCGGAAGGACTTTTAAGCACTATTCCGAGCGTTGCTCACGTAATGATTGGATTTATGGCAGGTAAAATGATTCTTGCAAAAGGCTCCGAGAACGAAAACACTCTACATAACAAAATTATAAAGACGTTTGTGTCGGGAACTTTATTGCCTGTTTTCGGTTTTCTGCTAAGCTACGCCTGTCCCATAAGCAAGAAAATTTGGTCACCAACCTTTGCCATGGTAACATGTGGCTTTGCGTCAATAGTTTTGGCAACACTTATTTACTTTGTAGATATGAAAAATATAAAATGCCGGGTACATTTCTTTGAATCATTCGGCGTTAATCCTCTTTTTCTCTTTATCATGTCCGACATATTTGCAATTCTTTTCGGCTGCATAAAGATTGCAGGAACCAGCATACACGGCATTATATATAACAGTCTTGTTCCGTTTTTCGGGGAAACCGGAGGCTCGTGCGTATATGCTCTTCTTTTTGTATTGTTCAACTTTATAGTTGTGGCATACCCCTTATACAAACGCAAAATATACATTAAAATATAAGCACTCCAATGGAATTTGAAAAGATAACCGAAAAGCCCTCCCTTTACGATAATCTCGAGAAAAAAAGTACTTGTGAGATTCTTAAAGACATCAACAACGAAGATAAAAAAGTTGCAATTGCCGTAGAAAAAGCCATACCCCAAATAGAAAAACTTGTCGACGGCATTGTTCCAAGAATGCGCAAAGGCGGTCGCATATTCTATATGGGAGCAGGCACAAGCGGACGTCTCGGAGTTCTTGACGCATCTGAACTTCCCCCGACCTATGGTGTTCCCCCTTCATTGGTAGTTGGTTTAATTGCCGGCGGAGATACGGCTTTAAGACGTGCTGTTGAGAATGCAGAAGACGATTCCACAAGAGGTTGGGAAGAACTTGTGGAACATAATATCAACGAACACGACACAGTTATAGGAATTGCCGCTTCGGGAACCACGCCTTACGTTATCGGAGCTGTAAAAGAAGCGCGCGAACACGGAATTTTTACCGGCTGCATAACAAGTAATCCAGGTTCTCCGCTTTCTGAAGCTTCGGAAGTTCCCATTGAAATGGTCGTAGGACCGGAATATGTTACCGGAAGTTCAAGAATGAAATCGGGAACGGGGCAAAAGATGATTCTAAACATGATTTCCACAGCTGTTATGATTCAACTTGGAAGAGTCAGAGGGAATCGCATGGTAAATATGGAGATTACTAATAAGAAATTGCAAGACCGGGGAACAAGAATGATTGTCAGCGAACTTGGCGTTAGCTATTCCCACGCCCGCACACTTCTTTCGCTTCACGGCTCGGTGCAAAAAGCAATTGACGCATATAAAAAAGGAGAAAACATTTAGTTCATGAGACTACGCATTCTTATATTATTTACAATGGCAAGCATCTGCGCCACGGCTCAAACTCTTGAACGCACGATTCCCGAAAGAGTTGGCATGAGCGGTGCGCGTCTTGCCTACGCCGACAGTACGATTCTTAACTCCATTAACGCAGGAGATATTCCCGGTGCCGTACTTGCCGTAGTCAAAGACGGCAAAATGGCTTACCTAAAAGCGTATGGATATCGTAGCATTGTGCCAAAACGCGAAAAGATGACCACAAACACAATCTTTGACATGGCTTCTTGCAGCAAATCTATGTCAACAGCGATATGCGCCATGGTTCTTATTGAGCAAGGAAAGCTTAGACTTAGCGACGCAGTGGAAAATTTCATCCCGGGTTTCAAGAATTGGACATCCGCAGACGGTAAAGACCATACCACCATAAGACTGCGACATCTCCTAACTCATACTTCCGGTCTGCCTCCTTACGCTCCGGTTGCCGAATTAAGAAACAAATACGGGACAAACTGCCCAGACAGCCTTATAAGTTACATTGCTTCATGGCGCAGAGATTTTGAACCGGGTACAGACTTTCAATATTCATGTCTTAACTATATTACACTTCAACACATCATTGAAAAAGTAAGTGGGTTGTCTCTGCGAGAATTTGCACGCCGCAATGTTTTCGGACCGTTAGGCATGAACCATACCGACTACATACCTTGTCTTGAAGACCAAAAAGGATATTGGAGAACCGTAAGTCTTCCTGTTTGGGCAAAAGACCATTCGTGGGCAGATATCATAGCACCCACAGAAAAACAGAAAACAGGTGAAGTTCTGCGCGGTGCTGTTCACGACCCTCTGGCAAGAGTTATAAATTCCGGCATAAGCGGCAACGCAGGAGTCTTTTCCTGTGCAGATGATATTGCATTGCTTTGCGCCGCACTCATAAACGGCGGAGAACTTAACGGGCATCGCATTCTCAGTCCCACCACCGTAAAACTTATGACAACAGTTCCCAAAGGTCTTGAAGCATTTGGCAGAACTCCGGGATGGGATAATTCTTCCGATTATTCCTCTAATCTTGGAGACATGCTCAGCAAATCGGCATATGGTCATACAGGTTTTACCGGTACAATGATTGATATTGATCCCGAAAACAAGCTAGCAATTATTCTGCTTACAAACAGCGTGCATCCCGACGGGCACACAAGCGTCATTCGCCTTAGAGCTGTAGTTGCAAACGCCGTTGCGGGAGCAATCACAAACGACAAACACACGCAGCACTACCTTGACAGAATGGACTTGTTTGAAAAAGAACCAGCCATAACCTCCAAAAACATTGTGATGCTTGGAAACAGTCTCACCGAAAACGGCGGAGATTGGAGCAAACGCCTTAACATAAAGAACGTTGTCAATCGCGGCATTATCGGCGACGATGTTCCCGGCATTTACGAGCGTCTTCATCAGATACTTCCCCACCACCCTGCCAAGATTGTTTTAATGGAAGGAATCAACGATGTTTCTCATCAACTTTCAAATGCAGAAATCATACAATCTATAGCCACTACCATAAGCCGCATAAAACGTGAGTCTCCCAATACCCGGCTCATTCTTCAAAGTCTCCTGCCGATAAACGAAACTTTCAAACGTTACAAGTTGCTTGAAGGCAAGACGGATTCCGTGGCTGGCATAAACCGTGAACTTGAAGCTTTGGCAAAAAAGGAAGGACTGACTTTCGTAAACCTTTTTCCACTGTTCACCGAAAGCGGAAGCAATATATTGAGAAAAGAACTCACAACCGATGGTTTACATCTCAATGAAGACGGCTACAATATATGGTGTGCCGAGCTGCGAAAACACTTAAAATAAAACTACAATCTAACTCATATATGAAGAATAAGAACATTTTTCTGATTGCAGCCGTTATGCTGTTGGCGGCAATCTGTATGTCGCAAACCACTTACGCTCAAAACAAGGATTTCCGTGCTCAGGCAGGAGAATTGATTCTAAAAGGAGAATTCAAAAAAACCGAAAAACTGCTCAACGGACTCCCTAAAAAGACAAAAACAGAGAACCGTTTTACAATAGACTCCATACAACAAACCATGTATCGCATACGCAAAGATTTTTCGCTTTCGCCAACCGAAGGGCGTGCACAAATCGAAAAGCGCATGGGGCATGCCGTGAGCAATGAAAAGATTGATTATTGGAAACGCAAACGTTATATTGAAGCCGATACCATTGACGGCAAAGAAATGTGGTTTCGTCGTGGCGTGGGAAACTTCTTTTTGCTGAACAACGAGGATTTCAAAAGCGAAAACGCCGCAGAAAAGAAATCCACAAACAATTACTACGCAAAATTCTACAACGAAGCGATGAATTGTCCCGCAGACTACAACAATCTGCGCAATCCTCATAAATGGCAACTTACTTTCAATCTTAAAGTAAATGCCAATGCCATTCCCGACGGAGACACTTTGAGAGTGTGGCTTCCCTTTCCCATGGAAACGACACGCCAAACAAACGTAAAGTTCCTGAAATCTTCCGCTCCAATAAAAGTATCACAAGGAACATTCCACACCACGGCATACATGGAAGGTGTGGCACACAAAGACCAACCCACAAATTTCAGCATCACATACAGTTTTGTTTCCCATGAACAGCATTTCACACGTGCCGATATTATGTCAAGTCTAAAACCTTACGACACATCGTCCGAACTGTATAAGCAATACACTGCCGAAGAATACCCACACATAATAAAAACCGAGAAACTCAAAAAACTTGCTCATACCATTGTGGGAGAAGAAAAGAATCCCGTGCTTCAGGCATCCATGATATACGATTGGATAGCAACCAATTTTCCGTGGGCGGGCGCACGAGAATACAGCACCATACCAAATATTCCCGAATATGTGGTAGAAAACCGCCACGGAGACTGCGGACAGGTGGCACTTTTATACATCACGCTCGTAAGATGTCTGGGTATTCCCGCACGATGGGAGAGCGGTTTCATGCTACATCCCGGAGCAGAGAACTATCATGACTGGGCAGAAACATATTTTGAGGGAACAGGTTGGGTGGCTACCGATCCTTCGTTTGGAAGAAGCACCACAGGAGAATCTCTCGCCGACTATTACAAAACTGGTATCGACCTCTATCGTTTCGTAGTGAACAAAGGCGTGAACGGGAGCTTTGATCCCAAGAAGAACTACATACGTTCGGAAACCGTGGACAATCAGGCGGGCGAAGTGGAATGGAAAAACGGAAATCTTGAATATAAAGACTGGACTTCCGACCTTCATGTTGATTCATGCATCAAGATTGACATTAACCGTCCCGAATATTCCTGGGCACTCACCAAACTATCCGTGGCTTCAATGCGCACAAGCGGAGACCATGCAGCCGAAATGGCAACACAATCAGTAATGGGTACACCGCTGAAAGTGCTCCAAAAAGACGACGAGTGGTATAAAGTGGAAACTCCGGAGGGTTATCAATCCTACATTCCGGGAAGTTCCATACAAATGCTCGACAGTGCCGCGTTCTATAATTGGAAACACGCAAAACGTTACATAGTTACAGCCTATCAGTCGCAACTCACCACCCAACCGGGCGGAGACGAAACGGTCAGCGACCTTGTTCTTGGCAACATTCTCGAATATAAGGACAAAAAAGGCAAGTATCTGCTATTGTCCACTCCCGACGGACGCACGGGATATGCCGCAGCCGCCGACGTGGAAGAGTTATCGGAATGGGCTAACAAACCTTTCACCACAGCACAAGTGCTGAAAACAGCAAAACGCATGATGGGTTCGCCATATTTTTGGGGAGGAACGTCCACAAAAATGACTGATTGTTCAGGACTAAGCAAAATCAGCTATCTGTCTGCCGGAGTAATTCTACACCGCGACGCTTGGCAACAGGCTTTGACCGGAGAAAAAATAGAAGCTAAGGATTGGGCAAAAGCACAAGCCGGCGATTTGTTCTTTTTCGGCTCTCGCTCGGGTCGTGTAACCCATGTGGCAATTTCTCTCGGGGGTGCAAAATACATACATTGCAGCGGCAGGGTAAAGATAAACAGCATTGACCCCAAAGCCAAGGACTATCTTTCCACGCCGTTCCTTTCAATAAGTCGCATAAACGGAAAAATAGGCACAGACGGGATTGTTGCCGTGAAGAATCACCCTTGGTTTTTCTGACTTTCACCCATATAATCCGCGCCAACCGATAGGGAAATATTTTAATTGATTCCCGTTACTTTTCTCAGCCAATCCGGCAAAAAGAACAGGCACGAAAAGGCAAATGTTTTTCGTACTCCGAAAAACACATAGGACTTCGTAAAAAACATAAGGCACTTATTTCAAAATAAGTGCCTTTTATTTTAAAATATATGCCTTGTATTTTTTGCCGCAACAAGTCTCTGATTTACAATATCTTACAAAAGCCTCTCAAAACGGCGTAACTTTTTGAAAATTAGAACTTTGCCGTATTTTGTCGCTATCGGCATAAATTTCATTACCTGTTCGGTAAATTCATGAAGCTTTCCCGCAGAAACAAAGCGGAGCGCAGAAACCTTTGCGACGCGCTTTTTGGCACACAGGTACCTGTTGCCAAGGAAATATTGCATAACTTTGTATCATGAATAAATTTTTTGTTGCCGACACACCGTGCTTTCCATGCGCCAAAATAAACCTGGGGTTGAATGTAGTGGAAAAACGTCCCGACGGATACCACAACATTGAAACGGCATTCTATGCCATTCCCCTGACGGACGTTTTAGAAATAAAGCCACTGGAAAACGGTGATGCCGAAGAGGTTCTGTTTTTGGGAATGCCCAAAGAGGACAGTCCCGAATCCAATCTTGTATATAAGGTGTATGATGATTTGCGCAAGGAATTCAACCTTCCGCCCATGTCGCTCTATCTATACAAGCATATACCCACCGGCGCAGGTCTCGGAGGCGGTAGCAGCGATGCCGCCGAGACACTTAAAACCATAAACGCCCTCTTTGACTTGGGACTTGACAAAGAAGAGATGCGCCAACGCATATCGCGCTACGGGGCAGACTGCGCCTTTTTTGTAAGCGGGAAACCTGTTTATGCCACAGGCATAGGGAACATTTTCGAAGATTTGGACATAAATCTCAAAGGCTACTTCTTAGCATTGGTAAAACCTAATGAGAGTGTAAGCACAAAGGAAGCGTACTCGGGGCTGACACCTCAAAAAAGCCGGGAAGACATTAGAGACATACTGAAAAACGATGTTGCCAAATGGCGCGGGCTTTTGAAAAACGATTTCGAACCATCTGTGTTTCGGAAACATCCTCAAATAGCCGCAATAAAAGAAACTCTCTATGACATGGGAGCAATATACGCTTCGATGAGTGGCAGCGGCAGCGCGGTTTACGGCATCTTTAACCGCCCCGTACCCGAAGTTCGCAAAGTTTTCTCCGACTGTTTCACTTTCGAAAAGGAATTGCGCAGATGATATACTGGTTTTCAGGCACCGGCAACAGCCGTTTTGTGGCAGAAAAGCTTGCAGAACTCACAAACGACACGGCGCAAAACATCTTTATGCCTTATACAGAGGAACATGACGGCATCGTGGGATTGGTTTTCCCCGTATACGTGTGGATGCCTCCCTTTTTCGTGTCGAAATTCATAGATAATTTCCTGCAAAACATTGCTCCACAGACATACAAATACGTGGTTATGACTTGCGGAGACGATGTTGGTAAGACTCTTGACCTTGTTAAAAAACACGGTTTCGCTCCTGACGGAGCCTACAGTCTGTTCATGCCCAACACCTATGTATGCCTTCCGGGATTTGACGTAGACGGCGATAAAGTAAGGCAGGATAAACTGGGCAAAAGCCTTGCAAGAATTTCACATATAGCCCAAGAGGTTAACGATAGACGTAAAACCGTTGAAATTCACGAAGGATTGTTGCCACGAACCAAAACTTATTTGCTCGGGAAGCTCTTCGGCAGCTTCGTAAGAGACGATAAACGTTTCCGTGCAGGCAAATGTTGCAATTCCTGCGGCGCATGCACCAAAGCCTGTCCCGCAGGAAACATAACAATAGGCAACGGACAACCGCAATGGGGCGGCAACTGCACGGGATGTCTTGCCTGCTATCACACATGTCCCAAACACGCAATAGATTTTGCAAGACGCACAAGCGGAAAAGGACAATATCTCTTCCGCCGTCATGCAGGAGAAACAGGGAAATCATAATATAAAGCAAAACAACAATGAAGATTCTGCTTCTTGGCGAATTCAGTAATGTACACTGGGCTTTGGCATGCGGACTGCGGCAGCTCGGACATGAAGTTACCGTAGTTTCCGACGGCGACAATTGGAAGAACTATAAACGCGACATAGACGTAAGACGCTACGACCTTGGCGTTCGCGGCACAACGGCTTTCGTGGGGCGTTTGGTCAAAATTCTTCCAAAACTGAAAGGATATGACGTGGTTCAGATCATAAATCCCATATTTCTTCCCGTGAAAGCGGAAAGAACAGCACCTATATACAATCTGCTACGTGCGCGAAACAAGTCAATGTTTCTCGGAGCTTTCGGAATGGATCACTTTTGGGTTCACGCCGGATGCAATTGTAAAACTTTCCGTTACAGTGATTTTAATCTCGGCGACACTTTAAGACACGACGGAGAGAACGATATTTGGATAAAAGAATGGGGCTCGGGAGTAAAAGGGCGGTTGAATTGCAGAATAGCAGAGAACTGCGACGGAATAATTGCAGGACTTTACGAATACTATGCTTCCTACAAACCCTATTTCATAGATAAGCTGGAATTTATTCCGTTCCCGATTGATATGAGTACCATTACTCCGAAATCATCCGAGGCACACGACAAAGTAAGATTCTTTATAGGCATACAAAAAGCCCGCAGCGAATATAAAGGAACAGACATAATGCTTAGGGCACTTGAGCGCGTGGTTCGCGATTACCCCGAAAAAGCAGAGATGATAAAGGTGGAATCCGTTCCATTCGAGAAATATCAAAACCTAATGAATTCAAGCGATCTTCTGCTTGATCAGCTTTATTCTTACACGCCTGCAATGAATGCACTGTTGGCTATGGCAAAGGGAATAATTGTTGTGGGCGGCGGTGAAGAGGAAAACTATGAAATTCTCGGCGAAAAAGAATTGCGTCCTATCATAAATGTTCTTCCCAACGAAGATAGTGTTTACAACGCTCTCAAAGATATTGCTCTACATAAAGAACGTATTCCTTTGCTTTCGCAACAAAGCGTGGAATATATAAAGAAGTATCATGATTCCGTGAAAGTTGCGCAGCGTTATCTGGATTTTTGGAACAGACAAATAGAACGTAAAAAACAAACAAGCCAAGGACCGCAGCACGACTGACAGGTTTGTTAGAAGAAATGACTGATTTAAGTTTTTTTGAAAAGGCTTTTGCCCAAAGCGAAGGAGTAAAACGTCTGTACAATGACGTCTGTGAACTCCGCAACAACAATAACGGTACAATTAAAGTTTGTGGTCTGCAAGGTTCTTCGCGAGCCATTGCTGCCCATAGTCTTTTTTACAAATTGGCAAAGGAAGACGTTTGTTTCGTTGCGGTTCTTGACAGCTACGACGATGCGGCATATTTTTTTCAGGACTTTCAGAAACTGTCGCACAACGGAATACTCGGCAACAACATAGTATTTTTTCCTTCCGAAACCAAACGTAAGGGAAACAATTTCGTGCGTGATGAAGACAATATCATTATGCGCACAGAAGTTCTCGGTCGTCTTGCCCACAAAGACAACCCTTTGGCAATAATAACCTATCCTCAAGCCATTGCAAAGAAAGTTCCGGGGGCGGAAGAGGTTTCGAAGCGTTCGTTCACGGTGAAAGAAAACAGTTGCCTCGATGTTGCTGAAACCGAAAACAAACTTCGCGAATGGGGCTTCAAACCTGTTGACTATGTTTATGCTCCCGGCGAGTACGCTGTACGTGGAAGTATAATAGACATCTTTTCATATTCCTGCCCCGACCCTATAAGAATAGACCTATTCGGAGATGATGTGGAAAGTGTGCGCACTTTCGACGTAACAACACAGTTGAGTATTGAAAAAATAAGCAGTATAATTATTGCGCCGCAGGCTTCATCTTCGGGCAAAACAGTTCCCATTACAAATCTTTTCCCTGACAATACAGTTTATTTTACAGGTAATCTTGCTTTTGACGCTGCAAAAATTGACGAATACAAAGATTCTATGACCGAAGACAAACCAGAGGATTACATAGTGGGAGAAGCCTTTCTGGGATTGCCTTGTAAAAACGTGGTTATAGAATGTGGCGTTACGCAGGATGCAAAAGCGGGAAAACATACAAGAACTGTTTCGTTTCATACAAGTCGCCAGCCTCTTTATCACAAGGATTTCGATTTGGTAAAGAGCTCTTTCGAGGAATTCAATTCGAAAGGTTACAAAATTTATATCGCTGCCGACAGCGCAAAACAGCTTGAACGAATAGCAAGTGCACTTGAAGGCATCGGGGCAGCAAACATATTTACTCCTCTTCTTGGAACAGTACATTCGGGATTCTGTTCCGACGACATAAAGACCTGTCTCTTTACCGATCACGAGATATTTGATCGTTTCCATCGCTATAATATGAAAGAAAATAGTGCGAGAAACGGTAAAAATGCTCTGACATTAAAAGAAATAAACGACTTGCAGGTAGGAGACTATGTGGTTCATTCCGATCACGGAATAGGTATATTTATGGGACTTGTCCATATAGGCGAAGGCAATTCCCGTCAGGAATCTATAAAACTTGTTTACTCCGGCGGCGACATAGTCATGGTGTCCATCAATTCCCTTCACAAACTTAGCAAGTATCGCGGAAAAGAAGGAACGCCGCCTAAAGTCAGTCATCTTGGCACAGGTGCATGGCAGAAAATCAAAGACCGCACAAAAAAGCGCATAAAAGACATTGCCCGAGACTTGATAAGGCTTTACGCCGAAAGACGTTCCAAGAAAGGTTTCGCTTTCAGTGGCGACAATTACATGCAACACGAACTTGAAGCCTCGTTTCTTTACGAGGATACCCCCGATCAGTCAAAAGCAAGTATGGCTGTTAAAGAAGACATGGAGAAAGCGCGCCCCATGGACAGGCTTGTATGCGGGGATGTGGGCTTCGGAAAAACAGAAGTTGCCATACGCGCAGCATTCAAAGCTGCCTGCGACAACAAACAAGTGGCGGTTCTCGTGCCTACCACAGTGCTTGCGCTGCAACATTACAGAACTTTCTGCGAACGATTGAAAGATTTTCCGGTGCGTGTGGACTATCTTTCGCGTGCAAGAACTGCCAAGCAGACAAAAGAAGTATTGAAAGACCTCGCTGATGGCAAAATAGACATAATCGTAGGCACACACAAACTGACGGGCAAGACAGTGAAATTCCACGACCTCGGACTTTTGATAATTGACGAGGAACAGAAATTCGGTGTTTCCGTTAAAGAAAAACTGCGTCAGATAAAAACCGAGATCGATACACTTACGCTCACTGCCACCCCCATACCGAGAACACTGCAATTCTCACTTATGGGTGCGAGAGACCTTTCGGTTATACGCACAGCCCCGCCAAACAGATATCCCATAGACACAGAATTGATAACCTTCA
>ENA-ORMS01001713-ORMS01001713.1-human-gut-metagenome-genome-assembly--contig:-NODE-1713-length-17139-cov-5.511004_pt1 | contig 17139 bp, 18 predicted proteins | sample MGYA00242104_ERZ508997 | MGnify/ENA primary metagenome ERZ508997 (study PRJEB26280, sample SAMEA2338704) | human gut metagenome | biome: human gut; feature: human-associated habitat; material: faeces... | reverse complement strand
ATGCCCGCCGCATTTTCACAGGAACCCCTTCATCTGGTCGATATTGGCCTGCTCGGTCTGGAGCAGGCGGTTGGAAAGCCCGGACACCTTCGGGTCGAGCAGCCCCATGGAGCGGATGTTCTGCACGCTCTTGATCATCCCGCGCGTGTTGCCCTGTAACATCAGCTCCGCGATCTTGGAGGTCGGGTCGTCGCTCATGCGCACCTTCATCTTTGCCGACATCGCAGAGCTGTAGCGCGCAAGGGGACTGACGTTTTTGACCCGCCCCTCGCGCTCGCGCAGCAGGCGGTCGGCCTCGGAATAAATATTCTCGTATTCGGCAAGCTGGGAGCGCAGCGCCTCCTGAATCTCGTGATCCTCCGTTTCATCCAGCACGGTCTGGATTCCGTAGCAGCCCATCTGTGTGGTCTTGCGGATGGAATTGAGCATGGAAATATCGTTCTGCATCTTGCGGTCACCTCACGGTTATTGTGTCACGGGGGGAGAGAAGTATGCGGAAAATCGGGATTTTTGATTGACAATTTCTTCGCCGGAATGTATAATAATCCAGTTGTGTTGTCTGCACGACGAATCTTGAAAATGAGGAGAATGCCCCATGCATTATACAATGACGATCGCAGGCGTGAAGAGAGATTTGCCGATCTGCAAGGTTACGGATGACCTTTACATCGGCGCATTCGTGATTTTCGGAGATGTCGAGCTGACGGTCAAAACGGCGGAGGCTCTGCTGAAAAAGGCACCGGAGTACGACTATATGATTTCCGCAGAGGCGAAGGGCATCCCCCTGATCTACGAGATGGCACGCCAGAGCGGCCAGAACAAGTATTTCCTCGCGCGCAAGGCGCCGAAGCTCTATATGTCCGGTGTGTTTGAGGTCAATGTTCATTCCATCACCACGGCCAAGGAGCAGCACCTCTACCTGGATACCGCCGACGCCGAGCTGATGCGCGGCAAGCGCATCCTGATCGTGGATGACGTGATCTCCACGGGCGAGTCCGTCGAGGCAGTAGAAAAGCTCGTGCTGGCGGCGGGTGGTACGATCGCGGGCCGGATGGCAATTCTGGCCGAGGGCGACGCGCAGGACCGCGAAGACATTATCTATCTGGAAAAGCTGCCGGTGTTCAATGCCGACGGCACGATCAAGGAATAATTGATGTAATTTTTGCCGCCGGAGGGAAGTCCTCCGGCGGCATTTTTTTATCTGCGGTTTTCGTTCTGGTTCTGCTGCTGGTTCTGGTTGCGGTTCTGATTCTGCTGGTTCTGCTGCTGGTTCTGCTGCTGGTTCTGATTCTGCTGGTTCTGATTTCTGTGTTCCATGATAGAACGCCTCCTGATGTCCATTTTTGCGGAATTCCGCGGAGCTAGTATGCCCGCCGGGAGCTTATTTATCCTTCGGCTTGAAGATCAGCCCTGCGAGCCAGCCGAAGATGACCGCCGCGGCGATGCCGCCTGCGGTCGCGGTCAGGCCGCCGGTGAAAATACCCCAGCCGCCCTTTTCGTCCACGGCTTCCCGCACGCCCTTGGCCAGCGTGTTGCCAAAGCCGGTCAGAGGAACGGTCGCACCTGCGCCGGCGAAGTCCACCAGATGCTCGTAAAGCCCCAGCGCGCCCAGGATTACGCCCGCGACCACATAGCAGACAAGGATCCGCGCCGGGGTCAGCTTGGTCTTGTCAATCAGAAGCTGGCCGATCAGACACAGCAGACCGCCGACCAGAAAGGCTTTCAGATACTCCATGCGCTCAACTCCTTTCCGCCGAGATGGAAACCGCGTGGCAGACGGCCGGAATGGACTCTCCCTGCTGCGTGGAAAGGGGAGAGAGCAGCGCGCCCGTGCCGCAGAAGAGCAGCTTGCGGAGCTTACCCTGCCGCATCCTGCCCAGCAGATCGCCGCACAGGACGCTGGCGCTGCATCCGCAGCCGGAGCCGCCGCAGTGGACGTCCTGCGACTCTGCGTCGAAGATCAGCACGCCGCAGTCCTGATAGCGGCTGCCGAGGCGGACGCCCTCGCGCGAAAACAGCTCGCGTACCAGCTCACTGCCGAGCTTGCCGAGGTCGCCCGTGACGATGAGATCGTATTCCTCCGGGGCACAGTGAAAATCGTCAAAATGCGCCCGGAGCGTCTCAAAGGCCGCAGGCGCCATGGCCGCACCCATGTTGTTTGCGTCCTTGATGCCTGCGTCAACAATGGTGCCGATGGTCGCGCGCTCCAGACAGGGGCCTTTGCCCTCTCCGCCGAGAATGACTGCGCCCGCGCCTGTGACCGTCCACTGCGCCGTCGGCGTGCGTTGCCCGCCGTAGCCCAGCGGGAAGCGATACTGGCGTTCTGAAGAGGCGAAGTGCGAGGAGGTCAGGGCGAGCGCTTTTCGGCAGAAGCCGCCGCTCACGGAGATCCCGGCAAGCAGCAGGCTCTCGGCCATGGTCGAGCAGGCGCCGTACAGTCCGAAGGTCGGCACGTCGTTGTTCCGCATGGAAAAGCTGGAGCCGATGCACTGGTTGAGCAGATCGCCTACAAAGGCGGCATCAAGGTCGGTTTCCTTCAGCTTGGCCTTTTCCAGCGCAAGGCGCAGCACGGTTTTCTGCATCTGCGTTTCGGCCTTTTCCCAGCTTTTCTGGCCGAAGGTGGTGTCCTGCGAGGTCAGGTCGAAGGTGTCGCGCAGCGGCCCCTGCGCCTCTTTTTTGCCCGCGACGGAAGCGTGGGCGAGAATCACGGGCGGCCGGGGAAAGATGATGCTCTTCCTTCCGCGATGGTTTTCCATTTGCGCTCCTCCATTCATTGATTTGAATCTAATTGTAGTATGCGGAAAAGAATCAAAAAAGCATCAAGGGAATCTCTGGAAGATCATCCGGCGTTTTGCATAAACGGAAAGTTCGGCGCTTATGGAAAACGCTGAAATTCACCATGGCGCGGGAAAAAGAATGGACAAATGCAAGACACGCTGATACAATAAAATCAAGAGATGGTTTAACGTTTGATCAGGTGATGTAAATGGCAGCGACACTGAAGGACATTGCAAATTATGTCGGCACCTCCGTGACGACCGTTTCCAAGGTTCTGGGCAACCGGGAGATCCGGGTGTCCGAGGCAAAGCGCCGGGAAATTCTGGAAATGGCGGAAAAACTGAATTATCTACCGAATGCTTCCGGCGTCAACCTGAAAAAGGGGAGCACGGACGCCATTGCGGTCATCGTCGGCGACCTGCTGTACCCCTATTATGCCAAGCTCCTGAAGCAGATCGCCTATTGCCTCAACGAGCACGGCAAGAGCATCATTGTCTGCGACGCGGACAACGACTTCCGTATGGAGCTTCAGCACTACCAGCGCATGAAAACGGGCTATGTTGACGGCGCGATCATCGTCCCTTCGCCCCTCACCGTCACGCAGGAAAATGTGAAAACCGCGCTGAAGGTGCTGGGCGGGATCGATCTGCCGATCACCTTTGTCTGTCACGGCCTGCCGCCCTTTGAGCGGTATTCCACCGTCGGAACGCCGCCCTATGAATGCGGTTATCTGGCAGCGAAGCACCTTCTGGAGCTGGGCCACCGGCGCATCGCCTACGTGTCGGAATCGCTGGAGCATGACGCGCTGAATCCAAAGCTGCAGGGCTTTCGCGCAGCGCTGCGGGATCACGACACGGACTTTCGCGAGGAGCTGACGCTCTATGGTCACGCGCGTTACGGCGGCGGCAGCAAAGCCTATCAGGAGCTGGCCGACTCCGATATGACCGCGGCGGTCTGCTCGGACGACCTGCTGGCGGTCGGCTTCCTTTCGACGGCGGTGGCAGATGGACGGAGGGTCCCGCAGGAGCTGTCGGTCGTCGGTATGGATAACATTATGGCGACGCTGCACAGCACGCCGAAGATCACCACGGTGGCGCAGGATACGGAAAAAATCGCACGCAGTGCGGTCAACCTCCTACTTGGCGAGATCGACGCGCGCAAGTACGGCCTGCACGCGGATGTCACACATATTGCGGTCGAGCCGACGCTCATGGTGCGGCAGAGCACCGGCCCGGTCTGACCGGAGAGAGGACACAAGGTGAAGCGAAAAAAAATCTATCCATTTCTGATTCTGGCAATGTGCTTCCTGATCCAGGGCGGCTTGCTGGGAATCATTTCCAATTGCCGGGGTATTTTTTACGACCCGGTCTGTGCGGAGCTTGGCATCAAGCTCGGCAAGCTCACGACCTATTCCGTGTTCTACGGCCTTGCCGTCTGCATCACCATTCCCTTTGCGTCGCGGGCGGTCAAGAAGTGGAACCTGCGCTGGACGCTGACGGGCTTCGCTCTTCTGACGGCGGCGGCACAGTTCGCAATGGCCTATTTCCACAATGTTTATGAGTGGTATGCGGCGGCCGCGGTGCAGGGCGCGTGTTATGCGTTCCTGTTCGTGCAGACGGTGCCCATGCTGATCAACAACTGGTTTTCCGAGCAGAGCGGCGTTTTCCTCGGCATTGCCTGCTCCGCCTCCGGCATTGTGGGCGCGCTGATGAATCCGCTGGCGCAGAGCTTTATGGCGGCCTATGGCTGGCGGGCGACCTACCGGATGCTTGGTATCGCGCTGTTTTTGCTGCTGGTTCCCGCGTGTGCGCTGTTTTCCGTCCGCAGGCCGGAGAACATCGGGGCGCAGCCCTATCACCGCCGCAGGGCGCCAAAGCACGCAGCAGGCGCGGCGGCATTTCAGGACTTTTCCGAAAAACGCAGGGTATTTCTCCTCCTTCTGGTGTTTGCCTGTGCGATCTGCATTACAACGGGCTACAATCAGATGCTTTTTGGCGTTGGTTCAACGTTTGACCATCCGGAGAAAATTCTGGGAACTTTCGTTTCCGTTTCCATGATCGGGACGATCGTCTGCAAGCTGCTCGTCGGCTGGCTGAACGACCGCTATGGAATGAAGGCGGCCTGCTATGCGGCGGTCGGGACCATCGGCGCGGGGCTTGTGTGCCTGTTCTTCGGACAGTCCGTGCTGCGAATGTACATCGGCTCGTTCTGCATGGGGATGCCCATGGCGGTCACGGTCGTTGCCATGCCGAATCTGGTGCGCAGCGTGTTCGGAAACGCAGCCTTTGAAAAGCGCTACCGCACGGTTTCCGTGGTGGTCAATCTGGTCAGCAACTTCAGCTTCACGGTGCTGGGCTGGATCGTGTCGATCTTCGATTCCTACCGGGTGATGCTGGCGTTCGGGATCGGCGCGTCCGCGCTTTCTGCGCTGCTGGCTGCCATCCTCTTTGCAGTGAGAAAAAGGAGCTTGATTTATGAATGAAGTGGTAAAAACAATTCTGGAGCGCCGCTCCGTCCGTAAGTTTGACCAGCGCCCGGTGGAAGAAGCGATCGTGCGCGAGATCATCGAGTGCGGGCGCAGCGCGCCGAACGCATGGGGACATCAGACCTTTGAATTCTATGCCATCACCGACCGGAAGCTGATGCGCGAGCTCGCGGAGCTGACGGCGAAATTTCTCGGCGGCGAGCCGGAGGATCACCTCTTCTTTTCTGCGCCGCTGATCATCCTCATCAGTGACATCCGCGACAATTATATGCGTCTGGCGGACGCCGGCTGCGCGATGGAAAATATGTTCCTCGCGGCCCGCAGTCAGGGCGTCGGCTCCGTGTGGATCAACCAGTTTTCACCCATCTGTGACAAGCTGGAGGTCATCGACAAGTTTGAGTCCATCGGCATTGCCAAAAACCGCGTGGTCACGAGCCTCGGCGCTTTCGGCTATCCGGCCGAGGAACCGAAGCCGAAGGAGCTGATCTCCGCGGTACACTACATCCGATCGGAGGCAGAAGCATGAGTATGCACATTGACGCCCGTCCGGGCGACATCGCCAGCCATGTAATCACCGCGGGCGACCCCGACCGGATTTCCTATCTGGCCGAGCATTACCTTGAAAATGCGGAGTTGGTCAGCAGCAAGCGCGCCGCGCTGTGCTACACCGGCACCTACGCGGGCCGGCGGGTTTCCGCCATGGCGGTGGGCATGGGAATTCCCTCCATGCTGATCTACGCCACGGAGCTGTTCCGCGACTATGGCTGCGAGGCCATCGTGCGGGTCGGCACCTCGGCCGGGTATCTGGATTCCATGCAGCGGCACGACATCGTGCTCTCGCAGGCCGCCTGCCACACCTCCGCCATCAATGACGGCGTGTTCAACGGCACATTCTGTCCGATCGCGGATTACCGCCTGCTGTCCACGGCGGAGCACGCCGCGGCGGCGCGGAAACAGAAGGTCTACATCGGCAACACCGTCTGCAACGACCGCCTCTACCGCCTTGCAGAGAGCTACCGCTCGGCCGCGTGGCGCGATTACGGGATCCTGTGCTCGGAGATGGAGGGCGCGGCGCTCTACACCGCTGCGGCACAGTTCGGCAAGCGCGCGCTGATGCTGGTTTCCATTCTCTCCCACCTTGATGTGGATGCGGAAGGGAAGGAACGCATCCGCCCTCTGCCGGAAACGCCCGGCAAGACGATGGATGATGCGCTGATCCTGGCGCTGGAAACGCTGGCTGAGGACAGCAGGAGGATGCATGGAGGTCTTTGAGGCGCTTCGCACCCGCGCGAGCGTGCGGGACTTCCTGCCGGACCCGATCCCGGCGGAGAAGCTGGAGAAATTAAAGGAGGCCGCGCTCCGCGCGCCGACTTCGCTGAACTTGCAGCAGCAGTGCTTCTGCTTCGTGACGGACCCCAAGGTGCTGCAAACGCTGACGGAGGGCGTCATCCGCGTGTCCAAAGAGCGCGGAGAAACGGACTATCTGGAGCGCCTGGCGCAGCGCGGCGGCAAGGTGTTCTTCGGCGCGCCGCTCCTGATCGTCATCGCGGTCAACCCGGAGAACAACTACATTGACGTCGATGCCGGCATTGCCGTGCAGAGCCTTGCGCTTGCCGTAAAGGATCTGGGACTGGATTCCGTGATCATGGCCGCACCGGACCGCGTCTTTGTGGGGCCGCTTGCTGGACAGTACGAGCGGCTGCTGAAATTCCCGGACGGCTACCGCTTCGCCATCGCACTGGCCGTCGGCTGCGCGGCGGCGGAATTCCGTCCGCACGCGCTCAAACCGGAAAACATCGTAGAACTTCGTTGATTACTGCACCGCAGTTTTCATAAATAAAAAAACAAGGAGAAAAGAAATGAAAAAGCTGATCGCAATCCTTCTGGTGCTCGTCATGGCGCTGAGCCTGTTCGCCTGCGCGGGCAGCAAGGACCCGTCCGAGTCCAGCAACGACCCCGCGAAGTCCGAAGACAACAACACTTCCGATACTCCCGCTGAATCCGGCAAGAAGGCGAACATCGTCCTCGTCATCCCGAACTCCCTCGGCGACAAGGCCTTCTCCGACATGGTCTGGTCCGGCGTGCAGATCGCCAAGGAAAAGAACCCCGACCGCGTCGGCAACATCAAGTGCATCGAGCTGCAGGGCGACACTACCACCCCGATCCCCACGCTGACCGAGCTGGCCGAGCTGGGCGAATGGGACATCATCGTCACCGGCACCTTCAGCCTGAAGGAATCCATCGTTGAAGTCGCCGCCAAGTTCCCCGAGCAGAAGTTCCTCATTTATGATACCGAGCTGGATTACAGCGACGGCAAATTCAAGAACTGCGCTTCCTTCGCTGCGATGCAGAACGAAGGCTCCTTCCTCGGCGGCGCACTGGCAGCCATGGCCTCCAAGAGCGGCGTCATCGGCTTCGTCGGCGGAAAGGAAACCTCCTCCGTCAGCGACTTCCTTGTTGGCTACATTGAAGGCGCAAAGTATGTCAACCCCGACATCATCGTCCGTTCTGCGTTCATCGGCAACTTCACGGATACCGCTGCTGCGAAGGAACTTGCAAATGCACAGAACGCACAGGGTGCAGACGTTGTCTTTGCAGTCTGCTCCGGCGCAGGCTCCGGCGTCTATGAGGCGGCTGCCGACGGCGGCTTCTGGGCACTCGGCGTCGACTGCGACCAGTCCCTCATTCTTGAGGACACCAACCCCGCAGCGGCAAAGGCCATCCTGACCTCCGTCGTGAAGAACTTCGACGTCGTCCTCAGCAACGCCATCACCGAGGCGCTGGACGGCACCCTTGAATTCGGCAAGCACAATGCGATCGACCTCGCGGCAGGCGGCATCGGTCTGGCAGACAACAGCTACTATGAATCCGCCGTTTCCGCCGACATCCGCGCGAAGGTCGACGAGATCGCAGAGAAGATCAAGAGCGGTGAGATCAAGGTCAGCACTGCCATCGGCATGGATGCTGATACCTACAACAACCTGAAGGAATCCGCTTCCAAATAATTACGCGGATCGACAGCAAGGAGGCTGTGATGGAAGAACAGTATGAATACGTCCTTTCCATGCAAAACATCACCAAGGTCTATAAGGACGGCTTTGTAGCAAATAAGAATATTGATTTCTCTGTCCGTAAAGGAGATATCCACGGTCTGGTCGGCGAGAACGGCGCGGGCAAAAGCACGCTGATGAAGGTCCTGTTCGGCCAGGAGCAGCCGGAAAGCGGTAAGATCTTTTACAAGGGGAAAGAAGTCAACATCAGCAGCCCCCTTGCTGCTTTGAAGCTCGGCATCGGGATGGTGCACCAGCATTTTATGCTGGTGCCCTCCCTGACCGTTGCCGAAAACATGGTGTTTGGCATTGAACCGACGAAATGCGGCATTTTCAATTACAAGCAGGCCGCAAAAATGACCCGCGAGGTGTCCAAGAAATTCGGCCTTGACGTGGACCCGGATATGAAGGTCCGCGACCTCTACGTCGGCCAGAAGCAGCGCGTGGAGATTTTGAAAATGCTCCTGCGCAACGTCGAGGTGCTGATCCTCGACGAACCGACTGCGGTTTTGACCCCGCAGGAAACTGAGGAGCTGTTCGCGCAGCTCATCAACCTCAAAAAAGAGGGCTATACCATCGTCTTTATTTCCCATAAGCTCAACGAGATCAAGCAGATCTGCGACCGCCTGACCGTTCTGCGTGACGGCCACTCCATCCAGACGGTGGATGTCGACAGCGTGACGGAGCAGGACATTTCCCAGATGATGGTCGGCAGAAACGCCATCAACTCTCTGAAAAAGACACCTGCGCACCCGGTCAAGGCGCGCTTACAGGTGCAGGAGCTGAACTACTACAACAACTTCGGCAAGCAGGTTCTGACGGATGTTTCCTTCCGTGTGCGCGGTGGTGAGATCCTTGGCATTGCCGGCATCGAGGGCAACGGTCAGCGCGAGATCTCCGAGATGATCGCCGGCATGGACAAAATTCAGAGCGGCGAGATTCTCATCAACGGCAAGACCGTGAAGGGACATACCATCCGCGAGATCCGCCAGATGGGCGTGGCGCACGTGTCCGAGGACAGAATGACCTACGGCATCGCAGCGGACGCCAGCATCGAGTACAACATCATTTCGGACCGCTATTACGAAAATGACTATCAGAAATACCACCTTCTGCGCCGCAAGGCCATCCGCAAGCTCTCCGACGGCCTTATCCGCAGCTTCACGGTCAAGTGCGACGGAAGCACGGCAGCGGTCAAGACGCTTTCGGGCGGAAATATCCAGAAGGTCGTCGCTGCACGCGAGTTCTCCAGCCGCCCGCAGGTCATGGTCGCAAACCAGCCGACGCGCGGCATCGACGTCGGTGCGAGCGAGCTGATCCGCACGAAGCTCATCGACCTGCGCGACGACGGCGCGGCGGTGCTTCTGATCTCTGCCGACATCACGGAGCTGCGCGAGGTGAGCGACAGCCTGATCGTGCTGTGCGGCGGACGTATTGTTGCATATTTTGAATCTCTGGAGAATGTTACGGAAACGGAACTGGGCGAGTATATGCTCGGCCTGAAGGAACAGACGCCGGAGCAGATTGCGAGGTGCTGCAGATGAATCATACCAAGAAAATTGAAGCGGCCTTTTTTGTGATCCGCGACGTGCTGGCCATCGGAATTGCCCTGCTGATCTCCTTTTTGCTGATCTTCGCGGTCAGCGAGGATGCCTTCGGCTCCCTGAAGCTGTTCCTGGTCGGTCCGGTGCAGACCGTTTCCAGAATGGGCTACATCGCCGAAAAAATGATCCCGCTCCTGTTTACCGGCGTTGGCGTGAGTCTGATGTTCCGCTGCCGCCAGGTGAATATGGGCAGTGAGGGTGCGTTCTATCTGGCAGGCGTCGCCGCCACCGCGGCTGCGGTGCTGCTGCCGCTGCCGAATGTGATCCATCCCATCGTCTGCATCGTGATCGGCGGCATCATCGGTGCGCTGGTCTGCGGCCTGACCGCGGTGATGCACACGAAGTTCCATTCCCTGACCATCGTGACTTCTCTGATGATCAACTACATCTGCCTGTACCTCGGCCAGTATTTCATCAACCACCAGCTCTGGGATGTTACGACCGGCTATCAGGCCTCCTTCAAATTCCTTGAAACCGCGCTCCTGCCGAAGCTCTTTACCAAGACCAATATCCATGCGGGTCTGTTCCTCGCCGTGGCGGTCGTGATCTTCGGCCACATCCTTCTGGAAAAGAGCACCTTCGGCTACAAGCTCAAGCTCGTCGGCATCAACCCGGATTTCTCCCGCTATTCGGGCATCAATGTGACGGCGGTCATCATCGGCTGCCAGCTGATCGGCGGCGCCCTTGCAGGAATGGGCGGCGCAGTGGAGCAGCTCGGTATGTACAAGCGCTTTGAGTATTCCGGCCTGTCCGGCCACGGCTTTGACGGCGTGATGATCGCGGTCATCGCGGGCAACAACCCGAAATATGTGCCGATCGCCGCGCTGTTCCTTGCCTATGTCAGTGTCGGCGCGGAAACGATGGCGCGCATGTCGGACGTCCCGCCGGAGGTCGTCTCCATCGTGCAGTCCGTCATCATCATGTTTGTCGTTGCAGAAAAGTTCCTGGCCAACTGGAAGCATAAGGTGATTGCAAAGCAGTCCCTGAAGGACCTTGGAAGAGTGGAGGCGAGATAATGGAAAGTGTACTGAAATATATCTTTTCCACGCAGTTCCTCGTTGCGGTTCTGCGCATGAGCACCCCGCTCATCCTCTGCTCGATGGGCGTTCTGCTCGTCCGCAAATCCGGCATCGTCTGCATCGCGTTTGAATCCATGATGCTCGCAGCCGCCTTCGGCGGCGTGATCGGCAGCGCCTATGCGCAGAGCCTTAGCGTCGGTATTCTCTGCGGCGTCGGCCTGAGCGTGCTGTTTGCGCTGCTGTTCGGCTACTTCGTTCTGATTCTGAAAGCGAACAATATGCTCGTCAGCCTTGCACTCAATACGCTCGGCAGCGGCGGCACGGTGTTTATGCTCTATGCGCTCACCGGCGACCGCGGCAACTCCACGAGCCTTGCGAGCTTGCAGTTCCCGACGGTCAATATCCCCTTCATTCAGGACATCCCGGTGCTGGGCAAGATCCTCTCCGGCCACAATGTCCTGACCTATGTTGCGCTGCTCAGCGTTCCCGTGATGTTTATCATTCTGATGAAAACTCCGCTGGGTCTGCGCATCCGCGCCGTCGGTGAAAACGAGGGTGCAGCGGAATCCCTCGGTACCAGTCCGGTCAAGACGCGCTTCATCGCGCTGATCATTGCGGGCGTGTTCGCGGGCTTCGCAGGCATGTATATGTCCATGGGCTACGTTTCGGCATTTACAAGAGATATGATTTCCGGCCGCGGCTACATTGCCATCGCCGCGCAGAACCTCGGCGGCTCCATGCCGGTGCCGACCTTCTTCTGGGCATTGGTGTTCGGCGCGTCCAACGCCATCGCAAACGCATTCCAGGCGATCAATATGCCGCCGGAATTTTTGCAAATGTTCCCCTATGTTGCCACCGTCGTCGGTCTGATGCTGGTCGGCATGACGATCAACCGCAAGAAGAAGCGCGAGATGCACGAGATAGCAGAGAAGTGCAAGAAGCTCAAACTGGAAAAGGAAAGCAAGTAATATGGCAAAGAGAAAAATCATTATGGACGTCGACACCGGCACGGATGACGCCGTTGCGCTGGTGCTGGCGATCCTGGGCGGCGAGGTCGAGCTGCTGGGCGTGACCACGGTCAACGGCAATCTGGAGCTCAAACTCACGACGGACAACACGCTGCGCGTGGTGGAGTGCTGCCGCTCCTACGGGCTGGTGCCGGTCTACAGCGGCTGCGAATACCCGCTGGTGTCCACGCTCTCGCCCTACAGCGCCCAGTCGCTGAGTCCCATTCCAAAGCGCGAGGGCACGGTCAAGAAATTCGCCATGCACCGCGACCATCTGCCGCTCCCGGAAACCACGCTGAAAAAGCAGGAGAAGAACGCGGTCGTCTGGCTGATCGAAACCGTTATGGCCTCCGAGCCGGGCAGCATCAGCCTTGTCGCCCTTGCCCCGCTGACGAATATTGCCGCCGCGATGCGCGCCGAACCGGCCTTTGCAGGGAGACTGGGCGAGATCGTGCTGATGGGCGGCGGTGACCGCATCGGCAATGCCACCGCAGCCGCGGAGTTCAACATCTGGACGGACCCCGAGGCGGCCGAGATCGTGATGCAGAGCGGCTGCAAGATCTCCATAATCCCGCTGGATGCGACGCACAGCGCCGCGATCACGGCGGAGCAGGCGGAGGCGCTGCGCGCCATCGGCACGCCGCAGGCGGAGTTCGTGGCGAACGTCATCTTTGAGCGGATCGGAGGCTATGCTTTGCGGGATCCCGCACTCGCAAAGCAGCAGGCCTCCCCGCTGCATGACGCGCTGGCTCTGTGCTATCTGCTGCACCCGGAGTGCATCACGCAGAAGCATGAGCTCGTCTGCCACGTGGATGTGTCCGGCGGCGTGGCCTATGGCAGGACCGTCGTCGACCGCCGCGAGAATCTTGTCACCGAGCAGCCGAACTGCGTGTTCGCCGAGAAAGCGGACGCTGCGTACTTCTATGACTGGATCTATTCCATCCTGAAAAACGCCGCAGCCCGCGTATGATTATAGTAAAGCGCCGCCGTTTTTGGCTCCGCCCTCATAAGAAACCATAGCCCCTTCGCCGAGTCTTTTTCGCCGGAACTGCGTCGTTTCCCCTTGCGTTACACAAAGTAGCGCGGCGGGGAAACGGCTTGTTCCAACAAAAAATCCTTCGGCGAATGGCTGCAAGCAGGGATACCCCGCAGATAACATCTGCGGGGTATCCTCTATGTTTTCTTATTCGGACTCCGCTTTCCCGGCGACGCTTGTATTTTTGGGGTTGAAACGGAACGATATAGCGGAAAGCCCGGGCGTGCGGCAGAGAGGCTCCCTTGGCATGTGCAAATAGAAGGCCCGCCATCCGTGCAGAGACGGAAGGGAAGTGGGTGGGCAATGGCGGCTAAAAGCCGATCATGGCCGCAGGAGGAATCCTTTTGATTTGACAAGTCCCTTTCCCCACACGCTTCTTGCCCTGCAGAGCGCAAAAAACAAGGCAGCAGAGGAATCTCTGCTGCCTTGCGTGGTTTTGAATTACTCTGCGATGCGGCGGGCACCGATGTAGCGGCTTGCATAGCTGCCGGCAAGGCTGCTGATCACAACGCCGGTGGAGGAGTTTTGTGCGTGGACGAACTGGCCGCCGCCGATGTACATGCCAACGTGGGAAGCGGAAGAACCGTAGCCGAAGAAGACGAGGTCGCCGGGGCGGAGGTCGTCATAGGAAACGGAATAGCCGTTGCCAAGCTGTGCCGTTGCGGTGCGGTTGATGCTGTAGCCGAACTGGCGGTAGATGTACTGCACGAAACCAGAGCAGTCAAAGCCGGAAGGAGTCGTGCCGCCGTAGACGTAAGGATAACCAACGAACTTCTGTGCATATGTAGCGATCTGAGAGCCGATGCTCGAAGAGTCGTAAGAGGTGTTGTTCTCGTAGGACGGAGCCGAGGAAGAAGAGGACGAAGAGGAGGAAGAGGAGCCGGAGGAAGAGGAACCCTTGCCCGCGTAGTTGGAATAGGGGACTTCCGTCAGGGAAACAAGGTCGCTGCGGACATAGCAGATCTGACCGTTGTACTTGACTTTATACCAGCCGCAGTTGAAGCCGAAGATAAAGACCTTTTCGCCGTCGCTCGCCTGATCGACCAGACTGGAAGCGGTGGACGGACCGCTGCGAAGATTCACGAGGGAATACTCAATAACGCCATAGCCGAGCTCGATGTTCTCACGTTCCTTGACGCGCAGATAATCACCGCACATATAACCAGTTTCCAGATTGTAAACGACCTTGTACCAGTCGCCTTCCTTGGAAATGATCACAACGTTTTCGCCGTTGTAAGCGGTGGTGATGATGCCCGTGTCAGTGGAAGCGCCTTCGCGCAGCCGCAGACCGCCGTTTGCCTCGACGATACCGATGCCGGTCTTCATCTCGGCGGCGTTTGCAGTGATGGCCAGTGCGACGACCGCCACGACCATGACGGCAAGAATCATGAGAACCCGATAGAACCGTTTCATTGTGTAACCTCCCAAAGTGTAGTGCAGATTTTTATTTGGCGCTGTTCAGCGCACGCTCCAGCCACACACAGCCAACATCCAACGCCGTGTAGAAGCCGTCCTTTTCGCTCTTTTTAACGACGCGGTCACGCGCCTTTACTGCGGGATCCGTCCGCTGAAGCTGAACGGAAACCTTCGTTGCAAGATCAAGATCATCCAACTTCTTGGATTCCAGAATCTGAAGCATGACGATGTACTCGTCTGCCATGGAGCCGTAATAGATCAGGTTGTCCTTCCGCATCAGGGGGTGGCCCTTGTAGGTCAGGACTTCATTCTGTTCCGACATAGATACCTCCAATAAATTGTAACTGAATTGTAACACATGGAAATCGAATTGTCAACACTTTTTCGCAATTTGCTACATCTTGTAGCCGTTTTGGAGCCGTCCGCAGTGAAAAGCCCCATAAGTTGTGGTTACGCGGGATTTTTGGATGTTGTTTTGGGAGGTTACAGAAGATTTTTTGCGGAAAAATGGAGCAAAAAAGATAAAAGGAAACCTTTCCGGTTTCCTTTCGGAAGCGCTCATTAAATACCGGGGCTTCTGAGGAAGCCCCGGTTTGTTTGCCGCGGTGTGTCAGTCAAACAGATAGTGGCGCACGAGCTCCTGCAGGAGCTCGTCCCGGTCAAGCTTGCAGATGAGGCTGCGAGCGTTGTTGTGATTCGTGATATAGGTCGGGTCCTCCGAGAGAAGATAGCCGACGATCTGGTTGATGGGATTGTAGCCCTTCTCCGTCAGGGAGCGGTAGACCTCGGTCAGGATCCGCTTCATTTCCTCGGAGCCTTCGGCAGGCACGGTGAATTTTATGGTGTTGTCGTCCAAAACGTCCGCCTCCTTTACACCTTTTCCTTATCATATACCAATTAGCGGATAAAGTAAAGCAGAAAACGTGAATAAATTGGAAACTTTGCGGAGAAAATCTCCGGTTCCATCCACAAAAGCGGATTTGAACCGGAGATTCCGTGAAATTTCAGGGGTGGCGTCCGCTAACACTCAGCGGAGCTTTGCGCCCAGCTCGTTTTCCAGACGGGAAAGCACGGCGGAGATCACGCCGTCGGAGTCTGCGTCGGTGAGGGTGCGGTCGTCGGCGCGGAGCGTCAGGCTGAAGGCGACGCTCTTCTTGCCCTCGGCAACGCCCTTACCGCGGTAAATATCGAAGAGTTTCACCTGTCGCAGCAGCTTGCCGCCGGCCTTGCGGATGCATGCTTCCAGCGCAGCGACGGTCAGCGCCTCGTCGCACACGATGGCGATGTCGCGGGAAACGGCAGGGTACTTGGGCAGCGGCGTGTAGGTCTTTTCCGGAAGCTCCAGTGCGGACAGCGCGGTGAAGTCCAGCTCTGCCGTGTAGATCTCGGCGTCGATGCCGTAGTTCTTTGCGACCAGCGGATGCACCTGACCGAACACGCCGACGTCCTTGCCGTCGATCGTGACGCGGGCGCAGCGGCCGGGGGGGTAGCTGGGGTTGTCGCGCACGGCGGAATACTCCGCGGCCCGGACATTCATGCCGCGCAGGATGGCCTCGATCTCGCCCTTGAGGGAGAAGAAGTCCTCGTTTTCGCCATAGGTGCCGAGCACGAGATGCTTCGGCTCGTCGGGAAGCGTCTGGCCTTCCTTCGGCAGATAGACCTTTGCCAGCTCGTAGAGCTTGACGGCGGCGTTGTGATAGGCGTTGTTGCGCGCCAGGATCGCCAGCATGGAGGGAAGCGCGATTGTGCGCATGATGGAAGCGTCCTCGCCCAGCGGGTTCTGGATGCGCAGCGTTTTGCGCAGGGGAGAATCCTCCGGCAGACGGATCATATCAAAAATGGACGGGGAAACAAAAGAATAGGTCAGGATCTCGCTGTAGCCCAGCGCGCGGCACAGAGAACCGGTCGTGTTTTCCAGCACCATGGTGCCGGTGTAGCCGCCCTCGACGGTCGCGCTGCGGAAAGCGGTGGTGGGGATGTTGTTGTAGCCGTAGAGACGGCCGACCTCCTCTGCGATGTCCGCGGTCATGACCAGATCCGGACGCCAGGAGGGAATTTTGATCTCACGGCCGTCGACTTCGATCTCCAGACGGTTGAGGTATTTGACCATGTCGGCCTCGGAGATGTCCGTGCCGAGCAGGGCGTTGATGCGCTCCGGCTCCAGCGTGACCGTGCGCGGCTGCGGAACCTCATTCAGCACGTCGATCATGCCGTCGAGCACCTCGCCGGCACCCAGCAGTTCAACCAGCTCGCAGGCGCGGTTGACGGCGGGAACGGTCAGCAGGGGGTCGATGTTCTTTTCAAATTTGCCGGAGGCCTCCGTGCGCATACCGAGCGCCAGTGCGGTCTGGCGGATGGAGGTGCCGTCGAAGTTTGCGGACTCAAAGACGACGTCCGTGGTGTCCGCGACGATCTCGCTGTTCTCGCCGCCCATGATGCCCGCAAGGCCGATGGACTTCTCGCCGTCGGCAATGACCAGCATACCGGGCTTGAGCGGGCGGACGGTGCCGTCCAGCGTGGTCAGGCTCTCGCCCTCGACGCTTTCGCGGACGACGATCTTGCCGGAGCCGACATAGCGGTAGTCAAAGGCGTGCATGGGCTGACCGTATTCCAGCATGACGTAGTTCGTGATGTCGACGATGTTGTTGATGGGGCGCACACCGTTGGCGCGCAGACGCTGCCGCAGCCACTTGGGAGAGGGGCCAATCTTGACGTTGCGTACCATGCGCGCGGTGTAGCGGCGG